>Ga0315273_10014338_pt1 | contig 10211 bp, 7 predicted proteins | sample YL17G02_0_MG_FD_205753 | JGI IMG/M metagenome (GOLD analysis project Ga0315273, IMG submission 205753) | Sediment microbial communities from Yellowstone Lake, YNP, Wyoming, USA - YL17G02_0 | ecosystem: Environmental > Aquatic > Freshwater > Lake > Sediment | place: USA: Wyoming | collected... | reverse complement strand
CTGGTAACTTTATTGGAGTGGCAACTAATAATTTTAGAACTACAGTTGCACTTGTAGCTATGATTATAATTACTTTATTTCTGCAAAAGTGTTTTGTCTTAGGTCTGTCCTTTGGTTCTATTATGTAATTTTATTCTAAGAGGAAACTTTAAACTACAGAAAGCTAATATGATTTTTTGAATAATAATAAATACAAAACTATTTTATTGGGAACATTAAATTGAACAGATATGAGGGGTTTGGACTTAACTGTTATGGATGCTGCGAGGTATTAGACAATAGTGGTAATGTCGTAAAGGGGATGCTAAATATTGGAAGAGTATCGGTATCCTATTTGGCAAATTTTGAAAAAAATGCAGAAAACCTCGAAGATAAATACATATTCTAGCTTAATACCTACCCACTGGTACTTGTTGTCTCAGTTGAAGACAAAGAATCCATTAGTAGGGTCTACATTAATGAATGATAATCGTACACTTAGTAAAAGATCTGAGAATATTACTGAATGAGTTAAATTAAAAAAGGAAGATGTGATCAGGGTTTAAGAATATGGAATAGTGTATACTTTCATGTAAAAAAAAGTAAAAAAATAATCAAATATTTTATAAAAAGCAATTTATTACGAAAGCGAGGGTAAAATGAGTAAAGAATTATCAGGCAGGGAAAGGCTTATTAGGACCTTTAGAGGTGAAAGAGCTGATAGAATTCCAGTGTCTCCATTTATCTGGATCAATAATTTATATGAGATGTTTGATTATGTCCCTAATATTGATAATAATCTTAATCCTGATGATTTCGATATCCCTACAAAGTTTGTAGAATATCACGATTATTTTAATTTTGATGTACTTTTTACAGCCGGACTACTATGGGATAAATATATTCCGGATACTGCTGAGAACTGGGATGTGTCAGTTATAAAGGAAGGGGATATTGACCACCAAAAAAGGACTACCATTATAAAGACTCCTGAAGGAGAACTAAAGCAGATATTAAATTTTAACAGAAGTTCCAAGCACCTTATCGTATTTGCACCTCAGGAATACCCCATAAAGACAAAAAAAGACTTTGAGATATTTGCAAAGTATGCTCCCCCGGCCAAATATATAGATATTGATATCATATCAAGAGCAAGGAAGGCCACAGGGGAAAAAGGACTTGTAAATCCGGCTATAATGGGGTCGTTTAATACACTAAACCAGTTCAGAAAGCTTGAAGATATAATGATGGACCCTATGATAGATGAAGGGTTTTACAGGGAAATGATTGATTTTTTTGTTAACTGGAATGTAAGGCATATTGTTGATGATGTAATCCCCGCAGGTGCGGATTCTATAGAGCTTGGGGGAAATCTTGCAACAAGCGGAGTGGGACCGGCTTTTTTCAAAAACTATGTACTTGAATATGAAAACAAGTTTGCTGATGCAATACGTAATAAAGGGGCCTTTGTAGTATATCATAATTGCGGCGATGCCCAGACCATAATGCATCTTTATAATGACCTTCACATAAATGTTTGGGGTTATGTTACTGGAGCCCCCTTTGGCGATGTAATACTAGATGATGTACTCAAAATTATCAGACCCGACATGGCACTAAGAGGTAATATAGACCAGGTTGAATTCCTAAGAAAAGCAAATCCTTCTGAAATAAAAGAAAAAGTAAAATGCCTTCTTGATAAAGTAAAGTCCAGAGGTAATTGGATACTTTCAACCTCGGATTTTTTCTTTGATGGCACACCTTATGAAAACATTAAAGCTTTTTCTGAGGCAGGGCATGAGTTTGGTAAGTACTGATAAGATGATTTACTCTATCATTTAAAAAGTTTTGGACAAGATCTATCTGAAGCCAGTCCCTTAGTATTAATAATTGGAACTAGGAGCATCATAAAATGTTAAAAAAATTGCCAGTATATGATAATTTTTATCACCATAACAGAAACTATGGATGCAGATTTCATGAAATTGAGTATTTAGGTTTTAGAAGTTTGATGATTGAAAATGAACTTTTAAAGATTATTATAATGTATGAAAAAGGTACTGATATTGTCGAATTTGTTTATAAGCCTACAGATGTTGATTTCATGTGGAGAAGTCCTGCTGTGATAAGTTCCAATAAAAAAAATCAATTAACTAAGGAACATCCTACTGGCGCCTTTCTTGATGGATATGAGGGAGGGTGGCAGGATATTTTACCTAATATAAGCATTCCTACCAACTATAAAAATACAGGGCTGGGCTTTCATGGCGAACTTTCATTTTTGCCATGGGATTATGAAGTGAAGGAAGATAACCCATATGAAGTCTCTATAAAATTCTTTGTAAGAATGAACCGGTGCCCTCTATTTGTCGAAAAGATAGTAACGATAAAATCAATGGACTCATTTATTGGGTTCGAACAGTCCATTAAAAATGAGGGGGGTGAAGATTTTAAATTTATGTGGGGGCAGCACCCGGTTATAGGGAAACCATTTCTAGATGAAAACTGTGTAATTGACCTCCCAGAAGATTCTACAGGAATAACATATGAAGCAGACTTTTCAGGGAATAGTCCTTTTGAAGAAAACAAGGAATTTATTTGGCCCATCGTAGAAGATAGGAAGGGAAATAACATAGATATAAGTAAGATCATGCCTCCTGAAGTAAAAACGTCTTTTAATATATATATTAAAGATATAAAAGAAGGCTGGTTTGGTATAACCAATCTGTCCAGAGGGCTGGGTTTTGGGCTTAAATGGGATATAAATGTATTTAAACATTTTCTAATATGGTATGTCTACAGAGGCTTTTATAACTTTCCGTTTTATGGAAGGACATACAATATAGGACTTGAGCCATATACTGCGATACCTGCTAATTTTGATGAAGTGGTAAAGCTTGGCAGGGAGATTATTTTAACCCCAGGAAAGGAACTGAGAACAAAATATTATGCCATTGTATATATGAGTAAGAATCATATAAAGGGTTTTGATGACAGTAATGAAGTTATTTTATAGAGCCTTAGAGAGCATTAATAGTGTTATATTTTTAAACTTTTATACTTAAAACAGGAGCACAAAATGGTTACAAGAAATAGTTTGTTGAAAACCTTTAAATTAGAAAACTATAAAGACAGAATAATGAAATCCAAGGAAAAACTGACCAAAGCATTCAATCTTGTTGATGTAGATGAATTTCCTTTAATAATAAGGACCAGACCTTACTATCTGACAGGTACAAACCCAAGTAAAATACCAGAAGATTATTTTGAAAATCCTAAAACAATGATGGAGTATCAGGTGGAGGGGTTTGCTGAGCATATGGAGCAAGTAGATGATGACACTGTGCCTTATCTGATGCCCTGGCTTGGGACAGGAGTCATTCCATCAGCTTTTGGTTCTAAAATAAAATTTGGCTATAAAAGTGATCCTGGTGTATGTTCCAGAGCTATTAATAATATTAAGGAGATTGCAAAGATAAAAGTACCTAATTTTGAAAGGGATGGTCTGATGCCCAGGGTACTAGAATTTTTAAATTATATGAAAGGTAATGATTATGGGATACCTGTAAGCGTCACCGATACTCAAAGTCCGTTGGATAGCATAGGAGTTATGTGTGGGCATGAGAATTTGTACTACTGGATAGCAGATGATCCCAGTGCTGTAAAACATTTATTTGAGATAGTAACAGAAACAATTATTTTGTGGACAAAAAAACAGAAAGAGATCCTGGGTTTGGAAATAGATGAGGTTAATGGGCTTCAGGACATATGGACACCGAAAGGTGTAGGAATATGGATTTCTGAGGATGATGATATGATGACTTCTCCAAAAATATGGGAAAATTTTGTAAAAGAACCGGTGGAGAGAATCTTAAATGAATTTGGAAGCGGATTTCTGCATTTTTGCGGCAACCCAGGGCATCTTATAGATAGCTACAAGAAGCTTAAAGGTCTTAGTGGGTTCAACAACTGGATAATGGGAAATATAGAAAATGCTATTTATACCAAAAAAAATCTGTGTAAAAACAGATGTTTTATGATATGTGACTTTGCGCCTATAAATATTGAGGAATATTATAACGAGATAAGAGATAATTTTAATCCTACTGGCGTTATTATACTTGCTGAAGGTACAGAAGAACTTGCTGCCTGCAATGGAAGCTCAGTGATTACCAAGAGAGATAGGTTTGAGACAGCAAAAAGAATTTTGAGGGTTTTCAGTAACAGAAAGTAGTCCTACATTCAACATAATGTTAATGCTGTAATAAACAGATTGGTTGAATAGAGCTAAATTGATAGATTTCTCTCATTATAGAAAAAATAAATTAGAGGAACTGTGAAATAAAAAGGAAATCAAAACTAGGCCAGTTAACCATTGATATTTTAATAGGAGGGTTTGAAATAAAATGGAATACTACTAAAGATTATTAATCAAAGAGGGTGTGAGTTGTTGGGAAAAGTGCTTAGTTTCAAAAATTAAGGAGGTGGTCAGAATGATTTCATATTATTTTAAATCTCAAAAATATAGGGATTCAATTGAAAGGATAAATAGAGCCTTCAGATTTAAAATCAAAGATTTCAGTGAGGTACCGTTAATTCTACAGACAAATTCTTACTGGTTAACCGGGCACACACCAAAAGAAATTCCGAAAGATATTTTTTATAATCCAGCAAGTATGCTTGAATTTCAAAAAAAAGGCATCGAGGAACATTTAAACAACGTTGAAGATGATTATATCCCTTATCTAATGCCTTGGTACGGGGTAGGCGTTATACCTCATCTATTCGGCTGTAATATAAAATTCTTTAGGTCAGATGATCCGGCCTGCACTACTACCGGTATAAAGATGTTGGGAGAAATTAAGAAAATAGAAAAACCAGATTTTTTTAAAAATTCTTTGACAAAAAAAGTATTGGAAACAATAAAGTTTTTTAAAGAAAACAGTGAAATTCCTGTGGGAGTGACAGATATGCAGAGTACCCTTGACTGTGTATCCCTTATACTAGGTTATGAAAATCTGTTTTATTGGATGAAGGATTCTCCCGAATCAATCATTTATTTATTTGATATAGTTACAGAAACATTAATTGATTGGGTAAAAATACAAAAAAAATATAATTTAGAAAAATTAAATTCATCAAACGGACTTATTAATATCAAAACACCAGAAGGAATAGGGATATGGTTTTCTGATGATGATGCAGTAATAATGTCACCTGATTTGTTTAAAACATTCATATCGGATAGCTATAAAAAGTTTTTCGGAGCTTTTGAAAATGGGATGGTTCATTGGTGCGGCAATGCTAATCATCAAATTGAAAACTATTTAAACATTTCTTCCGTAAAAGCAATCCACAATTATATGTTAGGTGATGTTGATAGTGCTGCTGAACTTCAGGAAGGTCTCAGAAAAAGAAACATTTGTCTTGCAGTTGGAGATATAATCCCGGTTGAAGAAGAATTAGAAGATTATCTTAAACAAATTAAAGAAAAACTGAGTCCGGAAGGCCTTGTTTTGCAGTTTACAGTTTCTCCAAATCTTGGAATAAAGAAAGGTAAGTACACAGTAACCGATAGAAATGTTATTGAGAGCGCTCAGAGAATAGTCAAGTTTTTCAGAGGGTAGAAGGAAATAAAATGCAAAACGATATTGAAAAAAGCGAATCGCTAACAAAATTGAATCAATAAAAAGGATATTTGGGAAAATGGAAGTAGAGCTAGTTCCTAGAAGGGGAATGTATTAATGGTTGATGATAGTGGAGATGTTATTAAAACAGGCACCGATGTGCTGCATAAATCTGCTAGTCTATGGACCTCTTCAGATTATGGAAGTACTCCCGGTTTTAACTCAGGAGTGTTTGGAAAAATAATTATTTCAAGAAAAGATAAAGATATATTACGCAGATTGGCAGACAAGGTTACTGGTTTGTCTATTAGGCCGACTGAAGAAGAGAAAAGAAAGTTATGGCATGAACATAATTCATTAAAACCCATGCGACCACTGGTCTTTTGTGATCCGGAAAATGGATGGAATGAGATAATTACAAAAAATCAAATAGAGTGTGGGGGAGAACTTGCTCAAAGATGGGAGATGGTTTTACGTAAAGAAATTTTTTGGGGAGAATCGATGCTGGATGATAAAGTAATTGAGCCATACTTTAATATCGGTTATACATATATAGAAAGTAATTGGGGCTTTAACCCAATAATGCATGGTGGAAACGATGGCGGTTCATATGTATGGGAAGCACCTATAAAAGAGGACAGTGATATTGACAGGATGCATTTTCCAGTAATAAACATTGACTATAGCGCAACTCAAAAAACTTTAGATGTTGCCAGGGATACATTTGGTGATTTAATAAAGGTAAGAAAAACAGGGGTTTGGTGGTGGTCGCTTGGCATGACTTTTACCCTTGCTTTACTAAAAGGACTGTCAAATATTATGATGGACATGATAGATAATCCTAAATTAATACACAGATTAATGAAGATTTTGAGTGAGGGGACTTTAAAAAAATTAGATTTTCTGGAAGAAAATGGTTTACTATCTTTAAATACTGATGGGTATGTTGGATCCGGAGGTTTTGGATATACAAAAGAATTGCCAGCCAAAGGTTTTAATGATTCCAAAGTAAGAACCATAGACATGTGGGGATTTTGTGAAAGTCAGGAGACTATTGGAGTATCACCGCAAATGTTTGAAGAATTTATTTTTCCGTACCAACTTCCAATACTTGAACGTTTTGGTCTGAATTATTATGGTTGTTGCGAGCCTTTAGACTCCAGGTGGTATATAATAAAAAACGTACCAAATCTTAGAAAAGTTTCGGTATCTCCCTGGGCAAATTTTGCCCAAATGGCAGAAGATTTACAGGATAATTATGTATATTCTTTAAAGATGACACCAACAGATATTGCAGTACCAAAAATAGATGAGGATGTGGTAAAAAAGCGAATTAGGAATGTGTTAAATATCGCGAAAGGATGCGTAATTGAAATTATTATGAAAGATAACCACACAATTGGTAAAAACCCAAATAATGTAATCAGGTGGACACAAATTGCCCGGGAAGAAGCAGAGAGAATATCATAAAATTTATACTTAAGCTTATCATTTGTCATGGACTTAAGTTAGACTTACAAAAAGGAAAATTATAATTATTCAAGATAAAAAAAATATTTTAACACCAAAGGAAAGAGTATTCAGGCGGCTGCAGGGTGAGACCGTAGATAAAATCCCAAATCTGAATATAATAATGACATTTGCCGCAAACTTTATAAAAGTCCCCTATAAAAAGTATGTTACTGACTATAGGTATCTGGTTGAAGGAAATATTGCATGTTGCGAGAAGTTTGGAATTGATATGATGAGTGCAATATCAGATCCATTCAGGGAAGCTCACGGATTTGGCGAAAATATAATAATTCCTGAAGATGATGTACCAATATGTAAAGATTTTTTAATAAAGGAGTATTCAGATATCGATAAGCTTAAAATAAATGATCCTCTCAGTTGTGAGAGGATGCTTGACAGGATTAATGCAATAAAACTATTTAAAAAAGAAGTCGGTAAAAAATTCCCGATACTGGGCTGGGTAGAAGGTGCATTTGCGGAAGCAGCTGACCTTAGGGGGCTCAGTAAAATAATGACAGATATTTATGATGCACCTGATTATACAAAAAAATTATTGGAAATATGTACGGAGCAGGCTATTATTTTTGCCACAGAACAGATATTTGCCGGTGCTGATTTTATAGGAATAGGCGATGCAGCTGCTTCTTTAGTCGGTCCCCAAATTTATAAGGAACTTGTTTTACCCTATGAACAAAAGATCATCAGTTCTATTCATAAGAAAGGTGCTAAAGTAAAACTTCATATTTGTGGAGATATATCTTCAGTTTTAAATTTGCTTCCCCTTAGTGGTGCGGATATAATTGATGTTGACTGGATGGTAAATTTTAAAACTGCAAACGAAATTCTTAAAGGCAGGTGCTGTGTTTGTGGTAATTTTGATCCTGTAAAAATTATGTTGCAGGGAAGTATGGATGATGTTAGAAAGGCAGTAATCTCATGCATCAATGATGGCAATAATACTACTTTTATTGCTGCAGGGTGTGAAGTACCGAAAATGACATCTCTTGAAAATCTTATGAAGGTCGACTCTACGATAAAAGAGATGATGGGATAAATGCTCTTTATGCTGTTGGTTTGATAGATATTTAAAAATTTTGTTAAATCAATTTGTCTTCCTTTGCTTTAGTACATAGCCCAACCCCCTTAAATTTATTAATAATCTTAGACATATATAAACCTCTTAAAGCAGGGAGATATTTATCTTATATCTTTTAAAAAATATTAAATTTTCAACTTGCCGGTATTTTTTACTGAATTCTTTGTTATCTTACAATTATGATTATTACAAAGAATTATAAAGAAAATATGGAGAGACAGTAAATTTCTTGTAAATCTTGGGGGCAGGGGGAGGTTGCAAAAACTCTTTAAAAGGTTTGTCATTTCCAACGTCGATAATGGTAGTAGTTAAAAACAGGAGGATTTTTAAGAGTTATTGTATATTTAAAATTATTAAAGTGGGTCTAATATCCTCTGGAACCAAAACTATCTGAACACCTTCTAACCCAACTTTCGATTTGTTTGAAGAATCTCCGATTAAAACAGGCAATTCTGGCCTTTTTTTGGTCACTACAACCTTTAAGAATCAATAAATATTAGGCAGAACAGCTGTATTAGCTTAACAAAAAAAACGAATATTTTCAAATAAATTATTGGCAGGAATTAGGTCACTGCTTTTGGTTTTGGACAATAAAATCGTGCTCAATCAGTGGCTATTTGATAACAAAACAGGCTAATTTTGGGGTATTTTAAATATTATTTTCGAAAGTTGGGCTAAGCACTTAGTGTTTAATAATAGAACAATAAAATCTTCACAAAATATTAGACAATTTTCTAGGGTAACATTCTCTAACAAAAGCTTTTTCATTTGGAATACGAGGAATAGAAATATACACATTTCCATCAGACTGAAGCGATATATTAAAAGGCTTTAATTACAACTCATCATGTTCAACTAATCGTCTTAGCTTGGCTCAAAAAGTTCTTTAACCCAGGGCGTGTCCTCTTTTATCATTTTAATCTCTGGGCTTTCCTTATTAAATAATCTAATTAAATATTTTGACAATAATCCTAAGCCATCTTCAAAATTTTCATTAAAAATTATATCTGCAATTTTTATAATTTTTCTTATAGAAATAACACAGTTTACCAAGGAGTCTTCAAATTTCTTTTTTAAATCTTCTGTTGGGTAGTCATATGAAATAGCATTTTGTTGGAAGTTAATACCATTTTTAGATGTGATTTTTTGAATGGCCAAATTTTCTTGTTGAAGATAACTTATTTTTGCTTCTTCTTTTTTAAGCATTTTTTTCATAAGTTCAAATAGAAGTTTTTTGATCTTTTCCAAATCTTCTTGAGAAAGTGTCATAAGGTTTCTTCCTAATATATCAAAGAATTGAAGACTTAATCTATTAACAATAGGGTTGTCAGTTCCGTCATTTAATATTTTTGCTATTTTAAAACCACCACCTTTTTTAACCATATTTATAAAAACCCTTTAAAGGCCTTCATTCCGTTTTCAACGTCAATGTTAGCCAGGGTGATGTAAATAGTTGTGGTGCTGATGTCTGTATGGCCCAGAATGCGTCTTAATGTTTCAATATCTTTTGTCTGCTTATAGTATTGGGTGGCGTATGTGTGACGCAGCGTGTGGGGGGAGATGTTTTTGTTTATCTTGGCCTTTTGGTCATATCTTTTAACCATCTGTTGGAGATACCGGACAGAAAGTTTTTTGCCTTTTAGGGTTGAGAAGAAAAAATTGCTTTCCGGTCTTTTCTTTCTCCAGCTGTCAAATAAGTCTGTTAAATATTCCGGTATTGCCAGGTCCCGGTCTTTGTTTCCTTTTCCGCTTTCTACTCTTAGTTTGTCTTTTGTGATATTTATATTTCCGGGCCTTAAGTTAACTACCTCGGAAACACGAAGTCCGCAGTGAAGCATTAATGATATTATAGCTTTGTTTCTAAGCCCGGTGGGATATCTTTTATTGGGCTGTTTTAGAAGGTTTTCGGCTTCCTCCGGCTCTAAAACTACCGGGAGTTTTTTAATTGCCATATTTTCGCTTTTAATTCGTATTATGTATATTAAGCGTAGTATATA
>Ga0315273_10014336_pt1 | contig 10211 bp, 9 predicted proteins | sample YL17G02_0_MG_FD_205753 | JGI IMG/M metagenome (GOLD analysis project Ga0315273, IMG submission 205753) | Sediment microbial communities from Yellowstone Lake, YNP, Wyoming, USA - YL17G02_0 | ecosystem: Environmental > Aquatic > Freshwater > Lake > Sediment | place: USA: Wyoming | collected... | reverse complement strand
GGCCCATGGCAAAGACAGCACTGGCTTTAACCTGGGGATCTTCGCTGTGATAAAAATCCTCTATATAGTCCTCAACCATCTCCTGCTGGAAGGCGGCTATCGACTCCAGGGCACGCCGGCGTACGGAAGCAGGTTCCCCTGGCTTTTCCAGTACCTCAAGCAGGGCATCAAAGATATCCCCGGCGGCAGCCTCCGGTAACTCCCCCCACTCAGCCAGAAGTGCAAATTTGCCGAGAACACGCGCTGCAGCTTCCCTGACTTCAGCGGACTCATCGGCTCTTAGCGTAATAATAATTGGACGGACAACGGCATATTTATCTTCGAGTTCAAGCCCTTCCAGTGCTTTGATACGGACAGATTCAGCTACGTCATCGAGGCAGAATTGAAACACACGGGTGAAATCCAGGGTAAAGTCGTCTTCCCCGAGGCTTGCAAGCCTGGCTATTAATTTTGTGCGCTGCCCAATAGCGGCGCTTACCCATCCCTTTTTAAATTGAGCGAGATCGTCATCATTTAAATCAGATAGTCTGACCAGGTCGGAATGGCGGATTTCTTCGCTGGAATACAGGGTTGCGGCTATGACATCGATTAAAGGGCGCTCTTGCGGATCCATTCAGTCCTCCTCGCCCTCATCCTCCTCGTCTTCCTCGAACTCCTCTTCGTCCTCCGGCGGTGGCCACACGGGGCGGGTGTAACGGTCGATAAACTCGCCCATAGCCTGGGCTGCCAGGCGTTTCATCTGCTGGTCAGACTCCTCCGCAATCTTGGCCAACTCTGCCAGGTCAATATCCACTTCGAGCACTTTCAGCAAGACCTTCAATACGGCCAACGAGGCTTTAGGGTTGGGTATCCTGGTAGTGTAGGAAGGGACCTCTCCCAGCAGGCATATGCCCTCCATGCCGCGCTCCCTGGCAACTCCCAGCAGGAGACCGTTAAGCCCGGCAATCTGTAGTCTGCCGCGCAACACGACCTCGAATCTCTTGAGAAAGGTGATAAGTGACGTATCGGTAGCTACACCCCAGACCTTGGGCTGCTCTGTATGATGTATCTTGGCAATTGCCGCGGCAAAGGTATAAACACGCTGTACTTTGAATTTCTTCGCTATATCGAGGATAAAGTTGGCCAGGTCATAGCCTTTGAAGGTGGGCTGCTCGTCGCTGATAAAAAAGAGGATATCTTTTTTACCGTTAGAGTTATGCCAGTAATAGAATTTGCCCTCAGGGAACTGCGGTGCTTCTACAATGTTATCTTTAACCATAACGCCGATGGGGTCGAAGAAGGCGAAGGGCTCAATCTCGCCAATCTCCTCTGCCTCGAGCTTTTCCCGCAGGTACCGTGTCACGATGAGTGATAGGTTGCCGATACCGGGCCAGGCAGCCACCAGGTCACAGGCCTTCGGCCGAGGCTCTTTGTGGAAATTGACCAGTTTTTTTATATTCATTGCTTTGCTGAAACGGAAATTGCAGGGCAGAAGATACTGGGTGTATTGACATAGCCCGCTATCCAGCGGGAATCACTGCCGATAGCTATGATCTCTTTGAGCAGCTGGTATACATTACCGAAAACCATGGTGTCCTTGACCCTGCCTGTGATAGCTCCATTCTCGATCTTATAACCGAGCAGCACGTTGCCGCTGAAATCGCCGTTGAGTATATTACCCTGCTCGGCGCCCATTAACTGTTCAATGATGATGCCTTCCTTTACATCCTTTATCATATCCGCCTGCGCAACGTTTCCGCTCCCGATGACCAATGCATGGGTTGCCGGTACGGGCATACCGCCATTGCGGTTGCCGTTACCTGTGCTGGAAGTGCCAGCCAGCGCTGCGGTGTGGAAGTCATAATAAAACTGCCCAACCTTCCCCTGGTCGACGAGGGCATTTATCCGTGCCGGCGCACCCTCGTCGTCAAATGGCGTGCTGCCCGGTTGGTAGGGTATGGTGGGGTCGTCATTTAACGAGAGCTTACGGTCAAATATCACAGATCCCAGCTTATCTTTCAAGGGTGAAGCACCATCCAGAACGGTCTTCCCGTTGAAGGCGGAGATAAGCGGCGCCAGCAAGGCGCCGGCAACCCCGTACGGTGTGAAAATGACTGGCATTGCGCCCGATTTTAGAGATGCGTTTTCCCTGGCCAGGTCAAGCTGCCTGATGATCTCTCCGGTAACTGGTTTATGTTCAGATATCGGCCGGCACGAGCTCCGGATGTCGCCGACGTAAAGTATGTCGCCATTCCTGACCAGCATGCCGTCCATGCTGACGCTGAAATTAGTGCGTTTATAAGAGGCATGGCTGCCGCCGGTGCTGGCAATCTCGAACGTGGCTGTGCCGCGTGATACGCTGCCTCCACATAATATACCGGGCGTATTCTTGCAGACAGCTTCTATGATGGTTTCTCCCAGGCTTATTATGTCGTCGATTTTGACATGCTCAACCTGGGGATCGAATATATCAACTAATGTATATGATTGTGGGGAAGCGAAGGCAAAATTGGCCTCATAGCCGAACTGGCTGGTTTCCAGAGCCATATTCACCAGATCTGCGGCGTTGATCCTCCCGCTGGCCTGGGCAAAACCCATCCTTCCATTCTTGACGATGCGTAAAGCGGTGGCTGTGGACTCCTTGGTCAGTATCTGCTTGAGGCGGTTGGCCTCAAAATGTACCGGGGTGCGGCTGGACGTAACCCGGAAAACCTCAGCGCTCTCAGCGGATTTGCGGGCTATGGCGAGTATCTCGTCCACTCATTTACCTCCAACCAGGCAATTCCTGATGCGTATGTGCGGGCTGCCATTGGAAACGGGCAGTGGCGATTGGCCTGCCTTGCCGCAGCCGCCTCCCTGGTTCATACTTAGGTCATTCCCGATGGCGTCTATATTGTCCAGCGTGGCAAAAACGTTACCTGTCAGCACTACCGGTCTGATCATTTCCGCGATTTTACCATCCCTGATCATATAGGCTTCACCAGCGGAGAAGGTGAACATTTCCAGGCTGGTCGTACCGCCGTACCAGTCCTTTGCGTAAACGCCTTCTTTGATACCGCTGAGCATGTTTTCGAGGGTGGTGCCGCCCGGCTCTATATAGGTATTGGTCATACGCACGATTGGCGGATAAGTGTAGTTGATGGCGCGGGCATTTCCGGTAGGCTGCTCACCCATTCGGGCAGCAGTTTCCCGCGAATGCAGGCGGCTATTGAGCACCCCTTCCTTAATTAAATAGGTCTTGGTTGCCGGAGTCCCCTCATCGTCGTATTTGTAGCTGCCGCGGTAGCCCGGCAAGGCCGCACCGTCCACAATATTGAGTTGTTTACCGCCAAATCTGCGCCCCAGCACCATAATTTCACGCAGTTGAGGGTTCTCGTAAATATGATCTGCTTCGGAAAGATGGCCGAAGGCCTCATGGACGAAAACGCCAGCCAGTATAGGGTCAAGCACCACGGTGTAGGCACCACCTTTAACATTGGGTGCGGCGAGCAATGCAACAGCCCGGCGGGCGATATCCTTAACCTGATCGTGTAAATTCTCCACGGTGGAGAAATCGCCCTTGCTGCCGATGCTCAAACCAACCTGCTGCACATCCCCATCCCTGCTGGCGATGGCGGACAACCGCAGGTTAAGGTCGATGCGGCTCTGCTCTATGTAGGTGTCCTCCGAGGTAGCGAGGGTGACCTTTTTCTTGATATCTGCATAGCCGATGCTGGTGGTCTGGATGTCAGGTGTACCCAGCATAAGCTTATTGTATTCGTCGAGGATTTCCTTTTTTACCGAGAGGGAAACATCATGGGGATTCTTCTTGAATTGCGCCGCTACCTTATCTATAACAGGAGGGACGGGGCTGAATTTGCTTTCCTCTTTGCCCACGTGGCTGGCCTGCTCCACGGCCAGCGCAACGTTTTCGGACAGCTTATCGAGGCTGTTAAAGCTGACGAAGCCCCAGCCACCCCGCACCAGTGCACGCACACAACCGCCTGTGCTGGCAGTCCTGCCTACCTCTTCCAGCCTTTCGCCGCGGTAGACCAGGCGGCTCGACCTGCTTTCGTCGAGGCGTATCTCGATATAGTCTGCCTCGTGACCTTTAAGTGCGAAAAAAAGTCTATCCTTCATATGGCCAAACCCGGATAGTCAATTTTAGCAGATAAACTTAGCCAACGTGAAAGAAGCCCGCAAATTTATTATCCGGTGAAAGCCGGTTTGTTTATATCCACGCCTTTTCCGCCGGTCATTTTAGTTTACATAAGAATAGAAGATATAAATGGACTTTTGGTGCCCGTCGTTATATACTTTCAGCGGAGGTAACCAATGCAGTCCAGTCTCATTGGTAAAATCGAGAAAGCCAAGCGCTACGCACAAGAACCCGAGCGTGTGACCATATCCAATTTTTCGGCCGAATTCCGCGGCGAAAACGACAGCCACACCCTGAGTTTGAGTGATGGCAAATGGCACTGCAACTGTCACTTCTTCGCCCAGTGGGGTGAATGCGTTCACATCATGACTCTGCAGCGCCTGCTTGGCAAGATGCTCCCCCTGCAGGCCGATACCTCACAGCAGGTATAGCCGGCAATCATGTTTTCTTAGGCGCCGTTAAACGGTGCAAAGTCACTTTATATTAATTTAGCGGACTTCTTGAAAGCTTTCTGGATGTCCGCGGCTAAAAATAGCGACCCTGTTGCCAGGATAAGGTCGTCTTTGCCCGTTTCTGCAAGAGCTACTGCCAATGATTGGGACGCATCTTGCTTCTTATCAACTGTTATTCCGCTTGCGGCGAATATCTGCTCAAGGTAGTCCGTAGAAGCAGCCCGGGGATGAATTGAACTGGTGAGGATGACGTTATCAGCAAAGCCGCACAGCTCCTTTGCCATACCTTCGATATCCTTGTCCCGGGAGGAGCCGAAGATTACGTATACCTTGCGGTAGGAGAAATATTTCCGAATGGATTCAATTAACCTGTTGATTGAATAAACATTGTGAGCTCCATCGATAATTAGCAGAGGGAAGCGGTTGAGGATCTGCAGCCGCGCCGGCCATTTCACCCTTGACAGGCCGTTCGCTATTTCGGTACAGTTTATTGATACCCCCTGCTGCTGCAGCGCTTCAATGGCTGCTATGGCCAGGCAGGCGTTCTCCATCTGGTAATCCCCCAGCAGGGGGATGATCAACCCGTATTGCTTTAGTATACCCTTCACGGAGAAAGACTGCCCTTGAGAATCACTGCTTATATGGCTCCATGTGACGTCTCTCCCAACTCGGATTAACCTCGCGTTCAGCAACCTGCATCTTTCCTTAATAACGGCATCAGCCTCTGGAGGTTGGGGTGCGCTGATGACGGTACAGCCATGTTTGATGATGCCCGCTTTCTCTCCTGCAATCTCAGCCAGCGTATTGCCGAGTACCTGTGTGTGGTCAAGGCTGATCGAGGTTATTATGCAGATACCGGGACCTACGATATTAGTAGCATCCAGCCTGCCTCCCATGCCCGTTTCCAGCACCTGGAAAACGGCCGCTTTTTCCCTGAAATATAAAAAGGCCATGGCAACAAGTGCTTCGAAGGTCGTTAACCGGCCGAAACGCTCCTCTTTATTAACAGCCTGCACATGCGGCTTAATTGCAGTTACCAGGCGGGCAAAGTCCCTTTGCGATACGGGACGCCCGTTAACGGCTATTCTCTCTTGCCACGAATACAAATGTGGTGAGGTGAAAAGGCCGCTGCAGTAACCGGCGCAGGACAGTATGCTGGCTATCATGGCGGACGTGCTGCCCTTGCCCTTGGTTCCTGCAATATGTATGGTCCTCCTGCCCCTGTGCGGGTTACCCAGCGCAGACAGTAGTATCTCGACCCTTCGAAGGTCATAGTTGGTGGCATTGTAGACAACGGCTGACGATTTCTCGTAGTCGGTGAGGCTTTCGATGTAATTAGTAGCCTGAGTGTATTGCATTTCAAATGGGATCATAGCGCCGGCATCTGTTGGAACGCTGGATCAGGGTTTGACTGTGCGGGGCATGATACGGCCTTTCCACCTGGCCTTGCCCTGCATGGTGAGCACCATCGACGCAATGGCGATGACGGTCATAAAAATAGCGCTCAGCGGGTAGATCAGCACCAGGTAAAGCGGGAAATGGAAACGGAGATGGTTGATAGTCCATAAGATCAGGGTAAGGAAGACGGCCAGTCCGGACATGGCCAAGATCTCGAGGGGAAACTGCGGTTGGGCCAGGCCTATGCCGAGTACTATCAGGGGGATGATAAAAAATATCACTACCAGAGACCACATCAAGACCAGGAAATAGGGGTCGAAGTTGAAAGTGGCAAAGGTGCTCTTGGTCAGCCCCTTCCATACCTGGTCGAAATTGCAGTACATGCGGCAGGATACTTGCCCGTTGCCGTCCATGAGCCTGTATTTCAAACCCATGGCATGCACCCTGCGGCCGATGGCAATGTCATCCACTATGTTCTGACGCACCGCTGCGTATCCTCCAACTGCATCGTAAGCCTCCCTGCGGAACATGAGGAATTGTCCCAGGACGGCAAACAGCAGGGGATTGCTTTGCAGGTGGGTAAGCTCCAGAGATACCCCGCATAGCATGCCCAGGTAAAAAGCGGGGATGCTGAGCATCTCCGGCCAGGTCACGACTTGCTGACGGGGCAGTGCCGAGATAAGGGCGGCGTTTTCGCCGGACATAGCGGAAGCGGCGTTGTGTAACATATCCGGTTGGTGGTATGTATCGGCGTCGAGGAAAAGCAGCAACTCACCGTCAGCGGCCTCTGCCAGCTGCTGGCAGGCCCAGTGTTTGCCCAGCCAGTCATCGGGCAACGGCTTTCCCTTCAGCAACTTTAACCGTGAATCTTTGCGGGCAAATTCCTGCAGTATTTTCCAAGTAGGGTCGGTGGAGTTATCGTCCAGCACGATCAACTGGAAATCGGGGTAGTCCTGGGCCAGCAGGCAGCCCACGCATCTGCCGATACACGCCTCTTCATTGCGGGCGGGCACCAGCACGGAAATACGCGGCCAGTCGGCCGGGGGTGGGTAGCTGTTGAGCCTGCGCAGATACCTCAGGTTACTCAGCGCGATTATAAGAAGCACGACCAGGCTGAGCACTATGGCTGTCTGAAAGTAAAACAGGATGTTGAAAACTAATTGTTGCACCAAGTTCTATATAATATACCAACCGCTGAATAATTTCCTATCTGGTTTGCTGTAGAGATACAAATTTTATAGAAAATCTATGTCATTTATCGTCTTACTGGTTAATACATCTTGCGGTCTGGCATTTTACGGTCTTTCCAGGTGGCGCGCCCGGAGACCGTCAGGAACATGGATGAGAATGCGATGATTGCCATGAGCAGGGCGCTGACAGGGTATAAAAGGACCATATAAAGGGGGAACTTGAAACGCTGGTAATAGACGCTGAAGAGCAGCAGGGATGCTACGATGGAGATAGCGGCCAGCCCCAACGAAAGCGGCGGTGGGTAATCCGGCATCCTATGTACCGCTAAAGCTATGATCGGCTCCCAGAAGGCAAAGGGGATCCAGATCCAGGTGAGAAATAACATCGGCACATTGTATCCGTAAGAAGCGAACACGTTCTTGGACAAGCCCAGGTGCAGTTCCTCCCAACTATGGTACATGCGGCAGGTAACGTTGTTAGAGCCGTCGAAGACACGGTAGCGCATCCCCGCAGCCGCCACCTTTTGCGCTAACCCAAGGTCATCCAGCACATTTTGCCGTATGGCTTCAAATCCTCCTGAGGCTTCGTAGCCACGGCGGCAGAACATCATCAGCTTGCCACTGGAGGATACCAATCTGACATCCCTGGGCCTGAAGCGTGCCGGCAGCGGCACGTTGGCGAAAACGCCCAGCGCAAAGAACGGCATGATCAATTTCTCTGCCAGGCTGCCCAGGATATGCCGGGGAATAACCGAAATCATAGCAGCTTTCTCCACCAGCAGGGCGGCCGCAGAGCAGAGCAGCGTATCGGGCGCGTGGATGGTGTCGGAATCAGTGAACACTATTAGTTCACCATCCGCTGCCCGGTAAAGCTGGTGACAGGCCCAGTGTTTGCCAAGCCAGTCTGGCGGCAGTGCCAGGCCTTCGATAATCCTCAGCCTGCTTTCTTCACTTGCAAGCTCTTTAAGTATGCTGCCGGTCCCGTCTGTGGAGTTATCATCCAGCACAATCAGCTGGAAATCAGGGTAATTCTGTGAGAGCAGGGACTTGATGCAGCGTTTGATCGAGATCTCCTCATTCCGTGCGGGCACCAGCACGGAGATGCGGGGGTGCCTGCCGTGGTCCTTATAGTCACTGAGGTTGCGCAGTGTGCGCATGTTAATAGCTTCTACAACCAGCAGCAAAAGGATATAAATTACAATTAAGGCATTTGGTAGAAGAAGGGGGTCGATGTTTGTCATGACATCCTCAACAGCCTGCCCAGCCAGGGCTGCGGCTCCGGCCAACTTTTAAAATAGGAATAGCGCCTGATTATAAGGATGGTAATCTGTACTATCCCGGCACTTACGAGTGGAAGCCTCTGTTGTGTGATAAACGGGTCCCGTGTGAAGAGCAGGAAGACCACGAAGAATACCATACCGAAGACTGAGGCCCAGACCCAATTCTTTTGGATGATGAACATCAATCCTATGCATAGCGCCAGTACTACCGGCCCGAGCCAGCCAGTTAACGCCAGCCAGACGCCGAATGTGGTAGCCACGCCCATGCCGCCCCTGAACTTCAGGAAGGGCGAAAAAGCGTGTGCCATAACAGGGGCTACAGCCACTGCGGCCAGTTCCCAACCCGTAATCCCTGATAACAATTGGGCAAGCCAGACGGGCACGGTGCCCTTGAAGGCTTCCAGCAATGCTGCGATCACATAAAGGGTCTGGCTGCCGGCCCGGGCTAAATTGGTTGCGCCGGGTGAACCATCGCCATATCTCCGTATATCCGTATGCAGGAAGATCTTCCCGATCCATAATGAGAAAGGTATGGAGCCCAGCACAAGCCCCGCGGCTATCCAGGCCAAACTAATCATCAGTCAGGTATTATATAATTATTGCAGTAAATTTTCCCGAATACTTCAAGTTTCCAGATTCAGTGGACGGTTAATAAAGAATGTGAAAGTCTTGGACAACCCGGTGACTTGGGATATAATTCGCATTAAGTAAAGATATGAAATTTGTCAACCAGCTTTTAGAGGCCAGTCGTAAGAACCGTAGCCTGCTCTGTGTCGGTCTTGACCCCGACCCTGCCAAATTGCCGGTCAAGGATGTCTTCGAGTTTAATAAAGCCATCATCGATGCTACCGCCGACCTTGTCTGCGCTTACAAACCCAATCTTGCCTTCTACGAAGCCATGGGCGTCCGCGGCCTGCTGGTTCTAAAGAAAACTGTCGCTTATATACCCGGGGAGATACCGGTTATCGGCGATGCCAAGCGGGGTGATATCGGCAACACCGCCAACGCATATGCCAAAGCGCTATTCGACTACTACAAGTTCGATGCTGTCACGCTAAGTCCCTACCTGGGATTCGATTCGGTCGAGCCCTTCCTCGATTACAAAAATAAGGGCGTCTTTATTCTCTGCCGCACATCTAACAGCAGCTCCTCCGATTTTCAAGACCTGGTGGATAATTTCGGTATGAAGTTATACCAGTCGGTGGCACTACGTGCCAGCGACTGGAACAAGGATGGGAACATCGGCCTGGTGGTGGGCGCTACTTATCCTGAGGAATTGAAAGAGATACGGAAGCTGTGCCCGCAGATGCTCATGCTGATACCGGGCATCGGAGCGCAGGGTGGCGACTTGGAGTTCTCGGTTAAATACGGTGTTGATACTAATAAAGAGAAGGCGGTGATCGTGGCTGCCCGCCAAGTTCTTTATGCTTCCAAAGATAAGGATTATGCTCAGGCCGCCCGCAAAGCCGCCGTTGAGCTACGGGACAGCATCAATAAATTCCGCGGTATTTAGCAAGCTGTAGCCGGGGTGGTTAACATGGTGGAAACCGAAAAACGGGCCGCACGCACTATATTTCATATTGATCTTGATGCATTTTTTGTCAGCGTGGAGCAGGTGTGTAACCCGGCCCTGCAGGGTAAACCGGTTATAGTGGGAGGCAGGCCTGAAGTACGTGGTGTGGTGGCATCGGCCTCGTATGAAGCACGCAAGTTTGGGGTGCATGCTGCCATGCCGCTGGCCCGGGCCAGGCGCCACTGTCCGCAGGCTGTTTTC
>Ga0315273_10014335_pt1 | contig 10212 bp, 9 predicted proteins | sample YL17G02_0_MG_FD_205753 | JGI IMG/M metagenome (GOLD analysis project Ga0315273, IMG submission 205753) | Sediment microbial communities from Yellowstone Lake, YNP, Wyoming, USA - YL17G02_0 | ecosystem: Environmental > Aquatic > Freshwater > Lake > Sediment | place: USA: Wyoming | collected... | reverse complement strand
CTCGGCCCCGTGCCCAGGATCGCGTCGGTCCGGGGTGGAATCGTGGGATCGCTCCAGATCAGGGCCGGGATGTGCTCCTGGTCCTTGGCCGCGGCCGTGTTCTTGACGATGAGGTCGAAGAAATAGTTCGTCGCCTCCGGCCCCATCCCTCCCAGGATGCCGATCGTCTTTCGTTTTTTCATGGGTTCAGCCCCGCGTCATTTCGACAGGTCTTTGAGTTTTTCGAGCGGCAGGGGTTCGGCGACATGCCCGCCTCGGCCTTCGATCCGGGCCGCCCGAAACAGGGAATTGAGGATGGCCTCCTCGGCCGCTTCGGCGGCGGCTTGGAAGAGCGGCGAGACGGCGTCGTTGCGGAGAAGGGTGAGGGCTTGGGTCCGCTCGGCCGGGCGATGGGGGGTGCGCACGTCTTTCGCCGTGGAAAAGGCGATGGCGTAATCGCCGCTGCCGTTCGAGTTGAATCCGCCCGTCCGGGCGATGCCGAGGAGCGCCCGCCGAGCCAGACGCTTGAGATTGCGGGCGTCGAGAGGGGCGTCGGTGGCGACGACGATCATACATGAGCCCTGAACCGACGGATCGCCGGGGCGCTCGATATCTCCGCCGACGCCGGCCGGGGCGCCGCGGAGCTTCTCCCCGACCGGAATCCCGGCGATTTGGAGGACGCCGCCGTGGTTCGTCTGGACGAGGACGCCGACCGTGTATCCGCCGCGGTTCGAAGCGAGCTTCCGCGAAGACGTCCCGATCCCGCCCTTGAATCCGTAACACATCGTTCCGGTGCCGGCTCCGACCGCGCCCTCGGCGACCGGGCCGGGAGTCGCCTCCCGGATCGCCTGGAGGACATGCTCCTTCTTTACCTGACGGCCGCGGATGTCGCTCAGCCAGCCGTCGTTGGTTTCGCCGACGAGCGGATTGACCGATTCGACGGCCTCATTGCCGGGAAGCCCCAGGATATAGTCGAGAACCGCGTCCGCGGCCGTCGGGACGCTGAGGGTGTTCGTCAGGATGACGGGGGTTTCGATCGTCCCCAGCTCCTCGACCTGGGTGCTGCCGGTGAGCTTCCCGAAGCCGTTGGCCACGGCGACCGCCCCGGGCACTTTGTCCTGGAAGATATTGCCTTCGTGAGGCAGGATGGCGGTGACGCCCGTTCGAATGTCCGTCCCCTGAATGAGGGTCACGTGGCCGACGCGGACGCCGGCGACGTCGGTGATGGCGTTGAGCGGGCCCGGCTCGAGGACGCCGGTCTTAAGTCCGAACTCGCGAAGGCGCGGCCGGTCCTGGGAGACGGATGCGCCGGCCAGGGCGACGGCGAGAATGGCGACGGCGAGAGTTTTCATGAGCAAAGACAGATCGTTTCTTGAAACGATTTCTATTCTAGCCCGCCGCCCCGCGCGAAACAAGAGAAATTCGCGCCCTCCATAATCAACCCATTCAACTTCCCGGTCCTGGCAAGGCCGGGGCCGGGCTTCCCAGTCCCGGTCCTGGCAAGGCCGGGGCCGGGCTTCCCAGTCCCGGTCCTGGCAAGGCCGGGGCCGGGGCCGGGGTATGCTCAGGGTTAATACTGAGCGGCGCTTTTTTCCCCGATTTAAAAATCGGGGTTTAGCGCCGTCGAACGTATCAAGAGAATCAAGTATAATGTCAATTCATGCGTGCGCCGGTGATCGAGGTTCCGCGGCTGAGCGCGGTTCCGTGGCTCGTCCATGGCTTCGGGACGCGCCGGTTCGGTCTCGATGATCTGAAGGCCGAGGCGGCGAAGCGGAAAGCGACGATCGTCGTGCTCGATCAAATCCATTCCGATATCATCCGGGTGATCGAGCGGCCGCCCGCGCGGAGGATCGAGGGCGACGCCTCCGCGACGGGGACGCCGGGCCTCCTTCTCGTCGTCAAAACGGCCGATTGCCTCCCTCTTCTCCTCTTAGACAAGAAACGCCGGGTGGTCGCGGCCGTCCACGCCGGATGGCGCGGAACGGCGCAACGAATCGCGGAGCGCGCCGTCGCGGCGCTTCGAGAGCATTTCGGCTCCGATCCCGCGGACATCATCGCCGCCCTGGGGCCGTCGATCGGCCCGGCCTGCTATGAAGTGAGCGAGGACGTGCGGCGGCATTTTCGCGACGCCGGCCTGCCCGGGGATCCTTTCTCGCCCCGCCGCGGCCGGCCGGGAAAATTTCGGCTCGACCTTGCCGCGGCCAATGCGGCCCAACTCGAAACTGCAGGCGTGCCTTCGCGCCGGATCGTCCGCGTCGGCCGCTGCACTCACTGCGATCCCGATCTTTTTTCCTTCCGCCGCGACCGCGACACCCGCCACCGCCTTTACAATTTCATCGGCATCCTCGCCGGCTGATGGCCTTTCCGTGAGGCTGATGTCCCCCTTTCTTTGAAAGTCGCCGGGCGAGGGGGCGGAAGGACGTGCGGGCGTTAAGATCTGCGCCGGAAGCGAATCCCCTCACCCCGAGCCCCCGTTGATTGACAAGGGCCTTTTTTGTATGATGAGCGCGGTCTCCGATTTTCCCGGGATCAGGTGACTTATGGACCAGACATATTCCGACATTCTCATTCCCGATCTGCCCTTGTTCAAGAAGGGCAAGGTCCGGAACGTTTTCGAGGTGGGGGAGAACCTCCTCATCGTCGTCTCGGACCGGATCTCGGCCTTCGACTTCGTCCTGCCTTCGCTCATCCCCTTCAAGGGAAAGGTCCTGACCCAGCTTTCCCGGTTTTGGTTCGACTACACCGCCCTCGTCTGCCCGAACCATCTCGTCGCGGCCGAGACGGCGGATTTCCCGCAGGTCCTCGCTCCCTACAAGGACCTCCTCGACAAGCGATCCATGGTCGTCAAGCGGACCCGGGTGGTCCCCATCGAGTGCGTCGTTCGCGGCTACCTTTCCGGGTCTGGCTGGAAGGAGTACAAGACGACGAGAAAGATCTGCGGGATCAAGCTTCCTTCCGGCTTGAGCGAATCGGACCGGCTCGATGAGCCGATCTTCACCCCCTCGACCAAGGCCGAAGTCGGCCATGACGAAAACATCTCCTTCCGGGAGATGGAGAAGATCGTCGGTTCCGCCCTGGCGAAGAAGATCCGCAAGACGAGCCTCGCCCTCTACCGGAAGGCCTCGCTCCATGCCCTGTCGTGCGGGATCATCATCGCCGACACGAAGTTCGAGTTCGGTCTCGACAGGGACGATCTTATCCTCGTGGACGAAGCCTTCACCCCCGATTCCTCGCGATTCTGGCCCCTGGCGACGTATGCTCCGGGGAAAGGCCAGCCTTCGCTCGATAAGCAGTTCGTCCGAGACTACCTCGAGAGCACGACCTGGGATAAGAAGTCCGATCCGCCGGCCCTCCCCCCCGACATCGTGGCCAAAACATCGGAAAAATACCTGGAGATCTATCGCCTCCTCACCGGAAAGAACGACTTGTGAACAACGGCCTCGTCGACCTCCACGTCCACTCGAATCGCTCGAGCGACGGCGATTTCTCCCCGGAGGACCTTGTCCGGTTCGCCCGGGAGGGCGGTTTTGTCGCCCTATCGATCGCCGACCATGATACCGTGGCCGCCTATCCCCAAGCCGTGGAGGCCGGCCGGGCCGCCGGCGTGGAGGTCATCCCGAGCATGGAGGTCACGGCCCTTTATGACGGCCGGGAGTTCCATTGTCTCCTTCCCTTCCTGGACTGGGAAAGTCCCACGATCGCGAAGATCGCCCTCCGGGTGACCGAAGGGCGGTATGCCGAAGCACGCGAAAGGGTCGAGAACCTCCGCCGGCTCGGTTTCGAAATCTCCTGGGATGACGTGGCGGCGAAATCCCCCGAGACCGCCCCGCTCGGGGTCACGATCGCCCAGATCCTGCTCGACAAGCCGGAGTCCCGCCTCAACCCTCGTCTTCGGGACTATTTCGACAAAGACGCCGTCCGGCCGCGCGGCCCGTCGGCGTTTTACCGGGATTATTTCATGGACGGGAAGCCGGCTTCCGTCCCCAAAAGGCACATCCCCCTCCTGGAAGTCCTTTCCGTGGCCCCCGAGTCGGGCGCGGTCCCCGTCCTTTCTCATCCCGGCGCGTATTTCCAGAACACGACCCGCGAAGACTTGGCCTGCCTCAAGGACCGCGGCCTCCATGGCGTCGAAGTCTACACCTCCTATCACGACCCCGCCCAGACGGCCGTTTACGCCGCCGCGGCCCGGGATCTCGACCTCGTCCCCACGGCCGGCTCGGACTTCCACGGCCGGATCAAACCCCATGTGGCCTTCGGGGCGATCAAGGACGGAGGCTATTGGATGGTCGAAGCCCTTTCGGAAAGGAGGCCGTAAGATGTTGAGCCGGCTCGACATCATGATCGTCGTCATCATCCTCGGGGCGGTCATCATCGGCGCGGTCAAGGGTTTCGTGAGGGAGGCCGTCGGAATCGCGGCGACCGTGGGCGGCTTCATCCTGGCCGCGGCCTATTACCAATACGGGGCCGACCTTCTTGGGGGGCTCGTCTCCAACGCCACGGCCGCCCGGTTCCTGAGCTTTCTTCTCATCCTTGTCCTGACCGTCGTCATCGGGATGCTCCTCGTGAAACTCCTGTCGAAATGGATCAAGGGGCCCCTGAAATTGCTGGACAGGCTGGTCGGGGTTCTTTTCGGCGCCGTCCAGGGCGTTCTCATCTGCGGCGCCCTAGTCTTCGCTCAGATAGTCTTTCCCGTGGACCGGGAGGCCCTCGGGAATTCCCAACTCGCTCCGTACTGTTTCGGCCTGACCAGGGCGATGATCCATCTCATTCCCCGGGAGCTCAAGGACCGGTTCAAAAACGCCTATCAAGATATCGTTTCCAAGGGCGGGAAACTCCATGGATAAAAAAGCCAAGGACTTCAGCGAGCTGTCGATCCACCAAAAAATGGAATTCCTGATCAAGGATATGGTGGAGCGGGAAATCCGATTTCGCGACGGCCTCAAGGAGTTTCAGAAGCTCTACATAGAGGCGGCTTCGAAGAAATTCGAGGGAAATAAATCCAGGATGGCCGACTCGCTCGGTATCCATCGAAATACTCTCCACAACAAGACCAAGTCGTTGAAAATCAATAAGTTTTAGCAGACGATACTAAAGACTGCTAATTTCTTGATTTCCCTCATTGACAAAACAAATTTTTGGGCATATATTAGCAATCGCTATTTATGACTGCTAAAAATCGTTTAGGAGGTTTTCATGAAGATCAATCCCCTGTATGACCGAGTTCTCTTGAAACGGATCGAGGAGAAAGAGGTCAAGAGAGGCAGCATCATCATCCCGGACACGGCTAAGGAAAAGCCCCAGGAAGCCGAAGTCATCGCCTGCGGCAAGGGCAAAATGATCGACGACGGGAAGATCATTCCTCTCACGGTGAAGGCCGGCGACAAGGTCCTCATCGGCAAATACGCCGGAACGGAAGTGACGATCGACGGCGAAGAGCACATCATCCTCCGCGAGGATGAGATTCTGGCCGTCATCGCCTGATCTCGATTATTTAAGGAGACACAGACACCATGGCCAAACAGATCCTGTTAGGCGACGACGCCCGGCAATCGATGCTCAAGGGCGTCAACATCCTGAGCAACCTCGTCAAGGCGACGCTCGGCCCCCGCGGCAAGAATGTCGTCATCGACAAGAAATTCGGCTCCCCCACGAGCACCAAGGACGGCGTGACCGTGGCCAAGGAAGTCGAGCTCAAGAACAACTATGAGAACATGGGCGCCCAGCTCGTCAAGGAAGTGGCGTCCAAGACGTCCGACGTGGCCGGCGACGGAACCACGACGGCTACCATCCTGGCCCAGTCCATCTATGCGGAAGGCCTGCGCTACGTCACGGCCGGAGCGAATCCGACCATGATCAAAAAGGGCATCGATAAGGCCGTCGAGACCGTGGTCGGCGACCTGAAGAAGCTCAGCCGCGAAGTCTCGGGCGAGATGATCGCCCAGGTCGGCGCCATTTCGGCCAACAACGACGAGTCGATCGGCAAGATCATCGCCGAGGCGATGGACAAGGTCGGCAAGGACGGGGTCATCACCGTCGAGGAAGCGAAGAGCATGGAAACGACCCTGGATATCGTCGAGGGCATGCAATTCGACCGCGGCTATCTCTCCCCCTACTTCATCACCGACCCCGACCGGATGGAGTGCGTCCTCGAGAATCCGCTCATCCTCCTCCACGAGAAGAAGATTTCCAACCTCCGCGAGCTCCTGCCCCTGCTCGAGAGCGTGGCCCGGATCGGCAAGCCGCTGGTCGTCGTGGCCGAGGAAGTCGAGGGCGAGGCCCTGGCCACCCTCGTCGTCAACAAGCTCAAGGGCACGTTCATGTGCGCCGCGGTGAAGGCCCCCGGCTTCGGCGACCGCCGCAAGGCCATGCTCGAAGATATCGCCATCCTCACCGGCGGCAAGGTCATCACCGAGGACATCGGGGTGAAGCTCGAGAAAGTCGACCTCGAGTGGCTGGGCGAGGCGAAGAAGCTCGTCATCGACAAGGACAACACGACGATCGTCGAAGGCAAGGGCAAGAGCTCCGACATCCAGTCTCGGATCAAGCAGATCCGCACCCAGATCGACGACACGACGTCCGATTACGACCGGGAGAAGCTCCAGGAGCGGCTGGCCAAGATGGTCGGCGGCGTGGCCCTGATCAAAGTCGGCGCGGCCACCGAGACCGAGCTCAAGGAGAAAAAGGCCCGGGTCGAGGACGCCATGCACGCCACCAAGGCGGCCGTCGAAGAGGGCATCGTCCCCGGCGGCGGCGTGGCCCTGCTCCGCGCCCAGAAGGCCCTCGAAGGCCTCAAGTTCGAGGGCGAGATGAAGATCGGCGTGGACATCATCAAGCGGGCGATCGAAGAGCCCCTCCGCCAGATCGCCAACAACGCCGGCAAGGAGGGCTCGATCGTCGTCGAGAAAGTCCGCGAGATGAAGCAGGACCAGGGCTTCAACGCTCTGACCGAGAATTACGAGGACATGATCAAGGCCGGGATCCTCGATCCGACCAAGGTCGTCCGGATCGCCCTGCAGAACGCGGCCTCGATCGCGGGCCTGATGCTCACCACCGAGGGCTTGATCACCGAGCTCCCGGAGGAGGAAAAGAAGTCCGCTTATCCGATGCCCCCGGGCGGCGATATGTACTGAGTCGCGACGCGACAACCGAGAATGCCAAGGAGCGGCCTTCGGGCCGCTCCTTTTTTTTGTAATAAAATACGGGGACACATCACTTATTTCCCCGGAAATAAGTGATGTGTCCCCGTATTTGCTTCGTCGAGGGATTTCCCATACACTGAATCCGCCATTTGAATTAAGTGATGTGTCCCCGTATTTTATGAAAAAACTCGTCCTCAGAATCGTCCCCTCTCCCCGCCGGTCCTCCCGCGGGCCGATGGTCGCTCTGTTCGACCGCTATGTCCTCCGGGAAATGATCCCTCCTTTCGGGCTGGGATTGCTTATTTATAGTTTCGTTCTCCTGGCCGGTTGGCTCCTCAAGGCCCCGGAGTTGTTCATCGCCCGGGGCGTGCCCTTCGGGGTGACGATGCGGCTTCTACTCTATCTCATCCCGGGGATCGTCGCCTTCACCGTCCCGATGTCCGTCCTCATGGGCATCCTGGCCGGACTCGGCCGCCTCTCGACCGACTCGGAAATCGTGGCCTTCAAGAGCCTCGGGGTGAGCCACGCTCGGATGTTCCGTCCCCTCGCGATCTTCGCCCTGGCCGGCTGGATCCTGACGTCGATCCTAACCCTTTATGTGGCGCCGGATTACAACTTCAGATGGCAGCGAACCCTGGCGGCGTCCGCCCTCGACAAGCTCCATCTTCAGCTCGCCACCCGCGAGTTCAACGAGTCCGTGGCCAATCTGGTCGTTTATATGCAGGACGCCCGGGAGACGGATTGGGAGAAAGTCTTTCTCGCCTTCCTCGGCGGGCCCCAGGAATCGAAGGTCGTCCTGGCGCGCCGGGGCAAGCTGAATTTCTATCCGGAGTCCCGAAGGGCGACGATCGAGCTTTTCGAGGCCATGCAGCACAGCCTCGCCCTTGATAAACCGGAGATTTACCAAGTGGCCTCGCTCGGCCATATTGAAGAGGAGATCGACATTGAAAACCTCATCGGGGGCTATACCGCCGAAAAGCGCGCCCGCGAAAAGAACATCCGCGAGCTGGCCGTCGGGCTTGCGGAGATCCGGGCGGAATCGGGCCGTCTGTCCGCCGAGCGGGCGGGGCTCGAATCCCGGGGATTGACCCGAGACCATCCGGAGATGGCGAGGGCGGCCTTCGCTCTCGATCAAACGGAGCTGGAACGCCGGACGATCCTCGTCGAGATTCATAAACGGCTGGCCTTGCCGTTCGTCTGCTGGATATTCGTCTTTCTCGGCCTGCCCCTCGGCCTGTCGACGCGGAAAGGCGGGCGGACGAGCGGCTTCACCCTGAGTATCGTCATCATCCTGGTGTATTACGTTTTCATCACGGCCGGCGAGAACATGGCCCTTGCCGGGCGGGTCTCTCCCTGGCTCGGGATGTGGGGGGGGAACATCGTTCTCGGCCTTCTCAGCATCGTCCTGTACGTCCGTTCGGCCCGGGAGCGTCCCTTGGTCGCCCTTCTGGGACGCCGGCCTCCCGTCCCGGAAAGCGGCGCGGCCCGACGGCGGTCGAATCGGAAGGCCGCGGGCCGGCGCCTTAGCCGGCGCCTCGCGTTGAGCCTTCCCTTTCCCAGCCTCTTGGACCGGTATATCGCCCGTCGCTATCTATTCATCGCCGGGCTCTGCCTCGCCAGCGTTCTGGCCGTTTCGGCTATCGTCGCGTTTTTCGACGCGATGGACAATGTCTATGAGCACCAAAAGCCGCTCTCGATGCTGATCGGCTACATCCGCTATCGGCTGCCCGAGTTCCTCCACCTGGGGATTCCCGTGACCGCTCTTATGGCCACCCTTCTCACCCTCGGCCTCTTGACGAAGTTCAATGAAATCACGGCCATGAAGGCCTGCGGCATCAGCCTCTACCGGACGATCGTCCCCATCCTGATCCTGGCGGCGCTGGCCGGCAGCGTGGCCTATTATCTCCAGGAAGGCGTTCTTCCCCGGTCGAACCGGAAAGCCGAGGAGATCTGGGACCGGATCATGGACCGACCCCCGCGTCTCTTCAGCGTCGCCAACCGGCGTTGGGTCGCCAATCGGACGCGCGACCGGTTTTTTCATTACGACGCCTTCAACCCGGCGTCTCTGAGCTTCTCTCGATTTTGGATCGAGGACATCGACGGCCCTTCGTGGATGCTCAAACGCCGGATTTTCGCCGAGCGGGCGGCCTTGGAGGGGGATACCCTCAAGCTCGAGGAAGGGTGGATTCGATCCTTGGGGCCGGAGGGGACGGGAACCCACGGTTTCGAAAAATTCTCGACCTTGACCGTAGCCTTGGACGAAGGCAGGGGGTTGTTCCTCAAGGAAGCCAAGGAGCCCGGGCAAATGACCTACCGCGAGCTCGAGGCCCAGATCGAGGATGTCCGCTCCCTCGGCTATGACACGACCCGGCTTCGGGTGGACCTCGCCTCCAAGGTCTCCTTCCCGATCGCCGCGGTCATCATGACTCTCCTGGCCGTTCCCTTCGCTTTTTCGATGGGCCGGCGGGGGACGCTGGTCGGCGTCGGGGTCGGGATGGGCATCGCCATCGTCTATTGGGTCGCCATCGGCGTCTTCCGCAGTTTGGGATACGCGGGGATGCTCACGATTTTTCTCGGGGCCTGGGGCCCCAACCTCATCTTCGGTCTGCTGGGGCTTTACGGGCTGTTCCGCCTCCGGACGTAAACAGCGCGATATTTCTTAGAGACAACGCGAGGGGTGGGGGACGAGCGCCTACATCCTATATTTTCCGAAATCGTCCGGGGCAAGCGTGTCGAGCCATTTGCGGAGGTTCTCGGACGTTTCCAGGTTCTCGTCGAGCTTCAGGCCGTGGGCGCGGCGGACGACTTCCTCGTCGACGTAGATGGGTGAACGCATGCGCAAAGCCAGGGCGATGGCGTCGGACGGGCGGGAGTCGATGACCAGCTCGCGGCCTTCGTGGCGGCAGTGGATGTTCGCGTAGAAAGTGTTGTTTCGGACGTCGGTCACGACCACCCGGTCGACCTCGATTTTCAGGCGGAGAAGGACGCTTTTGATCAGGTCATGGGTCATGGGGCGGGGGGTGGGGATGTTTTCGATGGTCAAAGCGATGGCGTTCTCCTCGAAAACGCCGATCCAGAAGGGGAGAATCTGGTC
>Ga0315273_10014333_pt1 | contig 10213 bp, 4 predicted proteins | sample YL17G02_0_MG_FD_205753 | JGI IMG/M metagenome (GOLD analysis project Ga0315273, IMG submission 205753) | Sediment microbial communities from Yellowstone Lake, YNP, Wyoming, USA - YL17G02_0 | ecosystem: Environmental > Aquatic > Freshwater > Lake > Sediment | place: USA: Wyoming | collected... | reverse complement strand
CTTCACCCCCGACAACATCTACACCACGCTGGAGAACCGCATGAAGTGCGGCGTGGGCAAGTGCGGGCGGTGCAACGTCGGCAGCCTCTACGTCTGCAAGGACGGCCCGGTCTTCACCGTCCGGCAGATCCTGGCCATGCCCCAGGCCGACCTGTAAGCCCACCGCGGCGGACTACCCCCCTTCGCTGAAGCTACGGAAGGCTTCGCCAGCTACTTCTTTCCCTTTCCCTTGCCCTTTGGCTTGGCGGATTCCGCCTTGGCCTTGGCAGCCGCGTCAGCCATCGCGTCCTTGGCCATCCGCTCAAGCGCGGCGTCGGCCAGCGGGACCAGGCCATGCTTGCGATATGTGTCCATCACCGCCTTGACGGTGTCGGCGTAAGGGCTGGCCTCGCTGGCGCCGCACGTCGCGATGAACTTCACGAAATCCTTGGCTGTGTCGCTGGCCTTCGGGTGTACGTACAACCACAGCCGCTGCGACAGCGGATACATCGCGCTCTTGATGTTCTCCGGGCTCGGGTAATAAACCCCTCCCCCTCTGGGGGAGGTCGCCCCAAGGGCGGGTGGGGGCGCGCCGGAGCCGAGCTTGATGGCCAGGATCTTGACGCTCTGCCCGGTCGCGGGAATGCCCGTCAGGTCCACAAACCCGATCGCCTGCGGGTCCATGCTGACCGCCGCAAGCGCCTCAGCCGTGTCCTTCTTGACCGCCACGCGCCGCCATTTGTAGCGATCCAGACATTCCTTTTCAAAAATGCCCGTGGCCAGGTCGTCGCCCCGCAGGCCGATGGCCTTAATCTGAGATCCCTTAATTTGAGATCCGGTAATTTGAGATCCCCTAATCTGAGATCCCTTAATTTGAGATCCGGTAATTTGAGATCCCCCAATCTGAGATCCATCAACTTGAGATTTGCTATAACCCAGCGTCCCCCAATCCTCCACCTCTCCGCCGAAGATGGCCTGGAGCTGCACGATCGTCAGCGCGTCGATCTTGTTGGCCGGGTTGACAATCACCGCCACCGCCCGCCCCGCCAGCAAATACTCCGCCGGCCCGGTCCCGTTCGGCTGGCCGGGCTTACTTGCCGCGGCGTAGCCGTCATTTGGCGAAGCCGGGTCCCGCCCACTTGTGGTGAGCGAAGTCGAACCCAGCGCGTTCCACTTCTGGCCATGAAGCTCCATCGCCCGAGCACTGGGCTTGTCAGCCAGGAACAGCAATTCCTTGCCGCCCGCCGCCACAAACGGCGTCATGGGGGGGACAAGAGCCGGTGCGGTTGCTGGCATGGTGGCCGGAGCGGAAGACGGAGTACCCACCGAAGGAATCGCTGAACCGGCCATGATCGCCGCCGACCCGCCGGCCTGCGCAGGCTTTGAAGTCGCCCCCGAACCGGCCCGGGCGAACGCCCCGACCGCCGCCACGTCGGAATCCGTGGCCGCGTAACCCATCTGCACGACGGCCTTGGCCTTCACGTACTCCATTACCACATCCGTCATGGCCGCCCGCCCCTCTTGCACACCAACAGCGGACACCCGCTGGCCCTTTCCGGCTTTGAACTGCAACAGGCGCTGCTGAATGAGCATCGCTCTTCCATCGCTGGCCGGGAATAGACCAACATCCCGCAAGAAGCCAGCGGCATTTCCACTGCAAGCATATGTAACGAACTTACGGCAGAGATCCGAAGCGCTCGGATGAATGAGGAGTCGGATTTTACATTGCAGAGGATACTTGCCAATAAGCACGTTTTCAGCAGTTGGGCTCACAGGTTCACCGCCTTCAGGCGCAACAAGTGCAATCGCCCGGACGCCGGGCGGCAAGCGGCCACTAGACGGAAAGATGGCGTAACCTATGGCCCCAGGCGTCCTTGCCACATCGCCAAAAACGTCCTCATCCTTCTGGAAGGATGTGAACGGTAGGCCGCCCGGATATTTCTTTAGCAACTCCCGCACCATCCTGTCGTACTGCTCCATTGTCACGCTGTCGGGACCACCTCGGCTCGGTAACGAGCCCAACTCTATGTGCTTCCCGCGCAGAATCTGATCAAGAACCATTCCATAGCTAAGCAGCCCCCCCCTAGTACCTCTTCTCTCAATGGGCATATTCCTCCCCCCCACCTCGGACCAGTTGGCAGTCTTCCCACGGTAGATGTCCTCTATCTGTCCATAGCCTAGTGAGGCAACCCCATTGCTTCCATGCACAACCATAACCACTGCATACCTGCCAAGTTCAACCTCTTCCGGCTGTAATCGCACGTCCGGGAATGCCTTCGCCACTTCCAGCCGCTCCCTCTGGTCCAGCGCACGCCGGATTACGGCAACTTCCGCCCTGCCCACGCACAACTCCTGGAGTCCTCGATCACTACTGCTGCTCTCATAGTTGAGGGCCGGGGAGAGTTCAGGGTGCTCCTTTCGGAACTCCTGGTACGCGCCCTCAATGCCTCGACTCGCCGTACCAGTCCCCCCAAAACGCAATGCCATACGTTCACCTAAGAGCCCAAGGCCACCGCCGCTGACTCCAGGAGGACGCTCACTATGTCTCAAAGATTCGGACGTCTTGCTCACAGCAACCGATTGCCCCATCGCACACGCGCCCGTCACAACAAACACGACCATGGCCAAAGACAAGGCAAGCATCACTGCTATCTTGGTTTTTAATCTCCTGCGCCGTTCACTCATCCCTCTTCTCCCGCCTTCTCACGCGGCTTCCGGGCGTTGTCACCATTGCCGCTACTCTTGAAAGAGACGCTGTTCTGTGCAGTCTCCACAGAGCTTCCGCGGGCATCGGCCTCCACCCACAACTCGTGCTTAACGTCCGTTCGGCGAACAACCTGCTTCTCGCTGAAGGCCTTCAGTGCCTTCATAGGCAGCCTAAGCTGATACCGCCCTAGCGGGAGTGGCGTTGGGTAACCCGCGAGCGCGTCGGGAACTACCCGTACGATACCCGCCTTCGGATCAAGTCGCCACACTGGCCGCATAAGCACGGACTTGCCTTCTTTCATCATATACCACTCTTTCGAGGGAGCCCTGGGGTCTTCCAGCACCTTACCACCCACAGGATTGCCGCCCTCGTCTACAAGCTGCAGATTGGGATTGTCCATTCTCGTCACGTAGAGGGGGCTGTCACCCAGGTTGGCAAACGACACCAACACCAGCAGCGGCCTGGCGCCATCGTCCTTCAAGTCTGTGCGCGTCAACATGATGGCCGCCCCTGGCCGGATGTCGCCGGCCGCACCGGTGGTAGGCGCTGGCTGGGCGCTCGCCAATTGTATGGCCACAAGAGCTATAGCCACCAAGAGACTGGTGGACACCCAGCAGCAATGTGCGAATACGGTTGTTGTTTTCATAGACATACACTCCATGTTCAATCATTATGAATAAGGATCATGGCCCTGCAATCATTGCAGAAATGGCCATCACGCCGCCAGTTCTCCGGGGACTGGGCATTCAGGCATGTGTTGTCGTCGCAGTGGCCCCCGAAGGGGCCGTTTATGCCAACACCGTGCCCCATTTCGTGTGTTATCGTATGCTGAACAACCTGCGCCTTTGTCGATTCATCCGCCGCATTGACAGGAACGACACTGGCACGCGGCAACTCCACCTTGCCGTTGTTGTCAATGTCCATCGGATTCAGGTCCTGACCCCAGTTCCACGTAGCACCGTTGGGAACAACATGATCGCCATCGAGCACTCCGTCAGCGTCATCCGGCGGAGGACTGGTGCTTCCGTCTTTCTCAACGGCGTCGAGAACACCGTTGTCGTTTGTGTCTTCAACGCGGGTCAGAGGATCCAGCACACCATTAGGAGGGTCACCCCACGTTGCGGCCGCGGTCCATGTGTTGCCGTCCTTATAGGGCTTGTCGCTGAAGTAGTAGTCGTTCGCAAGCTTGTTGATGCCCGGCCCGCCGTAGGCCACTGCGGTACCAACACCGCTCTGGCCTTGCGTGCTCCAGGTCCAGTCCCTGCTGACGACTCTTTTCTCGAGGTGCCCACCCTGGTTCAACGCCGAAACGAGCATCACGTCGATCTTGCGATCGTCAGTCCCAAGTGTTCCGTGAAACACATGGACATCTATCTGGGCCTCGTTGAAGGCGTTGCCAATGCCAAAAGGAACCCAGCCGACAAAACCACTACGATAGGCAAAGAGGTCTTTGCGGTCAGGGTTCAGTCGCTCGGCATCAGCAACCTTGCCGTCGTTATCGATGTCCACACCCCGGTACTCGTCATATCGCGTCAGACCGTCTCCATTATGTGCATTATTGAGGCTTACATCGGCATCGTCCGCGGCGGCGCCGTTGTTATGTGCCCACGAATCGGCGATCGTGTTGTTGTCCAGATCGCGGGGCACGGAGGCGAACTCGGGTTGAGGATTAGTCTCGCCTGGGTAGTCGACAAACGCCCTGACCCACACGCCCCCGATCTGGGCCTCAGCCTTTAATTTACCGAAGGCTCCATAGTCAAAAGACTTTACGGTGACCGTTATGGAGCTAACCGCGTTGTTCGTAGTCGCAACGTCCTTGTCGGTACCGGAAATGGTTAGCCCGCTCTGGGGGTCCTTAAACTGGAGGTCCTTCCATGCGGCCGAATCCTCCCCGCTGGTTGGGACGGTCGCCGGACGATTAACACAGTACCCAGGCTCCTGTGCCACATCGTAGAGCGTAAACCTAACGGTGGCAGGGGATGTGGACGGGTACACTGTCGCCGTAAATGTCGTTTCATTATCCTCCGCGCCACCTTTCGGCAGCCAGCTATCATCACAAGGCGTCACACACACACCGACCACAGTTACTGCCACGACATCCTCGTGGATTATGAGGCCATCAACAACAAGTTGTACTCCAAGTTCCACCCTTCCTGGCTTCAGACCCTCGAAAGCAAGGTCCAGATCGCGCCAGTAAGGGGCCGTCAATCTGTACGCCGACACTATTCCCCAAAGCGTATCGTCACCGGCCTTCTTGGACCAATCACCGTCGTTCTTTGCCGTCAACAGGAGCCGCGCGTTTTGGGGATCGGTTTCCCTGGAAAACACCCGAACTGCCCCTGTGCCGCTCCGTTTGTATACTCTGATGTCGATATTGGTATGTTGGGCTGTGATTGCCCCAAGCGCATCCAACGGCAGATACAAACTGCGTAACGTACCTGGCTTCATGACACTATACGACTCAACCGATGTTGCCTCAGGCATTCCACCCCATGTCTCGCCGTTCCACCCATTATCCTCAACGCCGTCACTGTCCGTATCAGTGTGGTCAACCACCAGGCACATTCCTGGGAGGTCGGACCTTTCCTCATTGAAGTCCTCCCCATACGATTCATCATTAGTGCCGCTAACGATTCCATTGTTATCGCCGTCAACATCCAGATCAGTTTGTATTACAAACGCCCTGATGGCATCGCATGTGGTTTCGAGAGCGCTGTTCTTGTTTTCCGGCTCCATGTTTAGCCAAAGTATGCGCACCGCCAAAGAGGGGCTCCGGCCCTGGGCATAGTATTGGCGTTCAACGGTCACCTTGTCGCCTGAAGTCATATTGGCGGGAACAGTGATCGTTTCCTTTGTCCCCCAGCTTGGCGCAGGCGTACCGTCGCCGGTGCACACACTGATATCAGCGTTCCCCGTAAGGTATAATTGGGATGTAGCGCGCGCATGCCCTGTTACGGTTACGGCTAAGAGGTCCGGGTTTAGTGTCGGGTTCCAGGTGTTGTTGTAATCGCGCCGCCACGTGCCGCTCGTGGCCTTCGATATATCATGGTCATCGTCGAGTGGGGTTAGCAGCCCAACCACATCGTCCGTGACTCCTTCGCCCATGTATTCCCACTTATCCTCATCCTCGCTGAGCGACGGTGGCCTGTTGTCAGCTCCCGCGTTGTTGTCGGTATCCGCGTCCATGTCCAGATCACCCACAGCCGTATCCCATTTGTTGTTTCCACGACTGCCACTCCCTTGATATGGTAATGTTAAGGTGCCTTTGAACTTAATAGCAAACGGCTCGCCGGGCTTTATCGATGGGGTCTTGTACGCCCACTGTCCGTCCGTGTCCCAGATGTCGCCTTCGTCAATGTATGGGGATGCAGTGGCAATCGTACCTTTGGAGGTGGTGAGGCGTATTTTCAATGGAACTGTTTCATCGCGGCGGTCATAACCGACACCAACTGGATTGCCCGGTGTGCCTTTCGCGACATCAACTGTCCTCTCGGTAGGCTCCAACCCGAGTACCGTGCGTACGGGTACTACCATCAGTATGGCCGCAGATAGCAAAACGCCGCAGGGCGAGATACGCATCGTCGTGTGGGATTGTGCGGTCTTGTGCGTTCGTGTCTTCATAAGAGTTGTATCCTTTCCTGATAACAATGTTTACCACGGTACCTGTTCGCCCCGGACTCCTCTGATTGCGCGGGGCAAGTGATATTCCTTGACGGGCCTTACATAGCAGGAGTCAGGGTAGCTCTTGAGGAACTGTTCGTATGCCTTCTTGGCTTCTGCCCAGTCTTTATTCCATTCTAGGACTACGGCAATATAGTACGAGGTTTTTTCACACAAGGGGCTTTCAGGATGCTTTGCCAAGAGCGATTGCCAATACTTGATTGCGCCGCGGGGATCGTTGTCAGCAATCTTTGTTATGCACCCGGAATAGAAGAGCGCCCGATCGGACCAAGGCGATGCCGGGTACTTGTGCAATATGACCCGGTATGCTTCTCTCGCTCTAGCCATGTCTTCCAATGCATAAAGGTTGCGGCCTTTCATAAAAAGTGCCCACGATAGTTGCGATGCCTGTGCCGCTGGGGTATTGTGTGCGTCAATCGCTGCGCATAGGGTAAGCGAGCGTTCATAAGCCATGGCTTCATAATAGATATCTGCTACTTGAAGGATGAGTGCGGTCCTTTTGTCACCAGTGAGGACCTCGTCGGGCGTGAGTGCGCGTTTTGCCTTTGCGGCGGAAATAACCTGTTCAATGCCAGTCGGAATGTAGCCATAAACGAGGGTGAGGTTCGGAGGCGGGGCGAAGGGCTCGGCAGCCTTGAACAGGGCGATGGCATTGTCGTATTGTCGCTCAAGATAGGACACGAGCCCAGCTTGGAGATAGAGTGCGTGAAGGGTGTCGTTGAGTGCCGGTGAAGGTGGACGCGATGATGTGACGTACCAGGCTCGTGTTGACAGAACGTCTGTCTTGTTAGTTACGTTCGGCAAGGTGATCGGTAGCTTTGAGGTAGCATTGGCCCAGACGACCGCAGACTGGGTGGCTGCTGTTGCCAAGCTAAGGTCAAACATCCTCTCCATCGCGATGTCGATCTCCCGGACGTAGGCGTCGCCGGCGTAGGGGCTTTTGGGGTAGAACTCGGTGAATCGGCCTAGCATGAAGGCGGCATCTTTCCAGTTGGCTCCGCTCTTGGAGCTACGCAGGCCTGGCGCATCCGCCGCTTCCGCAATTTCGCACAGCAGCACGCCGGCGTTGTAGAACGCCTGCTCGCACCGCGGGCTCTTGGGGTATCGGCTGATGATCTCCTGCCAGTAAGGCAGGGCTTCGGATTTGGCCTTTATGAAGGCCGCGAGGCGCTCTTGATTGCGGATTGCGGATTGCGGATTGCGGATTTCCGGCTTGGGCGAGTCCTTGGCGGGTTCGTCCGCTTTCCCAAACTTCGCATCCGCCTCGTCCTGGGTTATTGTGGCCAGGCGGTAGAGGGTTTCATCGTGCCAGGAGCCGTCGCGGAAGGCCTTGATCGAGGCGAGGAACTGGGCCTTGGCGGCGGCGGTTTTGCGGCGGGCTTGGAGGACGGCGCCCCGGCCGAAGGTGGCGAAGGACAGTTGGGCAGGGGAGGAGCCGGGCAGTGGCGGCCTTTGGCCGCCGATAGCAGATTTCAGATGGATGATTCCAGAAGGGGAACCCTCACCCTTGCCTCTCCCAGAGGGAGGGGAGTTTGGGCCGAGCATGCGGTCGAACATGTTGTCGGCGTTGTCGTATCGGCCGGCAAGGAGGTGGATGACGGCCATGGAAAGGGCAAGGGCGGGCCGGTCCGGAGAAGACACGGCCGGGACGGCCGTGGGACTCATGGGCGAGACGCCCATGCCACGGCAGTCGTCGGGTATGACGGCCTTGCCGGATTTCGCGGCGGAGATGAGGGAGTCGAGGGACTCGGCGGTGGCCTTGCTGGTGGCTAGGGCCTTGGCGGATTGGAAGGCGGAGACGGCTTGGGCGGAGTTGCCCTGGCAGAAGCTCACCAGGCCGACGCGGAGGTGGATGTCGAAGGCGACGAGCGACCAGGAGGCGGCGGCGGGGACGGGGGAGCCGGACACGGGGGTGCCGGATGGGACGGCGCTGCGCGGGGAGCCGGACACGGGCAAGATGCCCGTGGGACTCACGGGCAAGATGCCCGTGGGACGCATGGGCGGGACGCCCATGCCACGGCCAGCGCCGGCGGCGGAGCCGGCAGCGCCCGTGCCATGGTCCGCAAGCGCGGCCGGGAGGGAGTTGCGGGCGATGTCGGCGTACTTGCCGGCTTCGGGGAGGTCGAGTTGCTCTTCCAGGCAGTAGTCGATGATGCCGATGTACGCCTGGCCGCGCCACGGCCCGGCTGGGGCGGGAGCGATGAACTTCTTCCAATGCTCGATGGCGCGGGCGGTCTGGCCAAGGCCCATCAGGCAGTCGCCGACGTGCAGGTCGCTCCTGGGGCCGTAATCGCTTTCGGGGAAGTTTTTGACGACGGCGATGACGGCCTGGTATGCCCGCGCGGCGTCGGCGAACTTGCCGGCCTTGCGAAGCTTCTCGGCGGCCTCGAACTCAGCCAGGCCGATATTCTTGTCGTACTTCAAGTGCGCAATCGCGGCCTTGGCGGCGGCGATGTAGGGTTTCTCCAGGCCGGGAGGGATCTCCAGGACGATGAGGTTCTTCTTGACGCCCAGGTAGGCCACGATGTAGTCGAGGGTCTTCTTGGCGTCGTCGAAGCGGTTGGCCTGGACGTAGAGGCGGGACAGGTCGAGCGCGGCTTCGGCCTCGACGAGGTTCCATCGCCCGGCCTTGAGCAGCGGCTCCAGCGTGTCGATGGCCTGCTTGATCGCGGAGGGGTCCCCGGCGGGCTTCGCGGGCGAGCCGGCGCCGGCGCCGGCGGCGGGGATGGCCGTGCCGCGGGCCTCCGCCTCGAGGGCCTTGGCGATCTGGAGGCGGGCCTTGGTGGCCTTTGACGTGTCGAGGCGCTCGATCTGCTTCCACAGTTGTGCGGCGCGGGCGCGCCCCTGGGCCGTCCCTGACTGGTGATAGGCCCGGGCCTGAAGATGGGCGGCCTCGATGGCGGCCCATTTGTAGTCGGGGTCGCTGAGTTTCGCTACCGGCTCGGCCAGGGTAATGGCTTCCTGGCTCTTGCCGGAAAACACCGCCGCCCAGGCTTGGGCGAGCCGGCCGAAAACCTGCGCGTTCGCTTGCTCCCGCTCGCTCTTGGGTTGCGGCGCGGCGGCGGGCTTCTTGTTCTTGGCAGCCTGGGCGAAAATTGGAGTTGAAAACGCCAGGATCACGACCGCCGCCAGTGCCGCCTTCAAGCAGGGATGGAACGAATGCTCGCTGAAGAGACGGACCGAGCGCGCTCTTTCGCTTTCGTGCTTCACGTTTACACCCCGCATAGCTACGTTCTTCCACGCTTTCCCCGGGTTTGCTTCATCTCTTCTCCCGAAAAAGAAGAGAAAAAAAGCACAAAGAGAAGAATATCCCGAAAATTGCTCAGCCGCGGCAGAGCCCCGAATTGCTCAGCTTCTGCCGCGTTTGCGACCCACTGAACACTCGAAGCATAGACCTATGGCATCGGTAGTCAACACAATTCCGGGAATTTCAAAAAAACTTCCGTTAAAACTTGGGATGGCCACTGGGCCGCAAAGGCGGCGCAAAGGCGGGCACAAAGGCGCTGGCGCTTGTGCCTGTTGCGCGGTAGAATGCCGTCCTTGTTGCCGGGACGACTCGCGGCGGCGAGCAGGAAACCCAGGTGGGTTTGAAGTCGCGATGTGTCCTGAGCGAAGCCGAAGGGCCTCTGGTCGCGGAAGGCAGTGTGCGAAGGGCGTAATGACTTTCGACGATTCATCCTCAGCCGGGCTCGGCGATTCCGTTGGGGGCTTGCCGGCCCTGCGGCGGTGGCTGGGACCTGGCTTTCGGGCGCTTAGGCACCGCAACTACAGGCTGTTCTTCGCCGGTCAGGGCATGTCGCTGATCGGCACGTGGATGCAGCGCGTCGCCCTTGCCTGGCTGGTCTA
>Ga0315273_10014332_pt1 | contig 10213 bp, 5 predicted proteins | sample YL17G02_0_MG_FD_205753 | JGI IMG/M metagenome (GOLD analysis project Ga0315273, IMG submission 205753) | Sediment microbial communities from Yellowstone Lake, YNP, Wyoming, USA - YL17G02_0 | ecosystem: Environmental > Aquatic > Freshwater > Lake > Sediment | place: USA: Wyoming | collected... | reverse complement strand
GCATCGCGATGACCGACTTCACGATGATCAAGCCCGGATCGCTGCACCGCGCGAACGGCGGCTACCTCGCCGTGAACGCCAACAACCTCTTCCGGCTCGGCATCAGTTGGGAGGCCCTCAAGATCGCCATCAAACGACGCGAGATCCAGATCGAGGATCCCTGGCAGATGCTCGGCTACTCGACGGCCGAAGGCCTGCGCCCCGAGCCCGTCCCGTTCCGGATCAAGCTGATCATCATCGGCAGCCCGCTCATCTACGAGCTCCTTCACGTCTACGACGAGGACTTCTCGAAGCTGTTCAACGTCAAGGTCGACTTCGGGACCGACATGGAACGCACGCCGGAGCACGAGCAACAGCTGGCACGGTTCCTCGCCGGCTGCGCGGTCGAGGACCCGACCGTCCTCCCGTTTGCGCCATCGGGCGTCGCCCGCATGATCGAGTACGCCGTCGAACTGGCCGGCGACCAGAAGAAACTGTCGTGCCAATTCGCGCACCTCGTCTCGATCGCCAAGGAGGCGTCGTACTGGGCACGCGTCGACGCTTCGCCAAACGTCGACGGGGCGCACGCCGACCGCGCCATTGCGGAACGCGACCATCGCCTCGCGCGCATCGACGAGAAGATCCACGAGATGATCGCGCGCGGCCAGCTGTTCATCGACACGGACGGCGAACGAGTCGGCCAGCTAAACGGGCTTGCGGTGCTGCAACTCGGCGAGTACGCGTTCGGCAAGCCGTCGCGCATCACCGCCACCGTCCAGGCCGGAAAGGGCGGCGTCGTCGACATCGAACGCGAAGCCAAGCTCGGCGGCAGCACACACTCCAAGGGCGTCCTCATCCTCAAGGGGTACCTCGGCGAACGCTTCGCGCGTGAGAAGCCGCTGTCGTTCACCGGGCACCTAACGTTCGAGCAAAGCTACTCGATGATTGACGGCGACAGCGCGTCAAGCGCCGAGTTGTACGCGCTCCTGTCCGCGTTGTCGGAAGTTCCTCTCCGCCAAGGTCTGGCGGTAACGGGTTCGGTCAACCAGCGCGGCGAGATCCAGCCGATCGGCGGCGTGAACGAGAAGATCGAGGGCTTCTTCCGCGCCTGCCGCGAACGCGGCCTGACCGGCAGCCAGGGTGTCCTCATTCCCCGCGCGAACCTCGACAATCTGATGTTGTCGAAGGACGTTGTGGACGCGGTGGCGTCGAGCGCATTCCACATCTACCCGGTGTCGACAATCGAGGAGGGAATCGAGATCCTGAGCGGCATTGCCGCTGGCACTGCCGCGGGCGCCACTGCCGGGACTTCCGACGAGAAGGGCGCCGCGCGCCTGCACGGCGCGTACCCGGCCGAGAGCGTCTTCGGCCGCGTCGCCGCGCGCCTGGAGACGATGCGGCCACCCGACGAGACGAAGACGAACGACGAGAACGAGAAGAAGAAGCCGGCGGGCGACGCAAACGGCGACGAGGGCTCAGCGTAGACGTTGACCAAGGCCGCGCAGCGACCAAGGATAGAGAAGAATGCAGAGAGGAGAGCGCATGCAGAGACTTGGGAAGGTTCTTTCGCTCGTCATCGTCGTCGCCGCGGTCGCGGCGCTGTCGGGCTGTTTCCTTCAAAGCGCGCCACGCGCCGAGTTCACGGCCACGCCGGAGTTTGACTACCCGCCGCTTGACGTCACGTTCAACGCGTCCGCGTCGTCGAGCCCGAACGGGCCGATCGTGAACTACGACTGGGACTTCGGCGACGGCGCGACGGCTGGCGGGGTGACCGTCACACACACCTACACCGAGAAGGGCGTCTACGAAGTCACGCTCGAGGTGCGCGACTCCGCCGGGGAGACGGGCGTGCGCACGAAGAGCGTCGAGGCGCTCAACCGGGTTCCGGTCGCGCGGTTCAAGCCCAACGTGTCGACGACCGGCGTGCGGCAGCCAATATGGTTCAACGCATCCGAGTCAACCGACTCCGACGGCGAGATCGTTGAGTACCAGTGGGACTTCGGCGACGGCGCGACGGACGAGGGCGTGCTCGTCGAGCACGAGTACCAGTCAGCCGGCGGGACCGGATGGCGTCCCGAGATCACGCTGACCGTGGTCGACGACAACGGCGCGACGAACTCTGTCATGCACCCAGTCCTCATCGTCGGCTGCGACAGTTGTGGCGGCTAGCCGCTACAACTGGCGCCGAGGGCGCACTCCGTGGCAGCGCCCTCGCTAGCCGCCGCGCTTGGCGGCCTGCGATCTCGTGCGGAGGCTAGAGGAAGGAATCGCAGAGAACAGCCGCCCAGGCTGTTCTCTCCTAGCCGCCGACACGCAGAGCAGGTCGGTCGGCGGCCAGAGACAAGCTGCGGCGGCGGCGGCTGAGCCGCACCGCCGTACGGAATGAACCGCCCCACTGTAGCGTCGGAGCTTGGCTCCGACGTTCGGGTTCGACGTCCTTCGAGATTCGCCAACGTCGCACGTCGACGTCGCACACAAGGTGCGGTGCGCTCTTTCGTGAGAACTGAGCGTGCGCGCCTCCGTAGAAGAGCGCGTGGCACTCTCTTCTTAACCCCGAGTGCGACGCTACAGTGAACCTGTCTTTCTTTGCGACCTTTGCGTTCTTGGCGTGAGACGGCGCGTGCATCACGCAAAGCGCGCCAAGATCGCCAAGGGGCTCGCGACGATTCCACCGCTCCACTGTAGCGTCGGAGCTTGGCTCCGACGTTCGGGTTCGACGTCCTTCGAGATTCGCCAACGTCGCACGTCGACGTCGCACACAATGGGTGCGGTGCGCTCTTTCGTGAGAACCGAGCGTGCGCGCCTTCATAGAGGAGCGCGGGGCACTCTCTTCTTAACCCCGAGTGCGACGCTACAGTGAACCTGTTCTTTCTTTGCGACCTTTGCGTTCTTGGCGCGATGTCAGTGTCGATCTCGCCACGCGCGTTCGCCGCCCTCTCTACTCCTCGTCGACCGGCTGCGCCAACGTGAGGTTCACGATCGCCGTACCTTGGAGCCCCTGGTCGTCGTAGACGTAGAGCCGCACGACGAAGGTGCGCGACGGGGAAGACAGCTCGTAGACGTGGACCACTTCGAGGTCGCTCGTCTCGACCCACGTCTTGCCGTCGCCGAAGTCCCACGCATAGTAGTCGAGCGAGTGCCCGGCGTCGGCCGACGAACCCCGCGGATCGAAGGACATCTCGTAGAGCGTCGGAGTCGACGCTGGAGTCGGGGAGTGGTAGAGAACAAGCGGATCCGACATCGTGAACTCGGCGACCGGCTCGTCGCCGCTTGCGACGTCCCCCGGCACAATGACGATGATCCGCACCTGTTCGGTGTCGACCCCGCTCTCCGAGTTCCACACAAACAGCGTCGCCGTGAACTCCTCGGTCGCCTCCGGCGTGTAGGTGTGCCCCACTTGCGCCCCGTTTGACGTCGCGCCGTCGCCGAAGTCCCAGCGGTATTGGGCGATCGTCCCCGTGCCCGCCGTCGACGCCCGCCCGTCGAACGACACCGCAAGCGGCGTCATCCCAATGAAACGGTCGACCGCGATGCGGGCCACCGGAGACCCCGTCCCGCTACTCCCGCCGCTCGACGGCTGAACCTCGATCGTCTGCACCGCCTCGTCGCTCGCCCCACCGGCGTCGGTGACGCGAAGAGTCACGGTGAACACCTTCGCCTCGGTGAGCGCGAGGAACGTGTGGTGCGCCAATGCCTCCGACGATGTCGCCCCCGCATCGCCGAAGTCCCACTCGTACGTCCTGATCTCGCCCTCGGGGTCGACCGACTCGGACGCGTCGAACGTCACCACGAGCGGCGAGTTGCCGGCAAGCGGCGTCGCCGTGATCACGGCCGTCGGCGCCTGGTTGAACAGCGCGCAGGCCGCGAGGAGCCCCGCGAGAAAGAGGAGGCCGACCAGCGCGGCGATTCGTCCTGCTTGTCTATCCATGCGTCCTCCTTCGTCGAGGGCGGCGATCCAGGCGCCGCCCGTTGGACCTTCCCCACGTTGCGGCCGATTCTGTCTACGGAGTGCAACCGCCTGCGTTCATCGTGACCGTGCGCTGGAACGACTTGTGCGCGCCGAGGTAGTCGTAGGCCGTGACCGTGATCGTCCACGACTTCACCCCGCCGGCGGTGAAGTTGTAGGCGTGGGATTTCGTCGTGTCCCCCGCATCCACGAACGGGACATTCAAGTCGCTCGCTCCGTCGCCCCAGTCGATTGACAGCCGCTCAATGCCCCAGGCGCGGTTCGGGAACCACGTCGGCGGTGTAGTGGCCACAGGGCTCCACGTCTGCCCTTCGGGGTCGAAGCACATGTTCGGTCCGTCGGTCGTGTCCTCGTATTGGGCCGGTTTAGCGTTGCTCGCGTTCGGAACCGGAGTCGTGGAGTTCTTCACCCAAAGCCCGTCCGTGATCTGCCGCGAGCGAATCCACACTGTGCGGGTCCCCAGCGGAACGCAGCTGTAGGTCACGCGCTCGTCGCTCAGCCCGTCGTCGTTGTCGGTCCACCAATCTCCCGCCGGCGTTGCCGGCGGAGTCGTGGCAACATCAAGCAGCTTGTAGACTTCAAATCCGGCCACGGGCTGGTAGTTCTCAACCCGGATCGTCTTCGTGATCGAGTCGTCGTTCGAAGCGTCGTCGACGACGATGAGCGTCACCGAGAGGACTTTGGACGTCAGGTCGGTGACGTACGACTTCGTTTGCACGGTGGGAGAGAGCGTCGTGGTCGCCGAGCCGTCGCCGAAACTCCAGTGGTAGCTCTGCAGCGTGCGCCCCACGGCGGCCTCGGAGTCCGCCGGATCCAGGTTCACCCGCACCGGCGCAACTTCGTCATTTGTGTCGGGGAAGGTGATGACGAACCGCGCGCTTGGGGCACCCGCGACCGGCGTTCCGCCGCCGCCGCTCACAGAGACCGACACGGTCCTCGACGCCGTGGCCGTCTTCCCGTCCGACGCGCGCACGAGCAGGGTCACCGTGAACGTCTGGCTCCCCGAGCTGAAGTACGTGTGCGTCGTCGTCCGACCGAACCCATTGCCTCCGTCGCCGAACGTCCACTCGTAGGCCGAGATCGTCCCGGCAGCGTAGCTCGACGCCGCCGCGTCCACCGTGACGTTGAGCGGCGACGTACCGGACGACGGACTCATCGTGAAACTGGCCGTGGGACCCGCCGGCTCGGCCGCGGTGACGTAGACCGTCTTCGCCGCCTGATCGGCCGCATCCCAATTGTCAATCACGGTGAGGATGATCGTGTACGTTCCCACCGCGGTGTACGTGTGCGCCACCGACTTTCCGGTCCCCTGGGCGCCGTCGCCGAAGTCCCACGAGTAGGTCTTGATCTCGCCGTCCGGATCGCTCGACGGCGCGCCGCTCAACGTCACCGCGAACGGCACCGGCCCGGTCGTGCTTGGGCCGATGGTGATCCCCGCCACCGGGAACTTGTTGAACAAGGCGCAGCTCGCAAGAGCCAGCACCAACACGGCCATCCCCACGGCGCAGCTGAGAAGAATCAGCGTGCGCGTCGACGTCTTTCGCACCCCACGTTTCACCTTCGGCCTCCTTCAGCGCTCGCAACGAGGCATGATGCCAGCACAACACTAGTCCGGGGCTCGTCAAACGTCAATCGGGATCCGGTACCCCGGCGCGGGACCGGTGTCCGGCGTGCTAGAGACACTGGGCCCGAAACGAGAAGAGAAGGTGCTATGCACCTTCTCTCTAGCTGTTCCGAAGGAACAGCCGACGGCTGTCCGGCGTAACAGAGACACCGGAGAAGAGAAGGGGCGCCCGAGGCGCCCCCTGCCTTCTCTCTTGAGACATCTCACACTACCGACTGATGAACACCGTCCCCTTGCCGCTGAACGTCTCCGTCCCGTCCGTCGCCGTCACTAGGTAGATGTAGGCACCATTCGCGACCGACTGACAATCCCAGACGATCTCCGTCACGTTCGCCAATTCCTGCGTCCACACGCAGTGCCCGGCGAGGTCGTAGACCTCGACCGACATCATCGACGCGATGCCGGTGCCCGCGTATCCAAACGTCACATCACCGGCCGACGGGCTTGGCCCCGCGTAGAAGCTCGTGACATCCAGCTTGCTCGCGATGACCGTGATCGTGTCGCTCGACGTGTCCGTCGGATCCGTCGGATCCTTGTACGTCGCCGTGATCGACGTTCCCGCCGCCAGGCTCAGATCCAATCCCACCGTGATGAAGACGTCGTCGCCAACGACCGGCGGAAGAGGTGGCATGTTGTCGTCGCGACATCCCGCGCCCCCGATCGGCAACAGGTCGTAGGCCACTCCGAGGATGGTCACGGCGTTGCGGAGCACCGCCGCCCCGACGTGAGATGGGTCCACAACCCGCACGTAGACGAGGTCGGCGTCCGTGTAGTTCTGCACCGCGACACCCGCCGCGTTCGTGAACGCCGTCGCCGACGTCTGCGACGGCGGCGTGGTGCCGCCGCCGATGCCGACCTTGACCTGGATCATGGCCGAATCCGAGTGGTTCGACGGATCCTGGTAGAACGCCACGATCGTGTCGCCGGGCAGCGCGCCGAGCGTCGGCACGCAATCGCCGTACTGGCTCACGAGATCCACGCAGATGACCGAGACGAAGTCGCCCGTCGTCACGCCCGTCTCCAACAGGTCGAGTGCTGCCCAGCGGCCGCTGCGCGGGTTCAGGACGTAGAGCTTCGGAGCGCCGTCAGGCGAGTAGCTCGCATATGGATTCGGCGAGTCGTTGAAGATGTTCGTGTCGCCGAGGAGCGCGTTGACCGGGTGCGTCCGTTCGCGGACGTAGGTGCACCCGAACGGATTGAGCGGCACAGGGCCGAACGGGAAGTTCTGCCCGCCGTCCCAGTATGCGTCGACGCGCTCGCGACGCAGGATGTCTTCATTCTGATCGGGGTCCACAACCTCGATGAAGACGCAGTCCGAGTTTGTGTACCCCGAGGTCCGATTGCCCTGGCGGTCAAGGAAGTACATGTTGACCGTCTGGCCGTTGTAGACCTGCGTATCCGCGATTTCGAGAAGGTCGAACGACACGTCGTTCGCCACGCGAACCTGGTCGATGCGGGGGCCGGAATAGGCCGTGGTCGTGTCGCTGTCGGCGAGGCCTGCGTAGCCGTTCGTGCCCGCCATGTATTGCACGTCGTTGTACCGGACGTACACGTGGTCCTCGTTGAAGACCTCGAGACGCCAGTTGTCGAGCACGAGCTGATACCCGCCAAGCCCTTCGACGAGGTCCCCTTCGTCGTCTCGAACCATTCGCCCAATGCCGAGGGCATCCCACGTGGCATCCAACTCCATGCCCGCATTCGAGAAGAAGACAGGAGAGTTCGATGACGTCTCGTCGAGAACCCAGAACTCGCCATCGTCTTCTTCGTGCGGGTTGCAGAGGTGAACGATGACCTGTTCGGGACAACACGAGTCGACGTTCGCGTCCGCGTCGATGACCTGCACGTACACCGGGTCGCGGCCGATCCAGAAGAGCTTCTTGTCCTGGCGCGTCGCATCGGTGAACGACACGATCGAATGTTGCTTCTCCTCGATGTACGCCGTGTCGAGTTGGAAGTCATCCTCGTCGTTCGGGTCGAGGTAGTAGGCCACGAGCACGTCGCGCACGTTCAGGCTGTTGAACCCAAGATCGACGAGGATCGAGTTCAGGTTGAGCTGGAACACACCCGTGTTCGGTCCCGTTTCCTGCGCGTAGAACGAGACCGCGGTGATCCCGGTGGCGCTTGAGGTATCAAACAGGGTCTTGTGGATTCCGAGTTCGTCGACGCCGAGCTTCGGGTACTGCACGTAGTAGCGACCGTCCTTGGCTCCCGCCGTGTCGTAGTCGTTCTTCTCCGAGTTGTAGATGTTCCACCAGCGTATCGGGCGGTAGGGGTCAACCGCGCCGGTCGAGCCGTCGATCCCGCCTGTGCGCTTCAGCATGCAGAAGTTGTTCGGGCTGTCCTCCGTCTGCTCGTTCGGATCCGCCAGGGTGCCGACCGGGTTCCACGAACCGGGATTCACGAGGATGAACACGGGGACGTACTCGACCGCGTTGCAGTTCAGGTTCTCGTCTGCGTCGACGACCGTGATCGTCGCCGCCTCATTCGCGTCCGGATAGATCTCTTCGTCCCAGGAGATCGTCGCCTGCACGTCGATGATCTTCATCATCGCGACGGCCACGTCGGTCTCGTCGTTCGGGTCCTGAAACATGCCGAGGAGGGTATCCATGTTCTCGAACCGGCCGATGAGCCACCGGTTGGGGTCCATGACACGGTCGCCTGGATCGAGGTCCGAGGGCAATTCGTAGGCTCCATAGGCCACGTCCACGAACCCTTCGGCATAGGCGACCGGAGAAAGCCCGAATCCGCCGATCCAGCGCTGCACGTCGCCGGCCACGCCGGGGATCATCTTCGTTGGGACTTCCTCCTGGCGGATGTCCGAGTAGAGATAGCCGCCCCACTGGAACTCGTCGGGCGGCGACGACGGCCGGTCGACAACGTGCGTGCTCTTGTACGGCACGGCGACGTCTTCACGCGTGCCGATCTGAAACGCGTGACTCGAGACGAACACTCCCGTGTCGGCGCCCGTCTCTTCGAGATAGTCCTCGGCAAGCGACCCTGGGTTGCCCGGGAAGTGTCCCTTGTACGGGAAGTAGCCATCGGCGTCGTACGGATCGAACGAGCCCTTTACAGTTACGCCATTGAAGGTTACATCACCGTAGCTCTTCCAGACGATGTAGGCGCCCGTCTTGGGGTCCATGATCTTGACGTCGGTCCAGATCTTGTCGCGCACGTCGCAGTCGATGTTCTCGTCCGGGTCGTGGACGACGATCCACACCGAGGTCCCTTCCTGGACGTTCGTCACTCGGTTCTGCCCGTTCTTGTCGGACGCGAAGTACATCTCTGCGTTCGTGGCAGCCAGACCGAGCGACGCAATGACCAGGAAGACGAGGCCACCCCACACCGCCCTACGCATCCTCATCGCAACCTCCCGAGATCTCGAGCACAAATCACCACCGGTCGAGGCGCCGTTCGGCCGCCCGCCCGTTGTACTGCGCCGATTGGACCATCGTAAGAATAGGCGGCGACCCGGTCCCTGTCCAGTCAACGCGCACGCTCTTCGGCCGCGTGCGTCTTCGACAGGTTCGCTTCCTCTGCGCGCTCTGCGTCCTCTGCGGTGAACGCGGTGAGAAGAAGGAAGCGGAGCTGGGGTCTCCCCCCGCTCCTCCACAAGCCAAGAGAAAAAAGAGAAGGGACCCGAAGGCCCCTTCTCACTAACCATTCCGTAGGAACGGCCTCTTACTTAGTCGCAGGCGTCACCGTCTCGGTGCCAACCGGCTCTTCGCCAAGCAATCCGCCAAGCGAGAACTCGGCCGACAAGACGAGCGTGTTCCCCAGCGTCTGGTTCAGGACATACGCCGCGTCCACGTACAGGCCCGCCACGTTGATTCCTGCTCCAACGGTGAAGTAGAAGTCCTGGAAGTTGTTCGTCAGGACCACGCCGCCGCGCAGCGCCAACTCGTTGATGACCTTGAACTCCACGCCAACGTGCGTGTCCCCAAGGCTCGATCCGTCAAAGTCGACGTCCGTCGCCAGCACCAGCTTGTCCTCCGCCAGCTTCATCGCGAGGCCGACCTTGTACATTCCGGTGATAGTGTCCTTCGCGCCGCCGGACCAATCGAGCGCGCTGCCCGCAAGGTCCTTCGCGTTCACGCCAATCACGAACATGTCGCCAAGGCTCACCAACAACCCGAGGTCAAAGCCAAACCCGCTGGCCGTGTCCCCCAGTCCGCTGTCCGCCATGTAGTACTTCACGTTCGCGCCGGCCATCGCGACGTCCATCACGCTGGTCGCCAGCGATCCAACGATCGCCTGCTCGACCCACTCGAACGTCGCGCCCACCGTGCCTTCCCCGTCCACTTCCTGGCCGGTGATGGCAGCTCGCTCCCATCCCAGGCCGACTCCGAGGTTGGCAAACGTTGTCACGGCCCCCACGTACTGGTGCGTAGCCCCAATCCCGTAGAGATCCGTCGACATCCCCGCCAGTCGCGTGTCGTTCAACATCGCGAGCCCCGCGGGATTCCAGCACGCCGCTGTCGCGTCATTCGCAACAGCCACAAACGCTCCACCCATCGCCAGAGCACGCGCGCCCACTCCATTCTTGAACGCGCTGAACGCTCCGATGCCGTCCGCCATCGCGACCGCGGACAGGACCAGGATGAGCGCTAGACTCACAATCATCGCTCTCTTCATCGCTGCCTGTA
>Ga0315273_10014331_pt1 | contig 10213 bp, 9 predicted proteins | sample YL17G02_0_MG_FD_205753 | JGI IMG/M metagenome (GOLD analysis project Ga0315273, IMG submission 205753) | Sediment microbial communities from Yellowstone Lake, YNP, Wyoming, USA - YL17G02_0 | ecosystem: Environmental > Aquatic > Freshwater > Lake > Sediment | place: USA: Wyoming | collected... | reverse complement strand
AGCTGATCGGCCTGGTCGCGGCCGGCTCCGGCGCGGTGCAGCGCGAGGTCGCGAAGCTGGCGCACAGCGGACTGGTGACGGTCACGCAGGTGGGCAACCAGAAGCACTACCAGGCCAATCCGGCGTCCCCGATCTTCGCCGAGCTGTGTGCGGTGGCGCAGAAGACCGTGGGATTGGCCGAGCCGCTGCGCGAGGCGCTGGCGCCGCTGGCGAGCCGCATCAAGGCGGCGTTCGTGTTCGGCTCGGTGGCCAAGCATCGCGACACCGCGGTCAGCGACATCGACGTGCTCGTGCTCTCCGACCGCGTGGACTACGCGGACGTCTCCGGCGCCCTCCAAGGCGTGGAATACCGGCTGGCGCGCCGCGTCAACCCCACGGTGTACACGATGGCCGAGTGGCGGCGGAAGCGGAAGGAAGGGAACGCGTCCGTCGTGAAGGTGCTGAGGCAGCCGAAGGTGTTCCTCATCGGCTCGGAGGCCGAGCTGGGCTAACGACCGTCGCGCTCCCGCGCCGCCGTCGCATTGGGGACGGCCCTGATCGCCGTCGTGCACCGGAACGCGGTGGACGTCGTGGTCCGCAACGACGTTCCCCCCGAACTGGCCGCGGCCGTGGTCACGTCGGGGGTCTGCCTGCATTGCGCGGATGCGGACGCCGAGCGCGCCTTCACGCGCGACGCGCTCCTCCGTAATGCCGACGTCCGCCCGTTCCTCGAACGCACTCGCCGCCTCAAGCTCCAGGTGTTGGCGCGATGACGTTCCTCGTCGAGCGGCTTGCCGACCTCCGCCTGCATCTTGGGCACCTGCGGGACATCAAGCCGTGGGTCCGTGATGCCGGGGCTCTGTGCTCCGACCTCAGCCTGCACAATGACGTGCTCTTCTCGATCCTCGTGGTGTGCCAGGCGGTCATCGGCGTGGCGGGAGAGCTGGCGGGACGGCGCTGCATCCGCTTCCAGGACTACACCGAGGCGGTGCGCGCGCTGCGGAGCGTGGAGGGGATGCCGCCGGACGCCGTGGAGCGATTCGTCACCTTTGTGGCTCGACTCGAGGGCGACGCCTGATCTGACACGCCGGCCTCGCCGACCGCCCTCCGCAGTCGTTCCCTCGTCCGTCATTCCCTCTGCCGTCGCGGCCGCGGTCGGCGGCGACGAGCGACATCGCCCCTGGTGACGGGGACCCCCCACCCGGATGGCACGGCGGAGCCGGATATCCGCGCGCTTCGCGTTCGTCTGTTCTATCTTGTGAGGCGGTTCATCGCCTAGGTGCAGTGAGGAGCCATTGGCTGATCTCTTCAATATCTATTGCGACGAATCGGGACACCTCGAGCACGATCATCTTCCGGTGATGGTGCTTGGCGCCATCTGGTGCCCGCAGGACGTCACGCGCGAAGTCGCGGAGCGAATCCGGGAGATCAAGACCAGACACGGTTTGAGCCGGCACTTCGAGGTGAAATGGACCAAGGTGTCGCCAGCCAAGGCGCAACTGTACCTCGACCTGGTGGACTATTTCTTCGACGACGACCAACTGCACTTTCGAGCGCTCCTGGTGCCTGACAAGACGAAGCTGGACCACACCAGGTTCGACCAGGGTCACGACACGTGGTACTACAAGATGTACTTCGAGATGCTGAAGGCGATTGTGGACCCCAAGGCGGGATACCGCATCTATCTCGACATCAAGGACACGCGAGGCGCAGCGAAGGTCGCGAAGCTCTGGGACGTGCTCAGCAACAACATGTACGACTTCTCTCGGAAGGTGGTCGCCCGCGTCCAGCTCGTGCACTCCCGGGAGGTGGAACAGGTGCAGTTGGCGGACCTGCTCATTGGCGCCGTGGCCTACGCGAATCGAGGGCTCGTGACCAACGCCGCCAAAGTGCAGCTGGTCGAGCGAGTGAAAGCGAGATCGCGGTACTCTCTCACGAGGAGCACGCTCCTCCGAGAGTCCAAGTTCAACATCCTACGGTGGCAGGGATCGGAGAGCCAGTGACGTCAGCTGGCCAGGCCGAGTGGTTGCCGCCGCTGGCCCGTGTCTCTGGCAACTGGGCGGTGGCGGTTCAGGCGCTGTACGGGGTCTTCGAGACGGACTTCAAGCGGGGTAGGCCACGATTCTTGGGAATTGCGGTCTGGTGGGACCAGCGGGTGCTCACAGGCGAGAAGTACGAGGAAGCCTTCTGGCACCTCATCACCAGGGATGATCCGGAGCATGGTCGCATTCCGGATTTCCCGCGCGCGGAACGCCTGCCTTGGTGCGCGCCGGTCCTCACGCATTCCGGCGAGCCCTCAGTCACCAACTGGAAGTACCAGGAGGGCACTCGGAGAGTGCGGCAGTACTTGTGGCTGCACGAGTACGACTATGTGGTCGTACTGGAGCCGCGTCCCCATCGCGGCGGGACCGTGCTCTTCCTGGTCACAGCGTACCACGTTGATGGAGAGTCGTCGCGCCGGACACTCAGGCGGAAGCACGCCAGCCGAACGGCGTAGTCCCGGGAATGCAATCGCCGCCCCGGCGAGCCGGGACGGCGAAAGATCTCCTTCTACACGTGGTAGATGAGTCTTGCCTCAATTATACGCGTCCTGTCAAGACCGGTGCCGTCTCGGATGTCGTCTCGGAGAGGAGCGGTGGCGTGAAGTTGTTGTGCCGTCGGGTGTTGGGCAATCCGGCTCAGGAGGTACCCTAGTGACTCGCCCCGCCGCCGCCCTGCTCACCGCAGTACTCCTCGCGGCCGCCTGCAAGCCCGCGCCGCAGCCCGCCGCGCAGCTACCCGGCCAGACCACGGAGGCGATCCTCCCCGAACCCGCCATCCCCTTCGCGCCGCGCGCCTACGTCGCCTATCGCGCCGAACGGCCGATCCGCGTGGACGGCCGGCTCGACGAGGCCGCGTGGCAGGCCGCGCCCTGGACCGACGACTTCGTGGACATCGAGGGGCCGCCCAAGCCGGCGCCGAGGTTCCGGACGCGGGCCCGGATGCTGTGGGACTCGACCAACCTCTACATCGCCGCGGAACTGTCCGAGCCCGACGTGTGGGGCACCATCACTCAGCGCGACGCCGTGATCTTCCGCGACAACGACTTCGAGGTCTTCATCGACCCCGACGGCGACACGCACCAGTACTACGAGCTGGAGGTCAACGCCCTCGGCACCGCGTGGGACCTCTTCCTCGTGAAGCCGTACCGGGACGGCGGGCCCGCCATCAACGGCTGGGACATCGCCGGTCTCCAGGTCGGCACGAGAGTGGACGGCACCCTGAACCGCCCCGGCGACACCGATCGCGGCTGGACCGTGGAGCTGGCGCTCCCGTGGGCGGCGCTGCGGGAGGCCGCGCACCGCGCCGCGCCCCCCGCAGCCGGCGACCAGTGGCGCATCAACTTCTCGCGGGTCGAGTGGCGCACGCGCGCCCTGAACGGCCGCTACGTGAAGCTCACCGACTCCACGACCGGCCGGCCGCCGCCCGAGGACAACTGGGTCTGGTCGCCGCAGGGCGTGGTCAACATGCACTACCCGGAGATGTGGGGTGTCGTGCAGTTCTCGGCCCGCGCGGTGGGGCAGAGCGTCGAGACCCTGGCCTCGCGCGACGAGGACGTCGTGAAGTGGCTGCTGCGGCTCGTCTACTACCGCGAGCAGGCGTTCCACGCGCGCCAGGGCCACTACACCGACGACCTCGCAGAGCTGGGCCTGGAGCGCGCGCCGCTCGCCGGACGCCCCTGGCCGCCGGTCATCTCCGTCACGCCCAACGGCTACGAGGCCTCGCTCCCCGCACCGGCGGGCGCCGACTCGACGGCCGCGCGCGGCCGCCGCCTCCTCATCACGCAGGACGGATCCGTCCGGTGAACCTCGCCCCTCTCGACTGGCTCATCATCGCCGGCTTCTTCGTCTTCGTGGTCGGCACGGCGCTCTACTCGCGCCCCCTGGTGCGGAGCGTCGCCGACTTCCTGGCGGCCGGGCGCACCGCCGGGCGCTACGTCCTCAGCGTCTCCCAGGGGGCCGCCGCCGTCGGCGCCATCACCATCGTCGGCACTCTGGAGATGAACTACATCGCCGGCTTCCAGCAGACGTGGTGGGCGTTCACGACGGCGGTAGTGGTGCTCATCATCGCGGTGACCGGCTGGGTGGCCTACCGCTTCCGCGAGACGCGCTGTCTCACCCTCGCCGAGTTCTTCGAGCGGCGCTACAGCCGCAGCTTCCGCATCTTCGCCGGCTCGATCGCCTACGTGTCCGGCATCGTCAACTTCGGCATCTTCCCCGCGGTCGAGGCGCGGTTCTTCATCTACTTCGCCGGCCTGCCTCACCACTTCCAGTTCCTCGGTCTCCAGGTCGCCACCTTCCCCGTGACGGTGGCGTTCCTGCTCCTGCTCTCGCTGTTCCTGGTCTTCGTCGGCGGGCAGGTGGCCGTCATCGTGACGGACTTCCTCCAGGGGCTGTTCATCGGCGCGGTGTTCCTGCTGATGAGCGTGGCGCTGCTGCGCATCGTCCACTGGGACCAGGTGGCGGCGGGCCTCCTCCAGGCGCCGCAGGGCGCGTCGCTCGTCAACCCCTACCGTGCGAGCCAGGTGCCGGACTTCAACTTCTGGTACTTCCTCATCGGCGTGATCGGGGTGGTCTACACCTGGATGTCGTGGCAGGGCACGCAGGGCTACAACTCGTCCGCGAAGTCGGCGCACGAGGCGCGGATGGCGTGGGTGCTCTACGCCTGGCGCATCATCCCGCAGACGCTCGTGCTGCTGGTGATCGCCGTCGTGGCGTACGCGGTGCTCCACAACCCCGACTTCACGGTGCAGGCGGCGCGCGCCAACGAGGTTCTCCAGGGCGCGGGCTCGCCGATGATCCAGAGCCAGCTCCGCGTTCCGGTGGTGCTCCAGCAGCTCCTGCCGCCGGGGCTGATGGGGGCGTTCACGGCCGTGATGCTCGCCACGGCGCTCACCTGCAAGTCGGCGTACATGCACTCGTGGGGCGCCATCTTCGTGCAGGACGTGCTGATCCCGCTGAGGGGCAAACCCCTCGAGCCGAGGGAGCACCTCCGGGTGTTGCGCTGGTCGATCCTCTTCGTGGCGGCGTTCACCTTCGCCTTCAGCCTCCTGTTCCAGCAGAGCCAGGCGATCTTCCTCTTCTTCGCCATCACGGGCGCGATCTTCGCCGGCGGCTCGGGAGCGGTCATCATCGGCGGGCTGTACTGGAGGCGCGGCACCACGGCGGCGGCGTTCACCGCGATGATCCTCGGCGCAGCGATAGCGGTCGGCGGCATCGTCATCCTCCAGCTCCAGCCGAGCTTCCCCGTGAACGGACAGTGGTTCTGGGGGATCGCGATGGTCGCCGCGAGCGTGGGCTACGTGGCCGTCTCGCTGCTGGGGAAGGGCGCCGGCGCCGATCTCGACAGGCTGCTGCACCGCGGCGCGCACGCCCTGCCGCAGGACCAGGTGGCCGCGACCGACCTGCCGCCCGTCGGCTGGCGGGCGCTGGGGATGGACCGCGAGGCGAGCCGGAGCGACCGCCTCATCGTCCTCGCCACATACGGCTGGATCTTCCTCTGGGCGGCGGTGTTCGTGGTGGGCACGGTCATCAACCTCTCGCGCGACGTGAGCGAGAGCGCGTGGGCGAGCTTCTGGCACGTCTTCCTGATCGTCAACCTGGCGGCGGGTGTCGTGGTGCTGCTGTGGTTCGGCACGCTCGGCATACGCGACCTGCGCCGCATGCTGCGCACGCTCCGCGGCCGGGAGCGCGACGCGACCGACGACGGCTTCGTGCGGAGAACCGACCCGTGACCCTGGTGCGCAGTCCCCGGAACCCCATCATCACCCGCGGCGCCATCCCGCCGGTGCTGCCGGACTTCAGCGACGTGACATCGGTGTTCAACCCGGGCGCGATCGAGTTCGGGGGCCGGACGCTGCTGATGCTCCGCGTCCAGAGCCGCGGCCGGCGCACCGCGCTGGTGATGGCGGAAAGCGATGACGGTCTACGGTTCACGGTCAACGGTACGCCGGTGGTGTTCCGGGGGGTGGAGGCAGCTGGCGAGAAGCTCCACCACCTCTACGACCCGCGCATCACCCTGATCGGCGACACTCACTACGTCATGTTCGCCGCCGACACGGAGACGGGCTGCAAGCTCGGCGCCGGCAGGACGAGCGACTTCGTGACGTTCGACTTCATCGGCCTCGGCGAGCACCCCGACATCAGGAATGGTGTGCTGTTCCCCGAGAAGATGGGCGGGCGCTTCGCGCGCCTCGACCGCCCCAACCGCTCCGCGCTCGAGGGCGGGGTCACCTCGGGCGACGAGATCTGGTTCTCCTCGTCCGACGACCTCGTGACCTGGACCCCCGAGCACGCCGTGATGGGCGGCCGCTGGCACTACTGGGACGAGCGCATCGGCTCGGGCCCGCCGCCCGTCAAGACGCGGCAGGGGTGGCTGCATCTCTACCACGGCATCGCGACGCACTTCGCCGCCGCGAGCATCTACCAGGTGGGCGCGGTGCTGCTCGACCTCAAGGAGCCGTGGCGGGTGCTGGCGCGAAGCTGGAACAACATCCTCGAGCCACGCGAGATCTACGAGATGGTGGGGCAGGTGCCCAACGTCGTCTTCCCGGGCGGGATGATCGTGGAGCGCTGGGACGACGAGGGCTTCGCTCTGCCCGAGAGCCGAGTGCGCGTCTACTACGGTGCGGCGGACACGTGCGTGGGCCTGGCAACCGCGACTGTCGCGGACCTGATCGGAGCGTGTGATGGCCCGGCGTAAGGTGGGCTCGCCATCGCCGTTCCCGGCGGACGGCGCGGCGACCCCCGAGCCGCGCGTCGCGTACATCGTCTCGCACACCCACTGGGACCGCGAGTGGTACCTGCCGTTCCACCGCTTCCGCGTGCGCTTGGTGGACATCGTGCGGCAGGTGCTCGAGACGCTGGAGCGCGGCGACGAGTTCCGGCACTTCCTCCTCGACGGCCAGGCGGCGGTACTGGGCGACTACCTGGAGATCCGCCCCGAGGACGCCGGCCGTGTCCGCGCCCTGGTGCAGGCGGGCCGCCTCTCCATCGGGCCGTGGTACGTCCTCCCCGACTGGTTCCTGGTGAGCGGCGAGGCCATCGTCCGAAACCTCCTCGTCGGCCACCAGGCGTGCGCGCCCTTCGGGCCGGTGCAGAAGGTCGGCTACATGCCCGACTCGTTCGGGCACACGGCCCAGATCCCGCAGATCCTCCGGCGCGCCGGCATCGACTCCTTCATCTACACGCGCGGCAACGGCGACGAGACCGACCGGCACGGGCTGGAGTTCCTCTGGCAGGCGCCCGACGGCAGCGAGGTCCTCGCCGTGAACCAGCACCGCGGCTACGACAACGCCGCGGGGCTCGGCTTCGAGACGTACTGGGAGGCGCACACCAGGCGGGACGTGGACCTCGCGCTCGCCGTGGAGCGGGTGCGCGGGATCTTCGAGGGGATGGCGCCGCGCACGAACGGGGACATCTGGCTCCTCAATAACGGCGGCGACCACCTCCCGCCCCAGCAGGAGTTCGGCGCGGTGCTCGCGGCGCTGCGCCAAGCGTTCCCGCGGACGGAGTTCCGGCACACGGGCCTCGCGGAGTTCGTGCGGGCGGTGCGCGAGGCGGGCATCGCGAAGAAGTCCTACGGCGGCGAACTGCGCTGGGGGAAGGACCAGCTCATCCTGCCGGGCGTCTGGTCGGCGCGCACGTACCTCAAGCAGGCGAACGACGAGGCGCAGAACCTCCTCGAGCGGTACGTGGAGCCGGTCTTCGCCGACGCGCACTTCCGGCTCGGCGCGCCGTACCCCTCGGGGGCGATCGGCTACGCCTGGAAGCTCCTGCTCCGCAACCACCCGCACGACTCCATCTGCGGTTGCAGCACGGACGAGGTGCACCGCGAGATGGTGCCGCGCTTCTCCGGCGTGATCGAGACCGCCGAGCAGCTGATCGCGGACCACCTGGTGTCGCTGGCCCCGACCTTCGCGCGCACCGCGGCGGGGGACCGCGCGACGGTCCTCTGCGTGATGAATCCGCTGCCCGAGCGCCGCAGCGCGGTGGTCGAGCGGCTCGTCGTGCTCCAGCCGCCGGGTGCCGACGTCTCCCGCCTCGAACTGGTGGATGCGCGGGGACGTCCCGTGCCGTGTGAGGTCGTGGCGTCGTGGTGGGTCGAGCGGTTCTGGGGGATCGACTATCGCACGGCCCTGTTCGGCGAGCGGCAGCAGGCGGTGTTCGAAGGCTACCGGGAGCAGTTCGCGAAGAGGATCCTGCGGAAGGGGGCGGAGGCAGACAAGAATGATCAATTCCTCCTCATCCGCTTCCTTGCCGAGGATCTGCCGGCACTTGGGCACAAGACGTTTCACGTGAGAGGTAAGAGGCTAGAGGAGACGCGAGACGGGGCGCGCTTCGTCGTCGGCTCCGCGGCGGCTGACGGCCGGCGGCTGACGGCTGACGGCTGCGTCCTCGAGAACGACCTCGTCCGCGTGACGCTGCACGAGAACGGGACTTTCGACGTCCACCACAAGCCGTCGTCGCGGACGTTCGAGGGCCTCAACCTCCTGGAGTCGAGCGAGGACGTCGGCGACGAGTACGACTACGCGCCGTGTCCCGCGCCGCAGTCGCACACCGCCGAGGGAGTGACGGGCGTCGTGTCCGCGGTGGAGGAGGGCGGACTGCTCGGGCGGCTGGAGGCGCGGTTCGTCCTCCGATTGCCGGCGGCGATCCGCCCCGACCGAAAGGCCCGGGCGCGGCGGCTGGTGGATTGTCCCGTGACGGTGCGTCTCACGCTTCGCCACGGCAGCCCGGTGGTGGAGGTGGAGACAGTCTTCGACAACCAGGCGAAGGACCATCGTCTCCGCGCCCGATTCCCGGCCGGGGTCGCGACGGACACCGTGGCCTCCGACGGGCACTTCTACGTCAACACCAGGCCGGTGGACATCGCCGCCCACCCCGAGTGGCTCCAGCCGCCCGCGGACACGCACCCGCAGCAGGAGTTCTCGGTGGTGGAGGACGCGCGGGGCGGGCTCGCGGTGCTCGCGCGAGGTCTGCCGGAGATCGCGCCGCTGCGGGACGCGCAGGGCGGGGCGGGGTTCGCGGTGACGCTGCTGCGTGCGGTGGGCTGGCTCTCGCGCGATGACCTCGTGACGCGCCGCCGCCGCAACGCCGGCCCGACCATCGCCACGCCTGATGCCCAGTGCCAGGGCGTCCAGCGGTTCCGCTACGCGGTGCTGCCGTACTCCGGCGGTTACCTGGCGGCGAACGTGCCGGGGTGGAGCGCGCGGTACCGCACGCCGCCGCTCGTGGTCCAGGGCGTGGAGGACGGGCACACCGTTGGCGGCGCGGGGCTGTTCGCGTTGACGGGCGACTCCGTGCGCGTCAGCGCCGTGAAGAAGCACGAGACGCGTGACACCCTCGTGGTGCGCCTCTACAACCTGGCCGATACCCGCCGCGAGGCGACACTCCGCTTCGAGCCCGCGGTGTTTGAGGCCTGGCGCACCGACCTTCTCGAAGAGCGCTTGTGCGATCTGATGGTTGGAGATGCGCATCAGGTGGTCGTGGAGCTCGGCCCGCACGAGATCGCGACGGTCGAAGTGGCGTTCTCCGCTATTCCCGCTCTCTAGTGTCGCGAGAAACGCGCGAGGCGGTCACCTCCAACCAGGGGGAGGGTGCAGGAACTCCCCATGGACATGCGGTAGAGGAGCAGCGAGTCCACGCGTTGCAGGTACATGGTGTAGACTGCACCAGTCATTCCGGGCTGGGGGCCCAGGTAGAGGGCCACGGCGGAATCCTCCGCAGGGCCCACGACGTACGCGGTTGTGGGAGCGAAACTACCGACCGACACGAAATCACTTACCGTTGGAGTGTCGACGAGAACGGTATCTTGGTACCCCGTCCTTCGTGAGATCAAGCGTCTTCTCACTCCGCCCAGTGAATCCAACGTCAGGGATTCGGCTAGCAACTCGCTAACCCACCGTCTGCCGGTAGTTGGGGAACATGAGTAGCTGGTGACGAAGGGGGCGACAGTCTGGGTGTCGACTTGGTAGACTACCCAAGTGCCTGGCAACGTTGCCAGGGAGGAGCGGGGAAGAACGATCGTCGAAGGCGTGTCACGACAGCCGGCCTGAAAGACCAGCAACAGGACTAGCGGCAGAAGGAACGGTTGCGCACGTCGAGACAATGCCAGCCTCTTGTCCATTGCGGGACCGCAACGCCCAACGCGATACCCAAGGACCAACGGGGGCGCCACTCAATACTGGACTCCG
>Ga0315273_10014330_pt1 | contig 10214 bp, 14 predicted proteins | sample YL17G02_0_MG_FD_205753 | JGI IMG/M metagenome (GOLD analysis project Ga0315273, IMG submission 205753) | Sediment microbial communities from Yellowstone Lake, YNP, Wyoming, USA - YL17G02_0 | ecosystem: Environmental > Aquatic > Freshwater > Lake > Sediment | place: USA: Wyoming | collected... | reverse complement strand
CGGCCGTGTACTCGGGCGCGGCCTTCGCCTTCTCAGCGGCCTTCTCAGCCACGTGCTCAGCGTGGGTCTTGGTCAGCGGCACAACCGTGCCACACACCTTGAAACCCTTGCCCAGCACCTTGCCATCCGCCACCTGCGTGCGGACCCGCACCAACTCCGTGCCGTTCCACGAGCGGACCGTGCCATTCGCCAAGCGCACCAAGTCGTTGACCTGCAACTTCGCCTTCGTGCTGGTACGCTCGGGACCGAACACTGCCTTGTGCGTGATGGTTGCCATGTGATGCATCTCCTGTGGTAGTGCATGCCATACGACATGCAAGTGATGTGATGAGGCGGATCGCCCCTCACAACCTCTACCATACACCCGAGCACCAAACGCTGATGTAGCAGGCTTTTTGCACGCGGCCAGCGGGGGGGGGTGGCCCCCGCCATGCGCACGATAATAAAAAAGGGAGGTGATTGGAGTCACCGCATATGCCTGTGACCTGCGGTTTTGCGCAGGGAGGGCCTGTATGGGCCGCTCTAATAGAACAGAGTATGGGTTATATTGCGTGTGCGCAGTGGCGTGCGCAGTTGGGTGGGACTGCGCACAGTGGGGGCCAGTGTCTCGAAGGGAGTCCCTGCCCTCGTAGGATCTGTACGTCACTCGTTCGGGTGTGCAGCCCCCTCCTCGTGACGTGTGTGCCGCTCTTGACCTTTCAGGATCGCGTATCCGCAGGTCAGCCCCGTGAAGGGCTGTCCTGCTCGCGGTCTCTTGTGGTTAGACGCAGCGAGTCTAGGGGCGGCTGACACGTTTTGAGGAGTTCCTGCTCTTATCGGCACCCCCGAGACCTTCGAGCGAGGGTGTCACGATGGTTGCATTCCCGCAGGGATTCCATCTGACCGTCTAGCCCGCCGTCGAGGAATCGAACCTCGTCCTCCAGGGTTGGGGCCTGGGTGGACACCATGTCCTACGGCGATTGGTTATGCGCTTCGCAGATACCCGATGAGTTCGGGGAATTCTCGGTCGCTGTCTTCTTCTTCTTGTGCGAGGAGTTCTGCTTCGGCACAGTTGGAGCACCAGTTGCTGTCGTCGTAGGGGAGGTCGCTGATCTCGCCGCAGACTGGGCACCGAAACTCTTCCATGTAGAGGTAGCCCTAGTGTCCCTGGAAGATTCTTCCAGGGGGACAGTTGGGCCACCTCAGTATAGGCGTAGTGAGTGGCGGGTGGACCTCCCTTCTCCACCCGCCCCCACGCCTAAGAAGGAGACTCATGGCACGCCAACTACGCAAACTGCCTCCTATTGCCCTCCAGTTCATGGAGTGGGAGCAGTCGGACGTGGATGACCGCATCCCTCCCACGCAACGGGAGTGGTGCTTGCAGAATGGGATCCCCGAGAACACGCCCGCCCGCTGGAAGCGGTCCACAGCATGGGATCTGGCGAAGGAGACTCTCGACTACGAGGAGGCGATGTCCGAGGGGAACATCGCCGAGGTGGTAACCGCCCTGCACAAGAGTGCCCTGGCTGGCGACGTGCAAGCGATGAAGGCGTACGTGCAGTACGCTACGGCGCTTGAGGAGCCAGATGATGCGGAGATTCGGGGCATGTCGGACATTGAGTTGGCAACTGCCCTAGAGGGTGCGGCTGCGGAGGTGCGGGCACGTGCAACGGCATGAGCGCCTGCTGAATGAAGCGGAGTGGCGGCGATGCACTGGCGCTTCCAAGACCGACGTAGAGGCTCTCATCTACTGGATGGAGTCTTACGCCCACATTCAGCACCCCGAACAGGGGTCGATCCTCATCCCGCTTCGGGCCGCTCAGCGAGAGATCCTATACACGTGGATCGATCAGCGGTACAGTATCGTGCTCAAAGCGCGACAGATTGGTTGGTCTACGCTCGCCTCGTTGTACGCATTGTGGCTGTCCTTCTTCCACTCCGACCAGATGATCATCATGCTGTCAAAGGGGGAGCGGGAGGCAGAGTCGTTGCTGTCGAAGGCAACGTACGCCTACGATCGGCTACCCGACTGGCAGAAGCGCCGCGGTCCTCGCAGGTTGACGAAGAACTTGAAGAAGTTGGCGTTCGACAATGCGTCACAGATCCTGTCGATGCCATCAAAGGAAGACCCTGGGCGGTCTTCTACCGCGTCTCTCGTGTTCGTGGACGAGTGGGCATTCCTCGACAACCCCGAGGAAGCGTGGGCGTCCATCGAACCAATCAGCGACGTTGGCGGGCGCGTTATCGGACTGTCCACGGCAAACGGTTCTGGTGACTTCTTCCACAACTTCTGGCTCAGGGCAGAGCAGGGCCTCTCAGACTTCAAGCACATGTTCTACCCGTGGTCGGCGAACTCTGACCGAGACGACGAGTGGTACGCATCGAAGGCGCGCAACATGCCTGGCTGGCAGTTGGCGCAGGAGTACCCGCGCAACCCCGACGAGGCGTTCATCAAATCGGGTAACCCCGTCTTCGACACTGACGCTCTCCTGGCGATCAACACTATCGAACCCACGTTAGGGTGGTTGGAGTTCCGCAACCATCAGGTGCGGCAGGCCACGTTGCGGACTGACACGCCTGGGCCGTTCGAGTATTGGGTTCTACCAGAGCACGGCCATGGCTACGTGATTGGCGCCGACGTGGCGGAAGGGTTGGAGTATGGGGACTTCTCGTCTGCACACGTCATCGATGTACGGACCAACGCAGTTGTCGCGTCCTGGCACGGTCACGTGGATCCCGACGTCTTTGGTGAGATTCTCGCTGCGATTGGGTTCAAGTGGAACACCGCACTCATTGGTGTGGAGGTCAACAACCACGGCCTGACAACCTGCAAGGCGTTGCAGCGGGTCAACTATCCGCGCCTCTATTACCGCAAGACGCTGGATGAGCGGCAGGAGAAGTGGCTGTCGAAGGTGGGGTGGGCGACGACGATGAAGTCGAAGCCCCTCATGATTGACGACCTCGTTCGGATGATGCGCGAAAATGAGATGATCCTCCCATGTGCGAGAACGATCTCCGAGATGCGCACCTTCGTGCGTGACGACAGGGGCAAGATGCACGGTTCGCCCCATGATGACCGTGTCATCTCGCTGGCTATCGCCAACCAGATGTGTCAGTACCAGAGGACGCCCGATGCGACCTCTGATGAGGCGAACGAGTATTGGACCCTGGATTGGTTCCGAGGTCTACTCAAGGAGGCCGACACTAAGCCTCGCCTTGGCGAGCATAACGTCCGCACCTCACGGTGAGGGGGACAGAAGGGCCACCTCTACATGGCTGATCTACCGAACCATGACGAGTTCGAGCGGAAGCATGCCAGGCAACACCCGACCCCCGATCCAGACTGTTATGCCTGTCGGATCAGTACGGTCAGCCTGCAGTTCTCGTACGGGAAAGCCGACTTTCACGGTCCCACGATCGGTGAGAAGGTGGCCGACCACCACAAGGCGAATGCAGAGCAGGGCCGCAAGTTGGGCCGCGATTACGAATCAGCGACCCGCTGGGTCTAAGGAGACGCATGGCAAGCAGCAGGAAGACCACGTCGGGTGGGGTTCGCAAGGCGACATCGCGCGTACCCAAGGGGCGTAGCACAGTCCACGAGACTGGCAAACCGCAGAAGGCGGTCCGTTCGGGCAAGGGCACTTCGGGTCGCGTCCACACTACAGGCACGGGCCTCTCGAAGTCCTCAAAGCCGAAGGCCACACCCAAGATTGGCATGCAAGGCAAGGTCACGAATGCAAGCATCAAGGGTAAGGCAGGCGCGACCGCCTATCCTGCAGGATCTAATCGCGGTGGGACGAACTCCCTCTCAGCATCAGGCGCAAGCGGCCCGAAGGTGGCATCAATGAGCGGAGCAGTCAACAACACGGGACGTGGATACCAGTCCTCGATGAAGAAGGTCGTGAGTGCCCCGAAGGCACTCAGCGCCTCGGGCAAGAAGGTCATCAACAACACGGGTTCGGGTTACAACTCGCGCAGCGGCACTGTCGCCCGTCATGCCAGCCCAAAGGGTTCCCTCAAGGCTGGTGGTTCCGTTCACACTACGGGCGGAGGGTACACGTCCCACACTGCCACGGTCAAGCGGCACAAGAATACGACAAGTTCTTAGGTCGTGGCCGACCTCACGTCGCAGGAAGGCGCTGTAGGCGACCTTCCTCGCATCTCGCAGGCTGACCTTCTCGCACGCTACCGCACGCGTGTCGACCTCTCGCGCAAGTGGCGAGAGTCGGAAGGCTATGACAACATGTGGGACCGCATGCGCGACATGTATGCGGGCAAGCAGTTCGCCAACGCCTGCGACGAGGACCGCATCGCGGTCAACATCGCCTTCGCCACAGTCAACGTGATTGGACCATCGGTCTCTGTCAACCACCCGAAGATCACGGTGGCCGCACGCCAGATGGAGAACGAAGACAAGGCGACCATCGCAGAGGCGGTGATCAACTACTGGTGGAGGCACTACGACTACAAGTCGGAGTTCCGACGTGCAGTCAAAGACTCCCTCGTCTACGGGCACGGCTGGTTGAAGGTCGGCTATCGCTACGAGGAGCGTCCCGTTCCTCTCACCGACCAAGAGTTCGCAGACATGTTTCACGTTGCCAAGGGCCAGGCGGATGAGTACGCCGCCGACAACCCACACCTGGCGACAGACGTACCGACCGACGAGCAGATCGCCCAGTCGATCCCAACCCACAAGCCTGTCGTCATCGAGGACCGCCCCTTCGTGGAGCGTGTCAGCGTCAAGGACATCTTCGTAGATCCTGAATGTACGTCGATCCATGACATGCACTGGATCTGCCAACGCATCGTTCGTCCCTACGAGGAGGTGAAGGCCGACAAGCGGTACCCTGCAGGGGTACGTAAGAACCTGAAGGCTGACGCCGAGGTCACCAACGACTGGCGTGACCCGTCCAAGAAGTACGGTGACGATGTGAAGCGCGTCACCATCTACGAGTTCTACGACCTGGAACGGAAGACCCTTTCGGTCTTCCCGCATGGCGGCGATGCCTTCTTGGTGAAGCCGATCCCCATGCCATACACGTACGGGATCCCGTTCGTCATGTTGCGCGGTTACGACAAGCCTGACGAGTTCTACCCGATGGGCGACCTTGAGGCCCTTGCCCCGCTGCAGGACGAGTTGAATCAGACTCGTTCACAGATGGTGGAGGCCCGCAAGCAGGACATCCCGAAACTGATGTACCGTAAGAGTCTCTCGGCTGCGGCGATCGATGCACTCAAGTCGGACAACCGCGGCGAGATGGTCGGCATCGATGATGACACACCCTTCGACCAGTTGGTCACCCCAGTGCCATTCGGCCCTGGCAATGCCCAGTTGTACCAGCATTCTGAGACGATCGAAGCGGACGTGGACCGCATCTCGGGTGTCAACGAGTATATGCGCGGCGGCGTCCCCGAGACGCGTCGCACGGCCACAGAGGCGAGCATCATTCAGGATGCCGCCAACGCTCGTGCTGCGGACAAGTTGGATCAGGTCGAGATGGTCATCGGCCAGGTGGCCGAACGTCTCCTCCAGTTGGCCCAACAGTATCTGACGGGCCAGCAGGTCGTGCGCGTTACGGGCACGTCCAACCAGCACGTGTGGGTACCGTTCTCCAGGCGGGACATTGAGGGTGAGTTTGATTTCACGGTGGAGGGTGGCAGCACCCAACCGATGAATGAGTCGTTCCGCCGCCAGCAGGCGACACAGTTGCTGCAGGCTATGACCCCGTTCCTTGACTCCCAGTTGATCAACGTCCCCGCCCTGTTGCAATACACACTGCAGTACGGTTTCGGGATCACGAACCCTGGGCGGTTCATCAGCCAGGCGCCTCCGACCCCGCAGGGGCCAGACCAGAAGATGGTCGAGACGATGGCATACAAGGATACCCCACCAGACATTCAGCGCCAGATCGAGGCGCAGGCTGGGTTGCAGCCCAGTTCAATCGGTGGCTCAAGCCCCGCCGAACAGGCGGCGCCCAGTGCCAGCGGCCAGGTTGGTCCAGACGGCCAACCTCTAACACCAGAGGTGTCGCCCGCCATGACTGGCAACGACCCCGCATCACTCGGTGCGCAAGCCACCGACCGACTCAACAAGTAGGAGCAACATGGCAGGCATGCCAGTAAGCACAGGAGGCCCACCGAAGAGTGCGCGGGCAGGCATTGAGGCCGCAATGGGCGAAGCCCAGGGCGAGTTGGGTCAGGAAGATCCCGCAGAGGCAGGGCAGGATCCGACCCAGGAGATGACTGAGATCGAGTCGCGCATTGTGCGCCTCGAAGAGGCTCTCGTTAGTCGGGGCGTCCTCAGCGAGGGTGACCTTACTGGCCCGTCAGGATCCGATGACCAGGGCAATCCCTTGCCGCCTGACCCGACCCAAGATCCCGCAGCAGCCGCCGCAGGTGGGGCACCTCCTGGTGCGCCGCCGATGCCACCAGGAGCACCAGCATGAGCGCAGTAGGCAACAACGGGGCACTCCCGTTCTCAATCGCCGCAGGTGCGGGCACACCTCAGATCGCCCTGGCAGCACCTGGGCGTCTGATCGGTGTCGTGTTCGCACCGACCGCAGCAGTGTCACCCGTCATCACGGTCTTCGACTCGATTGCCGCAGCGTCGGGTACCACGCTTGCCACGTTCCAGGTGGAGGCGACCGTCAAGTCGCAACAGTTCTGGTTCGGCGATGAGGGGATCGACGCCCAACTGGGTATCGTCATCTCTGGCGTGTTCACCACGCTACCTTTGACGGTCTACACGAAGCGCCGATGACCCAGGGTTTCTCGCCTGAAATGTTGATGCGGATCCTTGAGATGATGCATCCACCGCAACCCGTGCAGGAAGTCGATCCCGACAAGTATGCACGGGCACTTGCACGTGTCCTGCAGAAAATCGAACTGAATGTGAAGCACAGTGTTTCACCCTTGCCGTCATGACCTATGCGAAGTCAGCAATGGAGAAGCAGATCGATGCGCTGTTGCAGCGCTTCGGCGCAGTGGTCGCTGGCGGCGGGCAACTCGCCACCCTGGCGGGGCCAACTACACTATACACGCCGACGAGTGGAAACTTCATCCGACTCAAGTGGCTGTACCTTGGCACGGCTTCGACGGCGACAGAGACGGTGGCGACGATCGCGTTGGGTGGAGTGACCACCTACGTCGTACCTTTGATCGCTGGTGGGATCTTCGCTCACGCTAGTGTGCGCGAGGGGGCCGTCGATGGGGTACTTGCCATCTCGTTGAGCCCCGCAGCAAACGTGTATGTCGACTACGAACTAGAGGAACAAGGCCCCTAATGGCGACATCAGTCTCCGATTACGCAGAAGCCAAGATTGTCGACCACATGTTGGGGACGACAACTTGGACGAAACCAGCGCAGGTCTTTATCTCGTTGCACACGGCAACTCCTGGGGAGACGGGCGCCAGCGAGGTGGCGGGCGGTTCGTACGCCCGCCTCGCCTTGACGTGGGGTGCTGCGTCTGTTGGTGGCGGTCAGGCCGCATCGAATGCGACTCTCAACTTCACACTAATGCCCGCCTGCACGGTCACCGCTATCGGCGTTTGGGATGCTTCCAGTGCTGGTAACTTCATCATCGGTGGAGATTTGACGGCCTCGAAGACCGTCAACTCTGGCGACACATTCCAGTTGCCTTCGGGTAACGTGACAGTGACGATGGCCTGATGCCTTCCAACTCGTGGCAAGCCCTACTTTCCCGTCCGAACATCACCGACTATGTGGCGGTCAACACGTTCACGGTGTTGCAGAACATCACGCCGTCTGCTACGACCCTGCCCGACATTACCATCCCAGCCAACTATCTCACGGTGGGAACGGCGTGGCGTACGACCACAATCGGGCGCTACTCGACCACGGTGACGCCAACCTTGCAGTTGGCGCACTGCCTGAATGGTGCGGGTACCACGCTCGCCATCTGTGCTGCGACGACGACTGCGTCGGGTGCGGCCAACTTGACGTTCATGATCCAGACGGTCTCGGTGGTGCGGGCTGTCGGTACTTCTGGTACGGTCATGTGTGGTGGTTTCGTGTCGGGTCTGACGGCCTTGGCGGTTGCGATGGCACCCGCCTCGGCCCCAGCGACGGCGGCGATCAACACGACAGCGTCTAATACGCTCACGGCGGCCGCCGCGTGGTCTGCTTCGTCGGCGTCGAATACGCTGACGGTGCATTCCCACGTGGTGGAAATACTGAACTAGCATGCCAGGGTATCTGGATCGGGGGCCGATGGCTGCTGGTCCATTCATCCTGATTGACAACGCCCTGTATCGGGATACGAACGTCGTCTATGCGCCAGATCAGACCACTGCCCTTTCGGGGGCTGGCACGCTCGGGGATGGTGGTACGCATCTCGTCATCGAGATTGCTGGTGCTGCCCTGTCGGGGGCTGGTTCCCTGGGTGCCACGGCCCTGAACATTGAGATCGCTGCAAGCAATCTCTCTGGTGCGGGTTCTTTGGCGGCAACCGCGATCGACATCCAGATTGCTGCCAGCGACCTGTCGGGCGCTGGCTCGTTGGCCGCTACGGCCATCAACGTAGAGGTGGCAAGTGCCGCCTTGGCGGGTGCTGGGTCTTTGGCTGCCGATGGGTTGACTATCCAGTTGGCGTCTGCCTCTCTGGTTGGTGCTGGTTCGGTGAATGCGTCGGCCACGTTGACCGTGTTCGGTGAGGCCGCTTTGGCTGGGTTTGGTTCTCTTTCTGCTTCGGGGCTCATTCCTGGTGGGGCTACGCGGCATGTTCAGGCCTGGATTCTCCTAGACGAGGACTACTAGGGGACAGAAGGGCTACCTCTACAGGCGGTATTATCCGTCTTCGTCACGACCCACGAGCAACCTTCGGGACTCGGAAGGAAGTATGACACAAGCCACGGACCCCATCACCTTCACCGACGCACTCCGAGAGTCCTTCGCAGAAGCGGAAGCCTCTCCAGAGCAAGCGCCAGTCGAGGAAGCAGGGAACGCAGAGAGCGTTTCAGCAGAGGAAGGCACCGCACCTCCCGCCGCAACCCCCCAGGCCTACAAGGTCAAGGTGGACGGCCATGAGGTCGAAGTCACCCTCGAAGAAGCCCTCGCAGGTTACCAGCGTCAAGCCTCCTACACACAGGGGACACAAGCGCTGGCAGCCGAGAAGCAGCGACTCGCAGAAGCAGAGGCACTGTACGATCTGATCCAAGCGGATCCTCGTGCGGCCCTTGCCCAACTGAACGAAGCCTTCGGTGACGAAGGTGGACCCGACCTGGAGGATCTCGATCCACTAGAACGGGACGTGTTGGAACTGAAGTCGTTCGCAGACCAGCAGCGAGCAGCACAGCAGGAAGCGGCAGTGGACGCAGAGTTCAATGCCGTGAAGGCAAAGTATAACGACCCCGACCTAGACGTGATTGACCTCCTGAACCATGCGGTCAAGATCAAGGCCGAGACGTTGGACGACGCCTACAAGAACTTGCATGCTGACGAATGGCGAGAAGCAGCACAGGCACGGCAAGCAGCAGAAGACGCCGTCGCCATCGAAGCCAAGCGTCAGGCCATCGTCGTAGATGGTGGTTCCAGCCGCTCAACGACGGGCGTCACCACGGGTGACGGTCGGCCGAAGACGGTGCGGGAAGCATTCGCTGCTGCCCTAGAAGAGTCAAGGGCCTAGTGCCACACTCCCCTCTCACGAAGGAATAGCCACAAATGGCGAACACGGCTAACGCTGCTTTCGATGCGCTCATCTCCACGACGCTGAAGAAGTATACCCCACAACTCGAAGACAACGTCTTCAACGACCTGCCGCTCCTGAACATGTTCAAGCGAGCCGACCACATCGTGAAGATCGATGGTGGCGAGCAGATCGTGGAGCCGCTGCTCTACGCTAAGAACAGCACCGCAGGTTCCTACTCGGGCTACGACAACATTGACACCACGCCCCAGGAAGGCATCTCGGCGGCGGTCTACGACTGGAAGCAGTTCGCTGCGACCGTCGCGATCGCTGGCATCGAAGAGATCAAGAATGCGGGCTCTAGCCGCGTGATCGATCTTCTCGAAGCGAAGATCAAGCAGGCTGAGATGTCCATCTCGGACTCCCTGAACACCGCCCTCTTCGCGGATGGTACGGGTAACTCCTCGAAGGACTTCGCTGGCCTGAAGCAGTACGTGCCTGTGACTGCGTCGACTGGTACTGTCGGCGGTATCAACCGTGCGACTGCTGGTACTACGTGGTGGAGGAACTACACTGACAACGGTTCGCCTG
>Ga0315273_10014329_pt1 | contig 10215 bp, 7 predicted proteins | sample YL17G02_0_MG_FD_205753 | JGI IMG/M metagenome (GOLD analysis project Ga0315273, IMG submission 205753) | Sediment microbial communities from Yellowstone Lake, YNP, Wyoming, USA - YL17G02_0 | ecosystem: Environmental > Aquatic > Freshwater > Lake > Sediment | place: USA: Wyoming | collected... | reverse complement strand
CCGCCTCCTCCAGGCCTGACAGGAAGAAGGACCAGCGGTGCATCTTCATGGCCCAGAGGACGACCAGGCGGGAGGCGACGAGAACGGGCAGAGCGGCGCGGATGTCCGGGAACCACTCGACCGGAGGCGTGCCCTCGAAGCGTACGATCACTGCGAGCATGTAGGCGAACGCCGTGGCGAAGGCGTCGAGCGCCATGAGCGCCGAGAAACGTTTCGTCGACCAGCTTTCTACCCGATGCATCTCCTGCCGTCCTCCTTTGACCGAGTCGCGGAGTGTACCCGACTTACGGACGAGCGTCGTGGTATTGCCTCATGGTATTGACTCATGAAACCCCTCTTCGGGACTGGCCTTTTCGCCGAGGACGACGCGGCGGCGGGTTTCTGGCGTCGCGGCCGTGAGGGGAGGGATAGACGGTCCGGCCGTAGCTCGAGCCTTTTCCTGTTTTTGACGCGACAAGTCAAGCCTGGAGATGTGACGTGGAGTGAGCCCCTCGAGCCGGCCTCCCCGCGGGCCGCGTCGCTGGGCTTCACTTGTCGGAAAGGAGCAACTCTCGCTTCAACTCGCCGCGACGCGCCTCGTACCACCGATACAGCCTCCCGATGGCCTCGTCGACGTTCGTGAAGCGGAAGTCAGTCAGGGCCCGGCGCAGGCGGGCGTTGTCGCCGCTATACTCGACGCCCATGCCGGGCTGGGCGACCCGGATCTCGATGCCCTTGCCGGAGGTGCGCCGCACCTTCTCGGCCACCACGCGAAGGGACACCGTCGCGTCGGGCGTGACGTTGTAGGCGCCGGCGGGCAGGTCTCCGACCACGGCGCGCCGGATCACGTCCGAGAGGTCGTCCACCCACACGTAGTCGAAGAGCCGGTCCTGGCGCAGGGTGATGGGCAGGTCGAAGATGCACTTGCAGATGGCGTTGGAGATGAAGCGGATCTCCCAGTCCTCGTGCGGGCCGAAGACGCCGAAGGGGCGAAGCTCGACGGCGCCGGGGATGCTCTCGGCCATCCGGGCGCACAGGTACTTCGAGTACCCCCCCTCGTCGGCGGGAACGTGCTCGCCGAAGCGATCCTCGCGCATCTTGGGCGAGTAATAGCGCTGATCGTAGACCAGCCCGGAGGTGAGAAGGACGACCCGGCCACAGAGGTCGCGACGCCTCGTGAGGTTGGCAAACATGCGGGTGTTCGCCTCGAGGAGGCCCGAAGGGTCCCTCGCGTTCCGGTGGCCGGGCTTCGTCGCCGAGTGGACCACCGCGTCCACCTGGGCGTCGTCGAGGTAGCGGGCCACGGCCTCGCCATCCTGCAGGTCGAGCTCGGCATGCCGTGGGGCCAGCACTTCGTGCTCCGGGCCTAGCCTCTCGACGAGGTTTCGCCCGATGAAGCCGCTCGATCCGGTGACGAGGATGCGCATGTGAAGGGTACCCGCCTCGACTATACTCACGGCGCCCCGACCTCCAAGGATTCCGCGCACATGACAGAGCCTGCCGCCATTCGCGCTTCACTCGCCGAGATGCTCGACCAGGCCGGCCGCTCCGCCCCCCTGCCCGTCCCGCGCGGCGCCATCGTCTACGGAGCGGGCCACTTCGGCCGGGCCGTGGGCGAACTCCTGGAGGGTGCCGGCGCCAGGGTGCACGCCTTCATCGACCATTCGCCTCCGCGCGATTTCCCGTGGCCAGTGGTCCCGCTCTCCGAGGCGAGGACGCTCGACCGGAGCCTCACCGCGGTCGTCGGGATCTTCAACCCGATGGTGGACATCGCTCCGGTGGTGACGGGCCTCCTCGACGCGGGCTTCAGCGAGGTGCTGACGCCGGTGCAGGCCTTTCACCGCCTCGAGCCGTTCCATCCGGCCGCCCGTTACTGGCTGACCGCCCTTCCGGACTATCTCTCGAGGCGAGACTCGATCCTGGCCGCGTCCGACCTCCTCGCCGACGACTTGAGCCGCCGCGTGTACCTCGACCTGTGGCGCTACCGGCTTGCCGGCGAGGTGGCCGCCACCCGCCCCACCGACCACAACACGCTCGAGGATCAGTACTTCCCCTCCGACCTGCCGCCCTGGGGCGATCCCCTCCGGCTGGTCGATGCGGGGGCCTACACCGGCGACACGCTCCTCGCCGCGCGCCGGCGCGGACTGCGGATCGAGGAGGTCGCGGCATTCGAGCCCGATCCCTCGAACTTCGCGCGGCTGGTCGAGACCCTCGCCGAATTCCCGGACGCCAGGGCCTTCGGCGTCCCCTGCGGCGTGCTGGGCTCGACCACGCAGGTCCGCTTCTCGGCCGGAGCCGGCGCCGGCTCGGCCATCTCCACCGATGGATCGGTCACCATCCAGTGCGTCTCCCTCGACGAAAGCCTGCACGGGTTCCGGCCCAACCTGATCAAGATGGACATCGAGGGGGCCGAGCTCGACGCGCTCCTCGGCGCTCGACGAACAATCGCATCCTCCCGACCCGGACTGGCGGTGTGCGTCTACCACGCCCCCGACCACATCTGGTCGATCCCCATGCTGCTGCGGGAATGGGACCTGGGATACCGGTTCTACCTGCGCAGCCACGCCTTCCAGGGGTTCGATTCGGTCCTGTACGCCGTCCCGGGCTAGATCCCGCGGGCCAGGATCAGGGCGCGCAGCGCCGCGTTCTCGTTGTACGGGCCGTCGATGTGCTGGATGGTGAGAGGCTCGTTGGCCTGGATGTCCGTCATCAACTTCTCGCCGTTCATGACCTCCCGGCAGGAGAGCTGACCCTTCTGTAACGGGATGGCCAGGTAGAAGTCCCGGTCGAAGGTCTCGCGGGAGAACACGTAGACCGGCCCCAGGTCGCGCCGCGCGTAGACGCCGCGGACCAGCGCATCCAGGTACTCCGTCTCCTTGCGGGTCACCACGCGCTTGGTGTCGCCCGAGCCCCCGCACATCTCGCGGGCCTTGTGGAAGGCCTTGAACCAGGCGTCGGTCTGCTCCGGAAGCGAGCAGTAGGAGGCGACCTCCACGCCGTCGTGCCGGATGTCCACGTGCCGCTCCCAGGTGCGGGCGCCCTTGGCGTAGGACACCAGCATCGAGGAGTGCCAGTCGTGGTACTCGTGCGTGGAGAGCCCGATGATGTGGTCGGGATAGCGCCGGCGCAGGTAATCGACCTGGCCCAGCTCCAGCTCGTGGTCCTCCGACGGGTAGAGCGAGACGCAGTGGTTCACGGCCAGCGGAACGTGGCGCCGCTCGAAGAAACGCACCATGTCGTCGAGGTCCTTCTCCGAGGCCCCGCCCGAGGAGACGATGACTGGGCGCCGGGTCGACGCGATCTTCTCGAGGAGCGGCCAGTCGTTGAGGTCGGAGCTGGCCACCTTGATGATGGGGAAGTCGAACTCGACGCACAGGTCCACCGAGGCCTCGTCGAAGGGCGTGGCCATGGGGATGCAGCTGAGCGTCCGGATCTCCTGCACCAGCCTGGCGAAGCCCTCCCGCGAGAGCCTGGTGGCCTCGGTCTTCTTGACGTAGCGGAGGTCCTGGTTCCCCTTGTACTTGGGGTGGATGAAGCCCTCGACGTCCCGGAACTGCAGCTTGATGGCGGCGCGGACGTTGTTGTAGCGCACCACGGTGGCGTGATCGCGGATGATCTTGAGCCCGCGATCGAGACTGCCCCAGTGGTTGTTGGCCACCTCCAGGATGAACAGGTTCTCGAAGACGTCGCGGTCGGCCTGGCTGATCATTCTTCCTCCAGCGGAAACGGCAAGGTTCAGATGGTGAGCGCGGAATCCCGAACCGCGTCGAGCTCGCTGCGCTCCAGGAACGGGAACATGTCCTCCAGCTCCGGGGTGCGGATGACGCCGTCCACCATCCGGGACTTGAGCCGCGGCTGGAACTCCTGGTCCTGATCGAGCGGGACGGCGCAGAGGCCCGGGCCGGGCCGGGCCAGGAAGGCTTCCACTTCCCCGCGCCAGCCGTCCCGGGTGAGCCGGATCGACTCCAGGCCGAAGGCCGCGCCCACCGCGCGGAAGTCCGGGAATTCGAGACCACAGTCGGGCGAGGTCCCCGACTCCCGCCCGAAGAAGTTGCGCTGGGTCTGCTTGATGGAGAGGTAGCCCCCGTTGTCGAGGACGAAGACCTTCACCGGCAGGCGATGGGTCCGGATGGTCTGCAGTTCCTGGATGTTCATCATCAGGCTACCGTCGCCGGCCAGGCAGATGACCCGCGATCCCGGGCTGGCCACCGCGGCGCCGACTGCTGCGGGCAGGTCGTAGCCCATCGAGGCGCACCCGGAGTTGCTGAAGAGGCGCATGCCCGGCTTCAATCGCCCGATCTGGAAGGGCACGATGGTGGCGGTGGCGTCTCCGCAAGCCACCAGGTCCCCGGGCGCCAGCCGCTCGAAGAGCCCCTCGATGAAGTGGTACGGGTTGATGGCCGTCGCGGAGACCGGGTAGTCGGCGCTCCGGGGCGTGTAGCGGGCCCGGATGTCGCGGCACCAGGCCACCCAGCGGGGGTGGTGGGGCTTCCAGCCGCGGGCGCGGGCCTCGCCGGCCAGGTCGGCCAGGAAGGGTGCGAGGTGCGCCACGATGGTCAGGTCGGGGCGCGGGAAGGGCTTGCGCAGTTCGGCCGGATCCACGTCCACCTGGATCTTGCGGGCACCGCGAGCGAACGAGTCCCAGTTGTAGCTGACCTGCCGGACGTTGAGGCGCGACCCCAACACGAGCACCAGGTCGGCATGCTGGACGACGAAGTTCCCGGCCCGGGTCCCGATGGTGCCCGGGCGGCCGGCGTGGAGCGGGTGGGCGTCGTCCAGGATGTCGTGGGTCCAGGCGGTCGTGACCGGGACGCCGAGCAGGTCGACGACCTCCCGGAAGGCCTCGATGGCCCCGGCGATCCGGACCCCGGTCCCGGCCAGGATCACCGGCCGGCGGGCCGACGTGAGGGCATCGAGCACCGCGCCTATCGAGCCTTCCGGCGGCCCCTTCTCGATGGGCAGCCGGATCGCGCCGCCCCCGGCGTCCGGGTCGGCCTCGATCTTCGCGCCCTGGATGTCGATGGGCACGTCGAGCCAGGCCGGCCCCGGCCGGCCGCCCACCGCGGCCGCCCATGCGTCGTCGAGCATTTCGGGGACGTCCTCCGGAGCGCCGGGCTGGCCCACCCACTTGGTGACCGGCCGGGCCATCTCGACGATGGCCACCTCCTGGTCGCCCAGCTGGCGGAGTCCGGGCACGGCTTGGAAGGTGCGGAGCGTCTCGCGCTTCACCTGGCCGGAGACCACCACCATCGGGATCGAGTCGGTGAAGGCGCCGAACACGCCGTTCAGCGCGTTGATCCCACCCGGACCGGCGGTCACGTTCACGAGGGCCGGCTTGCCGACGATCCGAGCGTATCCCTCGGCGGCGATGGCCGCGCTCTGCTCCTGGTGGCAATAGATCTTTCGCAGCCCCGGCGTGCCGCCGATGGCGTCGTTCAGGTGCATGGCCCCGCCCCCGGTCACCAGGAAGCAGGTGTCCACGCCCAGGGCAGCCAGGCGACGAGCGATGTAGTCGGCCACGCGGATCTCGCTCATCGCTTGCAGATCTCCCGGAAGGAACGAGCCACCCAGTTGCGCATCGGCTCGGTGAGCCCCGGGTAGACGCCCACCCACATGGACCGGCTCATGACCACGTCCGTTCGTTCGAGGGGGCCGGCGACCCGGAAGGGCGCGGGGTTGCCTGAGGCGCGGGCCTGCTCGGCCAGCACCGTGAGTGCTGGCTGGCGGACCAGGTTGCCGGCGAAGAGCATGCGGGTCTGGATCTTCCGCTCCTCGAGCTTGCGCACCAGGTCGTCGCGCGTGAAGGGCGCCTCCGGGCGCACGGTCAGGAGGAAGCCGAACCAGCTCGGATCCGACCCGGGAGTTGCCTCGGGGAGCACGATCACGTCCTGGAGGTCGGCGAGCGCCTCCCGGTAGAAGGCCCAGTTCCGGCGCCGAGCTGCGCCGAATCCGTCGAGCCGGGCCAGCTGGGCCACTCCCACCGCCGCTTGAAGGTCCGTCATCTTCAGGTTGTAGCCGAGGTGGCTGTACACGTACTTGTGGTCGTAGCCGCCCGGAAGCTCCCCGAGCTGCCACTCGAAGCGCTTGCCGCAGGTGTTGTCCACGCCCGACTGGCACCAGCAGTCGCGCCCCCAGTCCCGCAGGCTCTCCAGCGCGCGCAGGAGCTTGGCGTCGTTCGTGAGCACGGCCCCACCCTCCCCCGTCGTCATGTGGTGGGGGGGATAGAAGGACAGCGTGGACAGGTGGCCGAAGGTGCCGGTCTTCTTTCCCTGGAAGGTCGACCCGGCGGAATCGCAGTTGTCCTCGACGAGCCAGAGGTCGCGGCGGTCGCAGAAGGCCTTCACTGCGGCCAGGTCGAAGGGGTTGCCCAGGGTGTGCGCCATCATCACGGCGCGCGTGCGCGGGGACCAGGCCTCCTCGAGCCGCGACACGTCGGCGTTATACGTGGGGATGTGGACGTCCACGAAGACCGGCACGAGCCCCTGCTGGACGAGCGGCGCCACGGTCGTCGGGAAACCGGCCGCGACCGTGATCACCTCGTCGCCAGGCCTCAGCCGCCGGTCGCCGAGGAGATGGCTCGTCAACGCGGCCACCGCGATGAGGTTGGCCGACGACCCGGAGTTCACGAGGCGTGCGTGCTTCACGCCGTACCAGTCGGCCAGCTCGGTCTCCAGGCGCCGGTGCCATCGGCCCGCGGTGAGCCAGAACTCGGCGGAGGCCTCGGCCAGGTTCGCCATCTCCTCCTCGGCGTAGACCCGCCCGGCGTAGCGCACGGGGGTCTTGCCGGGGACGAAGGGCTCCTCGGATTCCTGGGCGCGCAGGCGGCCGAGTTGCCGCATCCGCCCCACGATCTCGGCGGTGAGCTGGCGCTCCTCGGTCTCGCGGTCGGTCACGCCGCCGCTCCCTCGTATTCGCGGATCTGGGCCATGGTCATCGCTTTCATCTCGGCCGGGCCAGCCCCGGCGTGGAAGGCACGGTACCACTCGGCGGTATGGCGCATCGCAGCGTCGATTCCCCATCGAGGCGCCCAGCCCAGGCGCGCGCGCGCCTTCTCGATGTCCAGCCGGAGAAACGTGGCCTCGTGGGATGCGCTTGGATCGCTCCGATCCTCCCAGGCACCGCTGCCCCAGGCCCCGATGAGCTTCTCGACGAGGTCGCGCACCGGCACGGCGTCCTCGTGACGCGGTCCGAAGTTCCAGCCCTCGGCGAAGGCGGCGCCGCCGTCGCCAACCAAGCGCGCGCCCAGGAGCAGGTAGCCGCCGAGCGGCTCGAGGACGTGCTGCCATGGGCGGACCGCCTGGGGGTTCCGAACGGGAACGGGGCGCCCCGCCGCGAGCGCGCCGACGGCGTCCGGGACGATGCGGTCCTTCGCCCAGTCGCCGCCGCCCACCACGTTCCCGGCCCGCGCGGTGGCCAGCGCGACGCCGTGGCCGGCGAGGCGCTCCGGCGGGAAGAAGCTGCGCCGGTAGGCGGCGACGAGGACCTCGGCGGCTCCCTTCGACGCGGAGTAGAGGTCGTGGCCTCCCATGGCCTCGTCCTCGCGGTATCCCTCGTGCCGTTCCCGGTTCTCGTAGGCCTTGTCGCTCGTCACCACCACGACCGCGCAGGGGCGCCGGGCCATCCGGATGGCTTCGAGCAGGTGGACCGTGCCGAGGACGTTGGTCTCGACGGTCGCCACCGGCGCGGCGTAGGACTCCCGGACGATGGGTTGGGCCGCCAGGTGGAAGACGAAGTCGGGGCGGGCCGCGTCGAGCGCGGCGCCGAGCGCGCCGGGGTCCCGGACGTCCCCCACCTGGTGGTGAACGGCCCCCTCGACGCCGGCGGCGCGAAAGAGAACCGGGTCGGGGTCGGGCGCGAGCGCGTACCCGTGCACCTCCGCGTCCAGGTCGCGGAGCCACAGCGCAAGCCAGCCCCCCTTGAAGCCGGTGTGGCCGGTGAGGAAGACGCGCTTCCCGGCGTAGGCACCGGCGAGGTCCTGGCGGGTGGTCGCTCCCATCACCAGGTCTTCCAGGGAGCCTTCCCGCTCGCCCACAGGTCGTTCAGCAGCGTGTATTCACGCAGGGTGTCCATGGGCTGCCAGAAGCCGGTGTGGCGGAAGGCCGCGAGTTGCCCGTCGGCGGCGAGGCGCTGCATGGGCTCGCGCTCGAGCAGCGTTCTCGAGTCCGTCCCCACGTAGTTCCAGGTCTTGCGTCCGTCGAGGACGAAGAAGCCCCCGTTGATGAAGCCCTCGGTGGCCTGGGGCTTCTCGTTGAACTCGGTGACCCGCTCGCCGTCGATGAGCATCTCGCCGAAGCGGCCCGGAGGGCGGACGGCGGTGACGGTGGCGACGCGCCCGTGGGACCGGTGGAACGCCACGAGCCGGGTCACGTCCAGGTCGGAGACGCCATCGCCGTAGGTGAGCAGGAATGGCTCGTCCCCCTCGACGTAGCGGCGCACCGCGGCCACCCGGCCTCCGGTCATGGTCTCCTCGCCGGTCTCGGCGAGGGTCACCTTCCAGTCCTCCTCGTCGTGCCTCCCGTGGAACTCGAGGGCGTCGTGGCGGCCGAGCGTGACCGTGACGTCGGTCGTCATGGGGCGGTAGTTGAGGAAGAATTCCTTGATGAGCCAGCTCTTGTAGCCGAGGCACAGCACGAACTCCTTCACCCCGTGACGGGCGTAGGACTTCATGATGTGCCAGACGATGGGCTTCCCTCCGATGGGGAGCATCGGCTTGGGGACTGCCTCGGTCGCGTCTCGGATGCGGGTGCCCTGCCCCCCGCAGAGGATGACGGCCTTCATCGATTCACGGTCGTTCCGCCACCGGCACGTCCACGCCGATGCGCTGCATCTAGTAATCCCGGAAGGGTATGCGAGTAAAGTACTCCCTTCATGCTGAACCGCGTGCGCCGCGCCGCCGGCCTCGACTTCCACGTCCTCACCACGCTCGTCCTGCGCACCTGGCAGATCCTGGCCGGCGCGGCGATGGTGCTCGTCATCCCGTACTGGCTGTCGAAGGTGGAGCAGGGCTACTACTTCACCTTCTCGAGCCTCATCGCCCTCAACATCTTCTTCGAGCTGGGGCTCAACTTCGTGGTCACCCAGCTGGCCGGCCACGAGGTCGCCCACCTCACCCGGTCGAAGGACGGAACACTCATGGGCGAGGCGCGGCACCTCGACCGGCTGGCCTCGCTGATCCGACTGCTGAGGCGGTGGTACCCGATCGCCGCGGGCCTTTTTTTCCTGGGGGTTGGCGTGGCGGGCCTGGTCTTCTTCTCCCGCAGCGGCAACCTCCCGCTTCGCACCTGGGCGGGCCCCTGGCTGTTGCTCGTGCTGGCCGCCGCCGCGACCCTGTACTTCAGCCCGCTCCTGGCGGTCACAGAGGGGCTGGGGGATGTCGGGCAGGTTGCGCGGTTGCGCAGCGTCCAGTCGCTCGTCGGCTACTCGCTCATGTGGGTCGTTCTCGCACTGGGCGGCGGGCTGTGGAGCCTGTCCATCCTCCCGATGGTGAGCGTCGCGGGCACCGCCTACTGGCTGCGTTCCCACAACGAGGCCCTGGCCGGTCTGGAACGGCGCGTCGCCGCGCCGGACGCCGAGCGGATCTCCTGGCGCGCCGAGATCCTGCCGCTCCAGTGGCGGATCGCGCTCAGCTGGGCGAGCGGCTACTTCATCTTCCAGCTCTTCACCCCGATGATCTTCGCCTTCCACGGCGCGGTCGAGGCCGGGCGGGTGGGGCTGGCCTTCGCGGTGTTCAACTCGATCCAGTCTCTTGGAATGAGTTGGGTCTACGCCAAGGGGCCGGCCTTCGCCGCGCTTATCGCCTCGAAGGACAGGGCCACACTGAACCGGACCTTTCTCGGGGCCAGCGCGCGCTCCTTTGCCTTCGTCCTGGTTGCTTCACTGGGGGTCCTTGCCACGGCCGGATTCCTGGGGAGCATCGGCTCTCCTATCGCCGACCGCCTGGCCGGTCTCCCGGTGCTGGCCTGCCTCGCCGCGGTCGCGGTGGCGAACAGCCTGGTCTTCGCCGCCGCCACCTACATGCGCGCCCACAAGGAGGAGCCCATGCTCGTGCCTTCCGTGGTCGGAGGCTTGCTGACGGCATCGATCGTCGTCCTCGCTTCCCCGAGCGGGGTGTTCATCATGGTGCTCCTGTACATGCTCATCACGGTGCTCGTCGGGCTGCCGTGGGCGCTTCTCCTGCTTCGGAAGAGCTACCTGCGCCGCGATCTCGCTCCACGCTCCAGGTACCGCACGGCAACG
>Ga0315273_10014328_pt1 | contig 10215 bp, 15 predicted proteins | sample YL17G02_0_MG_FD_205753 | JGI IMG/M metagenome (GOLD analysis project Ga0315273, IMG submission 205753) | Sediment microbial communities from Yellowstone Lake, YNP, Wyoming, USA - YL17G02_0 | ecosystem: Environmental > Aquatic > Freshwater > Lake > Sediment | place: USA: Wyoming | collected... | reverse complement strand
AGTGGTCAGGGATGCAATACCCGATAGGTGGACATGAATCGAGGATAGACTATGACTGATGGACATGTGTCCCCTTGTGCTTTAGTGGTGAGTCATGAGGGGGCAATTGCTGGTCTTACCGCCACGGTGGGTAATTTGGTGAAAGTTACTGAGTCACTGGGTAATGCTACAGAGGGAATATCAAAAACCATGACGGAAATGTCTCGTATGGATCGAGAAGAAAATGATATAAGCAAAAGAAGTATTCAGGAATTATCTAAACAAATGGAAGAACGGATCGGACAATGGCGGGAGATTCTTAATAAAGCGAACGATGCAATGAAACAGTCGGCTGAGTGTATTGAGTCTTTACAACGGTCGACCAGCCATCTGGGATGGCTCAATACAGTATTAAGGTTCACGTCATTACATCCCAAACTGGAGAAGTTTTTATTTCTCTTTTTGATTTTTGCCATTGTCCAGTATTTATGGGAACACGGACCCTCCATGTGGAGATTCTTTATTACTTTGGTACGATTTACTGGATGGAGATTTAATCTATGAATAATTCTCTATTGCTCGTGGAGGACGATGAGAGTGTTGCAGAATCAGTCAGAGTTATTCTTTACGATTGGCATATCGATTGGGTAAAAGATGGAGAATCTGGTTTAACGTACTGGATGATGAATATTTACTCTTTGGTAATTGCGGATCTGATGTTGCCTGGGGAGTTGCAGGGGTTGAAACTTATCAGCATGATGCAAGAGAGACATCCACAGTTGGCCGAGTTTATGATTATCACTGGCTATCCCGCTGGAGAATCTTTGAAGGAAGCTTTGTCTATGCAGGTGGCTGACTATATCATTAAACCATTCTCCGTTACTCATCTTCGCCACGGAGTAGAAATGGCTAAAATAAGAATTCAATTACGGGAAGGGAAAAATGGATTATTAGAAGTCAAGAAAGATATCGTAACATTAAATAATAGATTAAATTGTGTAGAGAGAAATAATAACTTAGGCTTAATCAAAGATGAACATAACCAATAGTAATGTACACTATGTAATATTGATTATATTTAGAATGTAGATTATCATAAAACAATTGAAGGAAATATTCCCACGGGATAGGATACCGAAAGGCCCTTCCCAGCAAAGGATACCAATAGGCCCTTTGTGGAAAAAGGAGATAGAAATGGCTAGTGGTAAAAACAAACAAGCAAAGCAGGGCGCGGTAGATTTACATAATCAATTATTCAATGCAGACGGATCATCTAAATCTGTACCCGATACTCAACATACATCTACAAGCGGTATTGATATTGATAATATTATTTTAGATGTTAATGAACCAGGTAAAAATAAACAGGGAGATGATACAGCGCAAAGACTTAATGATTTGGAAAAAGAATTAATGACAGAACGACAACGCTTCCTTACTTTGCAAGGGAAGTATAATAGTGAGGTTAGTAGACAGGCGATGGAGATAATGAATCTGTCCCAACAAGTATCTGATCCTTCACGAAATATACAACCTAACATTGAAGATGCAGAAATGGAAACATTTAAGGAACAGTTCCCGGAACTTTATCCAGGAGTGCAGGCGGTTAGTAAGACTGTAGCTTCTACAATATTGCGTCAATTGGAAAACAAATTGGACGAAAGATTTATTCAACTTGGTAGAAATCAAGAGACGGATTTCTTTTCTGACCTAAAAGATGTTGTACCGGATTGGGAGATTTACAACAAAGATCCTAATTTCAATAATTGGTTGGACGAGTATGATCCTTTGGTTGGTACTACCAAGAGAGTTATGTTAGAATCGGCTGTCAATAGCAAGAATCCGAAGAGGGCTGCTGCCTTTTTCAAGAAGTATAAAGAAGGTGTTGAGGTAGATGAATCCGATTTAGACAATACTCAGAATAGATTTGTTGGAATGACTTCCGGGGGACAACATGTTTCTCAAACTATTCCAGTAGATTATATATTTGCAGACCAGATAAAAACCTTCTTCGATAGAAAGAGGAAGGGAGAATTAAGTGTAGATGAAACCAAACGAGGCTTTAGCAAGATCAAGAGAGCTATAGCCGAAAAGAAAGTTTTACAACGTAATCAATAATTATTAACTTTGGAGGATCATTAAAATGGCTTTATCTTATGCGCCGGGATTTCCTGATTATAGTTCTACTGGTACTACGGGTTTTATCCCTGAAATTTGGGAACCGTTTATGCAGGATGCACTTTATGAGGCAACATTTTTGTCTGAGATCACCAACCAAGATTTTGAAAATAGTATTAAACAGTTTGGTGATTCTTTGTATCTTACCACAACTCCCGTCATCGAAACAAATGTGTATGTTATTAACCAACCCCTGAACATCCAGACTCCTACTTCTGAGCGGGTTCATTTGACAATTGATAAGGCCAGGTACTATGCCTTTAGAGTCAAGAAGGCTACTGCTATACAGACGCATCTTCCGCTTTTGGAGAAGTTTTCTACTGCGGCTGGACGAAGAATGGCCATTGATGTTGAAAAGGAGTTCCTGGGAAGTATTTACGCATCCGCTGATAATGATAATAAGGGTTTAACCGCTGGAGCAAAAACTAAGACATACAATCTTGGGACTACTAGCAATCCTGTACAGATTTCCAAGACCAATATCCTGGACTATATCGTTGACTGTCAGAGTGTTTTGTTAGAACAAAATATTCCCAACGATGGTACTTGGTGGATGGTGATTCCAGTATGGTTGCAGGGGATGATTGATAAATCCGAGTTGCAAGATGCGTCCTTCTCTGGACTTGGTTCGTCTACTCTGCTTAATGGACGTTTGGGTAAAATCAGTAACTTTACTCTATATGTAAGTAACCTGGTTCCTACCGCTGAGAGTGACGTGTGTTTCTATGTTATGTTTGGAAATAAGGAAGCTAACACTTGGGCGACACAGTTGGTAGAGACTGATGCAGTAAAGGAAACTTCAGATTTTGGTGAAGTTGTGCGTGGATTGCAGATCTATGGATATAAGAATATCAGGGCTGAAGGTCTTGGAATTCTATATTGCATGAAGGCTAGTGACTAAAGGAGATAATGGAAAATGGCAACTGTTGATGCTACTCGTGGAACAGCTGGACAGGACTTAGACGGTACTGACAAAATGTATGTTTTGTCTAACCGTTTGGATTTTTCAGTAAATAACACTGCTTCTGGCGATACTGTAAAAGCATTGGATATCGCTGCCGGGACAATGGTTCTTAAAGTATGGACTGTTGTTGTCACAAAAGAAGGGGGAACACTTACCGCTACCGTAGGAGATGGAAGTGGCGCCAATAGTTGGGATGCAGAAACTGCCCTGAATGCTACGGTTGGGACAGTAGCGATCTCTACGGAGGGTACTGATGCTTATGCTGTAGGCAAAATCTATGCTGCGGATGATACAATTGATTTAGTAATGTCAGCAAATGCGGGAGATGCAGCGGTTATGGATATTTATGCAGAATGTATTAATATTACTAAACTTCCCAAGACGGATGTGGGATAACAGGGGGGAGATTTAAATGGCAACTGTTGATATGACTCGTGGAACAGCCGGGCAAGACTTAGATGGTACCGGAGTTCACTATATTCTTTCTCGGAGGGTGGATTTTTCGGAAACTCCAGCAGCAGCATCTGACCATGTAAAAGCATTGGACATTGCTGCCGGGACTATGGTATTGAAGGTTTGGACAGTTCTTATTACGAAGGAAGGTGCAACACTTACCGCTACTGTTGGTGATAGCACTTCGGCAACAGTTTGGGATACTACTGGTGCAAGTCTCAATGGTACTCCAGATGGTCTGTTGCTTCATATTTCTACAGAAGGAACAGACACAAATGGCATGGGTAAGTTGTATGCAGCAGACGATTATATCTATTTACATCTGTCTGCCAATGCTGCGGCTACTGCTGTAATTGATGTATACGCAGAATGTATTAATTTAACACAACTTCCCAAGACTAATCTTGGGTAAATGAACGGTGGGATGGGACTACCCGTCCCACCAAGCAGTTTGGTCAACTGTTTATAAGACCAAATCTAAAAGTCGAACAAGGAGAAATAAAATGAAGAGACCTTTTATGTCAGTAGGTACTTTGGAGGTTGACAATATTGTTGGTGCAGGGATGCTTCCTTATTGTAATGGAAGAAAGATTTTCTTAGACCCTAATCATGGTAGTGACGGCAATACTGGTTTATCCCCCAAAAAGGCTAAGGCCAGTTTAGCAGCTGCCTATGCTTTGTGTCGTGAGAGTGAAACCGCGCATGGATGGAATGATACAGTTTACTTCATGCAAGGGAATCATTCTAATGTATTGACTGAACCTATGGATTGGGCTAAAAGTCATACTCATCTTATCGGAATTGGTGGTATGCAAATAAACAACAGTAGGTGTCGTATTTCCTATAGTAATGTTGTTCGCGAAAATGCCATGTTTACCGTTTCTGGTAATGGTTGTATATTTACAAATATTTATTGGCAGGACGATAGTAATGCTTCTACCACTTCTACCGCTCCCGGGGCGTTACTTGTTACTGGAGATAGAAACTATTTCGGTAGATGTCATATTGCTGGTATGATGCATTCCACTCTTGATGTAGCCAGTGCTTACGCACTTAGACTTAATGGGTGCACTGAAATGATGTTTGAGGATTGTCATATAGGCAATGATACTGTTGACAAGGGATCTGCCGCAAATAGTACAATTCTATGGTCTGATGGTTCTAAGGTATATTTCAAGGGTGGAGTAATCTACGCAAGAATTGAAAGTGCTACTAACCATTACCTAGTAAAGATTACAGCAGACGGACAAGAAACGAACGGTGGTGCGATGGCACACAATATTTTTGAGAACGTTTCCTTTATTTACACAAGCACTAATCAAGCATATACTCCTACTGGTTATTTCTCTATTGCCGCTCAGGCTGGCGCTACCAAAAACTTGATTCTGTTAAAGAATTGTGTTGGTGTGTCTGGAGTTGTTGCACAGGCTTGTGACTGGGATGCCAACGACCGTGGTTTAGTATGGGCTGATATGACTGCAACGGCATCTAATGGAGATGGTGGGTATAGTATTGCTGTGTAAGGAGGAATACGATGGCAACAATATATATTGTTTGTACTACTTGCAATGGTACAGGGGAAGTAACTTTTAACTTTGAAGTGCCAGTTACTTCACAGTGTCCAACTTGTAAAGGAGAAGGAAAAATAACTTGGGGAAGTTATGATTAGATAAAAATTATATTATAATATGATATGATATTAAAATCTAAAGAAAGGAGAAAACATGAAGAGATTTTTAATGGTAGTTTGTATGGTCATGTCCTTGATGATTATGCCATCGATTGTATTAGCATCACCGTATTTAAGGTGTGATCCTTATACAATCGGACCTAACCAACCGGATCAGTTTGTGGTAACAATTGATTCAGCGAGTCCCATCATATCTCCAGCGGAGGTAATGGCAGATGGCAAGACTCGACTTAACTATGATCTAGTTGGTATTACTACTGGTATTCATTCTTTTAAAGTTAAAGCAGGAATTAGTTTATGGGGGACAGAGTCAGTAGAAATCCCTTTTTCTTGTACAAAACCTGTGTCGGTAGCAAGCCCTGTCGCTATCGGATTGGCCAAGTAACTTGGTGGATGTGGATAGAATAAAACAGAGGAGGTAGTTCATGCCTGATATGGAAAGTGTTTTTGCTTTAAAACCACAACAATCTTTAAGACGTATGCCTGCTGTAATCCCTCCATTTCTAAAGAGGGTTGATGATGAAACTGAGTATGCTTATCCTTTCACTGTTCTTTTATGGCAGAATAGAAACGATATGATTCCGGCATTTAAATTAGGTAGAAATCAAATGCCATTGGTAAAAAAGAAGACGTATATCATGGGCAAGAAACCCATCAGAGAGGTAGAGGATGTCGAAATCGAAGTCGAAACAGAGCCTGAAAGACAAGAAGTCTCAGGAAAAGAAGCAGGACCAAAAGAAGAAATCAGTTACGCAGGGACAGAAAAAGAAATAGTGGTGGAACCTGAAGTTGTCATATCAACAAGAATAAATAATGGCAAACAATCCAAAAGACCTAAGCCGTTGCATCTGAAAAGGGATTAAACATGCCTTCGTTGAATGTAACTCAGATAATTGATACAATAAGAGGAATATTAAAAGACAAAGCGTTGCCATATAGTTACCCGACTCCTGATATTGTTAAATATTTGAATCAAACAGTAGAACAGATTTCCGTCGATACTTTATGTTTTAAACATTCTATGGCTACTGGGAAAGTTACTTGGACAGACTTGACAATTGTTGGTACTACAAAAACTATTACAACAGTTGCCGGGAATTGGTTTCTATATGGTTTTGCCAAGAACGATGTTATAACAATTAGTGGTGCTGTTAACTCTACCAATAATGGTTCCAAGACTATACTTGATATAGACGATGATGGTAAAGTATTGACAGTTGGTGAAACAATGGCGAATGGTAGTGGTGGTTCAGTTACACTTCTGAAATCATCTGCTCCATGTCGCATTGTTGTTGCTGCTAACACAAATAATTATAAATTAGATGAAAGGATTATATCTATAGATAAAGAATCAGTTAGAGTAGAAAGCAATGGATTCCCATTAGCATATTCATGGAAAAATTCTATTGTAAATTTCGATCCATTGTGGCTTACCAGCACATCTAATTGCCCAACATATTATATATTAGATTATGAACCAAACTTTATTACTCTGTATCCTACACCTACAGTTGCAGATGCTATTGTGTTTACTTCGTGCTGTAGACCGTTCAAAGAGATAGGGTCCGGGGAAAGGGACTATTACATAGAATTGCCATATAATTTCCACGTTGATATAGTTAGTGGGGTGATAAGTAATATGGCACTGGTGGCCGACCTGGACGCCTTCGATAAGGATATTATAGGCGCTCATGTGAATAAATATAAAATACTAAAAAATGATATTAGATCCTATATGAACAAAAGCATTCCTCAACCCAACGTTGCTTACCCTTACGCTGGAGCTTTATAATGCCGATAGATTTATTTGTTGCCGAAACGTTCGTAGGAATCAACAATGTAGATGACCCAACAACGTTATCTCCAACATTTATTACATCAGCAGGGAAGACAGAGGGTGTAGTCAATCTATCCGAAGCTTCAAATGTTTTTATAGACAATCAGGGAAAGATAAGAAGGAGAGAAGGTTATGTGAGATTAGGTAGTGGTAGTTATACTTCACTGTGGAGCAATATGTCACAGACATTGTGTTATGGTTGCAAGGGTGGAGTATTATATAAGATTATTTTTGATGGTAGTAATTTTTCGGAAGTATCTTTATTGAGTGGGTTGGATATAAACAACAAAGTTGTATTCGCTGAAAGTAGTGATCGCATATTTTTTACTGATGGAATACACATAGGACAAATCAGATTAGATGTCGCAACCATTTTTGATATAGACAATATTAACTTCAAGGAAGAAATTCCTGCTGGATATTGTATAGAGTATTATAGAAATAGAATATATGTGGCAATGGATGAGGCCATTTATTTTTCTGATCCGTTAACATTCCATACAATGGACATTAGATTTAATATTATTCCTTTTACAAATAAAATTACATTGATGAAAGCTGTCTCGGACGGAATGTATATATCTTCTGGCAGTACATATTTCATGCAATTTACTGACATAAATACTTCTAACCTAATATGGTTGAATGATGATACAGCTATACCAGATAGTGGAATATGTATAGCCGCGTCAAATATTTTAAAAGGTGAACATAATGGAAAGTCAGTAATGTGGTTGGGAAAGAAAGGATATTATATCGGAATGGAATCTGGTAAAATTGTTCACATTTCAAATAATAAATATGCGTTGCCAATAAGCAATCCGAGTGGATCTTCTGGTGCTATATTTAATGACATAGGCCATACTAAACAATATATTTCTGTAATATATTAGGGAGGAATAAAAATGTCTTTTAGGTGGAATACTGCTGAAAGAAATTCTGTGTTGAGTAGGGTACGGTCAGACTTTGAAGATGGAATTATCAATATTTATTCTGGTACTGCTCCAACTTCACCTGATTTGGCAAAGAGTGGTACATTACTTTTGAGTCTTACTAAATCTGGTGCAGCAGTTACGGCGGGAACTAGGAGTACGGCCAAGGTAGCCACTGTTCAAATAACAAATGCCACTCAAGCTCTTTTATACGGAGTTAAAATTACAATTAATGGTAACGCTGCAACAAATTATGATTATCTCAACCCTACTCCTACTGTCGGTAATGCAAATGCCGTAGCTATGAAGCTTGCAGCAATACTGAATGACGTTCCAGGACTTAATGCCATAGCTGCTGGATGTACTGTGTCTGGCGATGCTGGTTGGATTTTTCTTACTCATGAAGTAGCGGGTGAAACTTTTACTGTAGCAGCAACTAGTTCTGAGGGGGATAAAGGTGGAGTAACTATTGATGATACTGGTCTTGCTGCCGTAGACTTAGGGTCACTTAATCTTGGACCAGTAGATCACGGAGTTATAGCTAAAGATACTGGACAAACATGGAGTGGTACAGCCGTTGCTACTGGGACAGCTGGATATTGGAGACTAGTAACGAGTATGGACGACGCAGCAGCGGATACTGCTCATACTCAAAAAAGAATACAGGGGAACTGTGGTATCTCCGGTACTGAAATGACTATGGTATCCACTAGTATCGTGGATGACGTTGTTTACAGTATTAATACTTTTTCCTTGGAGTTGCCGGAACTACAAACAGCATAAGGAGTATTAAATGGCCTATACTATCACAGTTGCAAACAGGGCATTGTATCTGATACAAACTGGTGCTGTAAATTTAGAAACAGATGATATCAAGGTAATATTAATGGCAGATGGATTCGTTTTTGATAGGGACGATCATCATGTTTATGCAGATGTTTCAGATGATGAACTGGAAAGCGAAAATGGATATGAACAATTTACGATGGCGATAACTACTCCTCTACCTGTAGAGACTGATGCCAGCGATCAATCCATATTTACTTGTGATGATGTGGAGTGGACAGCCGATGGTGGAAGTCTTGTAGCTGACGGGGCAATCTTTATAGATGATACAGTAGCTGACGATCCGATTCTTTTCCACGTTGATTTCGGGGGAACAGTAACGGCTACTGATACCTTTACATTTACTATACAAAACATTGAAATAGACTACGAGCAGGGATCATAATGGCAGCGGTCGTTATAGATCTAGTAGCAAATAAAGTAATAATAAATATCAATCCCAGTATTGGTTTTGCTGGTGTTTTAGTAGGATTAGATTTAGAGTTAAAAGGATTTTCCGTAGACGTACAATTATTATCTAAATATATTGCAGTATCGGAACAAGTAGCAGGCTTTACAGCGACTACTACATTAATACAAAGATATTTTAGTAGTGTAGATTTAAAACTGAAGGGATTCAGTGTAGATTCTGAGGGGGGATGGGAAGCAAGCGGTAAAATAAAAGGTGTAAAAATAACTTCTTCATTAAACACGAGCACCCGCATTGCGTTAACTTCCTCCAAGTTTTCCGTATCATCCACATTGTCCATTATAAATGCATATGATTTAGAAGAAGAAATCTATGGATTTGTTGTAAATTCTCAATTATCCATAACGCCAACTTCGTTATATGGCATGTGCATAAATACTACCAACTTAGCTAACACTGAGTATAGCAACTATCCGTTTGTTGGATTAGCTATATTAAATAAAAGACTTTTGGCGTGTAATTCTACTGGAATATTTTATCTTGATGGAAATTTAGATGATGAAGATTACATCAATACTACTATAAAAATAACTGACTTAGATTTATTTAAACAATATGGAGATATACCAAGAAGCAAAAAGTTTATAAGAGGCATAAGAGTTACAAAGCGTGGAGATGGTGATATCCTCGTGACAGTAGACGCACAAGGTACTCTTGTAGGTACTTATACATCTCAAGTTGTAAGTAATGATATCCATGAGGAACGCATAGATGTAGGAAAGGGACTACAGAATAGATATATTACTATTACGATACAAAATGAAAATGGTTCTGATTTTATAATTGACAGTCTTGTTCCCATTGTTGATATTATAACGGAGAAAAGATAATGGGATCAACAAGTATAGTATATAAAGGTAAAGGAAT
>Ga0315273_10014327_pt1 | contig 10215 bp, 4 predicted proteins | sample YL17G02_0_MG_FD_205753 | JGI IMG/M metagenome (GOLD analysis project Ga0315273, IMG submission 205753) | Sediment microbial communities from Yellowstone Lake, YNP, Wyoming, USA - YL17G02_0 | ecosystem: Environmental > Aquatic > Freshwater > Lake > Sediment | place: USA: Wyoming | collected... | reverse complement strand
CAGGAGTTCGCGAACCGCGACGAGATCAAGGTCGGCGACGAGGTCGAAGTCTTCCTCGAGAAGATGGAGAACCAGGACGGTCTCGTGGTGCTGTCCAAGCAGCGCGCCGACTTCGTGCGCGTCTGGGACCGCGTCAAGGCCGCCGCCGATGCCGGCGAACTGGTCGAGGGCAAGCTCGTCCGCAAGATCAAGGGCGGTGTGGTGGTCGATCTCTACGGCGTCGAGGCGTTCCTCCCGGGCAGCCAGATCGCGCTGCGCCAGGTGCAGAACGTGGATGCCCTGCTCGGCCAGGCCGTGCAGGTCAAGATCATCAAGCTCAACAAGCGCCGCCGCAACATCGTGGTGTCGCGCCGCGCCGTGCTCGAAGAGGAGCGCGAGCGCATGAAGGCGAACGTTCTCAAGGACCTGGGCAAGGACCAGATCCGCGAGGGCGTGGTCAAGAACATCACCGACTTCGGCGCGTTCGTCGACCTCGGCGGCATCGACGGCCTGCTGCACATCACGGACATGTCGTGGGGTCGGGTGTCGCACCCGTCGGAGATCGTCAAGATCGGCGACAAGGTCACGGTCAAGGTGCTCAACTTCGATCCCGAGAAGGAGCGCATCTCGCTCGGCCTGAAGCAGCTCACGCCGTATCCGTGGGAGGGCGTCGAGGCCAAGTACCCGGTCGGCACGCGCGTCAAGGGCAAGGTGGTCTCGATCACCGACTACGGCGCGTTCGTCGAGCTGGAGAAGGGCGTCGAGGGCCTGGTGCACGTGTCCGAGATGAGCTGGACGCGCCACGTGCGTCACCCGTCCAAGGTGGTTTCGATCGGCGACGAGATCGAGGCTCTGGTGCTCAAGGTGGACCAGGGCAACGAGAAGATTTCGCTCGGCCTCAAGCAGGTGGAGCCCGATCCCTGGCTCACGCTGGACGACCGCTTCCCGGTCGGCTCGCGCGTCAGCGGCAAGGTGCGTAACCTGACGAACTTCGGCGCGTTCGTCGAGCTCGAAGAGGGCATCGACGGCCTGGTGCATGTCTCCGACATGTCGTGGACCAAGCGCGTCTCGCACCCGTCCGAGGTGGTCAAAAAGGGCGAGGGCGTGGACGTCGTGGTGCTGTCGATCGACAAGGAGAACCGCCGCATTTCGCTCGGCCTCAAGCAGGTGCAGGACGACCCGTGGCCGACGCTGGCGGAGAAGTTCCCCTCGGGCATGACGGTCACCGCCACGGTGAACCGCCTGTTCGACCGCGGCGCGATCGTGGACGTGGGCGGCGACATCGAGGGCTTCGTGCCCCTGTCGCAGCTCGGCGTGGACGACCTCAAGAAGCCGGGCGAGGCGTTCCTGCCCGGCGAAGCGCTCACGTTGAAAGTCACGCGTGTCGACGTGCCCAATCATCGTCTCGTGCTGTCGGTCCGGGCCTGGCTGCAGGACCAGGACGACGTGACGCTCGCCGAGTGGACCGCGGCCCGCAACAAGGCGCGCGCGGAGGCAGCCGAAGCCGAGAAGGCCGAGGCCGCCAAGGCCGAGTCGAAGGCCCGGGCGAAGGATCAGCCGGCCGACGAGGAAGTCGACGCTCCAGAAGAAGAGCTGACGTAATCTGCGGGCGGGGGACGGGTGCATCCCGTCTCCCCGCCGCGATGTGGATGGAGCGGCGCCCGGGTTCGCCCGGCCCGCTCCATTGCAGTTTTCGGCAAGGCGCCCGTAAGGAAGGTCCCGCGTGAAGCGCTTCTATCTCGAGAGCTACGGCTGCCAGATGAACGTCTACGACACGCAGGGCCTCGCGCGCATGCTCGAGGACCACGCGTTCGTGCGCGTCGCCGAGCCCGAGACCGCGGACGTCGTGCTGGTCAACACCTGCTCGGTGCGCGAGCACGCCGAGGAGCGGACCCTGAACCGCCTCGCCGTACTCGGGCGCTTGAAGGCCCAGAACCCCAACATGAAGCTCGGCGTGTGCGGCTGCATGGCCCAGCGGATGGGCGCCGAGATCAAGAAGCGCGTGCCGCGCGTCGACCTGGTGGTCGGGGCGCAGGCGCTGCCCGCCGTGCTGCCCGCGCTCGAAGCGCTCGACCGCGGCGAGAAGCCCGGCCCACAGGTCGAGCCGCTCGATCACTATCTGCCGCCGCCGCGCCCGCGCTTCGACGCGAAGAATCTCAAGGGCTTCGTCACCATCATCCGCGGCTGCAACAAGGCGTGTGCCTACTGCATCGTGCCCACGACCCGCGGGCCCGAGGTCAGTCGTCATCCGGACGACCTCGTGCTCGAGGTGCACGAACTGGTGCTCCAGGGCGCGCGCGAGATCACGCTGCTCGGCCAGAACGTCAACAGCTATGAGTCCGCCGGCGTCGACTTTCCCGAGTTGCTCGCGCGCTGCGGGAAGGTGCCGGGCAAGTGGCGCCTGCGCTTCACGACCAGCCACCCGCGCGACATGAGCAGGGAGGTCATGCGCCGCATGGCCGCCGCGCCGCGGCTCGCACCCTGGATCCACCTGCCGGTGCAGTCGGGCTCGCCGCGCGTGCTCAAGGCGATGAACCGCGACTACTCGCTCGAGCACTACCTCGACGTGATCGAGGCGGCGCGCGAGGCGATCCCCGATCTCGCCCTGACGACCGACCTGATCGTCGGCTTCCCGGGCGAGACCGAGGCCGAGTTCGAGGAGACCGTCGGGCTGGTCGAGCGCCTGCGCTACGACACGTTCTACGCCTTCAAGTACTCGCCGCGCTCCGGCACCGCCGCGGCGCGGCTGCCAGACGACATCCCGTCCGAGCTCAAGCAGGCGCGGCTCGCGCGGCTGCTCGTGGTGCAGCGACGGCTCGCCCACGAGGTCAACCAAACGTATGTCGGCCGAAAGCTCGAGGTGCTGATCGAGGGCGCCGATTCCAGGCGCGGTCACGTGCTGTCGCGCACCGGGCAGAACAAGATCGTGGTGCTCGAGCCCCAGGAGATTGCGCCCGGGACGTTCCGCGATGCGATCATCGAGCGCGCCGAGGGCCAGACGCTCTACGGGCGGCTGTGCGCGTCGGCATGATGCGCGGCGCGCTGGCATGGGCGCTGCTCCTGAGCGGGACCACGGTCGCGGTCGCGGGGCCTTCCGCTGCGAGGATTGTCACTCCGGCGCAAGCTACCCCAAGGCCCGCACCGCCCGCCGACCCGATCCACGCCGAGTTCGATGCCGCGCTCGCACCCGGCCTGGGAGACAGCACCGCGGCGCAGCTGGCGCGTTTCCTGGCGGCGCACCCGCGGCACCCGCTCGCCCCGCACGCGCAGTTCGAACTCGGCACGCTCGCCTACGCGCGCGGCGATTACGGCGAGGCACGCGAACACTTCCGCCGCGCACGCGCCGCCGACCTCGCCGACGAGGCGCGCTACTGGGAGGGCCTCGCGGCGTTCGCGCTCGGCCGCCCGCGCGACGCGCGAGAGGCCGTGCTGCCGGCCGCCCGCGCGCGACATGACGCGCCCCGGCGTTGGGACTCGGCATACCTGGTGGCGCTTTCGTGGGCCCAGGAGGGCCGCCGGCCCGAAGCGCTCGCCGCCTATCGCTCGCTGTTCGACCTGCCGGCCGGCTCCGCCCAGGCGGCCGCGCTCTACCAGGCGCAGCGCCTCGCCGCGGAACTGTCGCGCGGGGACGACGCCACCGAGTGGGGCAAGCGCCTGCTCGCCGCATACCCGAACAGCCCGGAAGCCGCAAGCTTCCGCGCCGAGACCGCGAAGCCCCTCGAGCCGCCGAAGCCGACCGCGGAGGGCGCTTCGCGCGCGAAGCCGGCGGCCGCGCCATCCAAGGGCACGCCGCCCCCCGGCGGCGGTCGCTGATCGACGGGGGATAGGGCCCTGGCCGTGAAGACCTCTCCCTTGATGGAGCAGTTCGGGCGCATCAAGCGCGCGCACCCGGATTCGATCCTGTTCTTCCGCGTCGGCGACTTCTACGAGACGTTCCATGACGACGCGGTCGAGGCCGCAAAGCTGCTGGGCATCACGCTCACCTCGCGCAACAAGAACGACCCGCATCCGATCCCGCTCGCCGGCATCCCGTGGCACCAGAGAGACGTCTACGTTGCGCGCCTCCTCAGGCATGGCCGCCGGGTCGCGATCTGCGAACAACTCGAGGACCCGGCCGAGGCCAAGGGCCTGGTCGAGCGCGGCGTGACCGAGGTGCTCACGCCGGGCTCGGTGGTCTCGGACGCGTTCCTGGTCGCCAGTGAGAGCAACTACCTCGCCGCGCTCGTGGCCTCGGACGACGGCGCGCGCGCGGGGCTCGCGCTGGTCGAAGCCTCGACCGGCGAGTTCCTGGCGGGGGAGTTCCCGGCCGACGAGGCGGCGGCGGAGATCGGGCGCTACGAAGTCGCCGAGTTCGTGCTCGCCGCCGGGGTCGCGCTCGCTCGGCCGCTCGAGGCCGCGCTCTTCGGCGCGCGCGCGGTGACGCGCCTGCCGCTCGCACGCTTTGCCGAGGAGGGCGCCGAGGCCGCGCTCCGGGCGCAGTTCGGCGATGCCGGGCCGGATGCGCTCCCTGGCTCGCCGCTGGGGGTGCGCGCCGCGGCGGCGGCGCTCGGCTACCTGGCGGAAGTGCAGGGCAGCGCGCTCGCCCAGGTGCGGCGCATCGGGCGGCTCATGACGCGCGAGCACCTCGGGCTCGATCCCGCGACCCGGCGCTCGCTCGAACTGTTCGAGCCCGCACCCGGCGGTGATCCGCGGCACACGCTGTGGGCGGTGCTGCATCGGACGCGCACTCCGGCGGGAGCGCGCCGCCTGCGCACGCTGATCGAACGCCCGCTGGTCGATCCGGCCGCGATCGAGCAGCGCCTCGAGGCGGTGGACGCATTCGTGACCAACCCCGAGCGCCGGCAGCGCACGCGGGCGTTGCTGGATCAGACCTACGACCTCGAGCGGCTGACCGCACGCGTGGCCTCGCTCAAGGCGACCGCGCGCGACCTGGTGGCGCTGCGCGAGACGCTGGCGCGCGTACCCGCCCTCGCCGCCTCGTTCGGCGGCGCCGGAGAAACCGTGCCCGAACTGGCGCGCATCCGCACCGCGCTCGATCCGCACGCGGACCTGGTCTCGCTGCTCGCCCGCGCCCTGGTCGACGACCCACCGGTGACGATCAAGGAGGGCGGCATGATCCGCCCGGGATTCGACCGCGCGCTCGACGACCTGCGCGAGCTGGCGTCGGGGGGGAAGCGCTGGCTGGCCGAGTTCGAGGTGCGCGAGCGCGACGCCACGGGTATCCCTTCGCTCAAGGTCGGTTACAACCGGGTCTTCGGTTACTACCTGGAGATCACGAAGGCGCACCAGGAGAAGGCGCCGGCGCACTACGAGCGCCGCCAGACGCTGACCACCGCCGAGCGCTACGTCACGCCGGAGCTGCGCGAGAAGGAATCGCAGGTGCTCGGCGCCGAAGAGCGCCTGCGCCAGGCCGAGCATGAGCGCTTCATCGAACTGCGCGACGCTTGCGCCGAGCACGTCGTCAGCCTGCAGGAGACCGCGCGGGCGCTCGCGTTGCTGGACGCGCTGGCCGCGCTCGCCGAGGTCGCCGCGCAGTCGGGCTGGACCCGGCCGCGCGTCCACGGCGGCGATCGGCTGCTGCTCCAGGGCTCGCGCCACCCGGTGGTCGAGCGCCTGCTGCCGCCCGGGCGCTTCGTGCCGAACGACGTCGAGCTCGACCCGGCGAAGATGCAGATCGTGCTCCTGACCGGGCCGAACATGGCCGGCAAATCGACCTACATGCGCCAGGTCGCGCTCAACGTTCTGCTCGCCCAGGCCGGCTCGTTCGTGCCGTGCGCTGCGGCGGAGATCGGGGTGGTCGACCAGATCTTCACGCGCGTCGGGGCGGGGGACCATGTCGCGGGCGGCCAGTCGACGTTCATGCTCGAGATGCTCGAGACCGCAAACATCCTCAAGCGCGCGACGCCGCGCTCGCTCGTGATCCTGGACGAGATCGGCCGCGGCACCTCGACCTACGACGGTATGTCGCTTGCGTGGGCGGTGACCGAGGAATTGCACCGGGAAGGCGGCCCGCGCCCGCGCACGCTGTTCGCGACGCACTATCACGAGCTGACGAAGCTTGCCGAGCACCTGCCGCGCGTGGTCAACCGCAGCGTGAAGGTCCAGGAGTACGGTGAGGACGTGGTGTTCCTGCACGAGGTCGTGGACGGCCCGGCGGACAAGAGCTACGGGATCCACGTCGCGCGCCTGGCCGGCCTGCCGGACCACGTGGTGGCGCGGGCGCGGGCGATCCTCGCGCTGCTCGAGGCCGGCCGGGTCGATCCGCTGGACGTGGAGGCCACGTCCCCGGGAGGCGCTTCGCTGGTCGCCGACCGGCCGCGGGCCCAGCTCAGCCTGTTCGGCGCCGACCCCAGGGCGGACGAACTCCGTGCCCTGCTGGCGGATCTGGACCTCGATCGCCTGGCGCCACGCGAGGCGCTGGCCCTGCTCTACGAGTGGCGGGAGCGGCTGGTCCCGCCCGCCCGGTAGGGCTCGGTGGTCTTTTGTTCGAATTCAGATGCAATGATTCCTTGCTTGGAGGTATTTTTCCCGCATCTTGCCCGCGCGCCCATCCCGCAACACCTTCGGAGTTTTGGGCGCTTCCCTCCGGGGGTGAGCTCGCTGTCGTGATGCGCCATCGCCTGTTGGCCTTCACCGGGGAGTTCCCATGTTCTCGAAATTCGCGTGGCCCCTCGTCCTGCTGCTGGCGCCCTCGGCTTCGCTCGCCGGTGCGCCGACGGTCGGCAGCGCGGTCCCGCTTCCGGTTCAATTGACCGAGCCGCTGGTCGTTCGCGACTTCGGCCAGGACCTTGAGTCCGCCTGCCTTCCGATCTACTTGAACGAGTCGAATTCGACCAACTACTACGCGCCGGTGGGAGTGGATGTCGAGTTGGCCGACGACCTCCACACCACTCTGACAGGCGACCAGGTGCTGTGCGGTTTTGACCTCGCGTACTACAAGCCGGGGGAGGGCCTGGTCAATGCCGTCGTGACATTCTACGCGGGCTACCCGAACGACGTGGATCGCGGCGCGGTGCTCGCAGGGCCGTATCCGATCCGCGGACTTCCCGCGGGAATCAACGCGTTTCATATCGAGGTGCAGGGCGGCCTGCTGCAGGCGAATCTCTGGATGGGAGTCGCCTTCAGCGATGGCGAAACCGGCCTCCTGACTTTCGGGCCGCCCACGCTCGGCTCCTCGCACGACGTCGTCTGGTACTCGCCCCCCGTCTTCCCGTCCGGGTTCGCCTACAACTTCGGCGGAACTCCCGTCGCGGATTTCTTCCTCGGCGTGCACACCAGCCCCGCGACCCCGGCCCGCCCGGCCACGTGGGGCAGCCTGAAGGCACAATACCGGTAGCACGAACTCCACCGTCTTCCCCCGTGTGAGGAATGCCATGCGCGCCCGCGCCGGTTTCATCCGCATTCTGGTCGCCACTGTCGTCGTCCTGATCTTCGGCCTCACTCCGAACGCGCGGGCGCAATCCGCGCCGGAATACCGGCCCGGCGAGGTGCTCGTCAAGTTTCGGAAATCGGCCTCCCCGGCCGCGGTCTCGGCGATCTCGACTGCGCTCGGCGCCGACAAAGTCGAGAGTTTCCCCAGGCTCGGAATCGAGCGCCTGCGTTTCAGCGGGGGCAGCGTGGAAGATGTGGTCGCGCGCCTGCGCAGCGATCCCGCCGTGGAGTTCGCGGAGCCGAACTACCTGTATCACGCCTCCGCGGTTCCGAATGACCCCGGCTTCCCGCAATTGTGGGGCCTGCTGAACACGGGGCAGACCGGCGGAACGCCGGGGGACGACATTCACGCCGCCCAGGCGTGGAGCACGTTCACGGGTTCCCCCGGCGTGCTCGTCGGCGTCATCGACACCGGGGCGGACTATACGCACCCTGATCTCGCCGCGAACATGTTCATCAACGCCGGCGAGATCCCCGGCAACGGGATCGACGACGACGGGAACGGCTACATCGACGACGTGCACGGGTGGGACTTCGCAAACCACGACAACGATCCCATGGACGATCACTATCACGGCACGCACGTCTCCGGGACCATCGGGGCCGTCGGGAACAACGGTGTCGGCATCGTAGGCGTGAACTGGAACGTGCGCATCCTGCCGCTCAAGTTCCTCGACGCCAGCGGGTCCGGCAGCACCGACGAGGCGATCCACGCGATCGAGTACGCGACCAGGATGGGCGTGAGCGTCATCAACGCAAGCTGGGGCGGGGGCGGCTATTCCGAATCCCTGCGGCTCGCGATCGCGGCCGCCGGGGAAGCCGGCGTCCTGTTCGTGGCTGCCGCAGGCAACAGCGGCAACGACACCGACATCTATCCGAACTACCCGTCGTCCTACGACCTCGACAACATCGTGGCCGTGGCCGCGACGGATGCGAACGACCAGTTGGCCTACTTCTCGAACTACGGCCTGGTCTCGGTCGACCTGGCCGCCCCGGGCGTCGACGTCTACAGCACGATGCCCGGCAACAACTACGGGGTGCTCAGCGGCACGTCGATGGCGACGCCGCACGTCGTCGGGGTTGCGGCGCTGGTCCGCGGCCGTTTTCCTGCGGCGACGGTGGCCATGACCAAGGCCCTCCTGCTCGAGCGTGCGCAGCCCAGGCCGGGACTGACGGGCCGCATCAAGACCGGTGCGCGCCTCGACGCCCTGATGTCGCTCTCGGACCCGGACACGATACCGCCCGCGCCCGTTCTCGACCTGGTGGCGTCCGATCCGGGCGGCAGCCGCATGGGCCTGCACTGGACGGCGACGGGCGACGACGGGGCGAGCGGCACCGCATTCGCCTACGACGTGCGCTACTCGATGGCGCCGATCACGGCGCAGAACTTCGCGGCCGCGACGCACGCGAGCGGGGCACCCGCGCCGTTGCCGGCCGGGTCGGCGCAGCAGATGGTGGTGACCGGACTGGTGTTCAGCACGGGCTATCATTTCGCCCTCCGGACGCTCGACGAGTTCGGGAACGCATCGGACGTCAGCAACGACGTCAGTAGCACCACGCTCGGGCCGCCGGATATCGCGATCGCACCGGATTCGCTCTCCGAGAGCCTGCACACGGGGGAAACCTCGACGCAGTCCGTGACCGTCTCCAACAGCGGCGTGAGCGATCTCGAGTTCACAATCCGGCGGGAAGGCGCTGCGGCGGGAATGTCGATCGACGTGATCACGGGCAATGCCGGCGTTCCCGCGGCCGTGCTCGCGCGCGGCAAGGTCGTGCCGCTCGAATCCCTGGCATCCGGGGGAATGCCGATCGCCCGCACCGTCCAGGTGGGGGACGGCGGGCCGCCGGATCGCCTCGGGGTGATTCGTCCCGGATCGATCACGCCCGGGCCGATCGTCCACACGCCGAGCGAAGAGGTCTTCGGCAGCGCCTCCAACATCTTTTCGGGCAGCCCGCGCACGCGCGGCAACATCTTCCAGTGTACGACCTCGCGCACGCTTCGCGAGCACCGCCTGTACCTCTCGCCCTACGGCCCGATGCAGCTCTGGTTCCTGGTCTACGAGGGCGCCTCGGCCGCCGGGAACTACACGCTCGTGAGCGCCGCGAACGTCTCGCCGGCCGGACCCGGAACCGGGTGGTACAGCTCCGGCGACATCGACCTGCCGCTGACCGAGGGCCACTACTACCTGATCGTCGCATCGTTCGATCAGGTCAGTGACTACTACAACCAGGTCGGGATCAGCCCGTATCCCATCCCGGCGTCGTTCGGATCGCTCATCGGCGGCGCGGGCTGGTTCTGGGCCCCGTCGGCGACGTTTCCTCCAGCCCTTTCCCAGGACGTGCCCGCCGATGCCTTTGGCGACGCGGTCGCGTATTACCAGACGCTGGTGACCGACGATCGGTTCACGTGGGTCTCCGCCGCGCCCGAGTCGGCAAGCATTTCCGCCGGCGGGCAGCTCGCGGTGGCGGTCCATTTCGATGCCGCCGGGATGAACGACGGCGATTACGATGCGCACCTCGTGTTCGAGAGCAACGATCCGGACGAACCAGCTCTTCCGGTCCCGGTGCACCTGCACGTCACCGGGGCGCCCGACATCGCGGTCGCGCCTGACTCGATCGACTTCGGGTCGCTGTTCCTCGGCGCCGCGCGCAGCGACACGGTCCTTGTCCGCAACACGGGCACGGCGCAGCTGAACATCTCGGGGGTCTCTGCCCTGCCCGGCGACTTCACAGTCGACCCCGCGAGCTTCGCCCTGGCGCCGGGCGCGCAGCGCAAGCTCGCCGTCCGGTTCGCGCCGACGTCGG
>Ga0315273_10014325_pt1 | contig 10215 bp, 10 predicted proteins | sample YL17G02_0_MG_FD_205753 | JGI IMG/M metagenome (GOLD analysis project Ga0315273, IMG submission 205753) | Sediment microbial communities from Yellowstone Lake, YNP, Wyoming, USA - YL17G02_0 | ecosystem: Environmental > Aquatic > Freshwater > Lake > Sediment | place: USA: Wyoming | collected... | reverse complement strand
AATCGGCGTCCGTACTGATTACCGCTTTGGCCAGATATTTTGCTTTAAATAGCCCTTTTCTTCGGGCGTATATTGACCCTTTTCTTGTTTCCTTTAACAACTTAAATGGCCTTTCCGGATTCTTTTTCCGCCATTTCTCTATTTCTTTTAGTGTTGTATCTTTACTCCCGTTATCAACCACTACAAAAATTACTTTGTTATTCGCTTCCAAGGAGAATCGTGAGAGAGTTGCCGCTATTCCTCCTGCTTCATTCAAAACAGGAATTACTAATGCAATCTCATACATTACGGGGCATCTATCTTGACAATAAGATTATGCTTTTTCATCAGTGTAATTAATTTTTTTAAATCGGAAAAAGCCTCCTTTTGGCCGACTTGATATTTCTTGATAATTTTATCGTTTAATTCTTGAAGGTCTATTGGCTTAATAAGGTTCTTCCAAATAAAAGTGCCTACGTCATTAAGGGTGATTATTGAATCATGTTTTTCGTCGAGTATACATGTTTTATCTTCGATATATTCGAAAGTCAAACCCTTCTTTTGCATATATTTTATTTTGCTACCTGACATATTTTTTCAAATTATAGATAACCCGCCTGTCTTTTGCAAACTCAAGTTTATACATTGGAACTTTGGTAATAAATCCGAAAACTTTTTTCGCAAATTCTTTTTTTTCTTGACTCGAAAATACGATATCGGCTTGATAGGGTATGTGTGAATTGATTTTTGTCAGTTGTAACCTATCCTCAAAATCCAAACTTTTAATTATATTTACTGAGTTATGAAAAGGGAAAAACACGGAATGTATTTTATAGGGAGGACGTTTAACAGCTCTAGACTGGAAAGACCCTAGGCGATTTGCCTCTAAATATGGCGATGGATAAATTACGTATTCCCCTTTTTGCCGACTAATAAAGGCCGAATTATCGGATATTACAGTATATTGTGGATTTTCCTTATGGATCAGATCAATTAAAGTAGACTTACCTCTCCCAGATTCTCCCACAAAAACAATTGCCTTATCATTAATGAGTATGCTTGATGCATGTAACACAAATCCTCCGGAAAGATGATGCAAAATATTGAAAATTCGCGAGACAAACTGATGAACCGACGGAAATAGAAATAAAGGATAGGCAGAGGCTTTAATTGTATACTTTGTTAAATTCCTATAAGTAATAAACTCCAGATGAATATTCTTATCATTAACTTCAACAATATCTAAATTTGCCTGACATCGTGAAACGAGCGGTTTCTCGGAATACTCGATAATATCCGAGTTCTCATACAATTTTTGAAAATACTTATTCCAACCTTCTGGGGAGGAAATTTTACAAACCAAATTTGAATATCTCAAATAAAGTATCATTTATTAGTCCTTGGTTAGGTAATCGGTCAATATTTTAGTTCCTTGTTTCAAATACTTACGAATTAGATGGTTATAAAGTTTCTTCCGTTCCATCTCAAAAATCAAAGGGTCATATTTATTCTCTCCTATAAAAGCTAATACATCTAGGGCGCTTTTTAAAGAATTGCCATATTTTTTCCCAGTTTTATGCCAAAAAATACCCGCGTCTGCCGCACTCCACAACAATCTTTTAACTTCAAAAGATGTTAATCGATTTTGAATTTTTCGAATTTCCTCCTTTGATAGTTTCTTGAAATTAAGATTGTTAGAGTCAACCATAATCCTATGAGGTTCAATATTATTCCCGACAAATGACCCCATGCTCTTCTGCTGAAATCTCAATATTTTACGTGGATTTGGGCTTACTTTAACAGACGATTTTATAAATGTCGCTCCCACATAATAACTTCTTCTAGATAAGAGGATGTCCTCACCCATATATCTTTCATGAATTTCTGGTTCGTATAAGGGAATCGTGGCGTACAAATCTTTGCTTATCGCAAAATAACTTCCGAAAAAATAAGGCCCAAATAACCGATATTCCAGATTCCATATTTTCCTGTTTGTATTGAAAATATCCTTAGCAACTATTCGCTTCCAAAGACTTATTTTCGGCTCAGTCTTTTGTTGCCCGCATATAACGTCGGATTTGGCGTGTGTAAAATCTTTGACGGTGCTTGATATAAAGTTGTCTGCAAAAGTTGTATCCGCATCCGTGCTTACTATTAATCGTTTGCAGAATTTTAATGCGGCATTTAATCCAGCTGTTCGACTGTATACGGTGCCTTTTTTTTGTTCATATATTAACTTGTAAGGAATATTAGTCCGATCAAAGTAGTTTCGAATAATTTCCTGGGTTTTATCCGTGCTGTTATTATCAACAAATAAGACAAGCCAGCTTAAATTTGTCTCCAATTTCTGCTCCCTAAGACACTTTAATGTCGCGGTTATATATTTCTCTTCGTTATAAAATGGTATTACAACGACCACATCGTATTTCGAATTGTTATCTTTATCTAACATGTCGTTTATAATCTTTAAAATTAATAATTGCTATTTGGTTTTTTCTTATATACTCTTGTACGCTATTAGAGGTTAAGGTCTTTATCTCAATTACTCTTTGCAAACGATATGGGTCTTTTAATCTATTACTCGTTCTGCCTGGATGACAAACCAACTCAGTAACGCCTTCCTTAAGGGATTCCAAAATATTAACTAAATTTCCTACGCTAATATCTTTTGTTGTATTATGATTCTTTTTAAATCCATAAAAGCTTGTTTCAACGATATGCAAATTATCATATCTGAATGAAAGGTGGTATTTTTCTGTAAGCATTCGTACTGCAAAATATGTTTTGATATTAAACTTAAAACCACAATGATAATCCAAATGTGAGGGGAAAAAACCGAAACTTTCTCGGAATAACTTTAGTTGTTGTTGGGTTTCGTCTAAAATTACTTTTACTCCAACATTTCTGTTGTTTAATAAAACATGTAGCCCCCAATCAAAATCGGGATAATGTTTTATATATTCTGAAGTAATATTCAAATATTTCGAATTAACAATTACACTTGTCGAAGACACCATGCCGGTCTTTACCACATCTAATATTCCGCTGCTTATTCCGGGAGAAAAACCGAAATCATCAGCATGTATTATTAAATACTTTCTTTTCATCTTTTAATAATACCTCACTTATTTATTGCGCAATCACGTCTGTTTGTAACAAACAACTTTCTGTTTTAGCCTTAGGGATTGTGTTCTGCGTAAAAACTAGCCACAAATGTTTCCACTTTTAGTACTGGTTTGGTGTATTTTTTCTTTTTCAGATTACTCACCTCCAAGTTTTTTACGTTAACAATGCTTATAAATTCTGTCAAGGATAGATTATTTGTTGCGCACTGCCTTCCTTTTGGAGATTACCGCCGCTCTTTTATTATATTTCTAAGAAGTTTTTCACCTAACTACACTAAAAATGGGGCAATTAATTATATTTCTTATACATAACTAATACCCCACTTTTGATATTCTTTATATAAATTCCGTCAACTTATTGTTACTTATTAAGAAAGTGTTGTCGTTGCCAACCAGAAAATCGTGAATTTTGAGTTTTAGGGATTGTGTTCTGCGTAAAAACTAGCCACAAATGTTTCCACTTTTAGTACTGGTTTGGTGTATTTTTTCTTTTTCAGATTACTCACCTCCAAACGTCACTAATTTAAGCTAGCAATACTTAATGGGCCTGTCAAGGGGGTATTATTAGGCATGATGCGAATAGCGACAGCCCTATTCTCATTGGCGGGTAAAAAAAGGTGGTTATTTTATATTATAATAGGTTATTGAAGAAACATCTTACAGCCGCCTCAGATGAATAATGTCCAACTTTTTCTCTTTTTTTTCTTTTTTCTGTCTATCTCATTATTTATGTATACTATAGGGCGAATCCCCTTTCTAAGCCGTCGGACAGAAAAACTGTGCTTAGCCGCTTCCCTTCTCTGCCTTGTTATATCAATCTTTCTGATAAAAACTTACAAAATTTCCTATGAACCTGCCAATAATATTTTATTTCTTCTGCTGTTATTGTTTTCATATTTATTGGGATGCATACGAAAGTATTATCGAGGTTCGTTACTTTTCCGAAAGGTATCAACGGTGGGAGTAATTACCATTGAAGAATATCTACATAAAAAGACACGTGTTATGAAAGGAAACGGAAAAACTTTATCAGGTGTATATACCAATAACTTACGGCCGACTTCGAACCTTTATATGTATCCAACTCTTACTCAATTATTGCCAAAAACACCTAAGAATATTCTTGTGTTGGGCGGCGGAGCTTGTGCTTATCCGATACTTGCTTTCAAAAATAATCCAAACCTTTTAATAACTGTGGTTGAAATAAACCCTGTCGTTATCGAGGCGGCTTGGAAATTCTTCCCGCTGCCAAAAACCAATAATTTCAAACTTATTCAGGAAGATGCTCTTGGGTGGATGTCAAAAAATAGCTTTAATACAAAATTTGATTTTATATTTGTTGATGTAGGTATAGTATCAACATTAAAAGCACCTTTATGTAACATCAGATTTATTAATGCTAAAGCTTTTGAATTATATAAAAGACATCTAACAAAATCAGGGTCGTTAATGTTTAATATTATGTCGACCAGATCTAAAAACGATATAAAGAGAACAAATTTAATATTTCAAAGGTACCGGGGGGATTTAAGCTTATACAATATCTTTCAGGTAAACGCGAACGCTAAAATCTCACAAATTCAGGATCTTGTCTTTTTTCTTGGTCGACAAAACATCAACCTTTCGAAAATGAAGAAAAAATTGAAGACAATCCCCACAAACACCCTCCTTTACCCTAAACAAGATTATCACAATCTGCTACAATCTGATATTGAATAAATTCCCATAAATCCTTTGCTCGTTAGCAAATATTTATCAAAAGTCTATTAAACCCTTGGATTAGCTTCTTATTTATAACTTGCTTAATTTATAAATTATTTAATCTCAATAACTGTTCTAATAATCTTATCTAAATCCTTTTTGTGAAGGTTTTGATGTACTGGAAGAGAAAGTACTTCCCGCGATGCCTTCTCTGTTTCTGGCAAGGTCCCTCTTTGATAACCAAAATTTAGGTGCTTATACCAATATAAGGGTTTCGGATATGCAATTTCCGTCTCAATTCCCTTTTCTAATAATCTTTTTTTCAGATAGTCTCTATTTTGCCCGTATCTTTCTGTAACTCTAATTGTATATCGGCTAAATGCATGTTTTACTGCATAATCTATATAAGGCGGAATTATTCCTGCTACTTTTATTAGATTCTTTGTTATAAACTGGGCGTTTTCGTTTCGTCTTTTTGTTATCCACTTAAGTCGTTTTAATTGAGCACAAATTAATGTCGATTGGATATCTGTTGGCCTAAAATTCCACCCAATTATTTTATAGTCATACATCTCCCCCCTTGTCTGCCCATGATTTATTAATAGGTTTACTAACTTAGCCAACTTTGAATTATTTGTTAATACTAACCCTCCTTCTCCGGAAGAAATACTTTTGGTTCCATAAAATGATAGTACCCTGATATCTACCAGGCTTGATATTTGCTCATTATTATAAAGTGCGCCAACTGCCTGAGCCGAATCGGAAATTACATAAAGGTTGTATTTTTTTGCGATTGCTTTTATTGCAGAATAGTTTGATGGGTGGCCGTATAAATCTACGGCAACTATAGCTTTGGTCTTTTTAGTTATTACTTTTTCTAGTCTATTAGTATCAATATTGAAGGTTCTGCTATCGATGTCGACATAGACGGGCTTTGCACCACAAAGAATAATGGAATTAGCTGTGGCAGCAAATGTAAAAGAAGTAGTGATCACCTCATCGCCTTCACTTATACCACAAGCCTTAAGGCTACATAATAATCCTCCGGTCGCATTTGTTATACAAATTGCATATTTCGATTTGAACATTTTTGTAACAGTTTTCTCAACTTTATTAGTTGCAGCTCCTCTTTCTAAATGTTTCGAAGATAGCAATTTATAGACCGCTCGCTCTTCTTCTTTACCGATGCTGGGTGAGTGCAAAAATATTGTTGTGGGGAATTTTTTTCTTTTTTTCAATTGATAATAAAAAGGTAATTTCCGTCAAATTATGGTAACTTATTCCTGTTAAGTCAATTAGAACTCATCAATATCGTCTATTTCTTTTGTTTAATATTTTTGTAAAAACAAATGAATATCTCGCTGATATCGTTTTATAAAAAGGTTTCTATCGTTAATGATTAATTCCATAACTATTCTGTATGTTAATATTATGGTTAATATGAATTTGCCAATATATATTAACAAATTGTTAATATATGACTGTTTTAGGAATTACGATAATAGTAAATTATCATATTCACCAAAGAAGGAGTGATTAAGTTTATTTCGATCGAGCTTACTATCTTTATTATTACTCATAATACCTATTGATTATAGAACTAATTATTTAATCATTATTAACTTATAATGCCTATTAAGCGCCTTTTTTGGACTAATATTAGGGTAGAATTATTAGATAATATTTATGAATTTCATAATTGTCTACGATATGGAAAACTTGAATTATTTTCCAAAGTAGAGATTGAGACAACAAGTCAGTGTAATAGGCGCTGTAGATATTGCCCGAATAGTGTTTTCAATAGAGGAAATAATTTAATGAAAATAAACGTCTTTTATAAAATTATCAGAGAATTAAAAGACATCCACTATTCGGGACATATTTACCCACATTTTTATGGTGAACCTCTTCTGGACAAAAGACTCCCCCACCTTGTATCTTATACAAAAAAGAATCTACCTCGTTCTTGGATTCGAATCTATACTAACGGTGACTTTTTAACGAATCAATTATTTTCGACTCTTATAAGGGCCGGTGTTAACGAATTTTATATTACCGGCCACAGCGGCTATCTGCCCGAGCATATAAAAAAGCTAATTAATACCAAGCAAGGTAAACAAGTAATTCGTTTTTTTACAATTGACCAAAGTAAGGTGCCCTTATTTAACCGCGGTGGATTGGTTAAGCCCAATAAGCAAATACTTATGAAAAAGTGCAACTTGGCGTCCAATCATCTGCAAATAGACTTTCAAGGAAACATCATACTGTGTTGTAATGATTATTTATCCTCTATCAAGTTTGGAAATGTGGCAAAAGAAAAAATCGTCGATATCTGGAGAAAAGACGAATTTCGAGGGATAAGGGAAGAAACAAAAAATGGAATATTTCGGCTTGATATATGTAAACATTGCACCCTAAGAATACAATCTTAAAAGGGTAAAGGTATCACCTCTACTACTCCCGATACTTCCCTTTACTTATTACTTATATACGCGGTGCAAATATTCTTTTACCTCTTTATAGGTATAGGCAACTATTATTGGTTTCTTCTTTATCTTTTTTATTGACTCGAGAGGGTGCCGCATCAACATTATCAATTTTGAATATAACGAGAGTTGAATATTTCTGGCTTCAAATATTTTTAATAACTCGAGATTTTTCGAATTCGCGATTTTTCCCGTTTCGACCCAATCGGAGCATTTGGTTACTTTCTTATGAAGTTCCTCTGATATCTGAACAATTCTTTTCCAATAAGATAGACGCTCTTTGTCTGTAAATGATCCTTTAAAAAATATTAGCGGCGATACGGAGCTTGGGAGTAAGTTATACATAACGTAATCTGACCAGTTAGGGTTGTTAACATCGATTACTTTTTCTTTGACAGCCCTATCCCACAGCTTGGTTCCCGGATAAGGCGTGGTTACCGAATAACGAATGGCAAATGCGCTTGGTTGGTTGGCGAACCACTTTGCCAGTGCAAGCGTTTTTCCAACATCTTTTGACTTTTCGCCCGGTGAAAAAAACATAAAAGCACCAATCACTGATATATTATATTTATTAAATAGCCTAACGGCTCTCTTAACATCTTTGGGTTTTAAGGATCCGCATTTAAGATAATCCAAAACTTCGATACTTCCGCTTTCAATGCCGATAAAAACAGAGAGTGTACCAAATTTTTTAAGTAATCGCACAAACTCTTCATCAACCAGATTTGCCCGAATAAACAAAGTGTCAAAATAAACTTTACCGAGCAATTTTCTTTTCGAAAGCTCATCTATTAATTCTTTCAAACGATTTTTAGAAACGGCAAAGGTATCATCATAAATATTGATGCAGTTTACTCCCTTATGCTTATAAAGAAATTCAATTTCTTTGCCAACCCTTTTGGCCGGAAAAAACCGCAAACCCGAGCCGCCCGGCCACAATACCTGATGTGCACAAAAAGTACAATTATACGGACATCCCCTGGCCGTAAAGATAGGAGCTGATTTTACCAATATCGGTTTTTCTTCCTTAAGCACGGATTCGTAACTGAATTCTTGTTCCGGGGGGACCAGATTCCAGTCGATCTCCGGAATTTTTTCTGCAGAAATTAAAGGTCTTCTATCACTGATCACCAAATTCCCATCCTTCCAATAAACCAGATTTTTTATTTTTTTAAAAGATTCTTTTGAAAATTTTTCCTTTATTATTAGTTTTATTAAATCCGATAGTGCGCCCTCACCTTCTCCAATAACACCAACGTCGAAAATCTTATCTAACGAATAGGGCGCACCGGAAATGTGGTAACCACCAATAACCAACGGGGCGTTTGATACAGACTTGATTTTTCTGGCCAATTTCAAAGCTTTTTCGTAAAAAGGAGTCATTACCGATAATCCAATTAAGCTGGGCTTAAAAGCCGTGATCACTTTTACGGGAGATTCGTATGTACAGTTAATAATTCTAATATCATCCGGGGACAGTATCTTATTTTTTGTAAGATAGCTGGCAAGCATAATTAAATTTAAGCGTAAATCCGAAGTTATCCAATTATCCGTTTTAACTACATCAATTAAACAAAGCCGTACAGAAGAACTCATGGGGCTAATTTTAACATAATTATCAGTTGAGGAATTTATTTCTTCTTATTCTTAAAACTATCTTTTTCTTGAAGCGCTTTGCGAACTTTTTTCTCAATCTTTTCGTGCTGTTTAAAATTATAGCCGGTATCAAGCATCTTTTCATAAGTTTTTATCATAGCAAGTACTACCCTCTGCTCGCCCAAAGTAAGATTACACATACAACCCCCGCAGAGCGGACATTTAAAATCTCCGCAAAGGGAACATTTCTTAGAACGGGTTTTATCCTTATCAAAAGTTTTGTAACAAATAAAACAACAAACTTCTTGTGGACTACACATAATAATTGAATTTCTTAGGTCTTTCTTCCCGTTAAAGAAAATGGGTTGTAGTTTACCTTGAAATCAAAAGTATCAACTTTTTCCTTGTTTTTAATATATGAAACAACAGCATAAGTTACCGGAGTAATAACTATTTCGTAGCCGGTTTTGAATAGCCATTGGGTCATTATCATTGTTTTCAAAACGGGATAGGGCAAACTGTCGGCAAAGGCGATAGAAATAAAGAGTAAAGAATCTACTCCCTCTCCAATTAAGGTAGATCCTATTGTTCTAATCCATAAGTTTCGCCCTTTGGTAAGAATTTTCACTCTGGACAGAACCGCCGAGTTGGAAAAAGAACCGGCCAAATAACCACAAAAAGAAGCCAGCAATAATCTCGGTGTAAAACCCAAAATCCGCTCAAAGGCCGCCTGCTCGTTCCAGAAAATAGCCGAGGGAAGTTTCATGGCAAGATAAACGCTAATTACGAAAATTAAATTGGAAAAAAAGCCTAACCAGATGACTAGCCTCGTCCTTTTATATCCATAAACTTCGGTTAAAACGTCGCCCAAAATATAACTTATGGGAAAAATAATTACTCCGGCGGGCACTATTAAATTAAAAACAGATACAATCTTAACCGCTATTGTATTAGCCGCAATAATACAGGTTATAAAAAGGGCAACTAAAAATAAGAAGATCGGAGTTTGATGAGAATCTATACTTTTTTTTGTGTTTTTGGCAATTACCTTCAATCTCATATCTACTGAATATTAACAAATAATTAATCTCTTATACAGCGCTTCTTGATGTTTTCAATTTTTTTGAAATTTCCACCTTTCCCATAATTTTAGCTGAACAAAGACTTGAATTAAAAAAACGTCCATGCAGATTAAAAATCCGTAGAATCCGTCCAGAAAACCCAATAGCTTAAAATATGTTTCATAAAAAGATTTTAGTGGGATAAACACCGCTGACAATAAAGTAGCTTTTTCCCCCGCACAGAACCTTTTACCGGACTCTAGGGTT
>Ga0315273_10014324_pt1 | contig 10216 bp, 8 predicted proteins | sample YL17G02_0_MG_FD_205753 | JGI IMG/M metagenome (GOLD analysis project Ga0315273, IMG submission 205753) | Sediment microbial communities from Yellowstone Lake, YNP, Wyoming, USA - YL17G02_0 | ecosystem: Environmental > Aquatic > Freshwater > Lake > Sediment | place: USA: Wyoming | collected... | reverse complement strand
ATCAGGAAGCGCCTGTTCATCTGCATTTCTGCAGCCATCACATGTTTTAAAGGCTATCGGCCTGCCTGATAAACTGATAAAATCATCTGTCAGGTTCGGACTAAGCAGGTTTACGACAGAAGAAGAAATCGATTATGCGATAGCTAAAGTAGTGGAAAAAGTGAACTATTTAAGAGATATTTCGGATTCCTGGAAAACATCCGGTATGGGGTTGAATGTTTTTTAAGCTCGTAATATTAATACTTTCTGCAGGTTTTATTTACTCTCAAAGTAAATTTGAAATTGGCTTAAATATGGGGTTTTCTAATCCGCTTCTTGAAGCTTTTGGAAATAATGTTATGATAGATTCGTTTCAGAACATTTATATCGATGGTAAACGGTTGATTGTTTCTGATAACCTTGGAACAAATGTCGGCTATAACGTTCAAGCATATCTTAAATATGATTTCACAAAAAAAGGCTATGTTAAGGGCATGTTTTCGTTAGGATATAATATATTGTATGGAGTTTATCCCGGTTTGGGTGATTATGATTGTGGTGTAAGGGTGCAGACCTTTTCGGTAGGAACGGGATTGGAAATTAATCCGTTAGGGCATATGTCTAAATTCTATCCCTCAGTATTCAGCCAGTTCAGGATAAATATGATGGGCGGCGAAGCATATTACAAGGCGGGACTTGATTTTTTTACAGTTGCTCCAAGATTCGGGTATAATAGCGGCATTAACTTAAATTACAGGTTTAAGAAGAATTTAGCACTTTTTATTGGTTATGCTTATAGTTATGATAATGCAATGAACCGCCAATCTGTTGAAACGTATGATACGGTAAGGCTTGTTATACCATTTAAAGATAAGTACAGTCAGACCAATGGTTTAACTCATGATAGAAGAGTAGCATATTGGTCACTAAATTTTGGAATGAATTATTTCTTTAAATAACGTAAATTTGTAAAAATAAATCACATTAATTTAAGATGAGTGAAACAACAACACTTGAAAATCCTCAGGTAAAAGAGGAAGTCACCTTAACCGAAAAAGCTATAAATGAAGTAAGAAAGATTATGGCTGAAAATAACATCCCTGAAGATTACAGCTTAAGGGTAGGTGTAAAAGGAGGCGGGTGTTCAGGCCTGAGTTATACACTTGGCTTCGATTCAGATATCAAAGATACAGATAAGATCCTTTACAGGGATAACATTAAAATAGCTGTTGACTGGAAAAGCATTTTATATCTTTCAGGCACAAATATTGATTATACAGACGGACTGACAGGCAAAGGATTTGTATTCAACAATCCATTAGCAAAAAAGACCTGCGGCTGCGGCAGTTCATTCGGAGTTTAATAATATTGCCCGGAAATAATCTACCGGCAAAAAACTATATATCCGGAAGGCGTAAGTTCTTAAGGAACTCACTTTTCGGATTTTTTTCAGTTGGTTTCATATCAAAGTTTAATTTTTTTACTAATATATACAAAAAGGGAGAAGTCACTCCCAAACCATTAGAAAGGTTTAATAAAATGGCATTTGAATGGAAATTTAATCCTCGTCCGTATTCTGATGAGGAAGCAAAATCCTTATTAAAAGAGGTTGTTGATGCAGAAACAACCGATTGGCATTACAATACTCACCATAAAGGGTACGTAACATTTTTGAATAACATCGAAAAAGGCCTTGAAACTGCAGATGCATCAAAAGCAAACGGAAACTGGAGCGATATAGGTGAGCTGAAAAGAAGATTCACCTGGAACCACTCAGGCGCATTGCTTCATGATGTTTACTGGGATAACCTGGGCGGCGATGGTGATGCTTCAAAAGGTAAAGATATATTGGGGTCTATTGAACAAAATTTTAGTTCAATAGATAATTGGAAAACCGAATTTAAAGCATGCTGCGTTGCAGCTAAGCTCAGCGGCTGGGGTTTACTTGTCTACGACAGGCTCTATTCGGGCAGGCTGATAAACGTATTGGTTGATGAACACCAGTACGGCGCTATCTGGGGCGGTATACCTCTTATTGCATGCGACGTTTTTGAACATGCATACTACCACAAAGATGGTCCGGCAAGTGCAAAATATATTGATAACTTCATTAATAATCTCCACTGGGGAAGAATTAATGACAGGTTCAATAAATTCTGCAAGTAAATATTTCCTTCTTCTCCCCCCGAACAGGGGGAGATTCAGAGGGGGTAAAAATCTAATTCTATCCTGTAATTATATTGAATAAAAATTACTTTTTTATAATATTGGTTTTATTTCTCCTTGTTTCATGCAATAAAAAAGGGGATGAAAAAGTAAATGATACCGGTAAAAAAAGGGATTTTGCATGGCGCGATGATATTACAATGAGCGATATTCCGGATATCCCTATAAAAGGTTATTTAGACGGAAAAGAAGTTCAGTTTGCCTATATTAATTTTGAAAAGTGGAGAGGTCCTAACGATAATGTCATTAACTTCTCACAGGTAAAACCTTCACAGAACTGCGGCTTTATTGAAGGGTTTTCAGGTTTCACGCTTATAAACAAAGGCGCTGTAATTAACAAAGGTGAATGGGTAAAATCAAAATTTGCAGATGACTCAAAGACTTACCAGGTGTTTTTTAAATCAGGTGACCGGAAATCATCTGCCGGGTGGAACTGCGCTTTTGAAATAGAAAATTTAGACGAAAAATCCGTTACGGGGAAAATTGCAGTATTCTTTAACGATGAAAAACACAGTTGGCTGGCAGGAAAATTTGAAGCCTTGGTTTGTAATAATTAGTTGGTATTAAATGAATTCCCGCGATAACGGGAATGATGTGTTAGGTGAGTAATTAATAGATAATTTTGAACCTTTATTTGTTTTCCTTGCTATAAAAAGCAGGGTCAAAGTGATAGCTGAATTGAATTATTGAATATTCACAATAAATAACTTATTTTTATAAGTATTAAATTTATTTACATTATTAAATGAAAAGATTCCCGCTTTTTGGGCGGGAATGATTAATTAATTAACCAATCAAAAATGATCTATAACCTAAAATTACTATTGGTTTTTACAGCGGTTATTTTTTTTATCGCAGGCTGCGGTAAGACCGAACAAAAAAAGGACCAAACCGGCGATAACAAAACCACCGGGGAACAGCAGCAGCAACAACAGCAGCAGGACAATAAAACAAGCGGAGACCAGAATAAAAAAACAGAAGGCAAAAATGAGCTTGGTATAAAGGATGGCATGCCGGCTGATTATCCTTCCGACGTTCCGAAGCCATTGAATTCTGCAGCACTTGGCTATTTAAGCACACAGGAAGGTACGGTTGTTACGTTTGAATCACTTGATAAGCCAAAAGATGTGCTGAGAGATTTCACCGAAAAGCTTGAAAAAGAGGGCTTCAAAAAAGGTGAAGGCGAAATGATGAGCGATGATGGTGGACTTGCAGTTTGGAATAAGGAAAAACGTGAAGTCAGCATAATGCTTGCATGGCAGAAAGAAAAGAACAACAGTTCTATTGTTGTAACATATAAATAAGAACATCGTTTTTTAATGAAGTTTTACATGAAAATATTAAGCCTGGTATTATTACCGGGCTGTTTATTTTTTACCGAAATCGCTGCTCAAACATACCCCATTGTTTTCGTATCACGCAATTTAGTTCAGGGCGGAAGTAATTATTATCTACAGCAGGGATTGCTTCCCGGTATGGGTCCGTTTTCACGTTTTAAAGTTGTAGGCGGCAGGCTGCTGGTGAGAGAAGCAAACGGAACACTCAGGGTTCTTGTTGACAGCACAATGAACTTTAATGGAATTCATGTATATGATGTATCTGACCCTAATGTCTACTGGAATGCATCAAAAATAGTTTTTGCCGGGGTTGAATCACGAGACAGTGCATGGCGGATTTATGAGATAAGGGCAGATGGTACGGGTTTTAAAAAGATTACTTTTTCGAATAGAAACATTTCACTTACTCAGTTTGGTCCAATTGCATATAAGTTTACCAGATACGATGATATAGATCCATGTTATTTGCCGGATGGAAGAATATGCTTTGCAAGCACAAGGTATCCTTCGATTTCGCAAATTGACGCAGCGAGAACGACTAATTTGTATGTAATAGATACAGCCTCGGCAAATATTCATAGGATTACAACAGAAAGGAATTCCGCCGAGGAGCCAGCTATCCATCCGAATACAGGCAGAATAATTTTTTCGCGCTGGTGGCTGAATATAGACAGGCCATCAAACTTAACATCGAACGGGTTAACAAGGGATTCCAATCTTGCCCTAACCAATGATATAGCAAACATATGGGAAGCATCAATGATAAATCCTGATGGAGAAGGGGTCCACCTTCTTGCCGGTACAGGGAATTACAGGCCCGGACTGCATAATTATAAACCAACAGTATTAAATGACGGCAGGGTACTGGGAATATTTGTACCCTATACTTCTATGACATTAACATCAGGAAGCACGGGCATAAGATGGTATATTGAAGGAAATTCGTACCCCAACCATATTGCCGGAGTTAATATGAATACAATGCAGCTGTATATTCCGAGTCCGCCGTCATACGGTACAATGGTCCCTCCATATGCAGTTGACCCCGTTGAGCTTCCTGATGGCAGGATTTTATTTTCCTATGCCGCACAGGTTGAAAATCTTGATTTCAGCCTTTACACAATTAATCTTAACGGAAGCGGCTTAACTCCATATTATGATATTCCCGGCAAGCTTGAGCTTAATGCTGAAGTAATGCTGCCTAAAACGCGCCCGCCGGTAATTATTGATTTGTTTACAACGCCAACCGATGATCTTCCGCCTACAATTTCGCCTGAAACATGGTTTAAGAACGGGGGATTCAGGTTTGATTGCCTTAACATGTTCACCAATGGCCCTATTGATGACCCCATGCAGGACGCTCCGCCAATAACAAAGAACGCGCGAATGCAATTTTTTCTGAATTTCCAGCGGCAGGATTCGACCGGAAAGGATTCTGTTTTATTTCTGACTCAGGTTTCAGTTTTTCATTCCGGACAGCTCAGCCTTGATTTTGCGCCAGCCGAAGTTCCAATGTTCGAACAGGTAATTGATACAGCAGGGAAAGTTCTGAAAGGCTCTCACGGGCAGATTGCGCATGTTTCCGGACTGAATTACGGCAGGCAGGGAGTTGGTACTAAGTGTGTAGGCTGCCATTCAGGCCATACAAGGGTATTAGTCCCTCCCAATGTAACGGAAGGACAGTTCTTTAATACATCAACATCTGCTGCTGTAACACAAAGCTCATTTAAATATATAAACGATTCATTGCAGTATCCCGGCACAAGTGTTATCGATAGGAAAGCCAATAACGATACCTTGCTTGTTAACTGGATAGCTAACGGTACTGTTAACGAATGGGTAAACCTGAAATGGGACCTTCCTGAGGATATTCGGTGGATTAAGTTATATAATGTTAAGCCAAATGTTTCAACCAATACGAATATCCAGGTTACTGATTGCGAAGTTATTGTAAAGTATCAATCTAATGAAATTTACAGAATAAATTCTACCGGACCGGTAAGTCCGGGAGGTACACAATTTAATATTCCCGGCTTATTAAAGTTTGATGAATTGCGGGTTACGGTAAAATCATTTACCGGAACTGTGAATGGTGAATCAAAAGCCGCGCTTGCTGAAATTGAAATGAATTCGAGAGTATCATTTTATGAAATTATAGGTGTTCAGCAGATATCAATGCTTGCAGATAAATTTTCACTCAGGCAAAATTATCCTAATCCGTTTAATCCAATTACTAACATTGAGTTTACTATTCCGAAAGAAGGACTTGTAACACTAAAGATATATGATATACTTGGCAGGGAAGTGATTACATTGGTAAATGAGAATCTGAAAATGGGTTCTTACAAGAAATCATTTAACGGTTCCAATCTTGCCAGCGGAATATATTTTTATAAATTAATTGCCGGTGATTTCAATGAAACAAAAAAGATGGTTCTTATTAAATAGCGAGTTGAGATTTACAAGTATACTGTAAATCGAAATCCCGCCTTGGCGGGACGGAATTTATTTCTACAGGTTAACAGCCGGCAATTTTACTGATGTTAAGAAAATGATATTGGTGAAGTAAATGTCATCTTGCCGCGTATAGTGGCACGCGGTACGAGTCAAATATTTGTAATAAAAATTATAGGTAAACCCCCGACACCGTAGGTGTCTAACAAGACCAAAATAACCTTTGTGGAGTTTATCCCGCGTTATTTTTGCGGGACTCAGGATGACAAGAAGAGTTTGAATTGGCATTTGGATTTTGAAATTTGACATTAGACCTTATATTTGTCAATTATGAAAAGATTAACGGCATATTTATTATTTTTATTTCTCGTAATCTCATTATCCTTTTCTCAAAACCAAAATTTAACAATTTTATGTGTTGCGGCTCATCCGGATGATGAAGACGGGGCGACTCTTGCCTTTTTCTCAAAGCTGTACGGATACAATGCTTATACAGTATTTTATACACGCGGCGAAGGCGGGCAGAATGAAATCGGCCCTGAACTTAATGATGCACTTGGCAGGATTCGCGAGCAGGAATGCTATAATGCCGCTGCAATACAGGGTTCACATGCTTACTTTCTCGGCTGCCTTGATTTCGGATTCTCGAAAACAGCAAAGGAAACGTTTAAACTCTGGGGCGGTGAGGATTCTGTTCTGCAAAGGATAGTATATATGATTCGCGTTATCAAGCCCGAAGTTGTAATTACCAATCATGATACTATAACGACTAAACCAAACCGCCAGCATGGCAATCATCAGGCAGTTGGAATTACTATTTATGAGGCATTTGATAAAGCGGCAGACCCGAATTATCATACCGAACAATTTCATGATGGAATTACACCATGGCAAATCAAAAAGCTTTATTTCAGGGTTTACGATACAACAAAAACGAATGTATTTACACTCGATATATCGCAAAAAGACGTATCCGGAAAATCGATTGAAGATATTTCATGGAATGCCCTTTCACAGCATAAAACACAGGGTATGGATAAGCTTGACAGGAATACACTCGGGGTTTCCGGAAACCGTAAATATGAGCTGGTGAGAAGTGATAAAATGTATCCGATTGAAGGAGACGATTTGTTTGCGGGGCTTGTACAGGAAAATAAAGGAAAAATCAATTTGAGTTTTAAATCATACACAACTTACTATAACTACAGGGATACATTTAGCGTTAATCCCCTTGATTATAAGTTTAACCATTGGACAAAAATCGGTTTGGTAAAAACCTATGATAATTCTATTGAAGATTTCTTCAAAAAATTTGAAATAGAATATACATTATTAGATTCTCTTGAAATAGCGCAAAATACAATGGAATTTTATGATGTTATATTGCTCGATCTAAGGGCTTACCTTTACAGAAATGATATTCTGCAATATAACTCAAAGCTGCTTGATTATGTTAATAAAGGCGGAAATATTGTTTGTTTCTATAATAAACCGCAGGATTGGAACGGTAAAGGTGAGCTTGCCCCTTATCCTATTTACATTACATCTGAAAGAGTAACTGAAGAAGACGCAAAAGTATCGATTCTATATGAGCAGCATAAGTATTTCCATGTACCGAATGAAATGAATCAGTATGACTGGGATGACTGGGTTCAGGAAAGAAATATTTACCTGCCTTCGGATGACACTTTGAAAACATCAGCGGAATATATAAGGTTATTGGCAATGAATGATGAAAATGACCCTGTTCCTTCAACATCATTGTTATGGGCAATTTACGGAAAGGGAACATATACATATTGTTCATTAGCGCTGTACAGGCAGTTAAGGATTTTAAACCCCGGCGCTGTAAAGCTGTTTCTGAATTTATTATCACAGGAAGCGGAAAGAAAAATTAAGTTCGATTATAAACCGAAAAAATAAATGACCGATAACTCAGCAGATAAACAGTTAATCAGGGGTGTAACCCTTAAAGGCGCTACAGCCCTTAACATGATTGATATGATAGGCGTCGGGCCATTTATTACTATTCCGCTGATTGTAGCCGCAATGGGCGGCCCCCAGGCTATGATAGGCTGGATATTCGGCGCTGTCATCTGTCTTGCCGATGGTTTGGTATGGGCGGAGCTTGGCGCTGCAATGCCTCATGCCGGCGGTTCATATAACTACCTGAAAGAAATATACGGCAGGGATGGTTTCGGCAGGCTGGTTTCTTTCCTTTTTATCTTTCAGCTTTCATTCAGCGCGCCGCTTTCGATGGCTTCGGGATGTGTGGGACTTGCATCATATGCGAGCTATATATTCCCGTCACTCAGTCACACATATTTCAATTACGATATAAATCTTCCGCTGCCGGTTTTAGGTTCACTTGAAGCCAGTTTAACATGCACAACAGGTACATTTGTAGCAATTGGAACTGTTTTGCTGGCGGTTGTTTTGTTATACCGCAAAGTGACATCTATCAGCAGGTTTTCGCAATTACTTTGGGGCGGGGTGATATTAACGGTTATCTGGATTATTGTTTCCGGTGTGATGAATTTTAATCCAAAGCTGGCTTTTGATTTCCCCCCAAATGCTTTCAGTTTTGATAGCGGTTTCTTTCTTGGACTTGGCGCAGCAATGTTGATTTCACTTTATGATTACTGGGGATATTACAACGTAAACTTTTTCGGCGGCGAGGTTGAAAACCCCACAAGAAATATCCCGCGCGCTATAATATATTCAATTCTTGCCGTAGCCGGGTTATATATTGTTATGAATATAAGTATTCTCGGCGTATTGCCATGGCAGCATGTGAGTGAAACGGCTGGCTCTGATGCAAGGAAATATATCGTATCAGTGTTCATGGAAACAATTTACGGCTCATGGGCGGGAAACCTGGTTACTTTGCTTATAGTTTGGACAGCATTTGCATCCGTATTTTCACTGCTGATGGGTTATTCAAGAGTGCCATATGCCGCAGCAGTGCAGGGTGATTATTTTCATGTTTTCTCCAAAGTTCATCCAAAACATAAATTTCCGTATGTATCACTGTTAAGTTTAGGATTAGTTGCAATAGCGTTTTGTTTCCTGAAGCTTAAAGATATTATCGCGGCGCTTGTTGTGATACGTTTAATGGTGCAGTTCCTTGCACAGACAATTGGAGTGGTATATTTCCGCATAAAAAATCCGCAAATAGAGCGTCCATTTAAGATGTGGCTTTACCCGCTGCCTGCAATTTTGGCTTTTGCCGGATTTGTATATGTCCTGTTCTCCCGCCAGAATTTTCAGAAGGAGATTAAATACGCTTTTGTGTTACTAATATTAGGAACTATATTGTATTTTTGGAGAGCATACAGGAAGAAGTTTTGGCCGTTTGCAAATAATCTTTCGTAGGAACACGCTGCGGCGTGTTCAAATCATATTCATAGTATAATCATAATATCAAAAAATAAAAATAATTCTAATAATATACAGGAAGAGAAACATGAGCAACCCGCAACATATTTATCGGGGCAAACTCTTTCATGTATTCATCCATTGATTAAGAATTCGATTTCTTCAATTATAAATCATTATAAGGGTAATGTCAAAAGATGGTGTAATAGATCCGGTTTTGAAGAATTTAATTGGCAGGGAAGATTTTATGACCATATAATCAGAAACGAAAAATCATTTAATAATATAAGAGAATATGTATTTTATAATCCCGTAAAATGGTATTGGGAAAATCAGAAAAATGAAAAATTTGCAAACGAAAATGTATTTAAATAGAAATATTGGAACACGCCTAGGCGTGTTCCTACCGTTCATAATTGCTATTAACATACTTTCCCAATCCATTTCCGTCCAGCAAAAATCTGGGGTTAATGTTGTAACATTATCTAACCAAAAAGGTATTGTTTCTCAAATTCCGCAATCATATCCTGGTGTTTTATCAAACAAAACAAATCAAAATAGTGTAAATGATTTTGCTTTCAACTGGTTATTGAAATTCACTGCGGGGAATAAAGTGTTCAAAGATATTTCTTTCTATAACACACAGGTTGGATATATAGTAACCGAGCTTGGCGGTGTGTATAAATCAATCAACGGGGGAGATAACTGGCTATCGGTAATGAACCTTGGTTTTCCATACTATTGGTATGGTGTTCATGCGCGTTCGCCGGATACGGTAATTATTGCAGGCTTCAATAACCAGGGAGCAATTACTACAGGAGTGGTTAGATGGACATTCAACG
>Ga0315273_10014322_pt1 | contig 10216 bp, 10 predicted proteins | sample YL17G02_0_MG_FD_205753 | JGI IMG/M metagenome (GOLD analysis project Ga0315273, IMG submission 205753) | Sediment microbial communities from Yellowstone Lake, YNP, Wyoming, USA - YL17G02_0 | ecosystem: Environmental > Aquatic > Freshwater > Lake > Sediment | place: USA: Wyoming | collected... | reverse complement strand
GTGGACGGTCGACCCTATTCGACCGACGCCTGGCAGCCCTGGTATGCGGATGAGGGGCGCTGCGTCAATTCCGGCGCTTATGACGGCCTTGACTATCAGACGGCAACGGACGCGATTGCACGCGACCTCGAGGCGCGTGGCCTCGGCCGCAAGCAGGTCATCTGGCGGCTGCGCGATTGGGGTATTTCGCGCCAACGCTACTGGGGCTGCCCGATTCCGATCATCCATTGCCCCGCTTGCGGCGACGTGCCGGTGCCAGATGACCAGTTGCCGGTGCGGCTACCAGAGGACCTGGTGCCGGATGGTTCCGGAAATCCGCTCGCGAAGACGCCGTCCTTCTTCGAATGCCGCTGCCCGAAATGCGGGATGGTGGCGCGGCGTGAAACCGACACGATGGACACTTTCGTGGACTCGTCCTGGTATTTTTTCCGCTACGCGAGCGCCGGCAACACGCACGCGATGGTGGACGAACGGGCCGCCTACTGGCTGCCGGTGGACCAGTACATCGGCGGCATAGAGCATGCGATCCTGCACCTGCTTTATTCCCGGTTCTGGACTCGCGTGATGCGCGACTGCGGCCTGACCCGAATCGACGAGCCATTCGAGCGGCTGCTGACCCAGGGCATGGTGCTGAATGAATTCTGGTTCCGGAAGCCCGCCTCGGGCCGGATCGTGTACCACAGCCCGGCCGAGGTGGAATCGCGTGCCGATGGCGAACGAAAGGCAGGCGTGCTGAAGGCCGATGGCGAGCCGGTCGAGTACGGTGGCATCGGCACGATGTCGAAATCGCGCCGTAATGGCGTGGATCCGCAGCAACTCGTGGATCGTTTCGGCGCCGATACCGCGCGGCTTTTCACGATGTTCGCGGCGCCCCCGGAGCACTCGCTGGAATGGTCCGACGAAGCCGTCGAAGGCGCATTCCGGTTCATGAAGCGCCTCTGGAAGATCGTGCACGCGCATGTGCAGGCGGGTCCCGCAACTGCGCCCGATGTGGCTTCACTCGGTCCCGCACAGCGCGAATTGAGGCGCCTGGTTCACCAGACGCTCGCCAAGGTCGGCGACGACATCGGCAGGCGGCGGACATTCAACACCGCGATTGCGGCGGTCATGGAATTGCTGAATTCCCTTGTCCGCTTCACCGACGATTCGCCGCAGGGCCGGGCGGTGATGCAGGAAGCGCTGGATCTCGTCGTGCTGATGCTGTCGCCGTTCGTGCCGCATGCGACGCACGCGCTGTGGCGGGCGCTCGGTCATGCGACGGCGGTCGTCGACGAGGCCTGGCCGGAGCCCGATTTCCGCGCGCTGGCGCTGGACACGGTTGAAATCGTGGTGCAGGTCAATGGCAAGTTGCGTGGGCGGGTACCGGTGCCGGCCGGCGCCGACGAAGCAACTGCACGTGCGGCGGCGCTTGCGGATCCAGGTGTCGCGCGCTTTGTCGCCGGCCAGCCGGTGCGCAAGTTGGTCTACGTCCCCGGCAAGCTCGTCAACGTGGTGATCTGATGCGCCAGTCGTTTCTATGTGTTGCTGTCGGCTGGATGACACTGATGTCGGGCTGCGGCTTCCAGTTGCGCGGCCACGCAGCGCTTCCAGCCACGCTCGCTACACCCTACCTCGAGGCCAGCGACCGTTACACGCCGCTCTACGCGGCATTTGAAGCGCGACTGCGCGCCGCAGGTGCGAAACTTGCCACCGATCCCGCGACCGCGAGCGCGGTGATCCACCTGCACAAGGACGAGACCGGTCGCGAGCTGCTGTCGGTCTCGGCGAGCAACACGCCGGGCGAGTTCGAGGTTTACTACCGGGTGGAGTACTCGGTCAGCGCGGGCGGCAGTGATCTGCTCGCACGCCAGCGCGTGACGCTGACCCGCGACTTCAGCTACGACGAAACGGCGGTGCTCGCCAAGGAACATGAAGAGCAGTCGTTGCGGGCGGCGCTCGCCGACGAGCTGGCCGGCCTGATGCTGCGGCGCCTGGCGGCGCTATGAATCTCTCGGTATTCGACGTCTTCAAGATCGGTGTCGGACCTTCGTCGTCGCACACGATGGGTCCGATGCTGGCCGCGCGCATGTTCGTGCAGGACCTGGCGGCACGCGGGCTGCTCGACCGCACGACCGAGGTCTTCGCGCAGCTCTACGGTTCACTGGCATTGACGGGTCTCGGGCACTGCACCGATCGCGCCGTACTGCTGGGGCTCGAGGGAAACGATCCGGCAGGTTTTGATCCGGCGATCATGGAGCCAACCCTGGCACGCATCCGCGGCAGCGGCCGGTTGCGACTGCTGGGCCGGCACGAAATCGCCTTCGACGAGCCGATGAACCTGCTGTTCCTGCGCGACCAGATGCTGCCCGGCCACTCCAATGGAATGCGTTTTACGGCCCGCGATGCCGATGGCGGCACGCTGCTCGGCGAAGAGATGTATTCGATCGGCGGCGGTGCCGTGCAGCGCGCCGGCGACCAGGAAGTGTCCGCGGGTAGCGACGTGCCCAAGCCGCCACTGCCATTCGCCGACGCCGATGAACTGCTGGTGCGCTGCCGCGAAGCGGGTCTCACGATCGATGGATTGATGCTCGAGAACGAACGCGCATTGCGCAAGCCCGCCGAGATCGACGCGGGGCTCGCGCGGATCTGGAGCGTCATGCAGGCCTGTGTGCAGCGCGGATTTGCGGCAGAGGGCGTGCTACCCGGCGTGCTGAAGGTGACGCGTCGCGCGCCGCGCCTACAGCGCATGCTGCTGGCCGAGGCGCCCGGTGGGCTGGTGGACGCGATGGAATGGGTCAATGCCTGGGCGCTTGCTGTCAACGAGGAAAATGCGGCGGGTGGCCAGGTCGTCACTGCGCCGACCAACGGTGCGGCTGGCATCGTGCCCGCAGTGCTGCATTACTACGCGAAGTTGTGTAAGGGCGGCGACGAAGCAGGGGTGCGCCGGTTCCTGTTGGCGGCCGGTGCGATCGGCCTGCTGTACAAGCGCAATGCGTCGATTTCCGGCGCCGAGATGGGCTGTCAGGGCGAAGTCGGCGTGGCCTGCTCGATGGCGGCGGGTGGCCTGGTCGCGGCATTCGGCGGCTCGAACGAGCAGGTCGAGAACGCCGCCGAGATCGGCATGGAGCACAACCTCGGCCTGACCTGCGACCCGATCGCAGGCCTCGTGCAGATTCCCTGCATCGAAAGGAATGCGATGGGCGCCGTCAAGGCGATCAATGCCACGCGCCTGGCATTGCGTGGCGATGGTTCACACAAGGTCTCGCTGGATCAGGTCATTGCGACCATGCGCCAGACCGGGCACGACATGTCATCGCATTACAAGGAAACGTCGAAGGGCGGACTCGCGGTCAACGTGCCCGAGTGCTGAATCAGCCTGCGAAACGATCCGTCGCGCGCACCAGTTCGTCGGTGATGCCGGTTTCGAAGGCGGAATGCCCGGCGTCGACAACGACGCGGAAATCCGCCTCAGGCCAGGCGCGATGCAGGTCCCAGGCCGTCATCAGCGGGCAGACGACGTCATAGCGGCCCTGCACGATCACCGCCGGGATGTGGCGGATCCGGCCGACGTCATCCAGCAGCTGATTCTCTCCACGCAGGAAGCCGCCATTGACGAAGTAGTGGCACTCGATGCGCGCGACCGCGAGTGCGAACTCGTCTTCGCCCCATTTCCGGACATTGTCGTCATCGGTCAGCAGAAAGCTGGTCGAGCCTTCCCAGACCGCCCACGCGCGCGCCGCGGCGATGGCCGCGGCGCGGTCCGTTCCGGTCAGGCGGCGATGAAATGCATGCATCAGGTCGGCGCGTTCGCTCGAGGGGATGGGTGCGACGTAGGCCTCCCAGCGATCCGGAAACAGCGCGCTGGCACCCTGCTGGTAGAACCAGTCGAGCTCGCTCTTGCGCAGCAGGAAGATTCCGCGCAACACGAGCTCGGAGACGCGCGCCGGGTGTGCCTCCGCATAGGCGAGCGCGAGTGTCGAGCCCCAGGATCCGCCGAACACCTGCCAGCGTTGGATGCCGAGGTGCTCGCGCAGCCGTTCCATGTCGGCGACCAGGTCCCAGGTCGTGTTGTGCTCGAGACTCGCATGCGGCCGGCTGCGGCCGCAGCCGCGCTGGTCGAAGAGGACGATGCGATAGCGTGCCGGATCGAAGAACCGCCGCGCGCGCGTATCGCAGCCGGCGCCCGGGCCGCCGTGCAGGAAGACCGCCGGCTTGCCCGCGGGATTGCCGCATTCTTCCCAGTAGATCTCGTGGCCGTGGCCGACGGCCAGATGCCCGTGGCGGCGCGGCTCGACGGGGGAATAGAGTCCGCGTCTCTTGCTGCTGTCGTTCAGAACTTGTACTCCTCAGAAGCCGTGCCGGCGAGCGTGTAAGCGGCTGCGCCCAGGCGCGTGGTGCGGGTCTTGGCCGACAACTTGCCGGTGATCCAGTATGCCGAATACATCGAATCGAGCTTGATGCCCTGCTTCATGCGCACGTAGAGCATCTGGTTGGGCGGCGGTGGCGGTACGTGGATGCACGCGCCGAAATACGGCACCAGGAAAAACTCGGTGACATTGCCCTCTTCATCCAGTTCGAGCGGCACGACGAAACCCGGGATCCTGATCTCCTGGCCCTCGAGGTCCATGTTGACGCTGAAGTCGAGCGGCTGCTGGGCCGCCAGGCCACCTGACTCGCCGGTCAGGTAGTCGTGTATCGGCGGCGGCGGCGTCGGGTCGTAGGTGGCGCGCTGATCGGCCGGCACCAGCTCGATCCAGTCGATCTGCAATGCCGCGGCAAAGGCAGGGAGTGCGAGTCCGCACGCGAGCAGTGCCATTGGCACAAGGCGAATAAGTGCTTCCTTCTTCATGTGCGAATGGTCAGTCCGTCGGCGAGCGAGTTGCGATAGGCGAGCCAGGCAGGCACCAGGCCGGCAAGGATGGCGGCACCAACCACGGCTCCCGCCAGCAGCAGATCGTAAACGCCGGGGCCGCCCGTTTCCATGAACAGACCGAAACGGCCCGCCAGCAGCCGCGTCATTGACGCGAGCGCCGCATGGGCGGCCGTGATGCCGAGCACTACGCCGGCCAGGGCCAGCAGGCCTGCCTCGAGCAGCAGTAGCGCGAACACATGTATCGGTCGCGCGCCGACCGAACGCAGGATTGCCATCTCGCGGCGCCGCTCGCGCAGGCTCGTCAGGATCGAGGTCAGCATGCCGATCAGACCGGCCAGCACGACGAATGTTGCGACGAGGAATAATGCGCGGTCGGCGACACCGACGATCTGCCACAACTGCTGCAGCGCCACGCCTGGAATGACCGCGGTTAGCGGCTCGGCGCGGTATTCGTTGAGCGCGCGCTGCATCTGCAGCAGGCTGTCCTTCGAGCGCATGCCGACCAGGAATGCCGTAATGCCGGCGGGTCCCGGTCCCAGCTTGTGGATTTTGGCGATGGCATCAAGGCTGACGTGCACGGTCCGGTCCACCGGCGTGCCCGTGGGCTCAAGGATTCCGGCGATCCGGAATGGATGATCGCCGTGCTCGGCGAAGCTGACCTCACCGATGCCGTGGGCAATCGTGATTTCGTCACCGATCCCGTAACCCAGCTGTCGCGCTACTTCGGCTCCGATGACGGCGTCGTGCGCGTCTTCAAAGGCCATGCCGGCGGCAAAGGCAAGTGCCTGCCGGTTGCCATAGCGATAATGCCGGAAGTAATCGCCATTCGTGCCCATGACGCGATAACCGCGATGCGAGTCGCCGAGCGAGATCGGGATTGTCCAGGCGACGTCCGGATGGCGCGAAACGAGCTCGAAGCTCTGCCAGGAGACATTCGTGGTGGCATCGCCGATGCGGAACACCGAATAAAGCAACAGGTTGATCGGGCCGCTGCGCGCACCGACGATCAGGTCCGTGCCGGAGATCGTTCGTGCAAAGCTCTCACGGGCGCCGATGCGCACGGTCTCGACGCCGACCAGCAGCATCACGCTGATCGCGATGGCGAACACGGTGAGTGCCGCGCTGCCGCGCCGGTTCCACAGGCTTCGTGCCGCCAGACCGACGAGCGGCTTCAAGACTGCTCCAGTTGCGGTCGGGCGCGATTGATATCGTCGATGGACAACTGCCGGTCGAACAGGCCGCCGAGCGCCGTGTCATGACTGACAAACAGCAGCGCGGCGCCGGTCGCACTGCATTCCGCCATCAGCAGACGGAGAAAACCATCTCGAGCATCGCTGTCGAGCGCCGATGTCGGTTCGTCCGCGATGACGAGTTCCGGGCGCCCGAGCAACGCGCGCGCGACCGCGACCCGCTGCTGCTGCCCGATGGAGAGTTCCGTGACGAGCCGGGCCGGCGATCTCGTCGTGGCGATCCCCAGTTCGTCGAGGAGGCGCCTCGCTTCAGTCGCGGGGTCCGGTTGGGCCCGTCCACGGCGCACAGCCGAAAAACGCGCCGGCAGCAGCACATTGTCCATGACCGACAGGTAGGGCAGCAGGTTGAACATCTGGAATACGAGCCCGATATGAGCCGCGCGGAATTCATCGCGACGCCCGCCCGACAACAGACCCAGGTCCTCGCCGAGCACGCAAACCCGTCCGCGGCCCGCCGCAAGCACGCCACTGACGATACCGAGCAGCGTGCTCTTGCCGCTGCCGCTGGGGCCGCGCAGGAAGACGCGCTCGCCAGGGCGCACCTCGAAGTGCGGGATGTCGAGCACAGGCCGGTTTTCGCTCCAGGCGAAGGTCAGCCCCTCGATGTCGATCGCGAGTTCCGTCATTGCTGTGCTTGCAGGCCCGGGATTCGGTCATTGTATACTTCGCGTCAAACACGAGTCTGCCGCGCAGGCCACGCAATGCGGCCCCGCCGGAGGAACAATGCCGGCCCGATTCTCGATATTTTCGCTGGTGAAGGTTCTGTTCCGGCCGAAAGCCGCATTCGAGGCGCTGGCGACTCAGGAGCCACCTGCGGCCCGGGTGTTCTTCGGCTTCGCGCTGTGGATTGGCCTGTTGCCGCCGCTGTTTGCCTACATCGGCACGATGAATTTCGGCTGGCGGCTGGGCGTCGAACCGGTGCTCCTGCCACAGCACACGGTGTTCGCAATCAGCGCGGCCTACTTTGTCGCCCTGCTGCTTGGTTTTCTCAGCAGCGCGGTGATCGCGCGCTGGATGGCCGTCACCTACGACGCCAGCCAGTCGCTCGGTCGCTGCTTCGCGCTGATGGCGGTCGTCGGCGCGCCGCTCGCGATTGGTAGCGTCATTCACCTTTACCCGCACGCATTCATCAATCTCCTCGTGCTCGTGCCTACGCTGATCTGGAGCATGTACCTGCTGTATCGCGGCCTGCCGGTCGTGCTTCACACGGGACCCAATCGCGGCATGCTGATGGCCTCCGCATTGATTGCCTACCTGCTGGTTGCGGCAGTCAGCCTGCTCGGCGTCACCGTCGCACTGTGGGGCAGCGGGCTCGGGCCGCTGATAGGCACCTGAAGCCATGAACTACGAAGATCGTATTGTCACCGCTTTCACGGCCTGCGCCGTGTTCTGGGCGGTGCTCGGCATGCTTGCCGGCGTGTATGTGGCGGCCGAGCTCGTGTGGCCGACGATCGACTTCGGGCTGCCCGGGCTGTCGTTCGGGCGCCTGCGCACGCTGCACACAACGCTGGTGCTGTTCGGGTTCGGGGTCTCCGGGCTCATCGCCACCGGGCTTTACAGCGTGCAACGCACTTCGCATGTCCGCCTGTTCGCGCCGGGCCTCGCGTGGTTCGTGCTCTACGCCTGGCAACTCACCATCGTGCTCGGCGGCGCCTCGATCATGGCGGGCTGGAATGCCGGCAAGGAATATGCGGAACTCGAATGGCCGTTCGACCTCGCGATCGCGGTCGCCTGGGTTTCCTTCGGTATCGTCTTCTTCGGGACGATCGCGCGCCGCAAGATGGAAGCGATTTACATCTCGAACTGGTTCTACGGCGCGCTGATCATCGTCGTGGCAATGCTGCACATCGTCAACAGCCTGGCGCTGCCCGCGACGCTGGGAAAATCTTACTCGCTGTTCGCCGGCGCACAGGACGCGGTGGTGGAGTGGTGGTACGGCCACAATGCGGTCGGATTCCTGCTGACCGGGGGATTCCTCGGCATGCTCTACTACTTCCTGCCGAAGCAGGCCGAGCAGCCGATCTGGAGTTACCGGCTCTCGATCGTTGCGTTCTGGGCCTTCGTCTACACCTACATCTGGGCGGGTCCGCATCACTTGCACTACCACGCGATTCCGGAATGGGTGCAATCGCTCGGCATGGCCATGAGCCTGATCCTGCTGGCGCCGTCCTGGGCGACCATGGTCAACGGCATCATGACGGTCAGTGCCGCGGCGAAGAAATTGCGGAGCGATCCCGCGCTCAAGTTCATCGTGTTGTCGCTGGCGTTCTACGGCCTCGCGACCTTCGAAGGCCCGATGCTGGCCATCAAGAGCGTCAATGTGTTCAGCCATTTCACCGAGTGGACCATCGGGCACGTCCATTCGGGCGCGCTGGGCTGGAATGCCTTGATCACATTCGGCACTTTTTACTTCCTCGTGCCGCGTCTGGCCGGGGCGCCGCTCTACAGCGCGCGGCTCGCGAATATCCATTTCTGGCTCGCGCTGGCGGGCGTGATGCTCTACGTGCTTTCGATGTGGGGCGCCGGCGTGTCGCAGGGCGTGCTGTGGCTATCGCTCGACAATCTGGGCGAAGTCCGCTTCAGCTTCAATGACGTGATGGCCGCGATGAAACCCTACTACCTGCTGCGGTTGATCGGCGGTCTCCTGTTCCTGGTGGGTGCGGTGCTGATGGCATTCAACCTCTCGCGGACCTTTGCCGGTCGCCGCACCGTCATGGTCGCGCCGCCGCCGACCCATGCGGCGAGGGGACTCGCGTGAACTTCCTGTCGCTGCACAGGAAAATCGAGCGCCATTCCGGCCTGCTGATCTTCGGCATCCTGGTCGTGTCGTCGATCGGTGGCCTGGTGCAGGTCCTGCCGATCGTGCTCGACGACTCGCACAGCGCGCCGGCTACCGGTCTCGCGGTCTATACGCCGCTCGAACTCGAGGGACGTGACATCTACATCCGCGAATCCTGCAGCACCTGCCACACGCAGCAGGTGCGCCCGCTGCTGGCCGAGGTCAAGCGCTATGGGCCTTATTCCCGGGCCGGCGAGTTCGCCTATGACCGGCCGTTCCTGTGGGGATCCAAGCGCACGGGCCCCGATCTCGCGCGGGTCGGCGGCAAGTACAGCGACGCCTGGCACCACGTGCACCTGCTGGATCCGCGTGCCGTGGTGCCGGCCTCGATCATGCCGGCCTATCCCTGGTTCGCGGAGCGCGACGCAGATCAGGGTCGCTCAATCGCCGCGCGCATGCGCACATTGCGGATGCTCGGGCATCCGTATTCCGACGAGGACATCGCGGCTGCGCCGGCGGCGCTCGAGGGCAAGACCGAGCTCGATGCCGTGACCGCATACCTGCAATCGCTCGGCCGAACCATGCAGGGGGCGCCTCAGCCATGATGCTGCTGATTTTCTTCGGCGACATGCTGGTGATGGCATTCATGATCGCAGTGGTCGTCTGGCTTTCGCTGCGCTCGACCCGCGGACAGCTCGACGCGGCCTCACGGATACCGCTGGAAGACGAGGATCCGCATGGCTGACATGCCCTCGGATTTCTGGGCCGGCTGGATCGTCGTGATCACGGTCACGAGTTTCATTGCGCTCGTCTGGTTCGTTCGCGACCTCTATCGGGCGGGCGACCATGAAGCCGGCACGGAAGACCAGGTCTGGGATGAAACCCTGCGTGAAGGCGCGCGGCCCGCGCCGGTGTGGTGGTTCTGGTTCATCCTCGCGCTGATGACGGTATCGGTCGTCTACGTGATTCTTTACCCGGGGCTCGGCTCGTACCAGGGCGTGTTGCGGTGGTCCCAGGGCGGCAGGATCGCCGAGCGGTTTGCGGATTACGAGGCGCAGTTCGGCGTAGAACGGCGACGACTGCAGGCCCTGCCGCTGGTGCAGCTCGAGGGCAATAGTGAAGCGATGCAATCGGCCTGGCGCGTGTTCAATAACAACTGCACTTCCTGCCATGGCCGCGACGCGGCAGGACAGGCTCGGCTGTTTCCGGACCTGACGGACGAATCCTGGCAATGGGGTGGCGACGAGACGCGGGTCCTGGAGACGATTCGTTCCGGTCGTCAGGCTGCGATGCCGGCATGGGAACCCGTGATCGGCGCGCGGGGCGTCGAACAGG
>Ga0315273_10014321_pt1 | contig 10217 bp, 15 predicted proteins | sample YL17G02_0_MG_FD_205753 | JGI IMG/M metagenome (GOLD analysis project Ga0315273, IMG submission 205753) | Sediment microbial communities from Yellowstone Lake, YNP, Wyoming, USA - YL17G02_0 | ecosystem: Environmental > Aquatic > Freshwater > Lake > Sediment | place: USA: Wyoming | collected... | reverse complement strand
GATTGCTGGTCAAACTACTACCGTAGTTGGTGCAGCAGTAAAGACACTACCGCATCCTTCAACAGGTGCGATTGCAGGGCAGACCACTAATATAGTTGGTGCAGCTGTACGTTTTACAAGTCATCCGTCAACAGGCGCGGTGGCAGGGCAGATAACTAATGTGTCTGGTGCGGCGGTACATATAGCTGATATAACACATGCGTCAACAGGTGTTATTGCAGGGCAGGTAACCAATGTTTCTGGTGTAGCTGCCCATACTGGATTACATGTTACAAGTGGTGTTATTGCTGGACAGATAACCCTTGTAGCGGGTACGGCACAGAATGGTTTAGAAGTTCCGAAACGCAAAGGTTCAAGAGGTTTAGCATACTGGAAGTTTGAAGAACCGAAGATTGAAGAGCCAGAGATTGAAGAAGAGTTAGAAGACGAATTACCTGGTTTATTCGAACATTTACGGTCTGGTAAACTGGCACATGATATGAAAATAAATGCAATTATTGCACGACGTAAGATGCAAGATGAACAAATAATTGAAATGTACCTCAAGAGGTTGAAATGAATGAGTTACTGATTGACCAGTTAAATATTGAAGCATCAGTTGGTAGAAAGGCTGAGATAGCTTACGTAGATTTTTTTAAAGAATACTACGCTGATAAGACAACTGAATTATATGGTAGATTCCTCAATGCTGAGACCGATGAAGAAGCATTACAGGTACGAGGCACGTTGTTTGCCTTGAACGAATTAAATGATGACCTACTTTTAAAAATTGAAACTGGCAATATTGCCAGACAACAACTAGCGAGTATAGAAAATGGCAACGGATAATATGACTACTACTTCGACGTCTACTGACGGAAGCGTATCAGCAATAGACCAAATATCAGCTTTAATTAATCCTGAAGAAATTAAGGAAGAAGATGAGCGTGTACCACAAAGTGAGGACAACGAAGATGCTGACGAAGCGGAAGAGTCCGATGGTGATGATGTGGAAGAGTCCGACGACTCTACCGACGAAGATGATAGCGAAGTAACCTGGGCAAGCACACTTGGCATCGACGAGAAAAATGTTGTTCTCGACGAGAAAGGCAATCTTGCTGGTGTTAATATAAAAGTTGATGGAAAAGTGTCTACGGTCGAATTTAAAGACCTAATAGCTGGTTTCCAAAGCAACAAGTCTAATACCAACAAGTCAAAAGCCCTGGCCGATGAGCGTCGTGAATTTGAAGCCATACGTAGGCAAGTTGCTCAAGAGTACGCTAAGAAAGTTGAGACTGCTGAAAGGCTTACTGAACACTTAAAGAGTTCTCTGATGGCAGACTATTCTGGTATTGACTGGAACCGTCTAAGAGTAGAGAACCCTGGCGAGTATGCCGCAGCAGTACAAGATTACAATTTGAAGTCTGCTGAAATTGATAAAATGATGTCAATGGTAATTGAAGAAAAACATATAATAAACAATGAACAAACGGTAGAGCGACAACAAGTGTATCAAGAATACTTGAGAGGTCAAGCTGACAAGATTATTGAAAATAATCCAACGTGGGCGAAACCTGAAGTATTTAAGAAAGCTGCTAAACAAATGCAAGAATTTATCGAGGAGTCGTATGGCTTTACGCAACAGGAATTTGATAACATCCAAGATGCACGTTTACTTGAGATAGTCAAAGACGCAATGGCGTATCGTAATGGCACTAAGATAGCTAAAACCAAAATGGAAGCAAAACCATTGCCCAAGTTTCAAAAGTCAGTTGGTAAGACTACAAAGAGTCAGTCCACCCTTGAGAAGTTGACGAATAAAGCAAAATCAACCAGTGGCTACGCTAAACGTGGCGCTGAAACCGATGCTGTAGCTGAGTTACTCAGCGGCATCTATTAATCTTTTAAGGAACTAAAATGACAACTGCAAACTTAGATAGTGCCACGCTTAAAGCGGTGGTACGTGGTGGTTTAATTCGCGAAGATGTAATGAACGCGATTTTCGACATCAGTAAAATACCTTTACCTTTAACTGATATGATCGGCACTGAAACAAGCAAGAACGAATACAAGGAGTGGACCACGGACGTCTTGGCGAACTCGGTTGTCACCAATGCGGTAATCGACGGTGCTGATGCCTCTGGTAACAATACCGTCCTTGGTCTGCGTGTTGGTAACCATCATCAGATTTCACAAAAGACAGTTCGTACGTCTTTCCGTGCTGATGCTTCTGATACCATTGGCCGCACCAAAGAGTTGAGTTATCAGATCATGCGCCGTCAACAAGAGTTGCGTCGTGACGTTGAGTCTACTCTGTTATTCAACCAAGCATCTTTCGCTGATACTGGCGCAGCTGCTGGTAAGTCTGGTGGTCTGCCTTCATGGTTGATTTCTAACACTTCAAATGGTGCTGGTGCTGGTGCTAACGGTGGTTTCCAAGCTTCTGGTGTTACATTGCCACGGACTCCTGGTACTGCCCGTGGCCTTACTGAAACTTTGGTTCGTGATGCAGTTCAATCTGTGTATATCAATGGTGGTGATCCTGCCGTTATGATGTGTGTTCCTCAGTTGGTTCGTCGTTTCTCTGAGTACTTGTTCTCATCATCTGCCCGTGTGGCAACATTGATGTCTGACCAAGGTAAATCAGGCGAAAAGGCAACTGCTCTTGGTTCTGTGAATGTGTTCGTTACCGACTTCGGTACTTTGAAATTGACTTCAAACCGTTTGCAAAAAGCCTATCTTGGCGGCAGTAATACTGTTGTTGAGCAAGGTGCATACATCTCCACAACTGCTGCTGATGTGTTTATCATCGACCCTTCTTACTTGGCCATTTCTTACTTGAAAGGTTACAGAACAGAAGAATTGGCCAAAACTGGTCTTGCTGAAAACCGTCAAATGTCTGTTGACTGGACATTGATTGTCAATACTGAGAAATCACATGCTATCATCGGTGATTGCTTAGTGTTAACAGCAGTAGTAGCGTAACCTCTCCTTGGGTTGGGGGATGGCAACATCCCCTCTTTTTTATGGATAGGCAAAGACAACAACAGTCTGAGAGACTTAGGCATAACCAATCTAGGCGGAGAACTGAAATGGCTGAGAAGAAAGTTGAAAATGATGATTCAGTATTTGCAAAGAACGTAAGTGATGACCACATGTACTTACAATCTGGTTGTCTCTATCCTGGTGAAACAGGTATAGTTACAACTGGCGAACTGGAAGATAACCCTAATAGACTGAAAAAGGTAAAATAGTATGGATAACGTCATTAAAAGCGATATGCACTTTGATAATGCTAGTAATACTCTGACGCATGTGACATCGCAACCTACTGAGAACATCATCCTAGCGCGTAACGCTGAGCTTAGGAAGAACCCTGGTGCGCTACACGATCTTGGGGCACAGAGCGGTGAATCCTTTGGTAGGTTAATGGCGAGTATTCCATTCATAATGTATGACAAAGCCATTCGTGATGGCTACGATTTAAACAGTAAAGACAAGATAACTGCTGATCTTGAAATGATGCGGTATCTTAAAACACCAGAAGGCAAATCTTGCTTAGTGCAAACTCCTAGTCAAAAGTATAAATAAATCTTGCGTAGGCAAGTTCCCACTCACTGAAGGACACGAACATGACAAAATTATATAAAAGACATCTTGACTTAAACAAATGCTATAAAGATGGCAGTTATGCTAAAGACAAAGGGTTGGCAGTAACAACAAATCCATTCTCTATTGCCACTGCAAATGAAGCACATTTCGCTTGGATTGATGGATTTAATAAGGTAGCCATTGAAAAGACACCCGTCAGATTTGCAGCTGTTTTCGATACAACTACAACTACAACTTCACCTCCATTGGGTGGTTTCGCTCTTAACACAGCTGCATTTGCTACGGCTACCAATATTAAATCTAATCTACGTTCTCTTAATGGCGTAGACATGACACAAGCCTTAATTGATTTACCAGCAGGTACTTTGATAACATTGATAAACAATGCTGATGAAACTAACTTTGCCACTTACACAACTGTATCGCAGAACGTTACCACTTATGCTACTTTCTTAGTCACTTATGTAGGTTCAGCAGGTTCATTGTTCACCAATGTATTAAATATCACAGTACAAGTAGCAAGGCCATAGCAATGAAGTTCTTAGACTTTACTCGTAACAGTGTTACCTTCACTAATGAAGGTAATCCTGATAGGTCTGGTAACTTACAAACTGTTGGATTACCAAAGGCTGCTATTAACATAATAACTCCAAACATCGGTGGTATGAATGAGACCAATGCAATCGCCACATTAACTGCTGATGGCCTTGGTTACAATCGTGCCGCTGGCACAGGCGGTACGATAATTGGACAGTCGCCGCTTTCTGGTGAAATGATTGCGAAGGGAATGAGTGTTAATGCTTTTTATGCACCATGAAGATATTACTGGTGTTAATCTTACTGACTGGTTGTGGTATGACCAGTCAGAAACAAAGGACAGAGGTTGATACTGCTGCCGAGTCTGCTGCTGCTGCTATGGCTGCTGTTTCTACAGCTGCTTCAATGCAATCTTCACATCAGATTCAAGATCAAAGTCAACCTATAACGATCATTTGCATACAGAACACAAATGGTAAATCTGAAATACCAAACAGTCCTTGCTTCTCTAGGCAAGGTACGAAGTTACCCGGTGATGATAGTCTCGGAGTTATAAAATGAACTATGACCAGATAATAAGTACAGCCTTGAACTATGCCGATAGGCAGGATTCAACTGTTGTTACAGCACAGATGGATAACTTTCTTAGGATCGTAGAATCGAGGATGAATAGGTCGTTGACGATTGAAGATATGTCAATGCGTTACCAGTTCCCTGAGCCTAATCCTACTGATGGTCGTTATGAACTTCCGTCTGACTTTTCAGCTTTACAGGACATCTGCATTGTAACTGTTGCTGATACGACTCAGCGCAACACGTTGGCATTGCTTAATCCTGAACAGATGAACACTGCCACAGATACTACAAACTGGCCAGCATCATCTAAACGATTCTACAACATCATTAACGGACAGTTAGTAGTACAACCAGTTCTTGTTGATGGTGTTTCCATTTTGGAGATTGTGTACTATGGAAACGTTCTACCTCTTGCACCTGACTTCCCCACTAACTGGGTATCAACTAATCATCCTGATGTTTATATCTTTGGTCTATTGGTTGAGATAAACAGCTTTATGAAAGATGTAGGTGCTACACAAGCATGGGACGCAAGATTCACACAAGCAGTAGCCGAAGTGACTGAAGCAGATGAATTGCTCGTTTTCAGCGGCACTCCTTTAACAATTAAATTAGGATAATACGATGGCTTTGGAGACCGGTACCACCCTCGCAAGCTTAGTTGCTGCGAACCCAACATCTATTGACCCAGTAAGTCAAGGTGATGACCACTTACGCCTTATTAAAGACGTCTTAAAGAAACAGTTCCCTGGCGCTGCTGGACAAGGTTATGCCTCGGTTATTCTTGCAACCGAGGCTGAACTTAACCTGCTGGTAGGTGTGACTTCTTTAACGCCATTCCCATCAGGTACGAAGTTGCCATTTTATCAGACTTCACCTCCTGCTGGTTGGTCTGCTGCTACAGTTGTTAATGACAGTATGATGCGTGTTGTAAATGTTGCCACTACTGGTGGTGTGGCTAATGCCGGCGGTGGCCAAAGCCCTATCCTTAACAACACTGTGCCTAGCCATACCCACGTGTTCACAGGTGACCTTATGGCTACACATGCACATAATTTGCCTTATGGTTCTTCCGTAGTAGGTGCTTCAGGAGGAGCTGTCGTCACAATAACTGGTGCAGCTCCACCTGCCGTAACTGCAACATCAGCAGGGACACCAACAGGCACAAACGCTGCTAACGTAGGTAATGCCAACTGGGCGCCAAGGTACATGGACTTCTGCATCGGGAATAAAACCTAATGGCGACCAGTGGTCTGCCAGTTGAACTTACTTGCCCACTTGGTTCAAGGTGCGAGGAAGTTAAGGACAACAAGATTTATAGGTGTGCTTGGTTCACCACAATGTCAGGGCGTAATCCGCAGACTGGTGAATATATTGACGAACAGGCTTGTGCAATCGCATGGTTTCCTATCATGCAAGCCGAAGTAGCCCAGTCAAGCAGAGGTACAAGTGAGGCGGTTGTGTCTTTACGTGAAGAAACCATTAAGCGTCAGGATGCTGCATTGATTACAATGTTATCACATAAGGTTCACCCTAATGTTATTGAAAATTCATAACCTTGGTCAAGCTGGTGCCATCAACGACCTTGATCCTGTTGACTTACCGCCAGAGTCAATATCTTATGGTGAGAACTATAAGGTAATCAACAACAAGGTTCAATCTGCTTACTTCTTTAAGAAGATAGTGCAACAGACTATTTCACAATTGGCAGGGTACTTGTTCTGGGTTCCTGGCTCTAATTTTTACATGGTCCTGTCTAAAGGACATGCTACCTTGTACAGCGGTAATACTTGGTTTGATATAACCGAGACTGGTGGTTATGCTGGCATATCTGTAGGTCAAGAGATACTGTGGCAACATTGCATGATTGGTAACATACCAGTTGTCAATAATCCACAAACTTGGCCAGCATATTGGTCACCACAGCAGACTACTCAATTATTACAACCATTGAACTTTAATCCAGCTAATACCTGGAAAGCTCTTAACTACCATGCCAATGTCGTAAGGTCACATAACAACTTCCTATTCGCTTTAAATCTTACAGAAGGTTCTGTCACATATCCTACAAGTTACCGATGGTCACACCCAGCTGATGTTAATGGTTTGCCGTTCACTTGGGATGAGACAGACCTGTCGGCCATTGCTGGTAAAGCTTCTATTGGCGTTGGCGGCGACATCGTTGATGGGCTGTCAATGAGGGACTCCTTTGTTATCTACTCTGAGTCAGCCATTACCATTCTGTCTTATATTGGCGGTGAGTTCATCTGGTCATCCAGAACCTTAACTTCACGCTATGGCCTATTGGCTACTGACTGTGTTGTTGAAGTCAGTGGGTTGCACTACTTCATCACCAATGGTGACATCATGGCTAACAATGGTAACTCCGTTGAGTCCATCTTATCCAGACGTGTTAAGAATAAGTTCGTCAATACGCTTGACCCTAATAACTATGAGAACTCTTTTGCTGCTGTTAACCCAGTCACTAAAGAGGTGTGGTTCTGCTATCCTGAAGTTGGTTTCGTATACCCTACTGTGGCTATTGTGTTTAACTATGAGTTCAATACTCTATCTAGCCGTAAACTGGACAGTGGGCCAAATGCAACTTTTGGACCAGTATTGCAACCACAGGAACTGTGGTCTATAGTCCAAGGTACATGGGATAACAATTTAACTGCTTGGGGCAAGGACACTAATTCACCATTCTCTAACACCATCACTACTTGCGATGTGCAAGGTAGCCTATACAGTCTTGAGTTAATAGACCCGGCTATTGTAGTCAACACCTTGGTTGAAAGGGAAGGACTTATACTTGATGACCAGGTGCAGTTGTTTACTACGACTTGCGCCTATCCCAATATAGATTGCACTAACTCTTGCTGGATACAGTTAGGAGCGCAGGACTTCGCCGGTGGTCCGGTAAGGTGGCAACCGGCTGTTAAGTTCACCCCTGCAACCATGCGTAAAGTTGACATAAGGGCTACTGGTTCATTGCTGGCTTGGCGTGTGTTCTCGGACAACACCACACCATTCATATTGACTGGTATGGATATTGAGTATGTATTTAATGGTACACGTTAATGACTGATGAACAACCGCCATCGAGTACAACTGCTGAACTGTCAGAGTACCTAACTCGGCAGTTAAAGCAGATTACTGCCATTGCTAGTGGTGCGTTGACTAAGATACCAGACCCTTTGACGTTAACCAATTTAATTGTCACTGTACTCATTACCACTAAGGATTTGACTGTAACTGGCCTTGCCACCATTGTCGATTTGACGGTGACAGGCATAACGACATTGTTGACATTGACCGTTAGTGGTCTTGCTACTTTCACTAACCAGATAATCTCTACTCGTGCAAATAACACTGGCGATGGGTTAGGCCAGGTTTACTTAAATGGGCTTCTTGGCAATAGGATTGAGTTCGGTCAAGCTGGTATTGCGCCACCATCCTTCAATACAAAGAGTTTAGGTACAAAGGTATCTTTACGACATGCCATATCAGCAACACAGGCTGACTATGCTATTGGAACTGATACTGGAACATTTTGGAGTTCTATACCAAGGATAATAGAATCCTTCAAATGGTATGGTGGAATAACTAAAATCATGGAGTTGACTGGGGACGGAATACTGACTCTTGGTTCTACAGGAAGGAAGGTATCAACTTTTGAGGTTCAAGTAACTGCTGCATCCAGTGGTTCAATAGTACAGTTTAATAACATACCTGCTAATACAATAAAGATAACAATATCAGTATGGAACATGAGCATGTCAGGAACCATACCACCTCTTATCCGCCTTGGTGTTGGTAGTGTCCTACAAGCAACTGGTTATCTAGGAATTACCATTAGTACATCTGGTACTGCCATGACATCGACTACTGTTAGTCCTACCGGGTTTGATATGGTTAACACACTGGCAGCTGCAACAACTTGGATAGGATCATTCAAACTGACAAGTATGAGAGGTACCGGTTCCGGTGAGTGGACTATTAGTGGCATAATGGGTGGCACTAATGCTGTCGTTTCTGGTAGTTGCGCTGGTGGTGTTAATATTGCAGGTGTTGTAGATTGTATTGGCATTGTGCTACCAACTACAGCTTTCGATACAGCTATGACTGTATCTATTTTATGTGAAGAGTGAGATTAAGTATGACATTAACAAGCGGTTTTATATTTGCGGCAATACCACCTTACCTGATTGATTACGTATGGAAGGATGTTGAGGTTATCTTGCAACGGGTAGTGGACTGTTCCCATGGTGAACTGACCATTGAGCATATCAAACGCAAGTGTAAGTCCGGCGATATGCTCCTGGTGGCTATACTGAAAGGTGATGTTATTGTGGCTGTGAATACGGCCGATGTTGTAGAATTTGATAGTGGGTTACGTGTTATGTATATCCCTATCACTGGTGGTGATTTTATAGATGAATGGTTGTTTGACTCCCTCGAAGTTGCGAAAGCGTTAGCAAGAGACTATAACTGCACAGAGTTGAGAGGCTTGTCAGTCCGTAAAGGTTGGTTGAGAAAACTACCTCCAGGTTGGGAGCCAATCACAGAAACAATTAAATTCGATTTGGAGGCAAACCCATGAGTGGTCAATCAGGACACAGTTCAGGAAGCAGCGACTTCAACCAAACAATCCCAGCATGGCAACAAGATGCTTTAGAGCGTCTTTACAGTTCCGCTAGGGAAACCATGTTTAACACACGTAAAGATATTAGAAGGTTACAGCCCGGTGCAGAGAACTTCATCTCTGGCATTAACAATATGGCTGTACCAGCTTATAAAGACGCCTTGGCCGGTGGCGTGTACCAGAACATGGGCAACCAACAGATGTTGACTGACAGCTTAAATAGCTCCCTTAACAACCCATCATTAACCAGCAAGCTGTATGGTCAGATCATGGGTGGCGAAGGCAACAACTACGCTGATGCAATGAAGGCCAGTTACATTACTGATGCCAACAGGGCGCAAGCAAATATGCTGGCCAATGTTGACTCAAGGGCTGCTGCTGCTGGTATGTCTGGTGGCTCAAGGCATGGTACTGCTATCGGGCAAGGCATGAATGACATCAACACCAACTTGCAACGTAATATGGCGGTGACTGGTTACGAGACATTCGATAAAGACTTGCAGAACAAACTTGGCATTGCATCGATGGCTGACCAGAATACATTCGGTAGGCAGCAGATGTTGAGTGATATGATTGCCCAACAACAAGGTGTACAGACTGGTGGCCTTAACAGCAGCCAGAACATGCAAAACCTTGGTATGGGTATGTTCTCCCCTGCTATGATGAACTGGCAGAACATGAGTAATTATGCAAACATAATCGGCAGTCCTGACGTATTGTCAAGTGGACAGTCTAGTAGCAACAGTAAATCTGGTGGAGGTGGGTTATGAGTTGGTTAAGTAGTCTTTTTGGTGGTGAAGAAGATCCACAGTTGTCGGGTAATAATTACCAAGCATTGTCTAATGCAATGATGCCTCAGTTTAATGCA
>Ga0315273_10014320_pt1 | contig 10217 bp, 8 predicted proteins | sample YL17G02_0_MG_FD_205753 | JGI IMG/M metagenome (GOLD analysis project Ga0315273, IMG submission 205753) | Sediment microbial communities from Yellowstone Lake, YNP, Wyoming, USA - YL17G02_0 | ecosystem: Environmental > Aquatic > Freshwater > Lake > Sediment | place: USA: Wyoming | collected... | reverse complement strand
GAGTGGGGTGCCCCCCGTTTGTCCTACAGCGGGGGTACCCCAGGGAGCGCATTTCGTACGGGAGTGGGGTGCCCCCCGTTTGTCCTACAGCGGGGGTACCCCAGGGAGCGCATTTCGTACGGGAGTGGGGTGCCCCCCGTTTGTCCTACAGCGGGGGTACCCCAGGGAGCGCATTTCGTATGGGAGTGGGGCGCCGTCCTGCGTCACCCCTGACACCAGCCACGGAGGGGTTTTCTCGGCGGGAGGTACGGCAGAGAGAAGTCACTTTAAGGTGCAGGCGCTTTCGAGGGACATTCCTGGAGGTTGTGGGTACTGCGGTTGGAGGAGTGTCCCTCGCCCATTGACAGCCCGCGCTCGCTGTGCGGACAATGAATCCCGCCGTTTTCGGCGAAGGAGTCGGTCAATGGATCTGTTTTGGGAGCGCGTCCGCACGCAGGGGATGTCGGGGGAGGGGATCGGCGGGGAGGATGCCCTCGCGGTTCTTTCCCTCGGCAACGATGTCCTGTGGCGGCTGCTGGACGTCACGGAGTCCGTCCGCCGCCGGTTCAAGGGGGACGGGATCCGCCTTTGCTCCATCGTCAACGCGAAGTCCGGGCTCTGCTCGGAGGATTGCTCCTTCTGCGCGCAGTCCATTCAATCCACTGCCGGGATCGAGGAATACCCCCTCCTGTCCGGGGAGGAGATCTTCCGGGAAGCGGTGGCGGCGAAGGAGCGCGGGGCCCGGGAATTCTCGATCGTCGCCTCCGGCCTCGCGATGCGGAACCGGGAGGAGTTGACCCGCGTCGGGGATGCGGTGGGCCGGATCCGGACGGAGTTGGGGCTGGAAACGTGCGTGAGCCTCGGGACCCTCCCCCCGTCGGACGTGGAATATCTCCTGTCGCGGGGGCTGCGGTCGATCCACCACAACCTGGAGACGTCCCGCTCCTTCTTTCCGAAGGTGTGCACCACCCATGACTACGAGGAGGACGTGGCGGCGGTGCGGGCGGCGAAGGCGGCGGGAGCGTGGGTCTGCTGCGGGGGGATCTTCGGGCTGGGCGAGTCCCCGGAAGACCGCGTGGAGCTGGCCTTGACGCTGCGGGAACTCGGGGTCGACTCCATCCCCGTCAACTTCCTGAACCCCGTCCCCGGCACGCCGTTGGAGGGGCGCAGGGATCTGTCCCCGATGGACTGCCTTCGCATCATCGCGATGCTGCGCCTGACGAACCCGACGCGGGAGATCATCGTCTGCGGGGGGCGCGAGGTGAACCTGCGCGACCTTCAGTCGCTGATGTTCGCCGCGGGGGCCACCGGGACGATGGTGGGGAACTACCTCACGACGGCGGGGCGCCCGGCGGAGGACGATCTGCGGATGCTCCGCGACCTCGGTCTTTCCCAACGTTCCTGAGAAGTCCGTGTATGTCCCAGTTCAACGGGACTTCTCAGGAACGTCCCTGTTCTGCGGTCCCCGGTTCTTGGGTATGGTCCCGGAGCGCGACCGCATGGACGACGAGGAAGGAGACGAAGTAGAGTCCCAGCAGCGGCATCATCATCAGCGTCATGTTGTAGACGTCGGGCGTGGGCGTGATGACCGCCGCCAGGACGGTGCAGATCAGGATGGCGTGCCGCCACCGGTTCCGGAAGAACTCCGGTTTCAGCCACCCGAGCTTCGCAAGGAAGAAGGCGAGGAGCGGCGCCTCGAAGGAGAGCCCGAGGGCGATCAGCATCGTTCCGGAGAAGGAGATGAACTTCTTCGCGGAGATGAGCGCCCGGACGTCGCGGGTTTCGAACCCCAGGAGGAAGCCGATCCCCGCCGGCAGCAGCACGAAGTAGCCGAGCAGCACTCCGCACGCGAAGAGCGCCGTCGCGACGGCGATGACCGGGCCGCCCCACCGCCGCCACGCGGGGACGCGGGGGAGGACCAGGCGTCTCCAAAGCAGGTATCCGGCGGCCGGCAGCGTCAGGACAAAAGCGCAATACAGGGAGAGGGACGCAAGGGCGATGAACCCCTCCTCCGGAGAGTAGGAGACGAGCTTCTTCCCCAGCAGGCGCACGAGCACCAGCAGGACCCGCTCCGAGAAGGCGAAACAGAGGACGGCGAGGACGAGGAAGAGGACGGCGCAGACCGCGATCCCCTTGCGGGCTTTTTCGACCTCGGCGATGATCGTGGTGACCTTGTTGCCCACCCTGCGGTATATCCTTCGGGACGCGGAGTCCGATCGGCTTGCGGAACCATCTTACCGCAGGGAACGGCTCACGAGGAAAGGAGACTCCCGATGCCCAGGTTCGACGCAGAATACGTCCCCCGCTCCGCGATGGCGATCTACGCCCACCCCGACGACATCGAGTTCACGATCGCCGGGACGGTCGCGAAATGGGCGCGGGCGGGTTGCGAGGTGACCTTCGTCCTCATCACGAGCGGGAATGCAGGGACGCACGACCGGAAGTTCACGCGGAAGAGCCTCGCGCGGATGCGGGAACGGGAGGAGCGGGAATCCGCCCGGATCCTCGGCGTCGCCCGGGTCGTCTTCCTGCGTCACAGCGACTGCGAACTCGTCCCGACCCTCGCGCTGCGGAAGGAACTGGTCCGCCGGATCCGCCGGCACCGCCCCGAGGTCGTGCTGTGCAACGACCCCCAGGCCCTCTTCTTCGGCGATCGGTACATCAACCACCCGGACCACCTCGCGGCGGGGAAGGCGGCGCTCGAAGCGGTCTTCCCCTGCGCCGAAATGGAGCTCCTCTGGCCCGGGGCGGGTCTTCCGCACAAGGTCCACGCCGTCTACGTGAGCTCGACCGCCGCCCCGGACACCTGGATCGACGTGACGGACACGATCGGAACGAAGATCGCGGCGCTGACGGCCCATCGGAGCCAGCTGGGGGACCGGGACATCGCCCCCATGATTCTCGGGTGGGCGATGGACGCGGCGCGGGGGGCGCGGAAGGCGGCCGGGGAAAAAGGCCAGGGCCGGCCGAAGCACGCGGAGGCGTTCCGCGTCATGCGGCTGCTGCGCGAGGAGAAATAAGGCCGGATGCCGGCGTATGGGTTGTTGGCACGGAAAGCGCACGCAACAGGAGGGTCCGGCGTAGCCGCCGCAGGAGGGGGGCGCAGTGAGGTAAAGCGCCCCACTCCCATACGAGATACGCTCCCTGGGGTACCCCCGCTGTAGGAAGAACGGGGGGCACAGCCGTGCAGGTTCACCGCACGGCGAGCCACGAACGGAGCCCCCGCTCCGAGGCGGCGCAGCCGAAGGGTGAGTCCCGGAGGCCCAGCGCTTTCCGGGATCGGTGAGTTACTCCCTGACGCGGTGCTTGAGGTGCCGGCGGACGTACCAGACGACTCCCGCGAGAAGGACCGCGCCGATCAGCAGGTCGAACCGGTGGAAATATTCCCGCAGCGTCGGCCACTTCTCTCCCAGCACCATCCCGAGATACGCCAGCCCGAGGCACCACGGAAACGACCCGGCGAAGGTGTAGAGGAGGAACCGCTTCATGTCCATCCGCGCGACCCCGGCGGGGAAGGCGATGAAGGTGCGGATCACGGGGAGCAGGCGGGCGAGGAAGACGGTCGCCTCGCCGTGGCGGGTGAACCACCCGTCCGCCAGATCCAGGTCGTGACGGGACATGAGGATGTACTTCCCGTACTTCTCGATGAGGGGACGGCCGCCGTACATCCCCAGGTAGTAGGCGGGCACCGATCCGACCACGCAGCCGAAGGCGCCGGCCAGCGACACCTCCCAGAGGGTGTGCACCCCCTTGTATACGAGGTAGCCGGAGAACGGCATGATCACCTCGGACGGCAGGGGGATGCACGCCGACTCGATCGCCATCAACAGGACGACGCCGGGCAACCCGAGGGAGGAGATGACGAAGATGACGAAGCCCGCGAGGGCTTCGAGGATGCGCGTTACCATCGGTTCCCTCCCGGGAGCAAGGATGCCAAGGTTGCGGGTTACCCCACCGTGATGAACGGCGGGCCGATGGAGAGGGTCGGCTGGGCGTCCCCGACGGGGACGCCCTGGCCGTCCTTGCCGCACGTGCCGATGCCGAACCCGAGGTCCGATCCGAGGCGGTCGATCATCGAGAGGACCTCGGGGCCGTTCCCCGTGATCGTCGCTCCGCGGACCGGCTCCCCGCGCTTCCCGCCTTCGATCCGGTACCCCTCCGCCACCTCGAACATGAAGTCGCCGGTGACGGTGTTCACCTGGCCGCCTCCCATCTTGACGACCTGCAATCCCCGATCGGCGCCGGAAAGGATCTCCCCCGGGGTCGTCTTGCCGGGCAGGATGAGCGTGTTCGTCATGCGCGGGATCGGTTTGTGCCGGTACGACTCCCGCCGGCCGTTCCCCGTGGGGGAGACGCCGTCCTTCATGGCCGACAGGCGGTCGTGGAGAAACCCCTTCAGGATCCCGGCGTCGACCAGCAAGGTCCGCTGCCCGGGCGTTCCTTCGTCGTCGATCCCGTACGAACCCCGCTTCCCGGGGACGGTGGCGTCGTCGGCGATGGAGACCAGCGGGTTCCCGATCCGCTCCCCCAGTTTCTCCTTGTAGACCGACATCCCCCGCCGGGCGAGGTCCGCCTCCAGGCCGTGCCCGACCGCCTCGTGGACCATCGTCCCTCCCGCTTCGGAGGAGAGGACGACCGGCATCCGCCCGCCGGGGAGCTTCGCCGCGTGGAGCGCCCGCACCGCCCTCCCGGCGGCCTTGCGGGCCAGCAGTGAAGGAACCTCCCCGTCGAGGAACTCGAGCCCCTCGGTCCCGCCCGCCGACTCGTATCCCATCGTCAAGCCCCCGTCGTCCCCCGCCACGGCCTGGACGGCGAGGACGCAATACGTCTGTCCTTCGCGGACGAAGACGCCGGGGTGGGCGGCAACCTCGATGCGGCGCAGCGATTCCGACCAGGTCGCCCGGACCTGCCGCACCTCCCGAGAGAATTCCCTCGCGATCCGGTCGACTTCCCGCACCAGCGCGACCTTCTCACCGATGCCCCGCGCGGCCGGCGGAACACGGACGACGGTCGGCCCGCGGGCGGCCTGTGCCGACGCGGGGAGCGCCGCGGCGACGCCGTCCCCTTCCGCGTAGCGGGAAAGGTCGTTCGAAAGAGAGAGAAGGGATTCGGCCGACCGGTCGTTCGTGTAGGCGTAATACGTTTTACCGCGGAAGAGGAGGCGAACGCCGATCCCCGCATCGGTCCCCGAAACGACCCGTTCGATCCGGCCATCTTCCATAAGGACCGTGAGGGACCGGGATTCCTCGAAAAACAGTTCCCCGTACTCCCCTCCGCGGCACAGCAGCGCCGACAGGATTCTCGAAAGGGGCAGTTCGGAGAGCGCAGCGGCCTCGGACATCGGTCCTCCTCGCGGTTTCACGGGTAGTGAGTATATAATACAAAAGGCTGATATTTTCCCGGAGGAACGGATGCGAAACATCGTCGTCACGGGGGGGCTGGCCCTCCTTCTTTTTCTCGCCCCGGCAGGGGCGTCCAACGGGGTTGCCGGCCCGACCCCCCCCCGAACCGATCCCCGTGCCTACGCCTACTTTCTCGCCGGATATCTCGACTCCCGGGAGGGGAATCTCGACGCCGCTCTCGGGTCGTACAGAAAGGCGCTGAGGTACGCAGGGGACGAGCCGGACATCCTCTACGAGATCGCCAACGTCCTCGTGAAGAAGGGACGGCTCCCCGAGGCCCGGGAGGAACTGGGAAAGGCTCTGGCGGTCGACGAGGGGCACACACGGTCGCGGTATCTTCTGGCGGGGATCCTCGCCGCGTCGGGTGATCGCGAAAAGGCCCTGGCCGAATACGACCGTGTCCTGAAAGAGGACCCGGAGAACGATGACGCGTATCTCCACATCGCCACCCTCCACGCGGAGCGGGGGGAATTTTCCAAGGCCGAGGAGGTTCTCGGCGCCCTGATCGCCCGGGACCCCGATTCCTATCTGGCGTACTATTACCGGGGCCGCGTCCGTGCGGCCCAGAAGAAGTTCAAGGAGGCCCTGGCCGACTACGACAAGGCCCTCTCGATCGCCCCGGGTTTCGACGCGGCGCTTCTCGAGTCCGGAGCGGTTCTCGAGATTCTCGGCCGGGACGCGGAGGCGGAGGAGCGGTACAGGAGCGCACTCCACTCTTCTCCGAACAACCCGTTCATCCGTGACCGGCTTGGCCGCCTCCTGATCCGGGAGAAGAAGATCGACCAGGCGGTGGGCCAGTACGAGGAACTGAAGAAGTTCTCCGCCGCCAACCCGGACATCCGCGTGAAGCTTGGACTTCTTTACCTCGATCGCGACCGGTTCGATGACGCGATCAACGAGTTCACCTTTGTCCTCGCCTCCGACCCGGAAAATGCGCAGGTGCGTTTCTTCCTGGGGACGGCGTACGAAGAGAAGGGTGCCTTGTCGGAGGCCGAGGCGACGTTCCGGAAGATTCCCGAGGGCGACCCGGTGCACCGGGAGGCGATGCTTCACCTCGCGATGCTCCTGTCGCGGCAGAAAAAGAACGACGAGGCGATCGAGGTCGTCCGGAAGCTTCGGGGGGAGAGCCCCGGGGACGTGGAACTGATGATCTTCCTCGCCGGGCAGCTCGAGGGGGCGAAACGATATGACGAGGCGTTGGCCGTGGCCACCGAAGCGACCGAAAAGGCCCCGGAAAACCCCGCCGCGTGGTTCGCCGTCGGGGTGGTCCAGGACAAGCGAGGCCAGCTCGAGCAGGTGATCGCGGCGATGGAGAAGGTGATCGCCCTCGACCCGAAGCACGCCACCGCTCTCAACTATCTCGGCTACACCTTCGCGGACCGGAACATCCGCCTTCCCGAGGCGGAGCAGCTCCTCCAGCGTGCGCTGGAGATCCGCCCCGACGACGGGTACTTCCTCGACAGCCTCGCGTGGGTCCACTTCCGGCGCGGCGATTATCGGCGTGCCGAAACGGAGCTCCTCCAGGCGCTGAAATTCGTCCCCGACGACCCGGTCATCCTGGAGCACCTCGGGGATGTCCTGCAGGCCCAGGGGAGAAACGAAGAGGCGGCCGCCCTGTTCGAGAAGGCGATCGCGAAAGGGCACGAGAAGCCGGACGACGTGGGGGTGAAGATCCATCGCCTGCGCAAGGCGCAGCCCGCCGGGAAGTGAAATCCCGCAGCACGAAGCCGGCGCTGCGAGCCGTCGCGCCTCTCCTGGCCGTCGTTGCCCTTTGCGCGTGCGCACCGTCGCGGGCGATCGTCACGGGTCCGGAAGCCGACCGCGCGGAGAGATTCTTCGCCGGTCTCCCGGGACGGGTCGTCTTTCCCGTCAAAGCGTCGTATTCCGGGACCGCGGTGCCCGTCGCGGGGGACGCCGTCCCCTTTGTGGCGGGAGTATCCGCCCCGTCGCCGGAAGAGGAGATGGTGGGCCTGTACGATCCCTTTGGTCGCGGGGTGGCGTTTCTGGAGAATGATGGCCGCCGCGTGGCGATCTCCCGTGGTCCCGCGGCGGACCTTGCGGGGTTCCGCGGAGCTGCTCCCCTCGACACGGGTCCCGTGTCGCTGGCGCGGATCCTCTCCGGGGCCCCCGGCTACATGGTGGCGCCCGCCGAGGCGGCGCGATACGAAGACGGCGCCTGGTCGCTTTCCGACGGCCGCCAGGCGCTGCGATCCGACCCGGGGCGGCGGTTTCTCGCCGGCGCCGAGTACCGGATCCCCGGGATGCGCGTGACGGTCGACTACCCCGGGCGGGAGTCCGCGGACCCGCCGGAGCGGATCGTCCTGTCGGTCCGGGGCGTGAAGTTCACGCTGAGGAGGGATGCCGAGTGAACCTGCCCCCGCGTCGGGCCTTTTTACCGCCGATCCTTATGCTTCTGCTGCTCGCCGCGTGCGGCGGAGGGAAGCCGGAGAGCGCGGGGAAGGGAGTTCCCGTCTCCGATGTCCCGGCGTACGGAGACACAATCGTCGAGGGGAGCATCGGGGACGTGAGCGGTTTCCTGACCGCGGTCACGACCGACGCCTCCTCCCACGCGGCGGCAGGCTACGTCTTCAACGGGCTGGTCCGGTACGACAAGGACCTGAAACTCGAGGGAGAGCTCGCCGAATCGTGGGAGGTCTCCCCCGACGGGAAGAAGATCACCTTCCACCTCCGGAAAGGGGTGCGGTGGCACGACGGCGCCCCCTTCACCTCCGACGACGTGATGTTCACGTACCGTCGGATGATCGACCCGGCCACCCCCACCGCGTACGGGGAGGATTTCAGGCAGGTCAAGCGCGCGAGCGCTCCCGACCCGGGTACCTTCGTGGTCGAGTACGCCCGTCCCTTCGCCCCCGCGCTGGCGTCGTGGGGGATGCACGTCCTGCCGAAACACCTGCTGGAGAAATACCCCGACATTTCCAAGAGCCCGTTGAACAAGAAGCCAGTCGGCACCGGTGCGTACCGGTTCGTCGAGTGGAAGACCGGGGAAAAGGTCGCATTCGACGCGAACCCGGACTACTTCGAGGGGAAGCCGTACATCTCCCGGGTGATCACCCGCGTCATCCCCGACCAGGCGACCATGTTCCTTGAGCTCAAGTCGGGCGGCGTGGACATCATGACGCTCACCCCGCCGCAATACGTCCGGCAGACCGAAACGGCCGAGTTCAAGAAATCGTTCAATAGGTACAAGTTCACCGCGTCGGGGTACACGTACCTCGGCTTCCGCCTCTCCCACCCCTTCTTCAGCGACAAGAGGGTCCGGCAGGCGATCGCCCACGCCGCGGACAAGAAGGCGCTGATCGACGGAGTCCTCCTGGGCCTGGGGCAGGAGGCGACGGGACCGTACAAGCCCGGGACCTGGGCCTACAACCCGAACGTCCGGAAGTACCCGCACGACCCTTTGCTTGCAAAGGCGCTGCTCGCCGAGGCGGGGTGGAAGGAGAAGGACGGGGTGCTCGTGAAGGACGGGCAGCCGTTCGAGTTCACGGTGCTCACGAACGCGGGGAACGACGCGCGCGCCAAGACGGCGGCGATCCTGCAGCAGAACCTGGCCGAGGTCGGGATCCGGATCAAGATCCGGACCGTCGAGTGGGCAGCCTTCATCAACGAGTTCATCGACAAAAGGAAGTTCGACGCGGTCATCCTGGGGTGGAACATCACTCCGGATCCCGACCAGTTCGACATCTGGCACTCCTCCAAGGCCGGCCCGAAGGAACTGAACCACGTCGGGTTCGCGAACCCCGAGGTGGACCGCCTTCTCGACGAGGGACGAAGCACGTTCGATCTCGAAAAACGGAAAAAAGCGTACTTCCGGATCCAGGAAGTCCTGGCCGAGGAGCAGCCGTACGTCTTCCTTTACGTCCCCGAGGCGCTGCCGGTGGTGCACAACCGGTTCCGCGGCATCGTGCCGGCCCCGGCCGGCATCACGCACAACTTCGTCAAGTGGTACGTCCCGGCGGCGCTGCAAAAACACAAGGTCCAGCCGTGAGACGATAGGAACCGATGCTCCGGTATATCTCACGCCGGCTCCTGTTGACCGTCCCCCTCCTCGTCGGGATCAGTCTCGTATCGTTCCTGATGATGCACATGGCCCCTGGGGGGCCGATCGGCGCGGGAACCGACCTCAACCCGAAGGCGACGGCCGAGTCGCGCGCGCGGCTCAAGGCGTATTACGGCCTCGACCAGCCGCTCCACGTCCAGTACGGTCGGTGGCTCGGCCGGATGGCGACGCTCGATTTCGGCGACAGCTTCTCCCCGGACGGCCGCGCGGTGGCGGAGAAGATCAAGGAACGGATCCCGATCACCCTGACGATCAACGTCCTGTCGATGGGGCTGATCTTCCTGGTGGCCATTCCCGTGGGCGTCTACTCGGCGGTGCGCAGGGGATCCCTCTTCGACCGGATCTCCACGGTGGCCGTCTTCACCGGGTTCGCCATCCCCACCTTCTGGCTCGCCCTGCTGATGATGATCCTCTTCGGGGTGACGCTTGGCTGGCTCCCGATCTCCGGGATCTCGTCGCTGGACTATGAGTCGCTCGGGACGCTCGGGAAGATCGCCGATCGCGGGCGGCATCTGATCCTTCCCGTCCTGCTGGCGGGGTTCGGGGGGCTGGCGGGGATGTCGCGGTACATGCGGTCGAACATGCTCGAGGTGATCCGTCAGGATTATATCGCCACCGCGCGGGCCAAGGGACTCCCCGAGGGGACGGTCGTCTTCCGCCACGCGATGCGCAACGCCCTTCTGCCGGTGATCACGATCCTCGGCCTGTCGGTGCCCGACCTGCTCGGGGGCTCGGTGATCTTCGAGACGATCTTCGCG
>Ga0315273_10014319_pt1 | contig 10217 bp, 8 predicted proteins | sample YL17G02_0_MG_FD_205753 | JGI IMG/M metagenome (GOLD analysis project Ga0315273, IMG submission 205753) | Sediment microbial communities from Yellowstone Lake, YNP, Wyoming, USA - YL17G02_0 | ecosystem: Environmental > Aquatic > Freshwater > Lake > Sediment | place: USA: Wyoming | collected... | reverse complement strand
TCTCTTCCAGGGACGTGTGGGTGGTGGGCACGTCCCACGCTGGCTATTCGGACACGGGAGAGATCTCCCACTGGGACGGGCGTAGCTGGACCCGCGTCGTCACCCGCCGAGATACGCAACTCGCGGACGTTGCCGCCCTCTCGCACGATGACGTGTGGGTCGTCGGCAACACGGCGGGAACGGACTTCTACAAAGCGCTGATGCTGCACTTCGACGGCTCGGCCTGGCAGACGTTCGCACAACGGGCGACGAGCGGGAATGACTCCGCGTGGCTCCTGAGCGTCGGTGCCATTTCGAAGAGCGACGTGTGGGCGGGCGGAGGCGAGCACATGGAGGAGATGTCGCCACCGGCAATTGGCCCTCTCATGCTCCACTGGGACGGTGGGAAGTGGTCGCACACGAGTCTTGGGGCGTCCGGTGAGACGGAGTTCGTCGGACTCGCGACGGTCTCGCCGAACGAGGCATGGGCGGTGAGCTCCAACTCCTGGTCGTACGAGAGCCAGGGAAGCTTTGGCTACGGCACCTGGCACCGCAGCGGCGGTCGCTGGCGCGCGGCTGAACTTCCGCACGGCTGGGAGCTCTACGACATCGCTGCAGTTCGTGCTCCGGGAGCCGCGCCGGTCGTGTGGGCAGTGGGCCAGGTGGGCACCCGGATCCGGGACTACGCGACTCGGACTGTGCCGCTCATCCGCCGCTTCGGCTGCTGAGAGGGCGGAAGAGGGAGAGGGAGGGGGCAGGTCATGGAAGTGCCTTTGGTAGCGGCAGGATGCAGCCGTCCTCTGGACGCTGAAGCGCGGCTGACTCCTCGGTAGTTGCGGGTAGGCGGGGTCAGCGGCTTCGCGGATGCGGCGAGCGACTGGTGGGCGCAGGCTGTGGAAAGGGAGGTGAGGCATGCGTCGGTTCGTGCTGCTCGTAGCTGGGTTGGCTCTTCTCGCAGGTGTCGCTGCCACCGTGTCTGGGGGCGGGACACAGGCCGAGGCGCGCTGGGTGATCACCGATCTCGGGACGCTCGGCGGGAAGGCCAGCGAGGCGACTGCGATCAACGAGCGAGGGCAGATCGTCGGGTCAGCGGATACCAGCGCAAAGGACAGGGACGGTTACTCGGTCAGCCATGCATTCCGCTGGCAGAGCAGCAGAATGCACGACCTCGGCACGCTCCCTCGACGCAGCCACTGCCAGGCCCTCGACACCAACGAGCGCGGCGAAATCGTGGGGCGCTGCGAGAACGAGGCGTTCGTTTCGCGTGCCGTCCTCTGGCGCGAGGGCCGGGTGATCGACCTCGGCCTCCTGAAGCGGCCTGGGTACAGGTTCGCCAACAGCGATGCGTCGCTCGTGAACGAACGCGGCCAGATCGTGGGAAGTAGTTGGGAGGGTCTCGACGGCGATGACACGGCGGCCTTTGTTTGGGTGCGGGGCGCGATGATCGATCTCGGTGGACTGCAGGGTGAGGGGATCGGTACCGAGGCGACGGCGATCAATGAGCGTGGCGAGATCGTCGGCGGAGCCTGGGCGGAAAACGATCTCTGGCACGCCTTCCTCTGGGCCGAGAGGGCGATGGTCGATCTGGACGCGAGCGGGAAGTCCAGTGAGGCACTTGCCCTCAACGAGCGCGGCCAGGCTGTGGGCTGGAGTGGACGGAGCGCAGCCCTCTGGCAAGACGGCAAGCTACTCGGACTCCGAGCACTTCCCGCACGCAGGTACGGGGAGGCCGTCGCCATCAACGAGCACGCTGCCGTCGTCGGCTGGAGTTCGGCAACGGTCGATGACTACGGACAGGCGCGCTCGCCTAGGGCGACGCTCTGGACGAACGGTCGCCCCACCGACCTCCGCACGCTGCCGGGAACGCGCTTCAGCCAGGCTATCGCGATCAACGACCGGGGCCAGATCGTCGGCTGGAGTGCCACGAGGCTGGAGTTCGGGGAGCCGCGCGATCCGCGTGCGTTCGTCTGGCAGAGCGGGAAGCTGACGAACCTCGGAACGCTCGGCGGTCGGCTGAGCCAGGCTGTTGCGATCAACAACCACGGTCAGATCGTCGGCTGGAGCGAGACGAAGAGTGGCGCTCACCACGCCGTCCTCTGGACGCTGAAGCGCGGCTGACTCATCGGTAGTTCCGGGCAGGCGGGGTCAGCGGCAGCCCTGATGCCGCGATGGGCTGCCGGGCGCAGGCTGCGGGCTGAGAGGTGAGGAATGCCTAGGTTTGCGTTGCTCGTAGTTGGGCTCGCTTTTCTCGCAGGTGTAGCCGTCCCAACCTCTGGAGGTGGTGCTCACGGCGGCGCGGCGTGTGCGTACGACCCGACAGGGCGCAAGCTCGGCTGTCTCGGTGACACCACCTACTCCTGGTGTGCGATCACGATCTACGGAAACAAGCGCTGGCTCTTCGCCCACGAGGGCAACCCGCCCCCCGACGTGAACGCACAGCGACTCCAACCGGGGGTGTGGCGGATCCGCGAGTGGCCGAGCCGCGAGGTCATCGGACAGGCAGTCGCGACGGACTCGAAACAAACTCGCTGGAAGCTCACGAACTCGCGCGGGAGGCTTGTGGCAACAACACGGGGCGGCCCTGATGGCGGCCGCTGGCCGTGGAACTCGGGCCCAGCCATTGCACTGGTGCTAATTGGGGGCTGGGGAGCAGACTGCCTCGACTAGCGCGTCTAAGACCTCGTCGTGAAGGGAGGCTGGGGCGAGGGACACACCGCCGAGTGCGATTCGATCTCGCAGGCCGTCCTCTGGACGCCGAAGCGCTGACCCCTCGGTAGTTCCGGGTAAGGCGGGTCAGCGGCAAAGATGTGGCGACGGCCCAAGCGGCAGGAAACCGTTGCGGGCGACCTCAGGGCCGCCCGCAACGGGTTATCACCTGCGTGCAGTCAGCCGCGCTCCCACATCAGAGCGTGGCTAGAGCCGCCGACGATCTGACTACGGTCGTTTATCCCGTATGCGTAGCTGCTGTACTCGCCGGGGAGTGTGCCGAGGTCGATCATCGCCCCAACGTCCCACAAGACCGCACGCGCATTCCCAGATCCACTGTCACACCATCCGGAGACCTGCCCTCGCGCATTGATCCCGCTCGCTCCGCTTGAAACGCAGCCGTGTGCCGTGCCGAGGTCGGTCATCACACCGCGCTCCCAGAGGAACGCTTGGTACACGGTTGCTGCGCCGGGGCTTGGCGACGTGTAGGTATTGCCGACGACCTGCCCTTGAGCGTTGATCCCAGTCGGCCACGTGTAGTCGCTGCCGGAGAGGGTGCCGAGGTCAGTCATCACGCCGTTGTCCCACATGAACCCGTGATACTCAGGGAAGTCGGCGTAGCTGATGCCCACGACCTGACCCTGCGAGTTAATCCCATGGCCGTAGCTGATGAGATCGCCGGGGAGCGTGCCGAGGTCAGTCATCACGTCGTCATCCCAGAGCACGGCGTGAGTGATTCCGGCGTTCCACAGGCTCCCGACGACCTGGCCCCTCGCATTGATCCCGGCAGCCTCACTTGTGCCACCAGCGGGAGTGTCCAGCGTAGTCATCACGCCGTTCTGCCAAAGGAAGGCGTAGTTCCCCCCAGCGACCGGCCAAGACGTTCCGACAACCTGTCCAGCCGCGTTGATGCCGCGTGCGCTGCTGTAGCCCCCACCACCGAGCGCCCCCAGGTCGGTCATCACACCCTGTTCCCAGAGGAAAGCGTGGTGCACGAAGCCTGGTGATGCCGTATAGCTGTAGCCCACAACCTGTCCACGCGCATTAGCGGCGTATGCGGTGCTGAGGCTCCCGCCTAGCGTGCCCAGATCGGTGATCGAGTACGTCGGCGAAACAGCGCTCGCCGAGGCCGTCAGCAGAGCGACCGAGGCCGCCGTCAGCACCAAGACCGGCACGAAGGCGTAGATGGCGCGCTTCATCGCGCCCACCTCCTTTCCCCACCACTCCACCAAGGTACGACCACGTCCGTATCGGCATTCCCACCGATTGCGCGTGCCGCTAACTACTGAGACCCACCGTCGAAGACCTCTCCATCCTCTGGACGCTGAAGCGCTGACCCCTCGGTAGTTCCGGGTAGGCGGGGTCAGCGGCTGCCCTGATGCCGGGGAGCGGGGCGCGGAGGCACCCTGAGCCGTGGAAGGGGGTGCGTGATGCGCCGTTTCCTGTGGTTGAGCCTGGGTGTGCTGCTCCTCGCGTGTGTCGCCGCCTCGTGCGGCGGCGGATCCCAGGGAGAGGCGCACTGGATGATCACCGACCTCGGCACGCTCGGCGGCCCATCGAGCGAGGCCGTCGCGATCAACCGACGGGGCGAGGTTGTCGGCAACGCGGACACGCGGACGAAGGACAAGGACGGCTATCCGATTTCGCACGCCTTCTTATGGCGAAGCGGGAAGATGATTGACCTGGGCACGCTCGGCGGGCCGACCAGCGAGGCGGTTGCGATCAACCGGGGGGGCGAGGTTGTCGGCAACGCGGACACGCGGACGAAGGACAAGGAGGGCAAAGCGATTGCGCACGCCTTCCTCTGGCACCACGGAAAGATGAGCGACCTAGGCACGCTCGGCGGGCCTCGCAGTTGGGCGCAGGCAATCAACGCGAGCGGCCAGGTTGTCGGCTACGCGGAGACCACGGTGAAGGACGAGGATGGCCAGCCGGTTGCACATGCGTTCCTGTGGCAGGCCGGAAAGATGATCGATCTTGGAACGTTTGGGGGCCTATCGAGCCGCGCATCGGACATCAATGATCGTGGGCAAATCATCGGGGAGGCAGATACGACCAAGAAGCGGTTGGACGAGGACGATCTTCGTCCCCACGCCATTCGCCACGCGTTCCTTTGGAAGAAGGGAAAGATGATCGACCTCGGAGTACCGCCTGGAAGGGCCGAGAGCATGGCGTCCGAGATCAACGAGCGGAGCCAAATCCTCGGATGGGCGTGCCTGCCATGCAGTGCGCGGGATCCCTACTGGGTCGCCAGTGCCTTCCTCTGGCAGGCAGGACGTATGACAACTCTAGCCCCACCGCGAGGTCGTGAGAGCTGCGGAGCCAACGCGTTCAATGAACATGGCGAGGCCGTTGGTTCCGCTAGCGACGGGGGTGCCTGGCCACGTCCCGTCCTCTGGCGAGCAGGAAAAGCGTCCGCTCTCAGGCTTCCAGGCGAGTTGGAGGGCGAAGCCCTGTCGATCAACGAGCGGGGCCAGATCGTCGGGTACGGTGGAGACGAGCAGACTTCACACGCGTTCCTGTGGTACCACGGAACGCGAACCGCCCTCCCCGGTCTCGGCGGCGGTTGGTCGGACGCGACGGCGATCAACGCAAACAGTCAGATCATCGGCGGGAGCGATACCAAGGAGAGGGGCTTCGACCTCCGCGCCGTCCTCTGGACGCTGAAGCGCGGCTGACCCCTCGGTAGTTCCGGGTAGGCAGGGTCAGCGGCTGCCCTGATGCCGCGAGGGGCTTCCGGGCGCAGGCTGCGGGCAGAGGTAAGACATGCGCTGTTTCGCGCTGCTCATAGCCGGGTTAGCTCTTCTCGCAGGCGTTGCTGCCGCTGTGTCTGGTGGCGCGACGCAGGCGAAGACGCGCTGGGTGATCACCGACCTCGGGACGCTGCCCGGCCTGAGAAGCAGCGAGGCCGTCGCAATCAACGAGCGCGGTCAGATTGTTGGGAGCGCATGGACCTCGTCGCCGAGTTCATACGCTCCTTCCGGGCGGGCGTTCCTCTGGGAGAACGGCAAGATGACCGACCTCGGCACCCTCGGCGGGCCGTGGAGCGACGCTCGTGCGATTAACGAGCGGGGCCAAATCATCGGATCGTCGGAGACCAAGGGCCTCGCTTGTCGTGCCTTCCTCTGGCAGGACGGAAAGATGACTGGGCTGGGCGCAGGGTGCGGCCCTGCCGGAGCCTACGACATCAACGACCGGGGCCAGATCGTCGGGCGAAGCGCGGTCGGGGGAGGGAACGGACGCGCCTTCCTGTGGGATGGGGGCAGAACGACATACCTCGGAACGTTCGGCGAGGGAGATGCAAGCGGCGCGGTCGCAATCAACGAGCGCGGACAGATCGTCGGTCAAAGCAAGACGGCCCGAGGAGGCGAAGCTGCGAGGCACGCCTTCCTCTGGGAGAAGGGAAAGATGACGGATCTCGGCACCCTGCCCGGTTTGAAGAGCAGCGAGGCCGTCGCAATCAACGAGCGCGGTCAGATCATCGGGAACAGCAGTAGCTACGTCGGCCCTTCACGCGCCTTCCTCTGGCAGAACGGAAAGATGACAAGCCTCAAACCGCTCGGCAGTGGGAAAAGCGGCGCTGATGCGATAAACGACCGGGGCCAGATCATCGGGTCGGCCGAGGGCAGGGTTTTCCTGTGGCATCGAGGAAAGACGAGAACTCTCGGCGGGGAGTTCGCGTTGCCGACCGCGATCAACAACCAGGGTCAGGTGGTCGTGACCGATGAAACCAAGACCATCAGCGGCCGACACGCGTTCCTGTGGGACAAGGGGCAGATGCGTGACCTCGGGACGCTCGGAGGGAAGGCAAGCGATGCCTGGGCGATCAACGGGCGCGGGCAAATTGTCGGCTGGAGCGAGACGAAGAGTGGCGCTCGCCACGCCGTCCTCTGGACGCTGAAGCGCGGCTGACGCCTCAGTAGTTCCGGGTAGGTGAGGTCAGCGGCAGCCCTGATTGCGGGGGCGAGGCGCAAGTGCACCCTGAGCGGTGGAAGGGGAATACGCATGAGACGGATCTCGCTCCGTGGGTTCGTCGTCCTGTTCACAGGACTCGTGCTTGGTCTGGCGGCTGCCGCGATAGCGAGCAAGCCAACTGCCGAGGGCGCCTCGCGCGGGCGGATCGTCTTCGACCGAGGTGGGGACGTGTGGGGCGAGGGGGCCTCCATCTGGACGGTGGGTGGGAACGGGGTTGGGCTGGCCCAACTAACCCACCCGCCGAAAAGGACTGGCGACGGTGAGGCGACATGGTCACCGGACCGGAGTCGGATCGCCTTCGTCAGGAGTGTACGAATCGGTGAGGACTTTCATGGTGATCCGGTATATCGCGGCGACCTCATGGTCATGGGCGCTGACGGTCGCGGTCTCCGACGACTCGTGGCTGATCTAAATCAAGGGATCCCTCTCTGGTCGCCGAACGGACGACGGATCGCGTACAGGCGCGGCGCATGGGAGATCTGGACCGTCGGGTCGGACGGAACGGGCGCGCAGATGCTCGTGCGCGGCCACACCAGCGATGACCCTTCGTGGTCTCCAGATGGGCGCGAGATCGCCTTCACGCGCTACACAGGATTCCGGGCTGAGGCGTGGGTCATCAACGCTCGCGGTGGCGGTCCGAAGAAGCTGATTCCACAGTTCCGGGACTCCGTGGTGGACGTGCCCGTCGCCTGGTCGCCGAGCGGACGCGAGATCGCATTCCTCGGTTATCCCCTCCCCTTCGGCAGCACGTCGCTGTACGTCCTGAATCGACCTACGGGCAGCATCCGCAAACTCGTCAGCGGGACATCGGGCGCTCGTCAGATCACCGGGATGCAGTCCAACATTCCCGAGTGGTCGCCGGACGAATCGAAGCTATTCATCAGTCTTGGCGAGGATGACAAGGCATCTACGTTCGTCGTGGACGCCGCTGGCGGCGGACTACGCAAGGTCGCAACGGGTTCCGGGTGCCCCGAGTGGTCGCCGGATGGAAGGAGCATTGCGTACGTGCGTCACGGGTCTCTGTACGTCGTGAGCGCAGCTGGCGGAACAGCGAAACTGATCGCACGAGGAGTGAACTGCATCGACTGGTGACCGCTAGACGCGTCCTCTGGTCGCTCAAGCCCTGACTCCTCGGTAGGTTCGGGTAGGCGGGGTCAGCGGCGACGCTGAATGCGGTGATGGACGATCCGACCGCCTAGGCTTGTCGCGTGTTCTTCATCGTTGCGCTCGTCCTCTTGTTCCTACTCCCCTCGCCCTGGAACCTCGTCGGCTTCATCGGCGGGTTGATTGTCTTCGTCGGCGAGGTCCTCTTCTGGAACCGCAAGGTCCGCAGCGGTCGCAAGACGGTCGGTGCGCAGACCCTGATCGGGAAGGAGGCAACCGTCGTCTCTCCCTGCCGTCCAGGCGGTCAGGTGCGTATCGCGGGCGAGATCTGGGCAGCACGGTGCAGCGCCGGAGCCGACATGGGCGAGACGGTCACCGTTGTCGGTCGTGATGGACTCACCGTCTGGGTCGAGCCTGCACGCACGGAGGACGCCGACCCACCGTCCTCTGGACGCTGAAGCGCGGCTGACCCCTCCGTACTTCCGAGTAGGCGGGGTCAGCGGCTGCCCTGATGCCGCGAGCGATGCGACGCGGCACCCTGAGCCGTGCAGGAGGTGCGTATGCGCCGGTTCGTGATGCTTCTCGTTGGCTTGCTGGCTCTCGCAGCGAGCGTCGCTGTCGCTGCCTGCGGAGGCGCGGCGAAACCGCGCTGGGAGATCACTGACCTCGGGACGCTCGGCGGGCAGTCAAGCTCGGCGGTCGCGATCAACGGCCACGGCCAAGCGGTGGGGTTCGCCGACACGAAGGCCAAAGACAAGGATGGCTACCCAATCGCGCACGCGGTCCTCTGGCAAGACAGGAAGCTGACCGATCTCGGGACGCTGGGCGGACCATCAAGTGAGGCCGTCGCGATCAACGACCTAGGGCAGGTGACCGGCTTTGCAGACACCGAACCAAGCAGCTTGAAGAAGGGCGATCCAATTGCCCACGCGTTCCTATGGGCGGACGGGAAGATGCGCGACCTGGGGACGCTTGGGGGGCCACGCAGCCAAGCAGTCGCGATCAACGAGCGCGGCCAGGTAGTCGGTTGGGCGGACACCAAGGCGATCTACAACAGCGGCGACAGAAAGGGCGATCCAATTGCCCACGCGTTCCTATGGGCGGACGGGAAGATGCGCGACCTGGGGACGCTTGGGGGGCCGTCGAGTTCGGCACGGGATATCAATGACCGGGGCCAGATTGTCGGCTCGGCGGACACGAAGGCGAAGGTCGAGGATGACTTGCCGATTGCGCCCGGGAGTTCACATGCGATCTCGCACGCAGTCGTGTGGGAGCGCGGGAAGGTGCGCGATCTGGGCGTTCTCCCTGGGCGAACTGAGAGCGACGCATACGCGATCAACGAGCGCGGCCAGGTCATTGGCACTGCGTGTTCGTTCTGCACCGCAAAGGATCCGGATGCCATCGCCCGTGGCTTCCTCTGGCAGGCCGGACGGATGACAGCCCTCGCCCTTCTGCCTGGTCGCTCGAACTGCGTCGCCAATGCCATCAGCGACCGAGGACAGGTCGTCGGTCGCTCTGACTACGGCGGTGCCGAGTTGCATCCCGTTCGCTGGCAAGCTGGAAAGGCCATTGGTCTCCGTCTGCCCGGAGCGTGGGACGGCGAGGCAGAAGCCCTCAACAACCACGGTCAGATCGTCGGGTACGGTGAGAGCGATTCCGGATCGCGTGCCTTCCTCTGGTACCGGGGCACGACGCTACCGCTCGCTGGGCTTGGTGGTGGCGAAGGAGGCGCGAACGCAATCAACAACCAGGGTCAGATCATCGGCTGGAGCGCCGCGAAGAACGGCTACCTGCACGCCGTCCTCTGGACGCTGAAGCTCTGACCCTCGGTAGTTGCGGGCAGCCGGGGTCAGCGGCTGCCCTGATGCGCTGAAGCACTGCCCGGGCGCAGGCTGCGCGCAGAGAGGTGAGGTATGCGCCGGTTTGCGCTGCTCGTAGCTGGGCTAGCTCTTCTCGCAGGGGTCGTCGCCACGGTGTCTGGGGGCGGGACGCAGGCCCAGGCTCGCTGGGTGATCACCGATCTCGGGACGCTCGGTGGGAAGGGAAGCGCCGCGTACGTCAAGGTGTACGACCTCAACGAGCGTGGCCAGATCGTTGGGTCGAGCGAGACGACAAGCGGAGAAAGTCACGCGTTCCTATGGGAGAAGGGGAAGATGCGCGACCTGGGCACCCTCGGTGGGAGTCAGAGCTATGCCTACGCAATCAGCGAGCACGGCCAGATCGTCGGAGACAGCGACACCAGGAGCGGTCGAAGCCATGCATTCCTGTGGGAGAACGGGAAGATGCGCGACTTGGGCACTCAGCCGGGCAGGACAGACAGCACGGCCGTGGCGATCAACGAGCGCGGCCAGATCGTCGGAAACAGCAACGTGCCGTCAGTGCACCCTGATGAAGAGAGCTTCAAGAACCGCGCCTTCCTCTGGGAGAACGGGAAGATGCGCGACCTCGGCGCG
>Ga0315273_10014317_pt1 | contig 10218 bp, 11 predicted proteins | sample YL17G02_0_MG_FD_205753 | JGI IMG/M metagenome (GOLD analysis project Ga0315273, IMG submission 205753) | Sediment microbial communities from Yellowstone Lake, YNP, Wyoming, USA - YL17G02_0 | ecosystem: Environmental > Aquatic > Freshwater > Lake > Sediment | place: USA: Wyoming | collected... | reverse complement strand
ACGACGGCCTGGTTTCAGCCCAGGTGGTGCTCACGGTGCAGAAGCACCGGCACGTCGTGGACATCACGGCGCACGCGCGCGGCGACCACATGCTGCACGGGCTGGGCGAGACCGCGGCGTGGGAGACCTCGTTCACCGAGGCCATCGAGAAGCTCACCCGGCAGGTGCACAAGGTGAAGGGGAAGTGGCAGCAGCGCAAGCGCCGCGCGATGGCCGTAAAGGCGGTCGGGGCGGCTGCCGCGCCGCCGGTCCCCGAGCCCGAGCCCCCCGAGGAGCGGCCGCGGCGCATCCTGCGCGCCTCGCGCTACCCGGTGAAGCCGATGACGGTGGACGAGGCTGCGATGGAAGTGGCGGATCGTCCCGACGCGTTCCTCGTGTTCCGCAACGCCAACACGGACACGATCAACGTGCTGTACCGGCGGAAGGATGGGAACCTCGGGCTGATCGAGCCCGAGGCCTGAGGCGCATGACCGGCGTGTCGCCGGCCATCGCGTTGAGGCTCACAGCCACCGCGTCATGACGCCTTCGACGACAGGCGCGACGGTCGGCGCGTTCCTGAGCACCCGGCCCGAGTCGGCGGGTCTCCCGCTCGAGCTCGTCGCCGGCGCCGACGGTCTCGACCGACTCATCACCAGTCCCTACATCCAGAAGACGGGCCTCGCGCTCGCCGGCTTCGACGAGTACCTCCGGCCGGGGCGCATCCTCATCTTCGGCGAGAGCGAGATCCGGTACCTCGAGAGCCTCGCGCCGGGCCCCCGGACTGCGGCGCTCGCGCGCGCGCTCGGCCGCGACATCCCGTGCGTCCTCCTCACCGGCGGCTTCGAGCCGCCGCCCGAGCTGGCCGTCGAGGCCGAGCGCGCGGGCGTGCCGCTGCTGGCCACCGGGCTCACCACGCCGGTCGCCATCGCGAAGATCACCGCGATGCTCGAGGACGCGCTCGCCGAGCGCACGCTGGTCCACGCGGTACTCATGGACATCCTCGGCCTGGGCGTGCTCATCGTGGGGGAGAGCGGCATCGGCAAGAGCGAGTGCGCGCTCGACCTCATCGTCCGCGGCCACCGCCTCGTCGCCGACGACACCGTCGAGCTGCGACGCCGCGCCGAGACGGTCCTCATCGGGACGTGCCCTGAACTCACGCGCCACCACATGGAGGTGCGCGGCCTGGGCGTCATCAACATCAAGGACCTCTTCGGCGTCGCCTCCACGCGCAACTCGAAGCGGGTGGAACTCTTGGTGCAGCTCGAGCGGTGGGAGCACGGCCTCCAGTACGAGCGCCTCGGCCTCGACGACCAGACGTACGAGATCGCGGGGCTGCGCATTCCGCTGATCCGGATGCCGGTCGCGCCCGGCCGCAACGTGGCCATCCTGGTCGAGGTGGCCGCCCGCAACCAGCTGCTCCGCTCCCGTGGCCACCACGCCGCCCGCAAGTTCGCGGCGCGCGTCGATCGCCAGTTGCGCAGCCAGGGCGGCGAGACGCCGCTTGCCGACGGGCTGACCGACGACGACGCCGACGACGGGGGCCTGGCATGACGCGCCGCGCGGCCGCGCCGGTCGTCGAGACGCCCGTGAGCGGCAGCCGGTTCGTCGTCGTCACGGGGCTGTCCGGGTCCGGCAAGTCGCAGGCGATTCGCGCGCTGGAGGACCTGGGGTACTTCTGCGTGGACAACCTGCCGACACAGCTGATCCCGACGCTCGCGCAGCTGTCGCTGCGGGCCGGCAGCGACATGTCCAAGGTCGCCATCGTCGTGGACGTGCGCGAGCGCAGCTTCCTGTCGCAGTTCGCGAGGGTGCTCCGGCGGCTCCGGGCGATGAAGCGCCTGCGGCCGGCACTGATCTTCCTCGAGGCGAGCGATGCCGCGCTGCTGCAGCGCTTCAGCGAAACGAGGCGGCCGCACCCGCTGGCGCACAACCGCCCGGTCATCGAGGGCATCCGCGAGGAGCGGGCGCGGCTGGCCGACATCCGGGCGCTGGCCGACAACATCGTGGACACCTCGCACCTGAACGTGCACGAGCTGCGCGAGGCGTTCACCGCGCTGTCACGCGACCGGGCGCCGCAGGCGCCGCTGGTCATCATCGCGCTCAGCTTCGGCTACAAGCACGGCGTGCCCGCGGAAGCGGACCTCGTGTTCGACGTCCGCTGCCTGCCGAACCCGCACTTCGTCACGACGCTGCGGCGCAGGACGGGCCGCGACCGGGCCGTCGTCCAGTACATGCTGCAGCACGAGGCCACCGGCGCGTTCCTGGACCGGCTCACGGAGTTCCTGCGGTTCCTCATCCCGCAGTACATCGCGGAAGGGAAGAGCTACCTGACGATCGCCATCGGCTGCACCGGCGGGCGGCACCGGTCGGTCATGATGGCCGAGGCGCTGCGCAAGGGCCTGGGCAGCCTCGACGGGGTGCGCCTGCGCGTGCGGCACCGCGACATCGCGATGGAGTGAGGAGAGGTCATGATTGGGGTGGTGGTCGTTACGCACGGCCAGCTCGCCACCGAGCTGGTGAACGCCGCCGAGGCCATCGTCGGGGACATCCCGCAGTTCGCCGCCGTGTCCATCGGGTGGCACGACGACGTGGAGGACGCGCGGGAGGAGATCCGGGTGGCGATCCAGCGCGTGCAGGGCCCCGAGGGGGTGCTGCTGCTGACCGACATGTTCGGCGGCACGCCGGCGAACCTGGGGCTGACGTTCTTCGAGCCCGACAAGGTCGAGGTGATCACGGGCGTGAACCTGCCGATGCTCATCAAGCTGGCCAGCGTGCGCGCGTCGCAGGACCTGCTGGCAGCGGCGCGGGAAATGCGCGACACGGGGCGGAACGCGATCTGGGTCACGTCGGACCTGATGCGGTCGGACGCGAAATGACATCGCGCACGGTGACGATCTGCAACCAGCTGGGGATGCACGCGCGGGCGGCCGCGCGGTTCGTGCACCTGGCGTCCGCCTTCGCGTCGCACATCCGGGTGGCGCGCGGGCAGAAGGTGATGGACGGCAAGAGCATCCTGGGCATCCTCCTGCTCGCGGCGGGCCAGGGAGCGATGGTCACGATTTCCGCGGAGGGCGCCGACGAAGCCGCCGCCGTGAGGGCGCTGGCCGACCTCGTCGAATCCGGGTTCGGAGAGGTTCCGTGCAGCGCCTGATCGGTATCGGCGTCTCGCCGGGCGTCGCCATCGGCCGGGCGGTGCTGTTGAAGCAGCACCCGCTGGTGCTGCGGTTCCCCGTGCGCCCCGCGCGGCTGGAAGACGAGGTGGCGCGGCTCGAACGCGCCGGGCGCCTGTCCGAGGAGCAGTTGCGCGACATCAAGGCGCACGTGTCGCGCGGCGCCACGGACCTCGGCCGTCTGTTCGACGCGCAGATCCTGATGCTGCAGGACCCGATGCTGCTGGCCCGCGCCATCGACGTCGTGCGGCGCGAGCAGGTGAACGCCGAGTGGGCGCTGCAGCGCGCCTTCGACGACCTGTCGGACATCTTCGACGGGATCGAGGATCCGTACCTGCGCGAGCGCCGCGGCGACGTGGCCGACATCGTCGGGCGCCTCCGGATGAACCTCGGGTACGGGCGAACGGCCGCGCGGGACATTTTCCGCGACGTCGAGGAGGGGTCGGTGCTCGTCGCCGACGAGCTGACGCCCTCGATGGCCGCGCAGGTGGACTGGACGAAGTTCCGGGGATTCGCCAGCGACACCGGCAGCCGCACCCACCACACCGCGATCCTGGCGCGCTCGCTGCACGTGCCGGCGATCGTCGGCCTCGGCGTCGCCAGCCACCGGGTGCTGCCGGGCAGCCTGATCGTCATCGACGGCACGGCGGGCGAACTGCTCGTGGACCCGAGCGACGAGGAGGTGGAGGTCGTCCGGGCCCGGTCCGAGCGCTGGGCGCGCGCCCAGCGTTCGCGCGAGCACGTCGGCGCCGTGCCGTCGGTCACGACCGACGGCGTCGCCATCTCCATCCAGGCCAACGTCGAGCTGCCGGACGACCTGCTCCTCGCGCAGGAGTACGGGGCGGACGGCGTCGGGCTGTTCCGCTCGGAGTTCCTGCTCGCCACGATTCGTCCCGACGAACTGAGCGAGGACGTGCAGTACGAGGCGTACCGGGGCATGCTGCAGCAGATGGCCCCAGCGCCGGTGACCGTGCGGACTTTCGACGTGGACGAGGACCAGCTGGCGGCGTGGCCGCAAGGGCTCGACCGCGCGGCCCTGCCGGAGGGTGCGCGCTCGCGCGGGCCCATGGGGTTGCGCGCCATTCGCCTGTGTCTGGCGCGGCGCGACATGTTCCGCACGCAGTTGCGGGCGTTGCTGCGGGCCGCGCGCCACGGACACCTGCGCCTGCTGTTTCCGTTCGTGTCCGGGGTGGAGGAACTGCGCGAGGCGAGGGCCGTGCTGGCCGAGGCGGCCGCCGAGCTGGAGACGCGGGGCGAGACGCCGCCACGAGTCCCGGTCGGCGTGATGATCGAGATTCCGTCGGCGGCCATCACCGCCGATCTGTTCGCGCGCGAGGCGGACTTCCTCAGCATCGGAACCAACGATCTGATCCAGTACTCACTCGCCGTGGACCGGACCGACGCGCGCGTGTCGCGGCTCTACGAGCCGCTCCATCCCGCCATTCTCCGGACGCTGAGGCACATCGTGCGAGCGTGCGCGCGCCGGAAGACCGCCATCGCCGTGTGCGGCGAAATGGCGTCCGACCCCGTGATCCTGCCGCTGCTCATCGGCCTGGGGCTCACCGAGTTCAGCATGAGCCCGTCGGCGATCCCCGTGGCGAAGCAGGTCATCAGCCGCGTGCGCGCCGCGGACATGGAACGCGTGGCGCGGCAGGTGCTTCGCATGGCCACCGTGGCGGAGATCGAGCGCCACCTGCTCACCTCGCTCGGCGAGCTCGTGACGCAGGCGCGCGGGCAGATCGCCTCCTCCGACACGAACGCGTAGGAGCTGACCGGCGAGACGCCGGTCTCAGGCCATCCTGCGTGCTGATCGCGGCGCGCAGCGGGCACGTCGCGTCGGACGGGGCGCGTCGGCACGCGTCCGCTTGTCGACGCCCGCACGGTCGTCTATGCTGGCGCACGGATGTTCCTGACACCCCTCCTGTCGGCGCCGGACGGGTACGCGCTGCGCAACGCCCGCGAAGGCTCGGTCGTCGCCACGCAAGTCGAGGTCGCGGCCGACTCGAAGAGCCGCCGCAAGGGACTGCTCGGCCGCGACGGCATGCGGGCCGGCGACGCGCTGGTCATCGCGCCGTGCGGCGGCATCCACACCTTCTGGATGCGCTTTGCCATCGACGTCCTCTTCGTCCGGAAGGACGGCCGCGTGGTGAAGTGCGTGCACGCGATCCCGCCCTGGAGAATCGCGCTCGCTCCGCTGGCTTCCGCCGCCATCGAACTGCCCGCCGGGACTCTCCGGCAGACGAACACCCGCAAGGGGGACTCCCTCGTGGTCGTTCGCTCGTCCGGCGCGGACGTCAGCGCGCAGGACTGAAGTCCTGCGCCGCGGCTCATGATTCGCGGAACACGGCCTCGGCCCTGTTTGCTGCGTTCTTCCAGGCCGCCGTCGCGCCGGTTGGCGCCGTTCGCGAGATGCGGCTATAGTGATGAGAATGGCGTGCGCGGGCCGCGGGCCGCGCACGGCGGGCTGGAGGATCGCCCTCATGGACAACGGTGTGATCAAGGTGGAGAAGCCCTGGGGCCATGAACTCCGGTGGGCGAGGACCGACCGCTACGTGGGCAAGGTGATCCACGTCAACGCGGGGCACTCGCTGAGCCTGCAGTATCACAACCAGAAGGAAGAGACGATCCTGCTGTGGTCCGGGCGCCTGAAGTTCGAGATCCAGGACGGCGATCGCATCGTCACGCGCGACATGCGGCCCGGGGAGTCGGCCCACATCCGCCCGAAGATGGTGCACCGGATGTCGGCCATCGAAGAGTGCGACATCTTCGAGGTTTCGACGCCGGAACTGGACGACGTGGTGCGGATCGAAGATCGGTACGGGCGGGTGGAGCCGGTGTAGGCGGAAGGAAGAACGTAAAACGAAAAATGTAGAACGACGAACGCGGATCCCGAGTGGAACGCGAGACGAAGCGCCGGTCCTTCGGGCCCGTCTCGCGTCTTACGTTTTACATTTCGAGCGTCAGAACGGGATATCGTCGTCGTTGACGTCGGGTGCCGGGGCGACGTCCTGGCTCTGGCCCTCGACATGGTCGCGCTCGTAACGCGCGCCGCCCGACCGCTGCTGGCCTCCGCTGCCGCCCGACCCGCCGCCGAGCAGGACGATCCGGTCGGCCTTCACCTCGGTGGAGTAGCGCGTGACCGGCTTGTCGCCGGGGTTGTCGGTCCTTTCCTCCCACTTGCGCGTCTGCAGCCGGCCCTCGACGTAGATCTGCTTGCCCTTGGTCAGGTACTCGTTCAGCGTCTCGGCCTGCTTGCCCCAGATGATGACGCGGTGCCACTCGGTCTGTTCCTTGCGCTGGCCCTCCTTGTCCTTGTAGACTTCGGTCGTCGCGAGGCTGACCGTCGCCACCGCCGCGCCGCCAGGCGTGTAGCGCAACTCGGCATCGCGCCCCAGGTTCCCCACGAGAATCACGCGGTTCACGCTCCCCATGACATCGTCCTTTCAGCGGGGCACCGAGACAGGCTCGGCCCCAACCCCTCCCGGTTCCGTAGGACCGGCGTGCCGCCGGTCGTCAACTACGGCTGGTCCGGGCCCTTCACCCTGGTCACCCCCTGATTGGCCATGACCACCCATTGGTTGTCCGCCGGGTACTTGTCGATGACCGCCTGGTACGACTCCCTGGCGCGCATCTTGTCGCCGGCGTCCTCGAACGCGTTACCGCTCTTGTAGAGCGCCTCGGGCACCTTCGTGCTCGCCGGGTAGTTGTTGACCACCTTCGCGTAGGCCTCGACCGCCTGGTCGAACTTGCCGAGCTTCCGGTAGCTGTCCCCGATGTACATCTGGGCGTCGGGCGCTTGCGTGGACTTCGGCCAGTTGTTGAGATAGGAGACGAACCCCGGGATGGCGAGGTCGTAGTTGCCCACCATGAAATCGCTCTGCGCCTGTTGGAAGATCTGGCTCGGCGGCGCGCCCGGCTGCTCGGGCTGGCCCTGCGGAGGCGTCGCGGGGTTGCCCGCGGCCGGCGCGCCCATTTGCGGGATCGTCCGGCTGATCGCCTCGACGTCCTGCGCCATCGTGCCGAGGCGCACGTTGTTGTCGTCGGCCTTCTCGCGCACCACGCGCAGGTCGCTCGCCATGGCGTCGATCACGAGCTTGTGATCCGCCAGCAGCTTGCGGTTGGTCCCGCCCTGCTCGTCCAGCTTCGCGGTGACGGCCCTCATGACGTCGGTGAGCGTGGCGATCAGGAGCTGCTGCCGCTGCAACTGCTCCTGCAGCATGCGGATGTCCGCCATCAGCTGCTGGTGTTCCTTGTTGGCCGCGCCGGCGGGCGTGGCGAGGAGCATGAGGACGACCAGCCCCAGGGAGGCGTGGGTGAAGAGTCTTCTGACCATGATGAGCTGCCTATTTCACGGTGATCACGAAGTGCGCGCGCCGGTTCTTTTCCCACGCGGCCTCCGTGTGTCCCGGATCGAAGGGGAACTCCTTGCCGTAGCTGACCGTCCGCAGCCGGTCGGCCGGGACGCCGAGCGAGACCAGGTAGGCGCGCACGGCGACGGCGCGCCGTTCGCCGAGGGCGAGGTTGTACTCGGCAGTGCCGCGCTCGTCGCAATGGCCTTCGATCGTGACCCCCCACGTCGGATGCTGCTTCAGCACCGCCGCGTCGGCGTCGAGCACCTGCTGCGCGTCGGCCGACAAGTCGCCCGCGTCGTACTCGAAGAAGATCGGCTTGAGCGGGGACTCGCGGTTCAGCTCGTCGAGCGACTTCGTGTCGATGGCCGTCCCGGTGACGGCCGGCACGGGCACCACCGGCTGCTCGGCCACCGGCTGCGGCGGCGTGAACGGCGGCGGCGGCGTGGCGGCCGGCGCCTGGGTCGCGGGCTCGGGCGGCGGCATGGGCCGGAGGACCGGAGACTTTTTCTTGGCGCACGCGCCGGCCACCAGGGCCAGCGCGACGATGAGGATTGCGAGTACCTGTCCCGCCGATCGGATCTGCATGGGGTCGCCTCGTCTTGCCCGGTGTCCAGTGGGGTCGGGAGCCATGACAGAATTGGCCGCCATCCGATTCCGATTCTGTAGCTACTCCCGACCCCGTTTCACCTGATTGTACCAGTCTCAGCGCGACCAGTTCGGCATGAAATTGCCGCCGGCCTTCGTAATCGGGCGCGGGTCCCGGCCGTCCCGTCCGATCGTCCAGATCTGGTAGCGCCAGCCGCCCCCGCGCGTGGAGGCGAACGCCAGGTGCTTGCCGTTCGGCGCGTACGCCGGGCTCTCGCTCGTGCCCTGGCCGAAGGTGATCTGGCGCACCTGGTTGCTGGCCAGATCCAGGATCTTGATGTCGAACACCCCGGGGCTCGTCCGCGACGTGAACGCGATCTCGTTGAACGGCGCGGGCGACCACGTCGGCCGGTCGCAGTAGGATTCCCGCGTCTTTTGCGTCGCGTCGCCGCCCTCGGCGCTCATCACGTAGATCTGCGGCGCGCCCGACCGGTCGGACACGAACGCGATCTGCTGCCCGTTGGGCGACCACGTCGGCGTCACGTCGATGGCCGGGTTGCGCGTCAGCCGCCGCACGTTGGTTCCGTCGGTGTTCATCACGTAGATCTCGTTGTTGCCCTCGCGGTTCGAGACGAACGCGATCTTCGAGCCGTCCGGTGAGAACACCGGCAGGAAGTTCATGAACTGCGGGCTGGTGCCCGCCGGCGTCTTCAGGATCCCCTGATAGATGAACGACACGTAGATGGCCGCGTTGCCGGGCACGTAGGAGGTGTAGGCGATCGACCGGCCGTCGGGTGCCCAGTTCGGCGAGATATTGAGGTTCCGGTTGATCGTCACCCGCGTCTGGTTCTCGCCGTCGTAGTCGCAGATGTAGATCTCCTTCACCTGCCGCTTCTCGACGGGGCCGGCCACCGGCTCGCCCAACCGGTCCGTGTCGAACGCGATCCGGGTGCGGGCCACGCCCCGCAGGCCCACCTGCTGCTGCAGCACGTCATCCGACATCGTGTGCGCGAACAGCCGGACGTTCACCGCGCGCCCGCGATCCGACGTCTGGTCGTACTGCGTGGCGAACGCCACCCGCCCGCTCTGCACCTGGTAGAGGCGCATCTCGACGTGCAGGCCGGTCGCATTCTTCTGCACGGTCCCGATCACCAGTCCGTCGGCGCCGATCTCCTTCCACCGGTCGAACGGCACGTCGGTGGCCGACCGCGCCGCCGGGATCGTCGCGTACGTGTCGCGCGGGATCATGTCGAACTCGCGCTCGAACCGGAGGTCGTCCCAGAGCACCCGCCCGAGCGTCTTCGCCGCCGCCGCCGTCTCGGCATCGCTCGTGAGCGGCAGGAAGTCGGGCACCGCGTAGTGCGGCACCGTGCCCGGGCCTCCCATGATCGTGATGAGCGGTTCCTGGCCCTGCGGCGCCGGCTTCGGCGGCGGCAGTTGCGGCGGGCCCTGCTGCCAGGCAACGGCTGCGATCGAGCCGGCCAGGAGCACGGCAGGAACAAGAAGGGTTCTGCGTAGCATCAGCGCGTGTACACAAATCGAAGGTGAACGGTCAGGCGGTCGCCGGAGAACGCGGCGGGCAACGGCGCCAGCCGCGACGTCGTCATCACCGACCGCAACGCCGCGTTGTCGAGCGCCAGGATCCCGGTCTGGCGCTCCACCTCGATGCCCGTGATGAGGCCGTCCCGCAGGATCGTGAACTTCACGAAGACCTCGCCCGCGTACACCTGCCGGTCCACCCAGTGCGACCGGATCCGCGAGGTCATCGTCGTCAGGTACTCGGGGCAGCAGAAGTTGCCGACGTCGAGGTAGCTGCCGTCGCCGCCCATGCCTCCCGTCGCCAGGCCGAACCCCATGCCCTCCGAGCCGGTGTCACCGAAGGCGCGCCCCTGCTTGACCTCGGCGCCGCGTGTGGGCTGCCGCCCTTCGCCTTCCTCGACGTCTGTCTTCGCCGGCGTCTTCGGCGCGGGCTTGCCCTTCGACACCGGCACTGTCATCTCCGGCGCGGTCCTGGCGGGCGGCCGAACCGCCTCGGGTTTCACCGCGGGTTCGGTGGTCTGCACCGGTCTCCCGGCCAACGGGTTGAGGCCGCCGGCCGCCGGGCCAGGCGCGCCGCCGCCCAGGCTGATCGT
>Ga0315273_10014315_pt1 | contig 10219 bp, 11 predicted proteins | sample YL17G02_0_MG_FD_205753 | JGI IMG/M metagenome (GOLD analysis project Ga0315273, IMG submission 205753) | Sediment microbial communities from Yellowstone Lake, YNP, Wyoming, USA - YL17G02_0 | ecosystem: Environmental > Aquatic > Freshwater > Lake > Sediment | place: USA: Wyoming | collected... | reverse complement strand
AGGTGTTCAGGAACGCAATTTGATCAGGAGGTGGTCGAAGCCTTTATCAAAGCCTACGAGAAAGGGGAAATATGAGAAGGCATAGGGCATGGAGCAGAGAGCCTAGCGTTTCGATCACTAAAAATCGTTATAAATAAAAACTCCGAACTCCGAACTTAGAACTGATTATGTCCATTGAAGAGATTATTCAATCGTGGAAACGTTCAAAAAATATTTCGCCTTGTCTCACCGACCTACGCATTTTTAAGAAAAGGGAGGGTCGATATCAACCTTTTCCGGACTTCCTCCATCCCCTTCTAAAAGAGGCGTTGAAATCGGAAGGAATTGAATCTCTCTACTCTCACCAGGCTGAAGCCATTCAACATGTCCAGGAGGGACAGGATGTGGTGGTGGTGACTCCCACCGCATCCGGAAAGACCCTTTGCTACAACCTTCCGGTTTTGAACAAAAATCTTTCCGACCCTTCATCCAAGGCATTCTATCTTTTTCCCACCAAAGCCCTCTCTCAGGACCAGATGTTCGAACTCCAGAACCTGACGAAGAGGCTTGACAGGCCGATCCGGACCTTCACCTACGACGGTGATACTCCCCAGGACGCACGGCAGGCGATCCGGACACAGGGAGATGTGGTCATCACCAATCCGGACATGCTCCATACGGGAATCCTCCCCCATCATACGAAATGGGTGATCTTCTTCCAGAATTTGAGATTTGTGGTGATCGACGAACTCCATACCTACCGGGGTGTCTTCGGATCGCATATGACCAATGTGCTGAGGCGGCTGAGTCGAATCTGCGATTTTTATGGATCGAAACCCCGGTTCATCTGCTGTTCGGCAACGATTGCCAATCCGAAGGAACTGGCTGAAAAGCTCCTGGAGAGGGATGTTTTTCTGGTCGATCAGAATGGAGCCCCCTCTTCGGAGAAGATCTTCATTTTCTATAACCCGCCCGTGGTGAACAAAGAGCTGGGCATCCGGGGAAATCATATCCATGCGGCAAGGCGGCTGGTCTCGCCCTTCATCAAGCAGGGAATCCAGACCATTCTCTTTGCCACCAGTCGTCTTAATGTTGAAGTCCTGACCAAGTATTTGAAAGACCGTTTCGAGAAGAGGTTGGAGGACAAGGGAAGGATCAGGGGATATCGGGGGGGCTATCTTCCAGAGGTCCGCAGGGAGATCGAGAAAGGATTGCGGGAGAAAGAGGTGAAGGCCGTTGTATCCACCAATGCCCTTGAACTCGGAATCGATATCGGAGACCTTGATGTCTGTATGATTGCAGGCTATCCCGGAACCATTGCCAGCACCTATCAGCAGGCAGGAAGGGTTGGGAGGCGAACGGAGAAGTCGCTGGCCGTTCTCATCGCGCGGAGCCAGCCCCTGGATCAGTTCATCATCGAAAATCCAGACTATTTCTTCGGAAGATCGCCTGAATTCGGATTGATCAATCCGGACAATCTCCTCATCCTTCTCAGCCATATCCAGTGTGCGGCCTTCGAACTTCCCTTCCGGGACGGAGAACGGTTTGGCAGAGAAGATCTGGGTGAGATCCTGCGATATCTCGAAGAGAAGGGAACCCTTCACTATGTGGACCACCACTGGTACTGGACCAAAGATGCCTATCCTGCGGAGAAGGTGAGCCTCCGCTCGACCTCCGAGGAGAACTTCGTCGTGGTCGATACGACGAAGAAAAAAGAAGAGGTGATCGCAGAGGTGGACTTCACGGCTGCTCATACCACGCTCTATGAGGGGGCGGTCTATCTCTGCGAGTCGGAGCTTTACGCCGTGGAGAGGCTTGATTACCCGAACCGAAGGGCCTATGTGAAGAAGACGGCCGGAGACTACTACACCGATGCCATCGATTATACCGATGTCTCCATACTGGAGGGTTTTGAAAGGAAGCAAGCAGAGGGAATCTTCTACGAACATGGCGAGGTGAGGGTCACCACACGTATTGTCGGGTATAAGAAGATTAAATTCTACACCCTTGAAAATTTGGGGTACGGAAAGATTGAGCTTCCGGACCTCCAGTTTCACACCACTTCTTACTGGATCACCTTTAAGAAGGAACTGCTGGACCGACTTCCCTATCCCAGGCTGGAGGCGATCGAAGGCATCCTCGGACTTGGCTATGCCTTCCATTCGATGGCCGCCCTTCACCTGATGTGTGATCCTCATGATCTGAACCGCTGCGTGGGAGACCGGGGTGCAAAATGGTTCATCAGGCTTTCGAGGGATTCAAAGGGAATTTATTCCTCCTTCAGCTCTCCGGAAGAGATTACGAACGAGAAGATCGATCTCTTTGAGCCCACGCTCTTCATTTATGATAATTTTCAGGGAGGAATAGGGTTCAGCCACCAACTCTTCGATGATACCCTGAGTCTCCTTGAGAAGACGAAGAGGCTGATCTCAAAATGTGAATGCCCATACGGATGTCCCTCTTGTGTGGGTCCGGTGAAAGAGGTGGGCGAGAAATCGAAGGAAGTAGCCTTGGCGTTGCTGGGGAAAATTTTAAAATAGCAATTTCGGAATTCGGAGTGCGGATTTCGGATTTAATTCCGCAATCTGCAATCTAAAATCCGCATTGGGAACGATGGATCTTAAAGAACGTCTTCGACAACTTTCATCTATATCAAAAACTCCTACTGCCTCAATCGAAGAGGATGAGGGAGGAGGGGACCTGAGGGGACGTCTGGATCGTCTTCTCCGGTCGGAGAAGGTCTATCGAAAGCGAGAACTCTTTCCCATCGACAAACTGGTTGATGGAAAAGTCGTCTCCACGCCTGAGGGGGAGACCTTCCAGGCAGAGGAGTATTTCCCCTCTCACTTTCGGTACGGAGAGATGACCCTGACCGAAATTCTCGACATCCCCACCTATCCAGCCCATCTCCTCTTGAGAGACGACCGGTTGAAGGAGTTCGATTTCAGGAAGGCCCTCTTTCTTGACACAGAGACGACCGGCCTCTCAGGTGGCACCGGCACATTTGCCTTTATGGTGGGACTGGGGTTCTTTCAGGGAGACGGGTTTGTCGTCCACCAGCTCTTCATGAGAGACTATTCGGAGGAGAGAGCTTCCCTTTCCATTCTGCAGGAGATCCTCGATTCCTTTCAGTTCCTGGTCACCTTCAATGGCAGGCATTATGACATTCCGCTCCTCGAGACTCGATTCATCCTCTCGCGGAAGCGTTCAAAGATCAGGGAGATCCCCAACTTCGACCTCCTCTATCCATCGAGAAAGATCTGGAAAGGGGCCTATGAAAACTGCCGTCTGGTCACACTGGAATCGAGACTCCTGGGGATGGAGAGAGAGGATGATATTCCATCGGAGTGGATTCCCTCCCTCTATTTCGACTATATCCAGACGGGAGATGCGAGAAAGATCCACCGCGTCTTCTACCACAACCGGATGGATATCCTCACGATGGTGGCCCTGGCAGGGAGGATTCATCTCATCTATCATGACCCGCAGGCGGCGCGGCCCAGGAAGGGAGTGGAACATTTTTCTCTCGGGAGACTCTTCTGGGATCATGGAGATCGTCAGAAGGCGATCCCCTGCTTCGAGATTGCCCTGAAGCGGTGCGACGACGAGCTTGCCTGGGAGGTGATGAAATGGCTCTCCATGGCCTTCAAAAAGACCGGAGAGACTGAGAAGGCCCGATCTCTCTGGGAGGAGATGATGGGATTGCCCTATAAAAGGGATGGTCATCCCTACATCGAACTGGCAAAATATCATGAACACCGCCTCAAGGAGTTTGAGAAGGCTATCGCTTATGTGGATCAAGCATTGGCCATAATCCCCTCGCATCGGGAGAGGGAGATCGAACATCTCCTGGAGAGGAAGCAGAGATTGCTGAAGAAAAAGGTCGGGAATGAGGCTCGATGATCGTTTCAGATGGCTGATCTGGCTCTCTCTCGCTGAGATCGGTACGATGCTTGTCTTCAATAACTATTCCGCCCTCCTTCCCATCCTCCAGAAAGAATGGTCACTGACCAATAGCGAAGCAGGCTGGATCTTCTCTTCCTACCAGATCGGTTATATCCTGGCGGTCGTCCTCTTCACCTCCCTCACCGATTATATCAATACGAAATATATCTACCTTGTAACCTCTCTCTGGGCAGGGCTTGCCGGAATCCTGTTCTCTTTCCGGGCTGAGGATTTCTATTCGGCGATGATTCTGAGAACCCTGATGGGAATCGGTTTTGCAGGAACCTATATGCCCGGGCTGAGGATGGTATCTGAAAGATTTCCGTCAAGGGAAAGGGGGAGAGCGGTGGGGATTTATGTGGGCGCTTTCACCCTCGGTGCGGCGATTTCCCTCTTTCTCACCGGAATGGTTAACTCTCTTTTTTCATGGAGATGGGCTTTTTTCATCACCTCTTTGGGTCCGATCGCCGGAGGGATGATCGCTCTCTTTAAACTGGGCGAGGTGGCGAGAACAAAGGCAGAGGAGGAAACGAGAATCCCTCTCACTGAGGTTTTGCGGAACCGGCCTGCCCTGATGATGATCGGAGGTTATGCGGCCCATATGTGGGAGATGTTCGGGATGAGGGGATGGATTGTTGCCTTTCTCACGGCCTGTCTTCTGACAGCCCATTATGATTTAGAAAAGGCGGTGAGCCTCAGCGCGGTCATCGCCGGAGCGGTCACACTGGTAGGCGCCTTCTCCAATGCACTGGGTGGCGCACTCTCCGATCGATTCGGAAGGGCCAATACGATCATCGTCGTGATGTTAGGGAGCGGGATGCTCTCCCTGCTCATCGGATGGACGAGAGGCTTTCCCATTGCCCCGATCCTACTGCTTTCGCTTCTCTATGGGTTTATGGTAACGGGCGAGTCCTCGGTGCTTTCAACGGGAGTGACGGAGATGGCCCGACCCGGAGGACTGGGCAGGACCATGGCTCTGCAATCTCTCCTGGGATGGGGAGCCGCCTCGATTTCGCCCATCCTCTTCGGATATATATTGGATCTTACCAATCCAGCAGACGCCTTAACTCGATTCGGATATGTTCCCAACTGGGGCTGGGCGTTTGTGATCCTGGGACTGGGCGGATTGATGGGCCCCCTGATCATCTGGCGACTGAAGAGAGAAGCGAGAGCTCTGAAAAGATCCTGAAATCTCTGCAATCCTCTTTTCTTAAGAGTCTCAGAATTGAATTGACATGTTCCACAAAATCTCCCCTTGCCCCTCTTTGCCAAAGAGGGGTATTTTCCCTCCCTTTGGAAAAGGGAGGTGAGGAGGGATTTTATAAAACAATGTCGTTATTATTATGAGACTGTTAATAAAATCTGTGTCATCAAGAGAGCGAGAAATATTTTTCAGAGCTCTCTCGAAGTTGCCTATTGACAGGGAGGGTCTGGATCTCTATATTATCAAGTCGAAGGGTATGGTAGAAACTCATTAAACTTTATTAATCAGGGAGGAAAAGCAAATGCCCACTTATGATTATCGTTGCCCGACATGCAAAAAGAAATTTTCTCTCATTCTCAGCATCAAAGACCATGACGCAGGCAAGGCAAAGTGCCCGAAATGCGGGGGAAAGAAACCGGAGCAGCTCATCACTCTTTTTCAGGCGAAGACCTCAAGAAAGAGTTAGAAACCAAATTTAGATATTCAAGGGTTCTCTGGACCAATAATCTCCAGAGTCGTTGATTGTCTTCTGGAGGAAAGAACTGGAGGAACCCCTTTGAGAACCGCTCTGTTACCTCTTCTGTTATCTTATCCATTGACCAACCTTCTTGAATCCTCCCAAGTGCAAAAGACTTAAAGTCTTCAATGCACTGCCTTCCCATCTTTAGATGCCGCCTGACCTCTTCCCTCCCGGAGATGGCTCCATAATGGCCCCTGCACAGGATTTGGGGATCGATGGCTTTCATTTTATCGAGAGATTTTTCAGCTTCATCGAGACGGTACCAGTAATTGGGCCGGAAGAAATCCGGAGGCGTATAGAATCCGGCCGCATCGGTGCAGAAGAGCGTCTCTTCATTTTCCAGATAAGCACAGAGGCAGTCAGGAGCGTGGCCGGGCGCCTCGATAAACTTTATTCTGGCACCCTTTCCAAGGTCGAGGATCGAGCCTTCCTCCAGAACAATATCGAGCGGAAATGGAACCAAGGGAGTAAGGGTTGGGACTTCTGAAACCAAACCATTCTCCATCAAAGTCAGAGTCATCGTCCTGTCGGAATCAAAAATCTTTCCCATAATTCTCTCGTTTGAAAAGGTTTTCCGATTTAAGACAGAAGAGGCGATTTTCATCCATGGATATCTTTCCTTAAGAAGTGGAAAGACCATCATGTGGTCAAAGTGGGAATGGAGGATAACGAGGTGAGAGATGGATTCGAGTGGGATACCTAATTGGCCGAGATGTTTTAAGAAAGGATAGGCGACCGCACTGATCCCGCCTTCAATAATAGCGTTGGTTTCTCCCCTGACCAGATAAAGGTTGAAGAGCTCACTTCCCAGGAGGGTGATATGGTCGGTAATTTGAAGCGGCAGTTGCACAAGATTTCATTAACCCATTGTTTTTGAGGGTTCAAGAGGTCGTTTTATTGCGGAATACAACACAGAAAAACCCGCATTCCGCAATCCATCTCCCCCTATCTTCCTATCCCCGCAAGGGTTGATCAATGCGTATGTGCGAATGTGCGGGGACGATTAAAGGTTCCGGCTTCTGCTTCAGGTTTGATTTCTCCACGAATTCCGATTTTCACCTTTTTGAAGGGAATGTCCTTTCCGGAAGCTTCGATTGCATCCTCTGTTGCCTTGACCAGACCGAAACAACAAGGAACTTCCATAAAGGGGACGGTCACGCTCTTAATCGAATTTGCCTTAAAAATAGCGGTCAATTTCCCTTTATAGAGCTGGATATCATCCAATTTTGGGCAGCCCACGACCAAAGCCTTTCCTCTGAGAAAATCCTGATGGAAATTAGCATAAGCAAACGGGACGCAATCGGCCGCAATCAGTAAATCCGCATCCTGAAAATAAGGGGCATCGACAGGCACTAACTTTAACTGGATAGGCCATTGAGAGAGTGCCGATTCGGACGGTGTTGCGTTAGCCTTCTCTATTGGTTTGGGAATCTGGAATTGCAATACCCTCGATGAAGGGCAACTTCCAAATTGAGGTTCAGGTTGAGGCTTAGGTTGAGGTTTATGAGTGTGAGTTGCCTCTTTCTGGTTGTGGAGATGAATTTCTACTGCCTTTTCATCGAATTCTTCAGCCTCTCTCTCACTGATGGTAATGGCATCCTCAGGGCAATGTCCGAGACAGGCGCCGAGGCCGTCACAGAACTTATCGCTAACCAATTTTGCCTTTCCATCCACGATCTGAATCGCACCCTCAGCACAGTTGGGAATGCAAAGCCCGCATCCATTACACTTCTCCTCATCAATCTTAACAATCTTTCTCGTTGCCATCTTTTATTCCTCCCTTGGATTATTTTTACCCCGTTAGAAAGCCCCAGCATTTATGCGGGGGGATATTAGAAATAAAAAGCGTCAGTTCCTTATTGAGGGTGGGTTCAAAACCCTGCCCATTCTAACGGGGTTAACTTAAAGATAGCCTGCTTCATAATCTTTTTCCTTGATCTAAGTCAAAAGGCAGAAAAAATTAGCAACTCTTTGAATTTATAAACGATTACTTAAGAGATCAAATGCCAGGGCGATCCTTGAGATTATTAGAGAGGAAATCGCTCCATCCGACGGACTCAATTTTCAATCTATTGATTTATTTTTTAAAGTGCAATATCAGTACTGTCCGGTTAAAGTTTTAAAATTATTTGAATTGTCATTTTATTCTAACAGGATAAATGTGATTGTGAACGTTTTCGATTTCAATATTTTCTCTCCGATTGGTCATAATCTTCCTATCACGGATAGGAAAGGAGTGACCAATGCACTCAGGGCGAATCATTTTCTCTCAGCTAATGAGCTTTTTCCCAAGACACGAATTCGACAAATGCGTTCTCCGGGTAGCCCTGGCGATGTATTTCACTATCATTGCAACCACCGTGGTTCACCAGATCCCCTCGCAAAAGGCATGGCTTGTTTTCGGCATTATCGGAGCCATATTGATTTTACTGACCATCACCGGAGAGATCAGTTCAAGAAGAATGGTGAGGGAAGCAGGCAAGTTCCAGAAACAGATGGAAGAAACTTCCAAACAAATGCAGAAACAGATGGAAGGGGTAACCAAGGAGGTGCAGAAGGCTTCAGAGGATGCCACCAAGGAGATGCAAAAGGCTACAGAAGAAGCAACCAAGGCTCTTGAGGAGTTGCAGAAACAAATGGAGAAGTCAAAGGAGAAAAGCGACTAAACGAAAGGGATCGGGGTTTGTTTTTCGAAAACTGATGCGAAAGGCAGGCCCCGCCCCCATCCCACCTATCTCTTCAATTCAATATCGAACCCCCAGTTAAAAGTGATTCCTCCTTGACTGTATTCGGAAGATGATTTCCCCTCAAAATGATTGTTGTTGATTAATTTAAGGTTACAGGTATTTTTAGCCATTCCTCCTTCGTTATCCACCTTCGCGTTATTGGAAAAAATATAATCCTTCCCTTTTTTCTCGCCTGTAAAATACTTTAACTGTGGAGGATTAAAAACCATGCCTGATTTGAATTCCATTTTAAACTGACCGCCACTTTGGGTAATTTCAACACTTCCCTTACTTGGTTTACCTGCTGGAACGGGGCCTTTTGCCCAATGATTGGATGTTGAATAGTTCCAGGTTCCCACAATAGGCTCTGCTACCGCCAAATTGGCAAGATTTAGAAAAATAAATAAAGACAGAAATCCTATCCCAGCAAACCTTCTTTTTCCCCCTCGGGTAAGCATAAATTTCTCCTTTCTTTTGAAAATTTATTTCTTAACGATTTCAACACGGCGATTTTTGGCTTTGCCTTCTTCGGTTTTGTTATCTGCAAAGGGCTTATCCTGTCCCCAGCCTGCGGCAGTAAGGCGTTTTGCATCAATCCCTGTTTTCACGAGAGCGCTGACCACGGACTCCGCTCGCTGTTGTGAAAGGGTTTTGTTTCTCGCCGGAGTCCCCGTGCTATCAGTATGACCTTCGATGCCTACCTTCAAACTGGGGTTATCCTTGAGGAGTTTCACAATTTGATCGATAATGGACCTGGATTCAGGCTTGATGGTAGCCTTGTCAGTGTCGAAGTTGATGTAAACCGCTACGAAGCCCTGTTTGTTCAGGGCGGCAAGCATATCACCGGCTGTCACCTCCTGGACCATCGCCTTTTTTTCAACGATGACTAAGTTGTACGCCTCTCCCGAGTCATAAGCCTTAACATGAACCCACGTGATCGCTCCCCCTTTTTCAACTTTTAAATAAGTTTGATAACGGGCTTCGAATACGGTCATTCCTCCACTCTTCTGGATGGCATTAGCGCAATTGCGCACAATTTGAATTTCACTCGGAGCCTTTGCTCCTTTATTAAGAACATACTTGACGAAGTGATAAGTTCCCTCGACCGGCGCCTCTTTTCCCTGGGAATCAGCGAAGGTATACTGATCAAAATCCTTTTTCTCACAGCTATCAATATAGAAGCCAGGCATCCGGCTCAGAAGCGGATGATCTTTACACCCCGGGTCATCCTGGGCATAACCTATTCCTGCTGAAATTAGAAGAAGTGTAAACATCACCAACCCTGTCCGTAACCCTTGCTTTCTCATGTAAATCCTCCTCATCTGTTTAGTGCAAACTCAAGGGGTGCTCCAAGAGGAAGTCCTGCGGGCTTTCGGTTTGATGACCTGTGCAAAGGTAAACTGAGGAACCAACAGGGAGAAAATGGCAAGAAAAGTCGCAAAATTATTTAACTTTTCCATGCGCTCCCCCCCTTTTTACCACGCAAACAGAAAGTTAATAAATCATTAGCCGGAGGCTGAATAGAAATATTCACCCTCCAAAAAACTTTAAATTTTACCCCATTTTCTGCTGAATTAAATACCGCTCTGCTTTTCGGCGAAATCACCAGCGATGGGCAGTTTGTATTTCTCGCCTTTGAAAGCCTTAAACATCAGGAATAGCCAGAGGAGCAGAGTTAGGATTGAAAGGATGAGGGATAAAATCCATCCGACAAAAGGGATCACTCCAAGAATGATCATAGCCACGAAGAGGGGCAGAAAGACGGCCAGGGATTGAGCGGCATGAAACCGAACGAACTTGTTCTCCCTCTCAAGAGCCAGAAAAACGATTCCGGTCACCCATCCC
>Ga0315273_10014314_pt1 | contig 10219 bp, 12 predicted proteins | sample YL17G02_0_MG_FD_205753 | JGI IMG/M metagenome (GOLD analysis project Ga0315273, IMG submission 205753) | Sediment microbial communities from Yellowstone Lake, YNP, Wyoming, USA - YL17G02_0 | ecosystem: Environmental > Aquatic > Freshwater > Lake > Sediment | place: USA: Wyoming | collected... | reverse complement strand
ATAAAAAATTAAAGTCAACTACCTGCATAAAGAATATTTACGTTTCCACAATTGGATACCAGGACCTGATTTATACAGATCGTACACTTCAACAACTCAAGAATGCCGGAGGACTTCGTTTAATTGAAGAGCAGGATGCTGACAGCATAATTAAATATGATCAGCATTTGAGATACCTGCTGAAAGTGGAATCAACTTCTTTACAGGAAATGCAAACAAGGGTCAGAAATACAAGGAACTCTGTTTTTGCTTATTCTGAAATCATGGAGACGGAATGGCAAAGGGGAGCCCAGCCAGAAACTGTAAACTTAATTTCAACAGATAAGGAGTTATTGAACAGATTTTTTAATGAAGTAATGGTGTACCGCTTTGCATGCCGCTTTCAGTTTCGTCAACTTATGAAATTAAAAGAAAATGCTGTACGCCTTATTCATTTCTATTCTCAAAAATATCATTTAAAATAATCTGATAATGGAAATACATGCACACACTCACACCGCCGACCCTGATCCTTCGACAAGCTCAGGACATCGGGGCAGGAAAAAATGGACCCATTACCTCTGGGAGTTTCTCATGTTATTCCTTGCTGTGTTTTGTGGTTTTTTAGCAGAAAACCTGCGGGAAGATATTGTGGAAAAACACCGGGAAAAAGAAATAATAGTATCATTAGTTGAGGACTTAAAGACAGATACTACATTATTAAATAATCAGCTGATGACACAAAAACAAAATAAAATATCTATGGACAGCCTGGTTATTTCATTGACAGCCCCTGATATAAAAGAAAGGGGAGCTGAAATATATTATTACTGCCGTAAAATATTCCGATTTACTTTTCTCAGGTATACTGACCGAACGATACAGCAATTGAAAAACGCTGGTAGTTTCCGGTTAATCAAAAGCAACAAAGTTGCTGATGGCATTCTTAAATATTATTTTCATTTGGAAAGCATAAAAGATGTGCAAAATCTATCCCAGGAAAGGGTAATTGAATTTATTGTATCGAGCAGGCCCGTATTTGATCCACTGGTATTTGAATCAATGGTGAATGACCAGACTGAGAATGATATAATAAAACCTTTGGGCAATCCCCTGTTGTTGACTTATGAAAGAAGCTGGATTTTAAATCTTATTTCCATCATTCATAATTTAAAAAGTGGTAATAGGGTAATGCTAAAGCATTATGTTGATCTAAAAATACAAGCCGCTGAACTTATCGGATTTCTTAAAAATGAATATCATATTAAAAAATAATTTATGGAAGTACATCACCACAGTTCTTCTGCCCCGGGCGGGACCCACACCCCCGGAAAAAAATGGACACATTATCTCTGGGAATTTTTAATGCTATTCCTCGCCGTGTTCTGCGGATTTCTCGCCGAGAACCAACGGGAACATATGGTAGAACATAAACGTGAAAAACAGTATATCCTGTCCCTTGCTTATGATATAAAAGCAGATATTAGTCATCTTAAAACCATTATCGATAATAAGAAAAAAAGGCAGGTACAACTGGATTCTTTAACCTTATTGCTGAATGACCCGGAAAACAAAGAAAGGGGAAACAGTATTTATTACCTGGCCCTTCAGGTGAGCCGCCGGATTCCCACTCTTTTTACCCCAAATAGCGGAACGATGGAACAATTAAAAAATGCAGGCTTGCTGCGATTAATCAGGAAAAGGGAAATTGTGGACAGCATTACTAAATATGACGTAAGTACCAAAAACCTGGTAACATTGGGCGAAATAGAAAATACAGCCCTGGAGAGTTTCAGAACAACAGCCACCCGGTTTTTAAATCCTTTTGAAATCGAAAAAATGCTGGATGAAGAAAACAATGTAAGCCGGCCAACGAACAATCCCCCGCTTCTTGCCTATAGCAAAACCGATCTGGACGAAATAAATTATAAATTGTACAGATTAAAATTCAATAACCGGGGTGGCCGTAGAGATGCAAAAAAACTTTTAAAACAAGCTACAAATTTTCTCAGTGTTTTAAAAAAAGAATACCACCTGGAGTGAATACAAATTATGAGGTATGAATTCAAAATTATAAATAAACTTACCAGACACTTAACTAATAATTCAAAATTTTAAACCTGGCGGTTGGCAGGTTCCAAATTTATTAACATGGAAGTACATGCCCACTCACATACTGCAAGGAAAAAATGGACCCATTATTTCTGGGAGTTTTCAATGTTGTTCCTCGCTGTGTTCTGCGGGTAGAAGAGGCGTGGCCCCGGTTCAATATTCTAACAACGGGTTTTAACCCGTTGCAAGAAACCAAAAATTAGGGTAGAGAGCCGTAGGCTCGGTACATTTGAAGATGATGGGCCGTGCCGATGGCACTCATCTCATATCTCAGTTCTTTGTACCGGACAGAAGTCCGGCGTTATAAAATAAACCGAGCCTCCGGCTCTGCCAATATTGACTAATTGAAATAAATATTTATGGAAGTACATGCCCACTCACATACTGCAAGGAAAAAATGGACCCATTATTTCTGGGAATTTTTAATGTTGTTCCTCGCAGTGTTCTGCGGATTTTTGGCAGAGAATCAAAGAGAGCAATTCGTAGAACATCACAGGCTTACCCGGTTTGCCCGTCAACTGTTGAGTGGGCTGGAAAGAGATACTGCAATGCAAAATCAAATTCTAACCGAGTTAGAAGAAAAAGAAAAATGTTTCGACTCATTACTTTATTTTCTTGCTATGCCAAAAGACGATAACGCTAAGTGGACAGGCATATACAGGAACGTGCACTATCTGGAGAATCCTTTCCGGTACACATACCAGAAAGCTGTTTTTGATCAAATCAAAAATTCGGGTTCCCTGAGGCTTTTCACAAATAGCAATATTGTTGATTCATTATTGGATTTTGAATATAACGGGTACTTAATCGAAAAGCAAACGGATGCTGAAATCATATTCATATCAGAATCTATAATTCCATTTTTTAGTCTTCATTTTGATAAGAGCTTAATTGTGCAGAGGTTTGAAACATATATTAAAAAACCAGGTTGGGACAGTCGATCGATAGGAAGGACTCTTCCGAATGGTTTTCTCCGGCATGTTGCGGCCTGGAAGAATGTATTTGAAAATCTTGTAATTACTGCCAGGGAAAAACATGAACTGCCTTATATAAATATTATTGAACAAAGAGTCCGGGCAGTTGTTCTGATTTCTTCAATTAAAAAAGAATACCACCTGAAATAAATTATTATGGAAGTACATGCACACGCCCACACCACCCGTAAAAAATGGACCCATTATTTCTGGGAGTTTACCATGTTGTTTCTCGCTGTGTTCTGCGGGTTTTTGGCAGAGTATCAACTGGAGCATATTATAGAAAACCAGCGGGAAAAAAAATATATCGGATCCTTTATTGAAGACCTTAAATCTGATACCGCCTTTATTACATTATATATAAAATCCAAGGTCGAAAAAAGAAAGGATCATGACTCACTTATCTGGTATCTTAATTCCCCTGACCTCAATCGGTATGGGCAAAGAATTTATTTTTATGCCCGTCAGCTAACCCGCACTTTCAATTTTTTCCCGGCCGACGGGACAATAAAGCAATTAAAAAATTCAGGCGGTCTGCGGCTAATTAAAAATCAACAGGCTTCAGACAGCATCATGGCCTACGACCAGGCGATTGAAAGGATTTTACTTACACAAACCCGGCAGGAGAATGAGATTAGTGAAATCCGGCCTATGATGGGAAGGCTGATGGATGCTAATATACTGGAGACAATGGTTGATAGCGATGTTATCCGCCCGCCTTCAGGAAATCCTGCACTTCGAAAAGTAAGTAAGGAATTTGTTCTTGATTTTATTTATGCGATCCATCAGCTAAAGGGCAGTGATGCTTTAAATGCGACCCGGTTACAGAGATTAAAAGATAGAGCAACCGGAATCATCTTCTTTTTAAAACAGGAATATCATTTGAAATAAATAACTGATAATATTTGTTGACATGAAATATATTATTACGGCATTTGCTTTTTCATTTTTTTCTTTTGCCGCACATTCGCAATATGATGTGCTTATCCTAAATGGAAAAATAATTGATGGCGCCGGCAATAGTTGGTTCTATGGCGATGTAGCTGTGAAAGATGGAAAAATTGTCTATTTAGGTAAAACAAATAACGTAACAGCAACAAAAGTTATTAATGCAAATGGATTGATTGTAGCTCCCGGTTTTATAGATGTGCATGCACATATTGAAAGCGGCATATTTGAAAACCCCACTGCTGATAATTATATATATGATGGTGTTACTACTGTGATCACAGGCAACTGCGGCGGCTCGGCTGATGATCTGAAAAAATTCTTTTGGCAAATGGATAGTATGAAAACTTCCATCAATATTGCTTCTTTGGTGGGGCATAATACCGTAAGAAGATTGGCAATGGGTTTGGATAACCGTTTGGCTACCGCTGATGAACAAAGGAAAATGGAAGAGTTGGTAGCACAGGCCATGAAAGACGGAGCAGTTGGTTTATCAACCGGATTAATTTATTTGCCCGGCATGTACAGCAATACAGAAGAAGTAATTGGACTTGCAAAAACTGCAGCAAGCTTTAACGGAGTTTATGCATCTCATATCCGCAATGAAGAAAACGGAGTGGTGGATGCTATCAATGAAGCCATCAATATTGGTAAAGCGGCAAATATTCCTGTAGAAGTTTCTCATTTTAAAGTAAGCGGCCCTGCCAACTGGAACAGAAGCAAAGAAACATTGTCATTGATTGAAGCCGCAAGAAGAGATGGATATGATGTAACCATTGATCAGTATCCTTATACAGCCAGCAGTACCAATCTTGGTATTCGATTACCGGAATGGGCATTGGCCGGTGGAGAGGATTCATTAAAAAAAAGAATTGCTGATCCGGTAATGCACAAACAGATTATTGACGAAATGCTTGCCTTGCAAAAAAAATATAAGTATAAAGATTATAGTTATGCTTATGTAGCCATGCATAAAGCAGATACTACGCTGAATGGAAAAAATATTTCTGAGATAAATAAACTGAAAGGCAGAAAAGCAAAACCAAAAGAAGAAGCAGAAACTATCCTGGATATGATGATGGCAGGTGGAGCACAAATGGTTTATCATAGTATGAATGAAGATGATGTTCGCTACTTTATTAAATATCCTTTCAATATGATTGGTGCTGATGGTGGCGTAAGCAATGGCAAAGGATTTCCTCATCCGCGTACGTATGGTACCAATGCAAGAGTGTTGGGCAAATATGTAAGAGAAGAAAAATTAATTACACTGGAAGATGCCATCAGAAGAATGACTTCATTGCCTGCACAAAAATTTCAACTGAAAGACCGTGGTTTATTGAAAGAAGGATATACTGCGGACATTGTTGTTTTTGATGAAAACGTAGTAAATGACAAAGCAACTTTTGAAAACCCGCATCAATTCTCTGTTGGATTCAACTATGTTTTGGTAAATGGCCAATTGGTAATTGACGAAGGAAAACACAATGGTGTAAAAAGCGGAATGACTTTGAAAGGTCCCGGACTTAATAAATAATATTTTATTTTGATACTTTAATTAACACTTAAACATATTTTCATGAGTCCGGAAAACAAAGGAAGAATTATCCGGCTGATCATTTATATTATTGTAGGGTTTGCAGCTACATTCCTGTATAGCTATTTTAAAAAGGATTGATAAATGGAAGTACACACACATACTCATCCCCCACGTAAAAAATGGACGCATTATCTCTGGGAGTTTTTAATGTTATTCCTGGCTGTGTTCTGCGGATTTTTGGCAGAGAATATAAGAGAGCACCGGGTTGAGAACAACCGTGCAAATGAATATGCGAAAAGCCTGATTACCGATCTTTATGAAGATACAGTACAATTGAAAGTGATCGAAAGAGAAGGCCCCTTTTCAGCATCAGGCATCGATTCATTGCGTGATGTATATCTTGCTGGTGATAGTGATCCTGCCTGTAATGCAAAACTTTATTGGTACGCTGATTTCACAGTTGATGGTCTGGAGTTTATACAACACGATGCCACATTAAGACAATTGCTCAGTTCGGGTAACCTGCGCTACTTTCAAAATACAGATTTGGTAAATAATATCACTTATTATAATTGGTTAATAGGCTCCATGAGAGATATACAGGAACGGGACAGGATCACTATCAATGCAGCTAAAAGTCTTCATGGAAAAATATTTGACATGACCACTGTCACTAAGGTTAGAAGCTTGTTATACGGACCGGGTGATGTCCTCATTTATACCGAGGCAGATAAGCAACAGTTTTTAAAAACCACACCTAAGCTTTTGACAGCTGAACGAAGCATACTAAATGAATATATAGAATGGGGAGAAACCCGGAAAAGAAGGCTTGCATCAATGGGAGAACTTGCTAAGCAAGCTTTATCTGTAAATAAAGATATTATTGCAGAGCTTAAACCGGCTTATAGCCTTAAATAACTATTATGGAAGTACATGCCCACTCTCACACAGAAAGAAAAAAATTCAAACATTATCTCTGGGAGTTTTTAATGTTGTTCCTCGCTGTGTTCTGCGGATTTTTAGCGGAGTATCAATTGGAGCATACCATCGAGCATCAAAGGGAGAAGGAATATGCAAGGGCATTATATGATGAACTTTATGCCGACTCCATTGTATTTACTAAAAAAATAGAAGGAAGACTGGGAAAAGAAAAAGACTGCGATTACCTGGTCAGCTATATCAGGGATAGTTCATTAACAAATTTGCCAAAAGAATTTTATACTGCTTATACCACTGTATTTTATCTTTTTACCAGTTATACATTTGAGCCAAAAGACGGAGTACTGAGTCAGCTTAAAAGTTCTGGTTCACTCAGGTATTTTAAAAGCCCATATCTACAAAAATTGTTTGGAGAAATCAGTGTATATATCAATAATGTTCGTGACAGAAACGACCAGGAATACCAATTCTTTGCCAGTCCGGTAAAGCCATTTATTTTGAAACACTACGACTTTAACTGGATGAATGAATTGAGGAAGCTGGATGAAACCGCCTATAACATTGATCTTATTGCCCGCTACCGGGCAGGTAAACCAGTTTTTAAGGCAGATATATTAAACCTTTCTTCTTTTAACAGGGGTGAAGTAATAAATATGATATTGTTTTATAAAACCATGCTGATATCAACCCGAACGTTGCCTATGAAAGATTATATGACCACCAATCAAAAACTATTGAAAGAACTGCGTAAAGAATATAACCTGAAATAAAATATTTATGGAAGTACATGCCCACACCCACACCGCCCGAAAAAAATGGACTCATTATCTCTGGGAGTTTCTAATGTTGTTCCTTGCTGTGTTCGCAGGTTTTTTAGCCGAGAACCAACGGGAGCATATTATTGAAAAAAGCCGGGCAGGTCAATTCCTGCAAACCATGCTAATAGATGTACAGACGAATATTAAAAACCTGGATTCACTAATAACACAAGACAAATTCATTATAGCCAATCATAATACATTGGTAAATTGGTTACTGCAGGACAGCTCAACAATTGACAGGGCAGCTTTTGCCAAAACAATGGGAGCCGTATGGGTAAGAAATTTCCTGGTACGCAAAGAAACCTATGAGCAAATGAAATCATCCGGCTCGTTGCGTTATATCGGCAATATTGATTTTCTGAAAAAGATGATGGACTATGAACGCATTACCAATTTTGCGCAATACCGAAACCAGGAGTTTGAAAAAAAATATTACTCAGAATTATTTATTCCTTCGCTTTATAAAGGTTATGACCTTACCTGTCAGCTCAACCTTGATACCAGCAACTTGTCTGACCCGGTCAAAATGGAAAAAATGAAAACTCATCGTGATGTACTCACCGGAAATGATGCCGCCGTTTTTCGTCATGATATAGGAGCTGCACTCACGTTGCGCCTGGAACGACTTAGAAGAAGCCTGGATGCATTCCGGGATGCCCGCAATGCCTGTGTAGAAATGGAAAAACTCATTATGAAAAAACTGGGAGTAACTCAACCAACAAATTAAAACAACTATGGAAGTACATGCCCACACCCACACCGCCGCCGACCCTGATAGCCATCGGGGCAGGAAAAAATGGACTCATTATCTCTGGGAGTTTTTAATGTTATTTCTTGCTGTATTCTGCGGATTTTTAGCAGAAAATTTCAGGGAACATACGATTGAAAAAAATAGGGAGAAAAAATACATAGTCTCCATGATAGAAGACCTCAAAGTTGACACCGCCAGTATTAATACCCATGCAAGTTTCAGGAGAGACAGGCGGAGGCGAATGGATTCTTTATCGGTGTTGCTGAATCAGTCAGATTATCTGAATCATACCGGTTTGATATATTACTATGCAAGGTGGATACCCCGAATCACCTATTTTTATTCTACCGACCAAACTATACAACAGCTTAAGAATGCCGGAGGCATGCGTCTTATTACCAGGCAGCCCGCTGCCGAAGCAATAATGGCATATGATGCACAGTTAAAACTTGTACAAACACAGAGCTATTCACTCGAGCAAGAAGTAGTATCCCGCTTCCTGAATATGATGACCCCTCTTTTTAATGGCAATGTGATGGATCAAATGTATGGTGATTCCCTTTTTAGCAAGCCCAATGGTAATCCCGCTTTACTCACTAATGAAAAAAGATTGGTAGATGAATTGGCTTCTCAACTTCATTTTGTTAAAGCAGTAAACAACCGTAACGCCTATTTTGAAAACATGCTGAAACAGCGGGCTGTAAAAACAATTGAAATTCTTAAAAAAGAATATTACCTGAAATAAAAATTTATGGAAGTACATGCACATTCCCACACCGCCCGAAAAAAATGGACACATTATTTCTGGGAGTTTTTTATGCTATTCCTGGCAGTTACTGCTGGTTTCTTTACGGAAAATCTTAGAGAACATTATGTTGAAAGGCAGCGGGTATATGAGTTCTCTGAATCGCTTATAACAGATTTAAAGAAAGACACTTTAATGCTGTCGTCTGATATTAAACAAATTGATTTTGTGGCACCACGCATTGATACATTCAGAATCCTTGCTCAAACTAAAAACATCAATGATTATCCGGGCGGTACCTGGTATTATTATGCACGGTTTACGAGTTGGTATTTCAGTTTTAATTCAAATAATGCCACTATTGAGCAACTCAAAAGTTCCGGCTCACTCAGGTATTTTAAAAATAAAGAAGTTATTAATGCAATTGCACAGTACGACAGGATTTGCAGGTCAATAAAAGAGCTTTATAATTATGAACAGCCAGTTATCAATAAAACGATTGAGCTTAGAAATAAAATTTTCAATGCTGTTAATTTCGACCCAGTAATGGATTTTAATACTCCCAGGGAAAAAATAGATTCATTTATGCAAAGTGAAATAAAATTCCTGGATAACAACAGGACATTGTTAATTGAAATGGCAAACTATTGCCAGATAAATGTAGTAGATTATGGATCTAGAAAGTCTTTTTATCTGAAAGCTCTAAAGTTTGCCGGTAATTTACTCAACCTCCTTAAAAAAGAATATCACCCTGATTAAAAAAAACGCATGAAAAAAATTTTATTGCCTCTTCTCTTATTCGTTTTTTCCCAATGCTATGCTCAGCAAGATACAGAATCAGAAAAAAAAGAAATATTGGGAAATGTAAACCTGTTTTTCAAAGCACTGGAAACAAAAGACACGGTTCTATATAATACACTCGTATTTCCCAATGCGCAGATCTGGACAATAAGGCCACAGCAGGATACCTTAAAAGTAGCCATGCGTAGTTTTAGCGACGATTTTATACGACTGGCTACAATGAAACCTGTAATAGAAGAGAACCTGCTAAGCAGTGAAATAAAAATACATAACAACATTGCAATAGTATGGGCGCCTTATACATTAAGCTTAAGTGGAATATTTTCTCATTGCGGTGTGGATGTATTTACATTTCTAAAAACAACTGAAGGATGGAAAATAGTCAGTACCGTTTATAGCGTAGAGCCGGATGGTTGTGCTTCATTAAAATAGAATTATTTTAAAAACGAAATAAATTTATGGAAGTACATGCCCACTCACATACCGAAAGAAAAAAATGGACTCATTATTTCTGGGAGTTTCTCATGCTGTTTCTTGCTGTGTTCTGCGGGTTCTTGGCTGAAAATCAACGGGAACATATGATAGAGCATCTACGGGAAAAAGAATATA
>Ga0315273_10014313_pt1 | contig 10219 bp, 5 predicted proteins | sample YL17G02_0_MG_FD_205753 | JGI IMG/M metagenome (GOLD analysis project Ga0315273, IMG submission 205753) | Sediment microbial communities from Yellowstone Lake, YNP, Wyoming, USA - YL17G02_0 | ecosystem: Environmental > Aquatic > Freshwater > Lake > Sediment | place: USA: Wyoming | collected... | reverse complement strand
AGGGCAGGTCGGCGGCGTCGGTGCGGGTCCAGCTCAGCGGGTTGAAGGCGTAGAAGCGGACGTTTTCGCCGCTCCCGCCGTTTTTCTTGATGAGCTTGCCCAGGGCGATCTGGGCGTCGGCGTGGAGGGAGTCGACGTAGGCCTCGATCTCCGAGGTGATGCGGCGTTGCCAGCGAATGCGCTTTTCGACGAGGTCGCCTGAGCGATCGACCATGCCCCAGTTCTGCTCCCAGAAGAGGCCGAGATTCATCCAGGCGAGGTCGCGGGCCTTCTCGCGGCCGGCGAGGAACTGGGGGTCCTTGAGGGCAACGAGCGTGGCGAGGGCTTCGGCGGCGCGGAGCTTCTCGACGGCGCGCTTGACCCGCGCCGAGACCTCCGCCATCGCCGCGCAATACGAATCCCACTCGTTCCCGAAGCTCGCGGAGACCGTCGGCAGCTTGTCGCCGTAGGTCGCCGCGAAATCGCGGAAGAAGTCCTCTTCGTTCGAGACGATGACGGTGCGCGTCTCGTCGGTCTTCGCCTTGGCGACGCGGACGAACTCGTCGGTCAGGGTCTTCAGGTCGTCCCAGCCCTTGCCGAAGGCGCCGATGACGTCGTAGGGATAGCGCTGGCGGAAGCCGTTGCGCTCGGCCTCGGTCGTCACGTGGTCGACGACCTGGGCGGGGTTGCGTGCCTCGGCGTAGCCGCCGAGGTGCTGGTTGCCGACGGCCATCGAGTGCCAGCGCATGAGGAGGCGGCTGCCGTCGGGGCCGGCCCACCAGTAGATCTCGTGCGGGCGGCTGGCGGCGTCGGGGACGCGGGTGTCGCTGCCGCAGATGCCGTTCCAGCTCCACTTCGCGCCCGCGCCGGCCCAGAGCGCGCCCAGGCCGTAGGGCATCGTCTGGTTCTCCATCGCGTAGGCGAGGCGGAAGCGGGCGCCGGTGCGCCGCTCGATCTGGCCGGGATAGTACATGCCGCGGAGGACCGCCTCGGCCGGCGCCCCCCCGAGGCAAACCGCCAGGGCATTGAGCGGGACGCTGATGTGGCCGTCCTTGACGCGGGCGATCAGCCGCTGAAACTCGGCGGGCGACTTGGCCTTCTCATAGGCCCACATCCAGTAGCTGCCGTCGCAGGCGAAGCGGCTCTGATGCTCGGGGCGTTCCTGGGCCGTCTTGTCCGCCAGGTCGAGATAGTAGTCGAGCATCTCGATGAAGGCTTTGCGGTAGGTCTCCTCGTCCGCCGACCAGAAGTAGTCCGTGTGGTCGTCGACGGCGATATAGACGCGCTTCGGCGGCGCCTGGCCCGCGGTGGCCACGCCCGGCAGGCAGGCGAGGAGCAGCGCACCCAGTCCCATCGCAACCCGCCGTCTCGTTTCGGTCATGCAGTCCTTCCTCGTCGTCCATTGGGAACCCCATCGTACCGAAAACCCAGCGAGGGTTCAATGCCGATTTTCGGCCGCGGAGGGAAAAAACGCGGTGCACTTCCCGTTGATTGGCCTGTCTCCCCTGTAGACGGCCATGTCCCTCCATTTCTTCAATCGTCCTCGTGCTCGTCCTCGTCCTCGATCTTCTGCCTTCTTCCTCCGCTCCAGCGGCGAGGCCGAAGACAAGAGAAGAGTCGAGGACGAGGACGAGAACGATAAGGAACGAAGACCCCAAAGCGCCTCGGTGCCGCTTGAAGCGGCGCCGCGCGCCCGCTACAATACCGCCGGTACCTTACACCGACCACGTGGCACACCTTACACGCCCGGGAGATTGGCATGAACTACGAGCGCGTCCTGGTCTTCGGCGCCCACCCCGACGATGAGCTGCGCATGGCCGGCACCATGGCCCTCCTCGCCGACCGGGGGGTCTACGTCGCGAACGTCACCATGACCAATGGGAGCGAGGGCTATCCCAAGCCCGAGTGGCGCGACCAGATCGTCGCCATGCGCCGCCAGGAGGCCGCCGACGCCGACCGCGTGCTCGGCATCGCCCGACGCTACTCGATCGGCCGCGACGACATGGGGCTGGTCAACGACAAGGCGACCGTCCAGGAGTGCGTCCGAATCGTCCGCGAGGTCCGCCCCCAGGCCGTCTTCACCCACGGCCCCGACGACCGCCACCGCGACCACCTGGCGACCCACGCCCTCAGCATCGAGGCCGTCTGGCACGCAGGGGAGCCCGTCGCCGCGCAGCTCGGCGCCTCCTGGCGCACCCCCCACCTCTACTACTACAAGGCCTGCAACCAGCCGCTCCCGACGATCGTGATCGACACCACCGCATGGCAGCCAAAGGTGCTCGAAGCCTACGCCACTCAGGTCTCGCAGCACACCCTCTTCCGTCGCACGCGCGAGGACTTCCTGGCCGAGGCCGAGCGCCTCCGCAAGAGTCCCGTCCCCGCCTCCGAGCGCTTCTGGATCGTCGACCGCAACGTCCTGAGCGACTTCCTGCCGCTGTGACGAGGGCTGGAGCCGGTGAAATGCCTCAGTTACGGGTGGGAGGAGCAGACTTCGGAGGTCCCCTCCCGCGGGCGTTCTTGTAATAGCCCGCGGGAGGGGCAGCCACCCGTGACTGAGGCATCGAAAATAGGGACAGTCACCTATTTTGGAGATTCCCCGATGCTGCGAAAATAGGTGACTGTCCCTATTTTATGGCGCAGCGCAGCGGCCCCGGCTTCGGCGCCCGAACACCGAAAACCCAGGCCGGCCTCCGGCCGACCTAGGTCCCGCACCCGTTCCAGCAGTAGAGGCAGAGGCGCTCGCGGGGGAGGCCGATGGCGGCGACGATGTCGTCGGCGGTGAGGTACTTGAGGGTCGTCACCCCGAGGTCGTTGGCGATCCACTCGACCATGCGGCGGTGTTTCTCGGTGGTGGGGTCGATGTAGGCATCGACGTCGTCGATGGCGCCGCCCTCGATGGCCTTGATGGCGCGGCGGGCGGCCAGCTCGTCCTTCGAGCGGGTCGAGATGTTGTAGCGGCAGGGGAACATGAGCGGCGGGCAGGCGATGCGGACGTGGACGGCGCGGGCGCCGCAGCTCCAGAGCTTCTGGACGGTGAAGTTGCGGAACTGCGTGCCGCGGACAATCGAGTCGTCGCAGATGACGATGCGGCTGCCGCGGATGACTTCCTTGATGGGGACGAGCTTCATCTTGGCGACGAGGTCGCGGATCTCCTGCGACGGCGGCGTGTAGCTGCGGCCGTAGCCGGCGGTGTACTTGACCAGCGGCCTGCGGTAGGGGATTCCCTTGGCCATCGCGTAGCCGATGGCGTGGCCGACGCCGGAGTCGGGCACGCCGGAGACGAAGTCGGCCTCGACCGGGTCGTCCGCGGCGAGGCGGAGGCCGCACCGCTCGCGGACACACTCGACGTTGATCCCCTCGTAGTCGGATGCGGGGAAGCCGGTGTAGATCCAGAGAAACGCGCAGATCTGCCCGGTGGTGTCGCCCTCGACGCGCTGGCCGATCCCGTTCTCGTTGAGGAAGACGATCTCGCCGGGGAGGAGGTACTTCTTGACTTCGAGGTCGAGGTTGGGGAAGGCGGTGCTCTCGGTGGCGACGGCGAGGGCGCCGGGCTTCTCGCCGAGGACGAGCGGGTTGTGGCCGTGCTTGTCACGCGCGGCGTAGATGCCCTCGCGGGTGAGGACGAGGACGGAGACGGCGCCCTGGATCCGCTCGAACATCTTCTGGATGCCGTCGACGATGTCGTCGCCGAGGCTGATGAGGTGGGCGACGAGCTCGGCGGAGTTGACCTGGCCCGCGATGCTGTCGGCGAAGGAGGTGCCGCGCGCGTGGAGCTCGGCGACGAGGGCCGTCCTGTTCACGATGTTGCCGTCGACGCAGACGGCGAACTCGCCGAAGCGGGTGTTGAGCATCATCGGCTGCGGGTCGCCGCCGCTGATGACGCCGATCCCGTGCCGGCCGCGCAGGGCACGGACGTCCTCGAAGAAGCGCGACTTGAACTGGTGGTTGCTCAGCGCGTGGATCTTGCGGGTGATGTACTCCCCGGCGACGGCGAGGCCGCCGTACTCGGTCCCCAGGTGCGACTGGTAGTCGGTGCCGTAGAAGAGCAGCTCCCGACAGTCGTCCTTGCACGCGACGCCAAACAGGCCGCTCATTTTTCGCTTCTCCTCCGGATTGCCCGCCGGGGGCAGGGAAGGGCGTGGTTCTGGTCGGACGGATCCGACCGATCGGACCGATCGGCCCGATCAGACGGGATCTATCCCAGGCCGGCCCTCGGCGCCAGCGCCGGCGCCGTATACCGCGATCCGTACTCCTGGAGCGACTTGACCGCAATGCCCTTCTTCTTGAGGGCCTCGATGCCGTGGACGGCTGCGCCCGCGGCGGCGATGGTCGTGATCAGCGGAATGTTGTTCGCGATGGCCAGGTTGCGGATAAAAACCTCGTCCTTGCGGGGCGTCTTGCCGCTCACCGTGTTGATGATGAGCTTGATCTCCTTGTTGCGGATGAGGTCGAGGACGTTGGGCCGCCCGACCGAGATCCGCTGGAGCGTCCGCACCTTCACGTCGTTCTTCGCCAGCGCGGCGGCCGTGCCTTCGGTCGCGACCAGATCGAAGCCGAGGGTCTCGAGCTGCTTGGCGATGAAGACGATCTCCCGTTTGTCGCTGTTGCGGACCGAGACGAACACCGTCCCGCTCAGCGGCAGGATGTGGCCCGCGCCCTGCATGCTCTTCGCGTAAGCCAGCCCGAACGTCTGGTCGATCCCCATCACCTCGCCGGTCGATTTCATCTCCGGGCCGAGCACCGCGTCCACGCCCGGGAAGCGGATGAAGGGGAAGACCGACTGCTTCACGGCCACGTGGTCGATCTGGACCTCTTTCGTGAAGCCCAGCTCTTCGAGCGAGTAGCCGAGCATGACCTTCGTCGCAATGCTGGCGAGCGGGACGCCGATGGCCTTCGAGACGAACGGCACCGTGCGGCTCGCCCGCGGGTTCACCTCCAGCACGTAGATGGTGTCGTCCTTGATGGCGAACTGGACGTTCATCAGGCCCTTGACGTTCAGCTCGCGGGCCATGGCCTTGGTCTGCTCGGTGAGCCGCTCGATGATCTCTTGGGTCAGCGTCAGCGGCGGCAGGACCATCGCCGCGTCGCCGCTGTGGACGCCTGCCTGCTCGATGTGCTCCAGGATCCCGCCGATGACGCACGTCGTCCCGTCGGCGATGGCGTCCACGTCGATCTCGAGCGCGTGCTCGAGGAACTTGTCGACCAGGATCGGGTGCTCCGTCAGCGCTTCGGAGGCGATCCTGGCCTCGGCCATGTAGTGCTCGAGTTCCTCGTCGTCGTAGACGAGCTGCATCGCCCGCCCGCCGAGGACGAAGGACGGCCGCACGAGCACGGGATAGCCGATCTCGTTGGCGATGGTCCGCGCTTCCTCGAAGGAGAGGGCCGTGCCGTTCGGCGCCTGGTTCAGGCCGAGCTTCTGGAGCAGGGCGGCGAACCGCTTGCGGTCCTCCGCCTGGTCGATGGAGTCGGGCGATGTGCCGAGGATGCGCACGCCCGCCTTCTCCAGCGGGACCGCGAGGTTGAGCGGCGTCTGGCCGCCGAGCTGGACGATGACGCCCTCGGGCTTCTCTTCCTCGACGATGGCCAGGACGTCCTCCAGCGTCAGCGGCTCGAAGTAGAGCTTGTCGGAGGTGTCGTAGTCGGTCGAGACGGTCTCGGGGTTGGAGTTGATCATGATGGCTTCGAAGCCCAACTCCTTGACCGCGTAGGAGGCGTGGCAGCAGCAGTAGTCGAACTCGATGCCCTGGCCGATGCGGTTCGGGCCGCCGCCGAGGATGATGATCTTCTTCTTGTCGGTGACGCGATTCTCGTTGATCGGCTCGTACGTCGAGTAGAAGTATGGCCGCTTCGCGTCGAACTCGCCGGCGCAAGTGTCGACCAGCTTGTAGGCCGGCCTGACGCCGCGCCGTTCGCGGGCCTTCTTCACGTCGAACTGCTTCGTGCCCGTCAGAGTGGCGATCTGGACATCGGAGAAGCCCGAGCCTTTCGCCCGCCGCCAGAGGTCCGCGGGGATCTTACGCAGGCCCGCTCGCCCGTGGAACTGCGCGACCTCCTTGCCCAGTTCGATGATGTGGCGCATATCCTCGATAAACCACTTGTCGATGTTCGTGAGGTCGGCAATCTCGGCGACGCTCCAGCCCTTCTCCAGGGCGAGCTTGATATAGAAATGCCGCATGTCGTTCGGCACCAAGAGCTTGTGCCGCAACTCGCCGTCGTCCTTCGGCTCGGGAACCAGGTGGTCCTTGCCGTCGAAACCGAGGCCGTAGCGGCCGATCTCCAAGCTCCGGATGCCCTTCTGGAGCGCTTCCCTGAAGTTGCGGCCAATCGACATCGCCTCGCCGACCGATTTCATCGACGTGCAAATCGTCGGATCGGCCTGCGGGAACTTCTTGAACGTGAACCGCGGGATCTTGAAGACGCAGTAGTCGACAGTCGGCTCGAAGAAGGCATAAGTCTTACCCGTAACATCGTTTAGGATCTCGTCGAGGGTGAGTCCGACGGCCAGCTTCGTCGCCACGCGGGCGATAGGGAAGCCGGTGGCCTTGCTCGCCAGCGCGCTGCTGCGCGAGAGGCGCGGGTTCACCTCGATGATCACGATCTCCCCGTTCGCGGGGTTGCCGGCGAACTGGATGTTCGCACCGCCCCCCGTGATGCCGATCTTGCGGATGACCCGCTTCGAGAGCCCAACGTACTCCCCATATTCTTTTGCCGTAAGGGTTTGCGATGGCGCGACGACGATGGAATCGCCCGTGTGAACGCCCATCGGGTCGACGTTTTCCATCGAGGTGATCATGATCACGTTGTCCACGCAGTCCCGCATCACCTCGAACTCGATCTCTTTCCAGCCGAGGACCGACTGCTCGACGAGCACTTGGCCGACAGGGCTGCTGGTGATGCCCTTGACGAGGCACTGCTCAAGTTCCTCGACGTTGTAGGCCGTCGAGCCGCCGAAGCCGCCGAGCGTGAAGGCCGGCCGCAGGATCAGCGGGAAGCCAATCCGCTGGCCTATCTCCATCCCCGCCTCGACCGTCGTCGCGATGCCGCTCTCGGGCACTTTCAGCCCGATCTCCAGCATCGCTTCTTTGAACAGCTCACGATCCTCCGCGCGGCTGATCGCTTCCGGGCTGGCGCCGAGCACCTCGACCCCGTAGCGCTTATAAACCCCTGCCCGATCAAGAAATACGGCGACATTGAGGCCCGTCTGCCCTCCGAGCGTCGGCAGAACGGCGTCGGGCCGCTCCCGCGCGATGATCTTCTCGACGACCTCCGCCGTGATCGGCTCGATATAGGTGCGATCCGCCATCCGCGGATCGGTCATGATCGTCGCGGGATTGGAATTGATGAGAACGATCTCGTAGCCCTCTTCCCTGAGGGCCTTGCAGGCCTGGGAGCCGGAGTAGTCGAACTCGCAGGCCTGGCCGATGATGATCGGGCCGGACCCGATGATGAGGATCTTCTTGATGTCGCTGCGCTTAGGCACGTTATGCCCTCGTGACGAACTTGCGGAGAACCTCGCTGGGCTGCCCGAACTCGTCGAGAGACGGATGGAACTGGACCGACCAGGCCTCGTGCTCCTGGCTCCGTATGCCCTCGATGCTCTGGTCGTTCACATTGACGTGGGTGACGGCGACCGCGTCGGGCACAGACGCTTCGTCCACAACGAAGCTGTGGTGCTGCACGGTGATCTGGCCGCGCCGTTCCCCCTCCGACCGCACGGGGTAGTTGACCCCGCGATGGCCCATCTTCATTCGGCGCACCTTGGAGCCGAGGGCGAGGGCGAGCACCTGGTGGCCAAGCCCGATGCCCAGGAGCCGGGTCTTGCCGAGAAGCCCCTTCGCCGTCTCGACGGCATAGCCGAGCGTCATCGGATCGCCAGGGCCGCCGGAAATGATGACGGCTTCTGGACTTCTGGCGAGGATCTCCTCGGCAGAGGACCCGCTCGGAAGGATCTCCACCGAGCAACCAAGCGTTGCCAGTTGGTCGAGAAGGCTCCGTTTCGCGCCAAGATCCAGGACTGCGACCCTCGGCCCGCCTGGCTTCGCCGGCTGGGGCGCCGCGGCGGGCGGCAGGCCCGTCACCAAGTCGCTCGCGAAGGGGGACCGTGCCGCCTTGAGCTTCTTGGCAAGGCGCTTCGGCTCGACGGCCTCGCCCGAGGCGATCAGGCCCTTCATCTCGCCGTGCTCGCGCAGGTGGACGGTAATCGCGCGGGTGTCCAGCCCCTGAATGCCCACGACGCCCTGCGCCTTGAGGAAATCCTCGAGGGCGCCGGTCGCTCGGAAGTTCGAGTAGCAGGCGCTGTAGTCCTTGATGATCAGCCCGCTCACCTGCGCCCGAGGACTCTCCATGTCCTCGGCATTGACGCCGTAACTGCCGATGATGGGATAGGTCAGGACGACGAGCGTGCCGCGGTACGAGGGATCGGTGATGACCTCCTGGTAGCCGACGACGCCGGTGAAGACGACCGTCTCGCCGATGGCTTCGCCGGCCGCGCCGAACGGCAGGCCCTCGAACGCCGTCCCATCCTCAAGCAGGAGAACCGCTTCGGGCCGTTTCTTGCTCATATGTACTCGATCGTGCTCGGGGGCTTGGGGGTGATGTCATAGACCACCTTCGTCACCGAAGGGATCTCCTTGACGATCCGCTTCTGGATCCGCGTGAGCACGGGCCAGGGAAGCTGGGCGGCTGCGGCAACCATCGCGTCCTTCGATTCGACGCACCGGACCGCGATGATGTCGCCGAACGCTCGCGTGCCATCGGCCGTGAGGCCGGTGGCCTGATCCGCGAGAAGCACGCCAAATGCCTGGAAGAGCTTGATCTCCTTCGTCTCTTCCTCGACGATCTTGCAGGCCCGGCGCACGACCTCGATCCGCTTCGGCGTCACCTCGCCGACGCACCGCGTGGCCAGCCCGGGTCCGGGGAACGGCATCCGCTGGGAGATGAGCGGCGGCAGGCCCAGCGCCTTCGCCAACTGGCGCACCTCGGGCTTGAAGAGCGTCTTGACCGGCTCGATGGCTTGGAACCCGAACCCGCCCTTCGTGTCGATGCCGATCTGCTCGAGGACGTTGTGCTGGGTCTTGACGCCCTTCTGCGTCTCGATGATGTCGGCGGCGATCGTGCCCTGGAGGAGGAAGCTCGCCCCCGAGGCCCGCACCGCGTCGCCGAAGACTCGGTAGAAAGTGTTGCGGAAGGCTTTGCGCTTCTTCTCGGGGTCCGTCTTGCCCTTGAGCGCGGCGAAGAACTGCTTGCGCGCGTTGATGATCTGGACCTTGATGCCGAGGGCGGCGAACGTCGCTTTGACCGTCTCCGGCTCGTCCTGGCGCATCAGGCCGTCGTCGATGAAGACGACCTCGATGCGGTCGCCGAGCGCCCGGTGGCCGAGGACCGTCGTCACGGCGCTGTCCACGCCGCCCGAGAGCGCGCTGATGGCCCGGCCATCCCCGACGGTCGTCCGGATCTCTGCGATCCTCTCCTCTGCGAACTTCCGGTAGTCCACGTTCTTGCCTCCTGAGGGTCTGGGCCGACTCGTGCGGCGCTCAAGATAGAGGACTGGCGCGGAAATTTCAAGCCCATTTTCGGCATTACCCACCGAGTACCCACAAGAAACTTCGGCATAGCTTGCCGACTGGGTTCCCCCCCGCGGGTTTCATGCCCGCAGGAGGTGACCGGAGCGGCCTCATCGCGCGCGTGAGCCTTTGCAGTGCGGGCACGGAGCCGTTCCCATTTCGCGGCTGCCTTGTGGTATACTGAGCCGGCCCGACCGACCCCCGTGGTTCGCAGCCGCGTCGCGAACGGCCCTGGAGGCGGCTCCCGCATGAAGAACCCGAAGCTTCTCGTCATCCTGTGTGCGCTGGGCGGACTTTCCGTCTCGTTCGCGGCGGCCGGGAGCGCGGAGCCGAAGGCGCAACGAAACACAGGGAAGATCGAGCCCTGGCCCGAGGCCGAAGAGCAGAAGATCGAGGACCTCCTCAACCGCTTCTTCGCCGCGAAGGACGACGCCGCCCGAAAAGCGGTCTTCAAGGAACTGGAGAAAACGCGGCTGGAGCGGCGCTTCGACGAACTCGAGCACATGCGCGAGCTGGCCGCGACCACCAAGGGCCTCCAGCGCCACCTCCCCGTCCCCTGGCGCAAGGGCGCGCCCCGCGGCTGGTTCAACCTCGCCCTCCCCAACGACTACACGCCCGCCAAGGCCTGGCCCCTCGTCCTCGCACTCCACGGCATGCCCTCCGACGGCGACAACCTG
>Ga0315273_10014312_pt1 | contig 10219 bp, 5 predicted proteins | sample YL17G02_0_MG_FD_205753 | JGI IMG/M metagenome (GOLD analysis project Ga0315273, IMG submission 205753) | Sediment microbial communities from Yellowstone Lake, YNP, Wyoming, USA - YL17G02_0 | ecosystem: Environmental > Aquatic > Freshwater > Lake > Sediment | place: USA: Wyoming | collected... | reverse complement strand
CTTTACTTTACCATCTACTACGGCCTCAGGGCGAATTTGTGCGTCCTCGCACCCGGCTCCTTTTTCGGACTCCACGTTCCGGTCGCGGCGCGCCAATTCGACACAGCCGCCAGGAATTCTTACTATCCGTGGGGAGGGTCGCTCTTCGGGCCTTGGGGAGTCCGCCGCGCCAGTAGTATACCACAGGTCAAGGGTTCCGGCAAACGAATCTCCCAACATTGTTGAGCCGGCAGCGTACCGGTCTGGGCGGAACGAGCGGCATGGGCGACCCTCGCCGTCCGCGTTATGATACCGGAAGGCCTCCGCCGCCGATGCGGCGGGAGTCGCGTGAAAAATGGCACAAACCGTTCGCTCCGGCGCGGCCGATCCGAGGTCCTCCTTGGGCGGCACGAGCCGCCTGTCCGGGAGAAAGACTCGTGCTCAAGGCACTCCCTGGTTTTCGTGAAATGGCCCTGGAGATTCTGGACTCTCTGGTGGCACTGCGGCATGACCTGCACGCCCATCCGGAACTTGCGTTCCAGGAGCACCGCACCGCGGGCCGGATCCTCGAACGACTCGGCGCCGTGCCGAATCTCAAGGTCCGCGGCGGCGTGGGGGGTACCGGCGTTGTCGCCGTTCTTAATGACGGGCGGGACGGTCCCTGTCTCGCCCTTCGAGCCGACATGGACGCGCTTCCCATACAGGAGGCCGTCGATCGGCCTTACGCATCCACCGTCTCCGGCGTCATGCACGCCTGCGGACACGACGGCCACGTGGCCTGCCTGGTCGGTGCCGCGATGCTGCTTTCGAAGTGTGCGGCCGACGTGCCGGGCAGGGTGAAATTCATCTTCCAGCCCGCTGAGGAGGACGGCGGCGGGGCATCCAGGATGATTGAACAGGGCGCCTTGGACAATCCCAAGGTCGATGCGATCTGGGGGCTGCACGGGTGGACGGAACTTCCGCTGGGCTTCGTGGGGGTTGCCCCGGGGCCTGTGATGGCCGGCACCCGATCGTTCGACATGACTTTTCGTGGCAAGGGCGGCCACGCGGCCTATCCGCACAAGGGTTCGGATGTCATCGTGGCGGCGTCACGCTTCGTTACGGATCTTCAGGCCTTGCGAACACGCCGGGTGGATCCCGTCGAGCCGGCCGTCGTGTCGATCTGCCAGGTCCAGGCCGGTCGAACCTACAACGTTCTGCCCGAAGTCTGCCATGTGAAGGGAACGATCCGGGCACTGAACACGGCCACCCTCGATTCGCTGTGGGATCAGGTCCGATATCTGGCCCAGACCATCGCGACGAGCCTGGACGCGGAGGTATCCAGCGAACTGGCCGACGCCTACCCCCCGGTGGTCAACCACGCGGGTTGTACGGCCCTGGTGGAGGCCGTTGGACGGTCGCTGCTGGGCGACTCGCAGGTCGTGCGGACTCCGCCGACCATGGGGGGTGAGGATTTTGCGTATTACGGCCAGCGGATTCCAGCCGCCTTTTACCGGCTTGGACTGCGCCCCACGGGTTGTGTATCCATCCCACCGATCCACAATCCGTGCTACGATTTCAATGATGATGCGATCCCGTACGGCGTAGCGATGCATTGCGGGTTGGCGGTTCGGTTTCTGGACGATCCGCCGGCGATTCTTTGCGGGTAGACCGGCCCGAGCGCAACGGGAGGGCGAAGCTCCCGCCGCAAACATCTTCCGCCCATCCTCCGGGTCGTGTCCCGGAGGGACGCGATCAGAACCGCACTTCTCGGCCCGCAGCACACATAACAGGACAGGGTTGTTGTGCGCGTTGATAATATCCAGAGCGAGCGACTTGGACCGGATCCTCTCGCCCGCGTCTTCGTAGTCCACGGTCTCCCGTCGATCCCTAAACCACTTCCGCACGCGTCGGAACATCTGCTGGCCGACCGCGTAATCGGTGTCCTCCGTAAAACGCGGGCGGGTGTATTGAATCAACGCCTTCGCGCCTATCAGCAGGTGACGGCCGGATTCGATCAGGGCGATCAAGTCTTTTTTCAGCCGTGCCGTCTTTTCGGGCATGGGCGCCTCCAGCCGCGCAAGCAGGGCAGTGATGCGCTGATAGGATGAGGTCGCGTTCGCCGGCAACAGGGTCACCTCCTCCGCTCGCGCCCATTCTATCACATCCGCGCCACCCATGCAGCGCATCATCACGGATAGCGCGGAGCGCACAGGGGTGCTTGCGATTCGACGAAACTCGCCCGATGCGTGTAGAGAGGCATCCGCTCGCCGCGCGGCTCCAGGCCAAGAACGGTGTTCCCCTTCCATTTCACGTGATAAACCTTGCCGGCGGCGGTCTCGTCCGTCTCCGTGGACGGCAGAGCGAAAGAGAGAGCCGCCGACTCGCCGGCGGCCAGTTCCGGCAACCGGGCGTAGCCGCCCACGATGGTCACCGCGGATTCGGCCACATCGCGCTGAAGCCGGACCGTGCGGAGGTCCGTGCCGTCGGGCAGCCTCACGCGAACCTTCACGGGCCGGTGAGCCGTAAGGTCCACGCGACCGGCGTAGGGCAAATGGCTGGCGATGTCGAGCGCCGGCGGGTGGGCCGGGTCGACCGGGCCATCCGTTCCGGCCCCCACGCGCCGGTTGAACAGCAGATGTACACGAAGTTCATCGCCTTTCCACTCCACCGCGTGGCGCCAGGCGAAGTACAGCGCCTGCATCCCGCCGCCGGCCCCGCAGCCCTCGATGTCGTCGTGACCGATCAGGTCGTTGGCCGTCCCCCAGCACTGGAAACACCCCAGGATCATCCGGTCCACGTCGCGGTACGTCCGTTGGCCGCCCTTGGGCGCCGCAGTGTCGGGCTTGAGCGGTTTGAGGAACGACAGGTCGGCGAACTGGTTCTCCAGAAGCTGGTTCCGGACGAAGCGGTCCATCGCGCCGAACGGGTCGGCCGCTCCGGCCCGGTAAAGGGCGAGTCCCAGTCGGAACCTCGCCGCGATGCCGCACGATTCGCAGATGTGCGAGCCGGAACAGTCCGCGATCCAGCCGAACCGGCTCGTGTGCGTCCGCCCGATCCAGTCGTACACCCGCCCGCCCCAGGCGACCCATTCTGGCTTGTCGGCCAGTCGCGCGTACTCGACGATCCCGGCCACCATGTCCTGCGTGCCGTGCAGGTGCCCCCACCAGCCGTTACCGCGGACTTCCCCGTCCGGCTTGATGCTCGGATTCACCTCGATGGAGTAGCGGGCCAGTCGCTCGATGAACTCCTGAACGTCGGCCCGGGGGAACCGTTTCCAGTATTCAACCAGGGGCCACAGAACGCGTCCGCCGTACCAGGCCGGCGCATCCTTGTCTTTGGGATCATCGATCCACTGCCTCCCGTCGTACTCGTACTTCGGGAAATACGAATATCCGTCGCCTTTGACGGCCAGGCGCATGAGGCCGTCGACGTGCCGGTCGAGCAGCGCGCGGGCCTGCGGCGAGCCGCTCTCGTCGTACCAGGCCAGCAGCCCCATCATCGCGCACGACTGGCTGAACAGGCATGCCCGCCTCGGCGTCCATTCGGTGCCGCGCGTGTAGGCCAGGCCGTCAACGGGGTCGAACAGCGAAGCGAGATATTGCCGCAGGTGATGCTCCCGCGGGTCCATCGGAATCCCTGTCATGCGCCGGGCCAGGATCAACGCCTCCACGTAGCGCCCGGACATGTCGCCGTCGTCCCACTTCTCGTGGCTGGCATACGGCGGATCGGCGAACGGATAAACCCGGAAGAACGGCTGATAGCCCCGATCGGCGTCCAGCCGCGCGAGGATACTCCCCGCCGCCGCCACGGCCGCATCCTGGAGAAAGTGCGTATCCGGAACGACCGCCACCGGTCCGCGATCCGCAATCCTCTGGTAGAGCCGATCGCGTTCTCCCGGCGGATCGACGGCCGTCACGGTGTCGCCCGACCACGCAATGCGAAAGTCCTTGCCACCGGCGCGCACGTCCTGCGTCAGCTTGCGCAACGGATATCGCACGGAGACGTTCTGTCCCGGCTTGAGGCCCCACAGTACCAGATAGGGTTCGGACCACGCTCGCGCTGAAGCGGGCTGACCGTCGACCTGCACAGTCACGTTTTTCCGATCCACCCAGTCCGGAACTCGGATCAGCAGCCGCCGGGCCGGATAGCGCAGCCGCACGTCCACACGGCCGTCGAAGGGGTCATGGCCGGTGACCTCGGCCCACGGGCTGTCGCGGCTTATGCCGAGGTTCACGCGTACGTCGCCGGCGTACTCCGTGACGGCCGCCTGCCAGGCCAGATAGATCGCCCGCATCCCGCCGTTCAGGCAGCAGCCCTCGACGGTGCCCACGTCCTCGCCGCCGCGCGTGCCCAGGTGCGAGTTCGGCATCGACTGGCTGTCGAACGTGCCCAGCAGAAGAGGCGTCGGGGCGACATCGCCGACGGCCAGCGGCGCCAGGTCACGGAACTGGGCCTCGACGGCCTGGTTCCGCGCGAACCGTTCCACGTCGTTGTAGTATTCCGGCAGACCGGCGCGGCAAAGCTCCAGCGCCAGGCGTATGGCGCTGGATATCGCGCACGTTTCACACGAGCCGCCCGTCGGGTACGTCGCGAACCAGCCGAAATCGGTCCCGTTCGTGCGCTTTACCCAGTCGTACACGGAGCGGCACCGGCGCAGCACTTCATCGTCATCCAGACTCGGCGAAACACGGGCCGTCCGCAAACAGCCCGCCATCGCGTCCAGCCACGAGTGAATGTGCCCCTCCCACGAAAGCGCCCTGGTGATCGCACCGTCCGGACCGACAACCGGATCGCTCAGGACCCAGCGCGTCAGCCCCTCGGCCAGCGCCAGGGCCTCGGCGTTGCCCGTAAGCTCATAGAAGCGAACGATCGGCGTGATCCCATATCCGGCCAGGTGACTTCCGCAGGACTCCGGAAGCCGGACGCCGCGGAACGTGAGGCACCCGTTCTTCTCCTCGGCCATCGCGCGCAGGCCGTGAATCAGCCGCTCGATCGCCTCCCGGGCCGTCGGATCGCCCGTTGTCTCGTACCACGCGACCAGCCCGTACAGGGCGCTGCCCTGCGAGAAAACGTGATCGACCTCCCCGTTATCCGGCTTGTGGACCAGCCCGTCGGGGCCGAGGAGCGAAGTAAGGAAACCGGCCAGCCGCTGCTCGGCCTGGCTCAGTTCCGGCGACGTGATCCCCATGGAGCGGGCCATGACGAGGCCTTCCAGGTAGCGGCCCGTCATGTCGCCCAGGTCCCAGGTGTCATGCACGAGTTCATGGGGGACACCGTTGCGCCCCCGGATGAGGAACCAGGGGCGGAAACCCTGCGCCGGGTCCAGGCGCGGCGGAATCGACCGTGCCGCCAGCGCCATCGGCCCGCGCAGGTCGAGCGACGCCGGCCGGGCCGGTTGCGAGTCAACGGCCGCCGCCGACAAAACCCAGGCGCAAGCGAGAACAGAATGCGAAGGGCTCAACATGACGGTGGCTGTGTCCCGCCGTGCTCCACGCTACTCCTTCTCCACGACAAGGACCGCGTGAATTGGGTACTTCGTCAGCGCCTTGCGGCCGTTCAGAAACGCCAGTTCCACCAGGAATGCGCAGGCGATCACCGTGCCGCCCAACGATTCCACGAGTCGGCAGCAGGCGGCCGCCGTACCTCCAGTGGCCAGCAGATCGTCCACCACCAGCACACGGTGCCCCGGGCGGATGGCGTCGGCGTGGATCTCGATCCGGTCGGTGCCGTACTCCAGCGCGTACTCGGCGGAGCGGGTTTCCCGCGGCAACTTGCCCGGCTTGCGAATGGGCACGAACCCGGCCGACAGGTTCCGCGCGACGGCCGTGCCGAACACGAACCCCCGCGACTCGGCCCCCACGACCAGATCCACCTTCGAGCTGCGGAACGGCTGGGTCAGATACTCCACGGCCAGCGACAGGCCGGCCGGATCGGCCAGAAGCGGCGTGATGTCCTTGAACACGATCCCCGGCTTGGGGAAACCCGGCACGTCCTTGATCAGGTCGTGCAGCCGGGTCATCCGGATGAGGTCATGATTGTCCATTGCATTGTCCGTTACGGTCCCGCGCCTACCACTTTCACGTTGATCCGATTGGCCGACTGCTCGACGATCTCGAAGGACATGCCATCGATCTTGAGGCCCTCGATCGTGTCGGCCAGCAGGTTCAGATCGTACTTCCACTCGATCTCCGACTCCACGACGTCGTTGACCAGCTCGCGGAGCCGGACGCCCTCCTCGCCCCGTTCGACGCCGCGCACCTTGGCCAGTTCCCCCTGAATGGTCTTGAACTGCTTGTGGCTGCACGACTGCCAGGAGACGCGGCAGGTCCGGCTCGCCGTGGCTCGCTGCCGCCAGGCCTCGCCGATGTCCTTGAGCACCTGGGGGGCCACGTCCTCGGTAAGCTTGACGAACGCGTCGTCCCCGCAGCCGGCCGACGTGCTCATGTACGCCTTCTTCGGGCGGTACATGTTCGACGTGAGAATCTGCGCGGAATCGGCCTGAACGGCCCGGACGGTCAGCGTGATGTCCCAACGGTAGACCTCGCGCCCGCCGACGGACACCATGCCGCCGGCCTTCGCCTCGGCCCGGCCCACAACGAGCACGTCGGCCTTGAAGGAGGCCGCCGCGGCCGCCAGCTTGTTGATGTCCTCGTTCACGGCGGCCACCTCAAGATCCCGCCGGCGAACGTCGTCGCTCACGCCCTTGTCCATCAACTGGACCTGCTTGCTCAGGAAGAAGTTCTCCATGCCCGACTGGCAGACGCCGTTGGCCTTCGGTGGCCGGGTGTCGTCCACGTCGTTGTCCTCAAGGATGACGATCACGCAGCGCGGGTTCCCCTCGTCTTCCTTGACGTGGGCGAACAGGGCCCAGTCGCGTTCGAAGTCCGCCAGGCTGACGACGGCATCGATCGTGCAGAAGCTCTTGCCGTCCTCCGTCCATTCCTTGACGACCTTGAACTCGTGGATGTACCCGACCGCCTGACCGAGAATCCGGTCCTTGATCGTCTGGTAGTCCTCGACCTGAGTCTGGGCGTTCAGGAACAGCCCGCAGGCCTGTTCCACGGCGTTCCGCTTGGCGTCCAGTTTCGCCTCATCGGCGGCCTTGACGTCGGTCCCGGCGGCCTTTCCGGTAGCCGTCACCCGTTTGTCCGCCTGGCCCCAGGCGGGTACGGCCGACAGGGCGGCGACCAAGAACGCCAACGGCGCGAAGCGCGACAGGTACCTCATCGCTCAACTCCTCGTAACGGTGACTCGGTTGTCCTTCCGTAAACCCACCGCGGGCCAGCACGGTATCGCCCCCGGGAACGATACGCAACGATCGACCAAGGAAATCTGCTGGACTTGGCCGATAGTACTGATATAGTTTTGCAGCCGAATGGCATACGCCGGCTGGCGCGGGCGGTAGCCATAACTCATTACAGATTCATGAGTTACGCATCTCTTTTGGAGCATAACGTGAAACGTCGTATCAAGAGACTGTCGAAATCCACCGTGGTTCTGGTCGGCCTTCTGGTCTTGTTCGCGGGCCTGTACGTCCACGCCAATGCGTACGGCGCCCCGGCCGGCCTGCTCGCTCAGGCCCCGGTCGCCGCCGAAGCCGCGCACAGCGACTTCAAGTACTTCTCGTTCCTCACCAGCGATCACTACGCCGGGTATGAAACGGTGGCTCTGGTCGTGGTGCTCCTCACGGCCATCGCCGCCCTGGTGTATGCCGGCCTGCTCGTCCGGCAGGTGTACTCCGCCGACACGGGCACGCCCCGCATGCGCGAGATCGCCGAGGCCATCCGCGAAGGGGCCAACGCCTATCTCAAGCGGCAACTCAGGACCGTGGCCGTGCTGATCCTCGTGCTGATCGGCCTGCTGTACATTACGAAGGCCATTCAGGACGGCCACGGCGGCAGCCCTGCCTGGGGCAGCCCGTTTGCGTTCGGGCGGGCCTGGGCATTTGCGCTGGGCGCGGTCTTCTCGGCCACCGTCGGGTTCGTCGGCATGCGCCTGGCTACGACGGGCAACCTTCGCGTGGCCGCCGCGGCCCCGGTCGGGTTCGGAAAGGCGCTCATGCTCGGTTACCGCACCGGCACGATCACCGGCATGCTCACCGACGGGCTGGGCCTGCTGGGCGGCACGATCATCTTCATGACCTACGGCGAGCGGGCCTACGAGGCCCTGCTGGGCTTCGGGTTCGGCGGCACGCTGCTGGCCCTGTTCATGCGCGTCGGCGGCGGCATCTACACGAAGGCCGCCGACGTCGGCGCCGACCTGGTCGGCAAGGTCGAAAAGGACATCCCCGAAGACGACCCCCGCAACGCCGCCACGATCGCCGACAACGTGGGCGACAACGTGGGCGACTGCGCGGGAATGGCCTCGGACATCTTCGAATCGTACGAGGTGACGATCGTGGCGGCCATGATCCTGGGCTGGGCGTCCTTCGGGCACAAGGGTGTGATCTTCCCGATCCTGGTCCGCGCAATCGGCGTGATCGGCTCGATCATCTCGACCTACTCGGTCCGCGCCGGCGACAAGGGCAACGTGGCGCAGGCCATGAAGTCCATCAACAGGGGCTTCATGCTCGGCTCGCTGATCTCCGTCCTGGGCTTCATCTTCCTGGGCTTCTTCTATCTGCGGTTCGACACGGGCATGGTGGCGATGGGCACGCTGTCGCAGGCGGCCTGGGACGGCATCAGCTCCCTGCCGTGGTACTTCAACTTCGGCATCACGGGGCTGGACATGCGACCCGCCTGCACGTGTTTCATCGGGATCATCCTGTGCATCGCCCTGAACCGCTGCACGGAGTACTTCACGGGTACCGAGTACAGCCCGGTCCGCGGCATCAAGAAGAACTGCACCACCGGTCACGCGACGACGATCATCGAAGGCTTCGCCGTCGGCTACGAGTCGGCCGTCTGGACGGCTGTCATCCTGTGCGTGGCGATCTTCCTTTCCGTGCTCGTGTACTCCGGCACCAACGCGATCTTCGTCGCCTACGGCGTGGCCATGTGCGGCATCGGCATGTTGACCCTGACGGGCAACACGATCTCGATGGACGTGTTCGGCCCGGTCGCCGACAACGCCAACGGCATCGCCGAGATGAGCTTCGACCCGAAAGAAATGGGCGAGGCCAAGTACAAGGAGTCGCGCCAGATTCTGGCCGACCTGGACGCCGTGGGCAACACCACCAAGGCCGTGACGAAGGGCGTGGCCATCGGATCGGCCGTCATCGCGGCCGTCTCGCTCTACGCCTCGTTCATCACCGTGATCGGCTCCGGCGGGCAGAGCGAAGAGAAGCCCCTGCCCATCGAGTTGTTCAACAACGTGGCCAACCTGCTGTCGGTTTCGAATCCAAAGTTGCTGATCGGCATGTTGATCGGCGGGGCGGTCCCGTTCCTGTTCTCCAGCATGTTGATCCGGGCGGTGGGGCGGGCGGCCTTCCTGATCGTAAACGAGGTCCGCGTGCAGTTCCGCGACAAGGCGATCTGGGCCGGCACGAAGAAGCCCGACTACGGTCGCGTGGTCGCGATCTGCACCTCTTCGGCCCAGCATGAACTGATCGGGCCGGCCATCCTCGGCGTGTTCACGCCGATTCTGATCGGGTTCTGGCTGGGGCCGATCGGGCTGGCGGGATTCCTGGGCGGTGCGATCGTGGCCGGCCAGCTCCTCGCCTCGTTCATGTGCAACGCCGGCGGCGCCTGGGACAACGCCAAGAAGATGGTCGAGGATGAGCCGCGCAACCTCGAGCGGAACACCGGCAAGGGCAGCGAGAAGCACAAGGCCAGCGTCACCGGCGACACGGTGGGCGACCCGCTGAAGGATACGGCCGGTCCGGCCGTCAACCCGCTGCTGAAGGTCATGAACATGGTGGCGATCCTGGGCGTGCCGCTGATGGTCATGTACGACAAGGTCGTCGTGGACACCGTCTGGAACGGCTACCACGCTCTGCGGACGAGCCTCGAGACCGCCGGAAAGAAGCTGGAGTTCATCCTGCCCGAGACCTTCCAGGTCAAGGACATCGACGGGCTCTGGATCGGCGCGGTCGTCGTGTCCATCGTCCTGATCCTCTGGGCCATCCGCCGCTCGAAGCGCGAAGCGCCCGAGTTGGGCGCGATGGCACGCGAGCTGGAGAATTAGCCAAGCCCGCGGACCCGCTGAGACCGCGGAGAAGAAGAGAAGATACGGGCAATCAGGAACAGGCGGCGAGGGATCGAACATCGTCCCATAACGGTGTCCGCACTATGAGGGGCCGTGGGGACGTGTGGCACCG
>Ga0315273_10014310_pt1 | contig 10220 bp, 7 predicted proteins | sample YL17G02_0_MG_FD_205753 | JGI IMG/M metagenome (GOLD analysis project Ga0315273, IMG submission 205753) | Sediment microbial communities from Yellowstone Lake, YNP, Wyoming, USA - YL17G02_0 | ecosystem: Environmental > Aquatic > Freshwater > Lake > Sediment | place: USA: Wyoming | collected... | reverse complement strand
CGCTCGTGATGCGGGAAGAGTTCAGGCCCGTGGAAGCCTTCGAGGACATCCGGCACGAAAAGATCACGCACCTGTTCGGGTCTCCGGCCATGTTCATCTCCTATCTCGACGAGCCGAGCCTCGCCGAGTGCGACCTTTCGACGCTCCGGGGCGGCATCGTGGGAGGGTCCCCCCTGCCGCCCAAGACCATGGAGGAGATGGTCCGCAAGCTGGGCCTGAAAGAGGCTCTGAACGTGTACGGGCTGAGCGAGTGCGGAGGCCTGGCCACGACGAACCTCCGGGACGACTCCGTAAGCCTCAAGGCAAACACCGTGGGCGTGGCCCTGCCGAACTGCAGAATCAAGATCGCGGATCCGGAAACCGGAAAGGCACTCGATCCCGGCAGCCAGGGGGAGGTTTGCCTTCACGACGTGCTTCCGGGGTCCTCGGTCGGAAAAGGGTACTTCAACATGCCGGACAAGACCCGGGAAGCGATCGACGCAGAGGGCTGGTTCCACACCGGGGACTTGGGGATCCTGGGCGAGGACGGAACCCTCAGGATCACGGGCCGAGTGAAGGACATGTTCCTCGTGGGCGGCTTCAACGTGTATCCGGTCGAGATCGAGAACGTCATGATCCGGCATCCCAAGGTGAGTGCGGTCCAGGTTGTGGGCGTTCCGGATCATCGCCTCGGCGAGGTGGGCATGGCCTTTGTGCAGCTCAAGCCCGGCGCCGCGACCACGGAGGAGGAAGTTCTCTCCTTTGCGAGAGAACAACTGGCCAACTTCAAGGTTCCCCGGTACGCGAAGTTCGTCGGCGAATTCCCCATGACCGGAAGCGGGAAGGTCAAGAAGTTCCAGCTCCGCGAGCTGGCGATCCGGGAGCTGGGGCTCCAGGAAGAGTACACGATCGTCCAGGGGGGGTAGCAGAGGATCCTCTCCATGCCCATGGTGAACGCCAACGGCGTGAGGCTCTACTACGAGGAGGCGGGAAGGGGATTTCCGCTTCTCTTTGCACACGGCGGCGGAGGGAATCTTCTCCAATGGTCTTATCAGGTTCCCGGCTTTTCAAAAAACTATCGGGTAATCACCTTCGACAGCCGCGGCCACGGCCGGTCCGATGCGCCCGAGTCCGGATACGGCCTGGAGATTTTTTCCCGGGATCTCCTCGGCCTGATCGATGCCCTCGGACTGGCGAGGATCGTTCTCATCGGTCTCACCATGGGAGCCATGACGGCGCTGCAATTTGCACTGGATCATCCGGACCGGCTGCAGGGCCTGGTGCTCGTGGGGGTCTCGGACGGCGGCAGGCAGGTCATGCGGGAGCGGTTCGAGATGAGTGCCGAGATCGCGGAGATGCAAGGCATGGAAATGCTTGCCGAGGGGTTCTGCTCCGTGGTCTTCTCGCCGTGGTTTCTGGAGGAGAGGAGCGATTTCGTGGAAGCCTTCAAGAAGAGCATGGTCGAATCCTCGCCCCTGGGATATGCGCAGACCATCCGTGCTCTGGCCGGAAGGCCTCCGCTCAAGGACCGGCTGGCTGCGATCCGAGCGAGAACGCTCGTCGTCGTGGGCGAAGACGACGTGACCGAGTTCCCCCTGGAGGATGCAAGCCTCTTTTCGGAGGGCATTCCGAACGCCCGGCTGGCGAAGATCCCCAGGGCAGGCCACCTGGCCTGTATCGAGCAGCCCGGGGTGTTCAATTCCCTGCTCGAGGATTTCCTCAGGGGGATGGAGCTTTGAGGGTGGATCCGCTTCTGCGCATTCTGGAAGCGGAGCCGTCGGAAAGGAGCTGAACATGGATTTTGGCTTCACGGAAGAGCAGAACATTCTCCGGCAGTCCGTTCAGGATTTCGTCCGGAGGGAGTGCCCGCCCGAATACGTGCAGCAACTGGACCAGAAGAAGGAATTCCCCCGCGAGCTGCGCAGCAAGATGGCCGGACTGGGATGGTTCGGTACCTGCGTGCCCGTGGAATACGGCGGCTCCGGCAGGGGGATCATGGACATCGTCATCCTCCTGGAGGAGCAGGGCAGGGCAGGGATCGGCTGCGACTTCATCCCGACCGCGATCTTCGCTGCTCAGGCCATCCATGCCCACGGCTCGGAGAACCAGAAGATGTTCTTCCTGCCCCGGATCGCCCGGGGCGATCTGATCTTCGCGATCTCTTTCACCGAACCGAATGCAGGCTCTGACTTTGCTTCCCTGACCACGTCGGCCGAGCTCGATGGAGACCATTTCGTGATCCGGGGCCACAAGATGTGGACGAGCATCTTGAACGTCGCCGACTACGTGATGGTGGCGGCGAGAACGGATAAGACGGTGAAGAAGCACAAAGGGATCTCTCTCTTCATGGTGAACGCAAAAAGCCCGGGCATCACGATGCGGGAGATCCCGAAGCTCGGCGGCCACGTGATGCCTGCCTTCGATGTCTTCTATGAAGACGTAAGAGTTCCCCGGGGAGCACTCCTGGGAGAGATGAATGGGGGATGGCACCAGCTCATCTCCATCGTGAACACCGAACGGGTCGGCATCTCCGGATACAACGTGGGTGCTGCCAAAGCGGTCCTCGACTACGCGCTGCGCTACGTGTCCGAGCGGGAGCAGTTCGGCCAGCCCATCGGAAAGTTCCAGGCCGTGCAGCACAGGCTGGCGAACCTGGCCATGGAAATCGAGTCGGCTCGGCTCCTCACGTACAACGCAGCCTGGCTGGAGGAGCAAGGCGGTTCCATGGACTCGCACCTCAAAGCGGCCATGGCCAAGCTCAAGTCTTCGGAGGTCTACAAACAGGCGACCCTGGACGGCATGCAGGTCATGGGCGGCTACGGCTATGCCATGGAGTATCCCATGCAGAGATGGTTCCGGGAGGCTGTGCTGCAGACCGTGGATATCGGGCCTTCGGAGATCCAGCTCTCCACGATCGCATACCTGCTCGGCATGCCGAGATAATTCCCGGGGGTTCGCAGGTCATGCCAAGGATCCAGGCTCGAAGCCCTGCCTGCACGGGATGCAGAATGTGTGAGATGGCCTGCTCGGTTGCCAAGACCGGCAAGTTCAGTTCCAGGTCGAGCCGGGTCTGGATCGAGACGGACGGGAGGATCGGGAAGGATCTGCCCCACGTGTGCCGGCAGAACGTCAAGGCCTGCCGGGCACCCGGGAGCCCGCTGCCCCGGTGCATGGCCGCGTGTCCGCTTCTCCTGGAGCCGGACCCGCCCATCTCCTGGGATGAAACCTCCGGGGTTGTGCAATTGAGGCCGCGCAGGAGCTGTCCGGAGTGCCTGGCCTGCGCGGAGGCTTGCCGGTTCGGAGCGATCCGGATCGATCCCGCAGAGGGGCGGCTCGTGAAGTGCGACCTCTGCGGAGGGGATCCGGAATGCGTGAAAGTCTGCGTGACCGAGGCGATCCGGCACGAGCGGGGACAGGATCATGCCTGAGGGGATCTTCGGCTGGAAGGGCAAGGTTCTGGAGATCGATCTCTCCAGCGGAAGGATTGCTGCGGAGCCTCTGGACGAGTCCCTCCGGACGAACTACCTGGGCGGCCGGGGGCTCAATGCCCGGCGCCTATACGACCTGCTCGCGCCGGGCTTGGACCCGTTCTCCGAGGAGAACGTCGTGCTTTTCACGACCGGCCCCATGGCCGGCACGCTTGCGCCGGGCAATGCGAGGCTCAGCGTTGCGGCCAAGACCTTCGAGAAGATCCACCTCGGCATCTCGAATGTGGGGGGCAGGTTCGGTCCGGAACTCAAGTTCGCCGGCTATGACCAGATCCTGATCCGAGGCAAAGCCGATTCTCCGGTCTACCTCTGGATCGACGACGGCAAGGTTGAGCTGCGGTCAGCCACCCACCTCTGGGGCAAGGACACGTGGGAGACCGAGGCCCTCATCCAGGAGGAGCTGGGCGCCAGGAACGTCCAGATCGGCTCCATCGGTCCGGCCGGAGAGAATCTCACGAGGTATGCCTGCATCATCTTCAATCTCCATCGGGCGGCGGGCGAGACCGGCCTGGGCGCGATCCTGGGATCCAAGAATCTCAAGGCCATCGCCGTGAGAGGCACGCAGCCCGTGGAAGTGGCGGATGCAGAGGCCCTCGTCCGGTATTCCAAGGAGCTCATCCAGAGGATCGTGAAGAACGACTTCTACTCCCTCATCGCGGACTACGGGACGCTTCCGGGCGCGACTTTCTATGACATGATGGGCTACCTGGCGGTGAAGAACTACGGCCAGGCAGGGGACTGGGAAGGGACGGAGAAAATCGGTGCAGTCCAGATCGCGAAGTACTTCAGGAAGCCTGTGGCCTGCTTCGGCTGTCCCATCCACTGCAGCCACCACTTCCGGATCACCGAGGGCCCCTTCAAGGGAGAGGAGGGAGCCAAGCCGGAATTTTCCACCACCCAGGTTCCGTTTGGCGCCTGCCTCGGTGTGGACGACCCGGAGGCCCTGCTCAAGTTCCTGAACGTGGCGAACCGTTTGGGAATCAACACCCGGGAGTTTCCTTACATCCTCAGCGTGGCGATGGACTGGTACGAGAACGGAATCCTCACGATCGAGGACACGGATGGCATCGCCCTGGAATGGGGGAACGTGGATGCGGTGCTGAAGATGATGGAGAAGGGCGCCCGGCGGGAGGGGTTCGGCGAGGTGATCGCAGACGGGTCCGAGGCTGCGGCCCGAAGGATCGGCAAGGGCGCGGAACGGTTCGTGAGCTCCTGCCGCGGTGTGCAGTGCGGTGGAGAGGAGGTCAAGGTCCTGATCGGCACAGCCCTCAACTACGTGACCGCAACGATCCCTGCCCATGTGGAGGAGGGGATGCCGATCGTCGAGATCAAGGGCCTGGACGCGCAGGAGGCGCTCAGCAAGTTCGGCACGGACGATCTGGATCCTCTTTCCTACAACAAGGCTCGGGTGACCGCCTACTATCAGGACCTGTGCCTCGCGTGCGACATCCTGGGGGTCTGCAAGTTCTTCACCGAGTGGACGGGGCAGGAGATGAGCTTCCAGGAGCTGGCCCGGCTTTTCGAGACCTCGACGGGGATTCCGGCAGATGGGGATTCGATCCGCAGGGCGAGCCACCGGGTCCGAAACGTGGAGAGGGCTTTTCTCGTCCGGGAGGGCATCACCCGGTCGGATGACGTACTCACCGGCAAGGTCACGGAGCCGATCCCCAAGGGGCAGAGGGTGGGTCTGACCCTGGACAGGGAGAGGTTCCGGAAGCTGTGCGACGAGTACTACCTGCTCAGGGGCTGGGATGTGGCGACCGGAATCCCGCTCCCAGCGACGCTTTGCGACCTGGGCCTTGAGGACATCGCTCGGGACCTGGAAAGGTCAAAGCTGAAAGGTCAAAGCTGAAAGGAAAAGGTAGGGACCCGCTGACAACCCAAAGACAAGAAGGAGGGGGCCATGGCGATCGAGCAACCGAGAGACTGGTTCGAGAAGGATCTTCCGCAAAAGGTCAAGGACGATCCGAACAAGGTGGAAGGGTTCAACGGCGTGCTGACGTTCCAGATCAACGGGGACCAGGGAGGCACCTGGACCCTGGAGATCCGGGACAAGGTTCTCAACGTGAAGGCTGGGCCACACGAGAAACCCGACATCCTGGTCACCATGAAGGACATGGACTTCGTGAACTTCATCAACGGAAAACTGAACGGCCAGATGGCCTTCATGACAGGCAAGCTTAAGGTGAAGGGCAACATGCAGCTTGCCATGAAGCTGCAGAAGCTCATCTAGAGGCTGAAGGCGAGATGCCCGGATGCAGGGCGCGGTGAACACAGGGGTCAGTTGCCAGGGGTCAGGTGTCAGTTCCCCACCCTTGGCCCCTGAGACCGGACGACAGGGAAAGACCTCAGGGATCGAGGGTCAGGTGTGGGGTGAGCTGAACCCTGACACCTGAAAGCTGACACCTGGAGACAGTGCGCTGCAGCGGCGAAGGGTGATCGGAACGCAGCAGCGTTGATGAACAGCCTCCAGGGGGAGGGGGGATCACATACAGGCGAACAGATTCCGACCTGCGTGAGGACACGATCATGACGCTCTTGAACATCGGCGACTTGCTCTCCAGGCGTGCCGGCCTCCATCCGGAGAAGGAAGCCCTCGTGCACGGCGAGCTCCGGCTGACCTACAGGGAACTCGACGAACAGGCGAAGCGGCTGGCCCTTGGCCTGCTCGGGTTGGGCCTCCGAAAAGGGGACCGCATGGCCATCTACAGTCTGAACTCGATCGAGTTCCTGGAGACGGTCTTTGCGTGTGCCAGGCTCGGCGTGATCGTGGTGCCCATCAACTTCCGACTCGCCCCTGCGGAGATCGAGCATATTCTCACGGACTCGGACGCCCGAGTTCTTCTTGTGGATGCGAACCTCTTCGGGATGATCGAGGAGTTGCCCGGCAAACTGGGGATCGAACAGCTGATCGTTACGGGAAAGCCCCTTCCCGCCAGGGCCATGCCCTTTGAGAGACTGCTCGAGACCGGCCCTGAGCCCGGCGCCTCAGCCAATGAGCCTGTGGGCGGAGAGGATGCCTTTTCCCTCATGTACACCTCCGGCACGACAGGCAAGGCCAAGGGAGCGATCCTCACCCACAACAACCTCTTCTGGAACGCGGTCAACTGCATGCACGGTTTTCACCTGGGCTGCCGGACGCGGTTCCTCATCTCGGTTCCCCTGTTCCATGCGGGCGGCCTGAACGGCGGCGCGATCCCGACCCTGTATGCAGGCGGGACGATCATTCTGGAGTCCTTCTTTCATCCCGAGACGTCTCTGGCACTGGTGCAGAAGGAGGGGGTCACCTTCCTGGGAGGGGTGCCCGTCATGTTCCAGATGATGCTGGACATCGCGGACTTCGACCGGTACGACCTGAGCTCGGTCGAGACGGTGATGGCAGGCGCCATGCCCGTGCCGGTTCCCCTGATCGAGACATACCAGAAGAGGAACATCACATTCCAGCAGTCCTACGGGCTGACCGAGGCGACGAGCTCGGTTCTCTGCCTGCGCCACGAAGACGCCCTGCGGAAGTCGGGATCCGCGGGCAGGCCCTTCCTCCACGTGGACGTGCGGATCGTCCGGGAGGACCGCCAGTCCATCCGTCCCGGCGAGACCGGCGAGATCCTGGTCCGTGGCGGCAACGTGATGAAGGGCTACTGGAGGCAGCCCGGGGAGACGGCTGCCGTGCTGAGAGACGGGTGGCTTCACACCGGAGACATGGCGACCGTGGACGAAGAAGGGTTCGTCTTCATCCGGGACCGGAAGAAGGACCTCATCATCAGCGGTGGAGAGAACATCTATCCGGCAGAGGTCGAGGCTGTGCTCCGTCTCCATCCGCTCGTGGCCGAGGGCGGCGTGATTGGTGTGTCGGATGTCAAGTGGGGCGAGTCCGTGCGGGCCGTCGTGGTTCCCAAGCCCGGCCGGAAGCCCACCCTGCAGGAGATCGTTGCCTTCTGCGAACCGAGGCTTGCGGCTTACAAGCATCCCAAGTCTATCGTCCTGGCTGATGAGCTGCCCAAGAATGCGCTCGGAAAGATCCTGCACAAGGTCCTCCGGGAGAAATACGGAGGAGAATCCATTCAAGCGGATGGCGGCATGAAGGGTTGACCCGGGAGGGGAACCCAAGGAGGAGACAAAAGCTTGGAGAATCGGGGGGAGAAAATCTATCGGCTGGGCTGTGACATCGGCGGTACGTTCACCGATGTGGTGCTCCTGAACACCAAGACGCACGAACTCACCGTGGGCAAGGTGCTGACGACTCCTGAGGATCCTTCTGTGGGCGCCCTCCGGGGGATCCAGGAGGTCCTCGCTGCGAGGGGCGTGAATCCCCGGAGCGAACTTGCCGACATCATCCACGGCACCACGCTCGTGATCAATGCGATCATCAACCGCACGGGTGCCAGGACTGCGCTGCTCGTCACCGAGGGGTTCCGGGACTTCCTCGAGATCGGCAGGGGAGGCCGCTGGGACAACTACGACATGTACATTGAAATGCCCCGGCACCTGGTTCCGCGCAGGCACCGAAAGGGCATCCGGGAGCGGATTCACCGGGACGGAAGGATCATCGTCGAGTTCGACGAAACGCAGGCGGAGAGCACGGTACGGGAGCTGCTCGGAGAGGGTATCGAGGCCTTTGCGGTCTGCTTCCTCCACTCCTTCCGGAATCCCGTTCACGAAAAGAAGATGAAGGAGGTCATCCACCGGATCGAACCCAGCGTGCAGGTCACGCTCTCATCGGAACTGATCCCGGAGATCCGGGAATACGAACGTGCCTCGACCACGGTGGCGAACGCCTACACGCTGCCGAACATGAAGCGGTACATCTCGAAGTTTCAGAAAGAACTGGAAGGTGCCCGGTTCGGCGGGCAGTTTTTCATGATGCTCTCCCACGGCGGCATCACGACTCCGGAGACGGCGAGCGACTTCCCCATCCGGGTGCTCGAATCCGGACCCGCCGCAGGCGCGATCTACTCCTCCTTTCTGGCGCGGCAGAAAGGGATCGACAAGCTCCTCTCCTTCGACATGGGCGGAACCACGGCCAAGAGCTGTCTCATCCACGAGGGCAAGCCGGTCGTGACCAAGGAATTCGAAATTGCCCGCATTTCCCGGCTCCGGAAGGGAAGCGGGCTTCCCATCAACCTGCCGGTCATCGAGATGGTGGAGATCGGGGCAGGAGGGGGAAGCATTGCCCGGGTGGACGAGATGGGTCTGGTCACGGTCGGGCCCAGGAGTGCGGAAGCTTCTCCCGGGCCTGCCTGCTACGGGCTGGGTGGGCAGGAACCGACCGTCACGGACGCAGATCTGGTGCTGGGATACCTCAACGAGGACTTCTTCCTGGGAGGCAGGATGGCTCTGGACCGAGCCCGGGCCCGCGGTGCGATCCAGAATCGGATCGCCGGCCCGGCCCGGCTTACACTGGAGGAAGCGGCCTGGGGGATTCACATGATCGTCAACGAGAACATGGCGCGAAGCGCCCGCGCGCAGGCGGTGGAGAAGGGCCTGGACATCACCGAGTACTCCATGGTCGCCTTCGGAGGCGCCGGGCCGGTTCATGCCTTCGGAGTGGCCAGGATTCTCGGGCTGCGCCAGTTCATCGTGCCGGCCGGTGCGGGCGTTGCCTCTGCCGTGGGGTTCCTGGTTGCTCCTCTCTCGTTTGACTTCATCCGGACGTACATGATGCATCTCGACAAGATCGACTGGCGGGCCCTGAACGAAATCTACAAGGAGATGGAGGCTGAGGGCAGGCAGTACCTGCACAGGGCGGGAGTCCGGGACGAAGCGATCACGGTCAGGAGGTCCGCGGAGATGCGCTACGTGCTCCAGGGAAGGGAAATCGATGTGCCCATCCCTGCCGGAAGGCTCACCGGGGAGCATCTCCCGCTGATCCAGGAAGCCTTCAACCAGGAACACGCGCAGAAATACGGATGGATGTACCCCGAGCTCGATGTCATGGGCCTGAATTGGAAGATCGTGGTCTCCGGCCCGGACCCGAGGTTCCAGCTCCGCGAGGTGCGGAAGGACAACGGGAATCCGGCGAAGGCGCTCAAGGGCGAGCGAGCCGTCTACTTCCCGGAGGCGGGCTTTGCCCCGTGCAAGGTTTACGACCGCTGCCTTTTGCCTCCGGACGTCATGCTGGATGGGCCCCTCGTGGTCGAAGAAGCGGAATCGACAACCGTTGTCGGACCTGGCGCCCGTTGCCAGACCGACCCGTATCTCAACCTGACGGTATTCCTGAGAGTCTGCTGAAAGGCTGGACAAGTGACTCAATCACCGGGGAGAGGGTGGGGACTGACAACTGGTAACTGAGAACTGGCAACTGGAGTCTTCTGGCCTGAGGGGGGAGGGACATGGCACAATTCGATCCTGTCACGCTCGAGATCCTGTGGAACCGGCTGAAGTCGATCCTGGACGATGAACTCTATGGTCTGATACGGGCCGCCTTCTCGCCGGTGATCCGGGAGGCCAAGGACTGCAGCGCCGGGCTCTACGACTCCCAGGGGAACTTCATGACCCACTCGCAGGAAGGGGAAGCCCACATCCGGATGACCTGCAAGTTCTTTCTCGAAAAGCACGATGCCCGTTCCTTGCAGGAAGGGGACGTGCTGATCGGAAACGATCCCTGGAAGGTGGGCGGGCACCTGAACGACACTGCGGTCTGCGTGCCCATCGTGGTGAAGGGACGGGTCGGGGGCTTTACCTGCTATCTGGCCCACCAGCTCGACATCGGCGGCAGAGGGTTCTCCGCGGACAGCACCTCCACCTACGAAGAGG
>Ga0315273_10014308_pt1 | contig 10220 bp, 6 predicted proteins | sample YL17G02_0_MG_FD_205753 | JGI IMG/M metagenome (GOLD analysis project Ga0315273, IMG submission 205753) | Sediment microbial communities from Yellowstone Lake, YNP, Wyoming, USA - YL17G02_0 | ecosystem: Environmental > Aquatic > Freshwater > Lake > Sediment | place: USA: Wyoming | collected... | reverse complement strand
GTATTGAGCAATTCATCCATGGCCGTCTTGTCAAACCATTGCCGGTGAACATAGAATTCACTGGCCGGTTCGACGAGGCAGTTTACTGCCAGCAGCTTGAGCACCTTAGTCCAGGAAATATCAGAACGTGAATCATCAATACGCTCCTGCCAGAATTCATCCAGGCCGAGTTCTTGCCAAAGCCGGCAGGCCAGCCAGCAGTCACCGAACGAGCGAGGCCGGCATAACTGCATCTGTGAGAGTTTTACCTTTATTGAATCGACTTCGGATTCAGGCACGACAGTTTGGTCGGCAAAGAGCAGTTTCTGTTCATGTTTGCCGCTGTCTGCATCAAAGACTTTCAGCGTCTTTTGCCATGCGTTTTCCTGCGAGGATGTTATTTCACCAAGATAAAGAACTGTCCGCTGAACCGTGCCGCCGTTGGCAACCCTGCGGTTCTCAACGACACTGAAATACTCGTGCCACTTGCCGTTCTTTTTGCGTTTGTAACTTCTCAGAAACATGCCGACAGTTTGGCATCAGAAAAACAACCTTGCAATAGGGTAGGTCTTCACCATGCAGGGTTTTCAAGCATTTTCGGCGATTTTGAAACGCTACGCAGGAAAGATTTTTTAAAAATCGCAATTTCACCGTCGAAGTGCGAAAGTTGGGCTAATGCGCATGGCATGCAAGAGGTCGTGCGTTCGAATCTCGTTGGCTCCATTTTTGTAAGTTACACTGAATTCGATACTTACGTCATCAAATACTGACAAGTCCCAATTTTTCAAGAGGTCACTCTATTTTTCGCGTGTAAAAATCTCGCCAATCGCAAGTGCGGCAGGTTTAGGATTACCCTCGAAGTCGATAATCGAGGTGTTGGCCGGGCAAGGGTAACTGTCATGCCCCATCCAGATTATTATGCCGCCGCATTTAGGAAATCGGTCTTTGCAGGCCTTCGCGGCAATTGAAAGAGCCTTGGCCTGCCGCTGCTGACCCCATTTGACATATTCATCCAAGTCTTTAGGCTTGCGGCCTTGCTCTTGAACAAATTCCGGCCATTCCGTCCACCACGGTGCACGACGCCACAAAGGATTTTCAACGCTGCACGGATACTCTTGACAAGAACCTTGATAGCGGCGCGTAAGGTCGGCCGAACACGGGCCGGGGCTGCCGGTTTCTGAACGCAAAAGTGAATCATCGTTTTCCCAGTACGGCCGCCAATCCTTTTCGAGGTCGGGGCCGGCCTTCCACGGGCCATGGATATCCCAGTGAATTTGCTTGCCGTAGTTCTCAGCGGCCGCACAGTAAGATGGCCCTGACGGTGAGGATGGCAGAAACCGGCGGGTCGGATCCATTTCTTTTACGATCTGAGCAAAACGCCCTATGAGTTTGTCTTTGACTGTCACCGGAACAAGCTTAGTGTTTTGCTCCCACAATTCATTGCCCCCACACCAGATTACAAGACTCACATGGTGCTTGCGCCTTTCAATATACGAACGGGCAACTGCGGAAAGTTCCTCGATGCTTTTGTCATCGTTGGGCGGACAGCAATCGCCGACTCCTGAAGATGAAAGCGGAAATTCCTGCCAGACAAGAATGCCTAATTCGTCGCACAGGTCATAGAACCACCGCTTTTCGAGAAACGCCCCGCCCCAGACCCGCATGATATTAAAGCCAAGGTCACGATAAAGTTTAAGACGCTTTCGGTACTCGGATTGCGTGACATCGGCAAAGTTAGGCCGTATAGGCGTCCAATTGGCCCCCTGCAGGAAAAACGGCTTGCCGTTGGCAACGCATATCCATGGGTCGGAATCTTTGCGCGAATCCTTGCACTGCTGCCATGTGATATGTTTAAAACCAATTCTGCGATCAAACGTATCGTGTACCGCACCAGCAGAATCAAGCAATTTTATGAGCAGCGTATAAAGCGGCTGCAAACCCAGGCCGTTCGGGTACCACAGCTTTATCGGAAGATTATTCCAGCTAACGCCCTGCTTGTTAAAATCGGCCAGAGATAACTGAGCCGATTGGATTGCATTGCCTGCTTCAATAAGTTCAATACTGACGCGATAATCATTCGCGCCGCTCGCTTTTCCCGTAACAGTAAGTTTCCCTGTGCGGGATGAAAAATCTACGTCGGTTGCGATGCTCATATTCTGCAATTCTGCGTCAGTAACGGCATCGAAATAAATGCCATCCCAGATGCCAATCTGGACAAGTCGGCTGGTCCAGTCCCAAAAATAATTGAACCGCGGTTTCCACTCCGTTATTTTTGAAGTCCAGCCGCACTGGCCAAGCCATCGCGGCGGACACTCGAAAACAAGCTGGAGAATGTTGCCTGAAGGAAGCAAGTCAGCAGTGAGGTCTATTACATGCGACAAGTGTGTATTGTTGAAATGGAATATCTCTTTGGAGTTGAGCAAAATGCTTCCGCAATAATCAAGACCGAGACATCGCAGGCGAAACTGCCGGCCCGCCTTAACCCACTCATCGGGTATGCGAGTCTCGTAAATCCAGTGACGATTCTCTACCCATTCGCACTGACGGGCGTTGAGACCATAATTCCAATCGGGTAAAATCCCCGAGTCCAGCAGCGCCTTTTGAACAGAACCGGGAACCATGGCAGGAATTGCAGTGATTTCTGCCGCAGCCATGGCGCCTATTTCCATGCTCTTGGCAAGTTTCCATTCATGTGGATTAAACCCCGCAAGCGTCCAATTCAACTGTGACATATCAAAGCTGTGTTTCATTATTGCTCCATATCTTCAATCATTATTCTCTGACCGCCGCGATCATCGCAAAATAATTCTCATCCGGGATGTATTCCGGCACGCTATTGCCGGTGCCAAGGGCATAAGAACCTTTTGCCTGTGAACGTTCGAGCATTGCCCTTGCACGCTTAAACACCATCTCAGGCGTCGAATTTACCATAAAATTAATGTCAAGCCCTCCCAGAATTGCTATACGACTATGGTATCGGTCGTACGCAGACTCAACCGGCATAATGCCATCCTCAAACGAGTGTTTGCCATCATAACCGATGTCATCAATTATGTCATCCATGACATTGGCCAGATTGCCGCACGAGTGGATGATTGCCGCTCTGCCTTTTTCATGGGCCAAAGCCACTATTTTTTTATGCCACGGTATGACATATTTACGCATATCGGTCGCTGAAAACATCGTCTGCGTTTTGAAACCCCAGTCATCATTGCCGATTATCGCGCCGACGCTGTCGTATTCGAGACAAATCTGATAATACTTCAGCAGCCTCGAACCGATAGCATCAAAAATCGCTTGTGCCAACTTCGAATTGTCCGCAAGCATATAGCATAATTTCTCAAAGCCAACCAGTTGAATCGCCGTCTCAAGCAAACCATACGGCCCAAACACGATGATTTTCATATTGCCTGCCAAATACCCCTTCAACTCCTGCAAACGGTCATAACTGAATTTTGCTGGATCCGGCCACGGATACGATTCAAATGATGCCCAATCACTGATGAGTGCGCCATCGTTGATGGAAATGGTCTGGCGATGTTCAATCTGACCTGTCGGAAAATAAAAATCAGAGCCATGGAGTGAGACATAATCGTAGCCGGCATTGCGAAACGCCGCAATCGTAAGAGCATCGGCCCCCAATCGCCTGGTCTTAGGCCAATCCTGCGCCTCTGGCGCAAGAATGCACTGGACTCGTTCGTTTACATAAAATTCAAACAGTGTGGGTCTGGCGGGCTTTTGCTTCCGCAAGACCTTTAAAAGATTTTCGAAATCAGGCTCAGAACTAACTGGGCCGCTCCACCACTTTCCAATGTCACTCATGATTAACTCCAGTCGTATAATCAGTACCTGCCATACGTTCTCGCAGTTTCGACCATGGCAAAAAGATTTTCATCCGGCGTATCGCGTCCGCACTGATCAGCGGTCGATAAAATAAAACGTCCGCCTGCAGCAGCATCGTCAATCGCCTGTTTGCTTGCGGCAATCACATCATCGACCGAGCCGTTGAGCATAACATCTACCGTATGCAGATTGCCTTTAAGCACGATCCTATTACCATAAAGTTTTTTTAACTCGGCCAGCTTACAATCACCCATAGGCGGCGGTTCAAGCGGATCTATCACCGTCAGATCCGTCTCCTGGGCAAAAATCTTCACGAGTTCAGCCTCAGGACCGCACGAATGCACATGTGTCGGGATGCCTGCTTTGGCGGCCAGTTCAATCACACGTTTGACCGCCGGAAATGCCAATTGTCTGAAAATATCAGGTGTTTGATATACAAGAGTCCCTGAGCCGCCGACGCAGAGAAAATCAGGTTTATCATCAAGCTGCATAATCCTGTCGAAACGCCGCTCGGCCGCCTCAATCCGCTGTGCGGCCCAGATGTTATGTTTATCAGCATTGTCGTAATATCTGTAAATATCTTCAGGGTTGCCTAAAGGATTGGTGAAAGTCACAAAAACACCGACAAGGCCCTGCTCACCCATAAGCTTCTTAATATGCTTGAGGCCTTGCGGCCCCACATCAACGGGTTTGACTCCATCCAATGGTTCCCACCTGTCAGGCACCGGCGGCAAACCAACCATTTGCGGCTTGACGCGGCCTGTCGGCGGATTATCCCGATAAAATACTGTGACGTGCTCGGCCCAATTCTTCTGGCCGAGGTGATCGTAATACTGCTGTGTGATAATGCTATCATAGGTTCGCTTGACGATTACCGTCTTCCATTCCTTGTCATGCTCAACCTCCTCCGGAAACATAAGCGGAAAATAGCCATCCATTACCGCATCGATATCGAAGTATTTCGCACAATCGATATATGCCTCCCAAATCGGCGGGTTTTGATAAAGATACAGGTCCCAGAACGGTTTGCCCGTGCGCCTGGCAGGAATCATATTTGAAAAATCAGGCGCAACCGGAACACAATCGGGGATTTTGCCTTTTAGTGTCGCAAGAAGTCGCTGGCGATGTGTCATTTGCTGCGTCATTTGAGCATGGAATCCCAGGTGGCAAAAACAGCTTCGACATTTTCTGGCTTGACCTTTGCACCAAATTCCGTCTGGCCGATAACGCCGCCTTTGCAATACATGGATTTATACACTTGCTTGACAGCTTTGACTATATCATCGGGACTCCCATTGGGCAACAAATGCTGACGATCCATTTCGCCCCAGAACGTTATTTGGCCTTTAAAGCGGCGCCCCAATTCTTCGACGCCCATGCAAAATATCTGACTGTTCAGGGCATCAAGGCCTAATTCGATGAGGTCAGGAATGATTTCCATAATATAGCCGTCGGAGTGCATAAAGGCCTTTTTGCCGTTACTGTGGGCAATATCTATATAGTCTTTGTATAACGGCTTGAAAATCTCTCGCCACATTGTGGGTGAAATCAAGAGTGAATTTTGCGAACCCCAGTCATCCATGAACCACAAGGCATCAACCTCGGTTCGCGCCCATAGTTCGAGCTTTTTCAAATAGAAACTGTGCACGCGGTACAAAAACTCGAAACATTCTCTTTGATGAAGTGCAAGATCCATCAGAGTATTTTCACAGCCGCGAAGGAACTGCATCCTTTCAAACGGCCGCGGACAGCACCCGCCTATCACGAATTTATCGCTCTGACGGCAAAACGCATTCACCTGGTTGATATCGATAGTCAGCAGTTGGGTCGGAAACCTGACTTTGCTCGTATCATTCCAATTTTTTATGATGGGATCTTTTATCTGGCCGACAATGCCCGCCTGTTCGTTTTCCCACACGCAGCCCCACTCATCCTCGTACATGCCGACAGCGAACATATCGCCGACGGTAATGGGCTTTTCCCTGCACGTAAACGGCGGGCCGACAATATCATCGGGATATTTGAGCTGGATTCGTTTTACCTCGTCGCCATGATGCATACTGGCCCACGGCAAAAGCCACATCTGACGGGGAATTCGCTGCGGATCATCAAAATCCACAGATTTATGCACCAGTTCTCTTGACGTCATTTCTTTTTTTGACATGATCTTTGTCCCTATGATTTCAGGCCGGTCGTGGCAATGCCGGACATAATATATCGTTGCAGAAATATAAACAGAATCGCCACCGGCAGCATTGCCAGCACGGCACCTGTCATCAGCAAATGCCTGTTATCCACGTACGGCGAGCGGAAATACTCAAGGCCCAGTGTTACCGTGCGATATGACGGATTGTCGAGATAAATCAACGGACCAAGCACATCCTGCCAGGCATACACAAAAGTAAACAGTGCCACCACGATCAACACCGGTATGCTATTAGGCAAAATGATGTGAAAATATCGCCGCAGCGGCCCGCAGCCGTCTATCTCCGCGGACTCTTCCAACTCACGCGGGATAGTAAGCATATATTGGCGGACAAGAAACACATTGAACGCCCCTGCCGTAAAATGTGGCACTATCAGCGGCAGAAACGAATCTATCCAGCCAAGCCATTTATAAAATGCAAAAAGCGGAAACAGCGTCACCTGTGCCGGGATCATCATCGTTGCCAGCAGCAATATAAACAGAAGCTCGCGTCCTCTGAATCGAAGTCGGGCAAAGCCAAACGCAACCAAACTGCTCGAAAGTACCTGTCCTATCACGGCCATGATGCTGATAAAGAAGCTGTTGCGCATAAAGACGGCAAATCCGGTGGATTCCCGGCCAAACGTCGCTTCGGGCCCTTTGAGCGTTTCGGGATAATTCGTCCATCGCGGGCTGAAATCCCGCACCTCGTGATGCGCAGCATTGAGCAGCGGCTTAACGGCGTTTTTTGCAGCATCCTCCTTCGGCAGCGTAAATATGATTTCATCAAATCCCGCTTGCTTCTGACGCACGATGCGGCCGACCAGAACTATATGCTCGCCGGAAGACTTCAACGTATGGATAGGCATCTGGGAAAACCTGATCACTGACTGACGAACATCCGCAGGCTTCACCGCCGAATCAGCAAGCCATGTCACCATTGAGGTAGGCTTGAAGTTATCGAGCTGCACATAATAGCCGCCGCCATCATTAGTATCACCGATTAATTCGCCCCAGCGGCAAAGCAAAAACCACGACTCACCCTGAGCAGTCACAACCCTCTCCTGAGCAGGAAGATTGATATCAACCGTCTCGGTCTTACATGGGTAGTAGGCCGGCGGCATCATGGAAATGCACGCCCGTGATTTTAGCGACGACGAAATAAGCCAATAGAACGGAAACAACAATAGCACCGAAACCACAACAAGCATTACATATACTGGAATTTTCGATGAGCCGATAGTCATACCGCCGTCTCCGAATGCACAAACCGCTTTGCCAGTTTCATCTGCACCATCGTAATAACAAAAATCAATATAAACAGAATCACCGCGTAACAGCACGCATTGCCCATCCGCAGATAATTAAACGCCTCATTGTAGATATTGACCGAATAAAAACGTAGCGAATCGGCCGGGCTTCCAAGATGAGCCGCATCCGGCGAAAAGAACAGCGCCGGCGTAAATACCTGAAAGGCCCCGATGGTGGTAATGACTACCATGAACATGATTACCGGTGAAAGCATGGGAATGGTAATCGAGATGAACTTGCGGACAGGACCGGCCCCGTCGATCTCAGCTGCCTCGTACAGCGAGGCGGGGATCTGCTTCATGCCCGCATAGTAAATTATCATTGACGAGCCGATCCAGAAAAAGTTCATGAGAATTATGGCATAGAACGCATGCGCTGCGTCCATCCAGTTGATAGGTGAAATGCCAACATACGACAGAAGGTTGTTGATAACGCCGTAGTCCCGGTTGAACATATTGACCCACAGCACAGCAGCAGCAGCGTCGGCAAAGAGCGATGGAAAATATATAATACTTTTGAAAAACGCAGCGCCGCGAATATTGCAGGTGAGCAGCCCTGCGGTAAACAGCCCCCCCGCCAGCGATATCGGAATGACCAGGGCAGCGTACTTGAACGTCTTCATAAGGCCGATGCGGAAAAAGTCATCCGAGATCAGATGGAAATAGTTCCGCAGCCCGACATACACCGGCGGGCGAATCATATTCCAGTCCGTCAGCGACAGATAAATGGCCGCAAGAATCGGAAGCAGCGAAAAACACAGAAAGCCAAAAAGCCACGGAGATACGCACAAAAGGCCGGCAGCGTTATTGCTGCGATAGCCCGCACGAGGCATCGCATTATATTTGCGAACACACATCACATAAAACACAACAAGACATGTCATTGCAGACAAGGCAATGCCGGGGAAAAAGAACTTTGATTTGAAATCTGGCGGGGGCATTTTGCTACGCTCAAATGCTGCTCTCAAATCATTGTCGAGAATAGGCAGCTCCTGCCTGACGGTATTTTCAATAAAGGTGTTCATGTCGACAGTAAATTTCGCATAGTCGCCGGCGGATATGACCCCTTTAGGGCGAGGCAGCGACTTATATTTTGACTCATACTCGACAGCAAACCGCTGCTCAAGCCTCTCGCCCCACTTGCTGACCTCCGCAGTAACAAACGCTTTGGATGACGTCACCTCAGGCACAGCGATAGGTAGCTGGCATAGAAATGCCTCGCATCCTTCGATCCCAAATTCATTATGAATGAACGCATCCTTGGCACTGATAAGCGCAGGCACGCCTTTTAGCTTGCGGCCGACGAGCGATTGCGCTTCCTGGGAAGCAAGAAACCGAATGAATCTCCACGCCTGTCGCGGGTTCTTGGAATGAGAATATATGCCAACGGCATTTACATTTATCAACTGGCTTGGGTAGACATTTTCCGGCATGGGAGCAAACCGGAAATTCACACCCGCCTGCTTCATCGTCACCAATGCCCACGGACCCGTGGTGGCCATGGCAAACCTCGGGCTTATCAGCAGCGTCTCCACGTTCTCAACACCGCCTGCGGAAAGCCCATGGAGGCCGAGCATTGTCCGGTCGGTATATTGCATCCGAAAAACTTCCGCCACTCCCTGAAAAAACTTTTCATTGCCAGCCACCGTCGGCCGATTCGGCTCTACGGCACCGTCGAGCATGTCGCCGCCGAACATCCGGTACATAGTCTGGTTCCATAGCTGACCCGATGCCATGCCGTATTGCGATATCGTGCCATCTGGGTTGCGAAACGTAAGCTGAGCGGCCAAATCCTTGAACCGCTGCCAACTGATAGGCTTGTCAGGCGCCGGCCACTGGTCACGAGGTATGCCGCGTTCCTCAAAGCGATCCGCTGAATATACAAGCGTCCGAACGGATATCTCCAGAGGCATGCAGTACTGAAGCCCATGCCATGTGCACACATCCATCGCCGCCGCGTAGTAATCCTCCCGTTTAAAACCGGAATCGCGCATGAACTCATCAAGCGGGAGTATCGCGCCGTTTTCGACCCAAAGGCCTATGTTCCCCGAATAGAGCGTGATAACATCCGGTGCCAGCCCGGAAGCCGCCTGCACCTGCACCTTCGTCCAATACTGCGCCCACGGATATACTACGGCATCGACACTGACATCGGGATTTTCTTCAACGAACATCCGGCAAATCTGCTCTGTGATGGCCACCTCACCGGCTCCACCGAACATAGCATATTTGATGGTTGTCTTTGGTGCCGAATAGGAATTGTTTTGGAACAGTTCGGCCAAGGCAGTAACGTTCATTAATGCCGACATGACAATGCCAACCATCGCTACTGAGCAAAGATTCGATTTAAACAGTGCCCGGCGAGCACATCTGGTACTCATACTACCTCGTCACCGCAATTTACAGTAAGTATCTTGAAATCAATGTATTAAAACAATCTCTATATAGCAGAAATCTCGCGAGTTTTCCATATATGAAATTGCATATTCCCTGTAGTTTCTTGCGGTTAACAAAACCTGCACGCGACAGGATAGCAAAACGTTTTACCTCTGAAACTTCTTTTGGAACTGTTTTGGACTTGCTCCGGCAATCTTTTTGAATTGACGCGAGAAATAATACGGATCCTCAAATCCCATTTTATGGGCCACCTGGTACACATTCAGTGAGCCTTCGGCAAGAAGTTTTTTTGCCTGCTCCATGCGCAGTTGCAGAGCGTACCTCAAAGGCGGCACGCCGACCACCTTCGTAAAAACATGGTCCAGATAAAACCGCGACACATAAACAGCTTCAGCAAGTTCTGTAAGTGAAATACTTTTGTTCAAGTTGCCTTTGATGTACTCGTCAACCTTGCGGACAATTTCAGCATGGCCTGCTGATGTCCTTCGAGGATCAGGTGTAATCTG
>Ga0315273_10014307_pt1 | contig 10220 bp, 8 predicted proteins | sample YL17G02_0_MG_FD_205753 | JGI IMG/M metagenome (GOLD analysis project Ga0315273, IMG submission 205753) | Sediment microbial communities from Yellowstone Lake, YNP, Wyoming, USA - YL17G02_0 | ecosystem: Environmental > Aquatic > Freshwater > Lake > Sediment | place: USA: Wyoming | collected... | reverse complement strand
GCCAGCGGTTCTCGAGCAGCAGGAGCTTGGTCAGAAGTGAGTTCACCGCGCGGGGCGGGACGATCAGCGCAGTCTGCGGTCCGCGCTTCCGAGGGCGGAGGCGCTGGAGCACGCGCAGCACGGCGATGGGCAGGAGCAGGAAGGTGATGAGGGGGGAGAGACGCTCGATGACGAGCCCCGACTCGGCGATGATCCGGCGCAGGCGCGCCGCGCGGTAACGGCGCAGATGGTCGAGCGCCTCGTCGTGCTCGCTCCACAGAAAGGGGCAGGCCGGCACGGTGACCACCAGCACTCCGCCCGGCCGGAGCACGCGGGCGAATTCGCGCACCGCGGCCGCGTCGTCGGGGATATGCTCCAGCAGGTCCAGCGCGGTGACGGCGTCGGCCGAGGCGCTGGCGATGGGGAGGGCCTCGCCGCGCGCCTGCACCAGATCGTGGCGCCCTCGCCTCCGACAGCACTGGAGCGCGTAGCGCGAGCTATCCAGCCCCACCACGCGCCCGAACCGCGAGAGTCCCTCCAGCGTCGCCCCTGTCCCGCAGCCAACGTCGAGGATGACGCGCTCGCCTCTTCGCCTCTTCGCCTCTTCGCCTGTCCGGCTGGAAGCCGGACAGGCGGGGGGAAGGTGGCGTGACAGCAAGGTGAGCACGAGTTCCCGCCTGGCGACGAACCACCAGTAGGTGTCCTCCAACTCGAACATCTTGTCCAGTTCGCTCGGCCGCACGCGTCCCTCTTCTCACACGATCAACATCGCGTCCCCGAAGCTCAGGAACCTGTACCTCTGTTCCGCCGCCTCCGCGTAGGCGCGGAGGATACTCTCCCTCCCCGCGAAGGCGCTCACCAGGATGAGCAGCGTCGCGCGCGGGAGGTGGAAGTTCGTGAGCAGCCCGCCCACCACGCGGAACCGATAGCCCGGCCGGATGAACAAACCCGTCTCGCCCGGCCCGGGTTGCACCCGGCCCTCCTCGGAGGTGGCCGACTCCAGCGCTCTTACCGTGGTCGTCCCGACTGCCACGACGCGCCTCCCCTCCGCCACCGCCTGCGTCACCAGCTCCGCGGTGGATTCCGGGATGACGTATTTCTCCGTGTGCATGTCGTGATCTTCCACCCGTTCGGCATGCACCGGCCGGAAGGTGGCGAGGCCGATGTGGAGGGCGAGGTAGGCGACGGCGTGAACGCGGCCGCGTACCGCCTCCAGCATCTCGGCCGTGAAGTGCAATCCCGCCGTGGGCGCGGCGCTCGATCCCGGGAGGCGCGCGTAGACGGTCTGGTAGTCGCTCTCGCGCTCCAGGGGGCGAGTGATGTAGGGCGGCAGAGGCACTTCGCCCAGGCCGGCCAGCGACGCGACCGCCTCCGCGGGTCCGTGGAAACGCAGCACCCGCCCGCCGGCCGCGGTGCGCGACACGATCTCGGCCCGCAAGCCCGACTCGGGGAAGATGATCTCGCGGCCCGGCGGGAGCCGCCGCCCCGGGCTCGCCAGGGCCTCCCAGACACCCGCCTCCCGCTCCTCCAGCAGCAGCACCTCCGCCTTCCCGCCGCCGGCGCGGAGGCCGTGCAGGCGCGCCTTGATCACCCGGGTGTCATTGAACACCACCACATCGTCCGGCCGCAGGTACTCCGGGAAGTCGCGGAAGGTGCGATGCGTAGTCTCCCCGGTGTCCCGGCCCAGCACGAGCAGGCGGGAGGAGTCGCGGGGGCGCGCGGGTTCCTGTGCGATGAGCTCAGGGGGGAGGGGGTACTGGAAATCCGAGATGTTCATGGGCGAATCAGCGCGCCGCCTTACCGCGTAGAGGAGGCCCGGAGCGCCCCCGCCGGCGCTAGTCCGTCTCGCCCTCGCCGAAGATCATCACATGGCGGCGGGCGTAGTCCTCCTCCAGCATCGCGAAGTGCTGCTCGAAGGCGAGCAGCCACAGCATGATCAGGGACTGCTCCGCCGGATAGTCGAGAGCGCGGGAGAAAAAGTCGGAGACGATCTCCTCGTAGCTGGTCGCCCGGCACTCCTCCTCGAGCACGTACGGCTGTTGCTCGCGGGCGTCCTGGTGCAGCCGCAATTGCATGCGGTCGAGGAAGTCACGCACATTCGCCGGTGTGGCTCGCTCCAACTTCGGCCCGAATTCCTGACGCACCAACTCCCGAAACTCTGCTAAGGTCAAACCCGTCCTCGACTTCGGAGACAAGATTCAAAACTCCGGCTCGATCAGGCCGTAGTTCCCATCTCTTCTCCGATAGAGGACGTTCACCTGCTCCGTTTCGGCGTTTGTGAACACGAAGAAGTCGTGTCCCACCAGCTCCATCTGGGCCGCCGCCTCCTCCGCGGTCATCGGCTTGAGCGGCACCCGCTTGCTGCGCACCAGCGAGGGCTCACCTTCCACCAGCTCCTCCAGCTCGGGGGAGGCCTCGGCCCAGGCCTCTCGGGTCTCGGGGGCCTCGCGGTAGCGGTCAATCAGCTTGCTGCGCGACTTCTTGACCTGCCGCTCCAGCCGGTCCACCAGGCACTCCAGCGCGGTCTGCAGCTCGAGCGCCTTCTCCTCCCCGCGCACCAGCAGCCCGTTGGCCTCCACCATCATCTCCACCTTGCGCCACTGTCGCTCGCGGGAGCAGGTGATGTCCACGGTGCCGATCGGGGAGAGCAGCCGCTGCAGTTTCCCCAGCCTCTTCTCTGCGATCTCTCTCAACTTGGGCGGAATCGCGACGCCTTTGGCCGTGATGTTGACTTGCATGTTTCCTCCCTCATGTAGACGATACTGAGAGACCACGTCTCCGGTGCAGCGTGCCGATCGCGTGGGCCACCATCCCCTCCCGCCGCCCGGTGAACCCCATTCCCTCCGTCGTCTTCCCCTTCACGCTGACGCGCGTGATTCCGATACTCATCGCCTCGGCCAGCGCCCCGCGCATCTCCGCCACGCGGTCGGCGAGGCGCGGTCGCTCCGCGACGACCACCGTATCCACGTTCCCGATCTCCCACCCCTCCGCTCGCACCAGCTCCGCCACCCGCGCCAGCAGCGACAGGCTGTTGGCGCCCGCGAACTGCGGGTCCGAATCCGGGAAATGCCGGCCGATGTCCCCGGCTGCGGCCGCGCCGAGCAGCGCGTCGCAGATGGCATGGCAGACCACATCCGCATCCGAGTGCCCGAGCAGGCCCGGCTCCCCAGGGAATAGCACCCCCGCCAGGATCAGTGGGCGGCCCGCGACCAGTGGGTGCGCGTCATAGCCCACACCCGACCGGAACTCCATCTCCGGATCCGTCCCCCCGGAGCGTTGGGCCAGCACTCCTTCCGCCCACACTAGGTCCTCTGGGCGGGTGATCTTGCGGTTTTCCACGTCCCCCAGCACCACCTTGACCGGATGGCCCAGACGCTCCACCAGCGCGGCCTCGTCGGTCGCCGTCGTCCCCGGCGCCACGGCCTCGTGCGCCCTGACGAGCAGCTCGCGCCGGAACGCCTGGGGAGTCTGAACCTGCCAGATGCGGGAGCGGTCGAGCGTGGCCGTGACCGACCGGTCTGCAGCCACTTCCTTCAGAGTATCGGTGGAGGGCAGCGCGGCGATGGCCGCCCCGTGGGCGGCCGCGGCGGCGAGGGTGCGCTCCACCACCTCGCGGGTAACGAACGGACGAGCGCCGTCGTGCACCAGGACCAACTTGGCCGCGGGACTGACCTCGGCCAGACCCGCGCGCACTGAGGCCCACCGCTCCGCCCCGCCGGCCGCCACCTTCTCGCTGCGGTTCTCGTCGGGTCGGAGCAGCGTGCGCCGCGCCCGTTCTACGTCGGATGGCGCTACCACCAGCACCATCTCATCTATTCCTGGACACGCCCGCAGGGCGTCGAGCGTGTACGCCACCAGCGGTTTCCCGTGTAGCTCGGCAAAGGCCTTATGCTCCGGAAGGCCGAGCCTTTCTCCTCGCCCCGCTGCCGCTATCAATGCGGTGGTTTCTATGAGAGCTCTCCTGAAGGGCGTGCCCGCCGCTCTGCGGGTTCCCGAATATCATCTTACCCGCCACTGTCTGCAGCACGCTGGTCACGATGATGCGAATGGACTCCCCGACGCGCTCCTTGCCATGTTCGATCACCACCATGGTGCCGTCATCCAGATAGGCCACCCCCTGGTCCGGCTCCTTGCCCTCGCGCACGATGGTGACCAGCAACTCTTCGCCGGGAAGCACCACGGGCTTCACCGCGTTCGCCAGTTCGTTGATGTTGAGCACCCGCACGCCCTGGAGTTGAGCCACCTTGTTGAGGTTGAAGTCATTGGTGATGACCGCGGCCTGCAACTCCCTGGCGAGTTGCACCAGCTTGGCGTCCACGGCCTCGTCTCCCCTGATGGCGCCGGCGTAGTCACGGTAGATCTCCACCTGGAGATTCGTCTCGTCCTGCATCTCGTTCAGGATGTCGAGCCCGCGGCGGCCGCGGTTGCGCTTTAAAGTGTCGGAGGAGTCGGCGATGAGGTGCAACTCGTCCAGCACGAATCCCGGGATGTAGATTGGTCCCTCGATGAATCCGGCGCGAGCGATATCCGCGATCCGGCCGTCTATGATGACATTGGTGTCCAGAAGCTTTGGCTGGAGCTTCGGCGCCAAACGCTCCGCGACCGCGGAGGCGGCGGCCCCGGGGAAGAAGAAGTACAGCTCCTCCCGCATGCTTAGCGTGATCAGCACGCCGAGGTAGATCGCCACGATGCCGATCAGCACCACCAACTGCCAGCCGTAGGTGGGGATGCGGATCACCAGCAGACCGATCAGCACGGTCATGGCCAGACCCATGAAGATGCCCATCACCACCGCCAACTTGTCCCGCGCCGGGATACTGCTGATGTCGGACAACAGATTGTGCCACAGCTCCACCGCCTGACGATAGATGAGGCTGGCGATGGTGAAACCGGCGATCAGCCCAAAGGCGGCGAACAGGGCTTCGTAGGTCGGTCGGAAGTACGCGCCCGTGAGCGGCCCGAGGCCGATGTCCTCGTACACCGACACGTATACCTCCGACCACGCGACGGCCACCCAGGCCGACAGCACCGCAACCGTCGCGCTGAAAGCCAGCCCGATCAAGCGCACTACCACCTCTTCTCACCTCCTTCCGTTCGCTCGCCGCGCCTCCGTCGGCGTCCGTTCCCTGCTTCCTTTGACGCGTCACCCTGATATAATGTCGCGCTTATTGACCAAAGCTGAACTCTAGCGCCTCGTGAACATGCTCGACCGCGATCAGGTCCAGACCTGGCGGGGCCGTGATCCCGGCCCCGCGCGGCGCCAGACAGCGCTTGAATCCATGCCGGGCCAGCTCCGCCAGCCGGCGGTCCAGCCGCGGCACGGAGCGAATCTCCCCGGTCAGCCCGACCTCCCCCACGAACCCCATCTCCGGCGGCACGGGCCGGTCTCTCTCGCTGCTCGCCACGGCCAGCGCCAGGCCTAGGTCCGTCGCCGGTTCGCTCACCCGGACGCCGCCGGGGAGATTCACAAAGACGTCCATCTTCGCCAGCGACATCCGCGCCCGCTTCTCCAGGACGGCGAGGATCAGGCAGGTGCGGTTGTAGTCGAGGCCGGTGACGCTCCGCCGCGGCGCGCCGAACGGAGAGGCCTCGCTCACCAGCGCCTGAATTTCCACCAGCAGCGGGCGATTCCCCTCCATCGTCGCGGTCACGGTCGAGCCGGGGAAACCGGCCTTCCGTTCCTCCAGCAGCGCGGCGCTGGCATCCGGGACACCCCGCATCCCTTCCTCCGCCATGTGGAACAGCCCGATCTCGTCGGTGGACCCGAACCGATTCTTCACCGCCCTCAGCACCCGGTATCCGACGTGGTGCTCGCCCTCCAGCGACAGCACTGTGTCCACCATGTGCTCGAGCACCCGCGGTCCCGCGATGGTTCCCTCTTTCGTGACGTGACCCACCAGCACCGTGGGCACGCCCAGATCCTTGGCGAGGCGCATCATCCGCACCGCGCACTCCCGCACCTGCCCCACACTCCCGGGGAGAGAGTCCGTCGTCGGCGAGTACATGGCCTGGATCGAGTCAATGATGAGGAGCCCCGGCCGCACCTGCTCCACCTGCTCCTCGATCGCCGCGGCATCCGTCTCGGCGAGGAGTAACAGCCGCGGCGAGAGCGAACCCAGCCGCCGGCTGCGCAGGGCCACCTGCTGCAGCGATTCCTCCCCGGAGACGTAGAGGCAGGGCGCGTGGGTGGCGGCGAACGAGTTCGCCGCCTGCAGCAGCAAGGTGGACTTCCCCAGCCCGGGGTCGCCGGCCAGCAGCACCAGCGCACCCGGCACAAAGCCGCCTCCCAACACCCGATCCAACTCCTCGAGCTGCGTCCTCAAGCGCGGCTGCGCCGCCACCTCCACGTCGGTCACAGGCCTGGGAGCGCGCGCCGGCCCTCGCCTCACCGCGGCCGGCGGCGGCGCCGCCTCGCGGAACTCGCCTAACGTGTCCCATTCGCCGCACGTCGGGCACTTCCCATACCACTGTGGGAAAACGCCGCCGCACCGGTTGCAGACATAGCTCGTCTTCGCCTTGCTCATACCCTCAGCCTGCGCCAGGCCTACCTTCGTCCTCGCCTCGACTCGCGCCTCTTAAGCCACAGCCCCCGGTCGGACCGGGGGCTGGCCGTGTCTAGCCCAAACTCTCGCGCCGGCCGCGCGGTTCGCTACGAGGCGACTGACGCCATCTCCTCGGCCCGGCGGAATACCACCGCGCCGTCCTGCAGCACCGCCTCGATGGTGTCGCCCTCCAGGAAGTTCCTGTACAGCAGTCCCTCCGAGAGCGGGTCCTCAATGTGGCGCTGAATGGCCCGCCGCAACGGACGGGCGCCCAACGTGCGGTCGAAGCCCTCCTGGGCCAGGAACTGCTTCACCTCGTCGCTGACCACGAGCCGCAGGCTCTGATCGTGCAATCGCTCCGAGAGGCGGCCCAAGAGCAACTCGACGATCTGCGTCACCTGCTCCTGGGTCAGGGCGTGGAACACGATCACCTCGTCCACGCGGTTCAGGAATTCCGGCCGGAAGGTCTGCTTCAGCTTCTCCAGGACCGTGTCCTTCATCCGGTCGTAGGAGTCCCGCTCATAGTCCTTGCTGGTCAGCGCGGTGATGCCCATACCGGCGCCAACATCCGAGAGGCTGGTGCCGACGTTGCTGGTCATGATCAGCACGATGTTGCGGAAGTCCACCACGTGGCCCTGGGAGTCGGTGAGACGGCCGTCCTCCATCACCTGGAGCAGCACGTTGAACACTTCCGGATGGGCCTTCTCCAACTCGTCCAGCAGCACTACGGAGTACGGCCGGCGTCGCACCGCTTCGGTGAGCTGGCCGCCCTCCTCATATCCCACGTATCCCGGCGGCGCGCCGATCAGCCGGGAGACGCTGTGACGCTCCCGGTACTCGGACATATCCACGCGGATCATCGCGTCTTCATCATCGAACAGAAACTCGGCCAACGCCCGCGCCAACTCCGTCTTGCCCACGCCCGTCGGGCCCAGGAACAGGAAGGAGCCGACCGGCCGGCGCGGATCCTTTAGGCCGGCGCGGCCGCGCCGCACCGCCCGCGCCACCGCGCGCACCGCCTCCTCCTGGCCCACGATCCGCTGGTGAACCCGCTCCTCCATGTGCAGCAGCTTCTCAGATTCCACTTCTGACATGCGGACCACCGGCACCCCGGTCCAGAGCGACACCACCTGGGCGATGTCCTCCTCCGTCACCACGTTGCAGGTGACGCCGCGATCCTGTCGCCAGTCCTCCTCGACGGCATTCAGGTCTTCGCGCAACCGGTGGCGTTGGTCGCGCAGTTGCACGCCCCGCTCGAAATCGGCCTCATCCCGCTCCAACGGGCTGATGCTCACCACCTTCTGCAACTCGCGCTGCACCAACTCCAACTCCTGGCGCAGCCGCTTCACCTCCTCCGGCGGCTCGCTGATCTGCAGCCGCACGCGGGAAGCCGCCTCGTCCATCACGTCTATCGCCTTGTCCGGCAGAAACCGGTCGGAGATGTAGCGGGAGGAGAGGCGCGCCGAGGCAACCAGGGCCGCGTCCTCGATCTGCACGCCGTGGTGCGACTCATACCGGGAGCGCAGTCCCTTCAGAATCTCGACCGATTCCTCGACGGACGGTTCGTTGACACTCACGGGCTGGAAGCGCCGCTCCAACGCCGGGTCTTTCTCCACGTACTTCCGGAATTCGTTCAGTGTGGTCGCGCCGATGCATTGCAGCTCGCCGCGCGACAGGGCCGGCTTGAGGATGTTGGAGGCGTCAATCGCGCCCTCTGCCGCGCCCGCGCCGATCAGGGTGTGCAGTTCGTCAATGAACAGGATCACCTCGCCGCTCGCCTTGCGGATCTCGTCGGTGACCCGTTTCATCCGCTCCTCGAACTCGCCCCGGTACTTGGTGCCCGCCACCAGCCCGGCCAGGTCGAGCGCCATCACGCGCTTGTTGTGCAGGGCCTCCGGCACGTCCTTGTGCATGATTCGCTGCGCCAGGCCCTCCACGATCGCGGTCTTGCCGACGCCCGGCTCGCCGATCAGGCAGGGGTTATTCTTGGTGCGGCGGCTGAGAATCTGGACGACCCGCTGAATCTCTTTGAACCGCCCGATCACCGGATCGAGTTTATCCTCCGCGGCGGATTTCGTCAGGTCGCGCCCGAAGGCGTCCAAGACGGGCGTGCTGGAGCGGGTGCGCGAGGCTGCCGCCGGGGTGGGGCCGCCCAGCAGTTTCACCACCTCCCGGCGCACCTGGTCGAGGTCCACGCCCAGGGCGCGCAGGACCCGCGCCGCGGTGCTGTCCGTCTCCCGGATCAGGCCGAGGAGGAGGTGTTCGGTGTCAACGAAGTTGGGAAGTCCCAGTTTCGGGTTGAGCTCGCGCGCTTCGTCCAGCGCCAACTCCAGGACGCGGCGCGCCCCCGCGCTCCAACTGCGAGAGGTCTGCCCGGGAGCGCGGGTCTCCATCATGTCCATCTGGCGGCGAATCTCGTTCTGCGCGCGCCCCAGGCTCACCCCGAGCCGTTCCAGCACGCGCGCCGCCACGCCTTCCTGCTCCCGGATTAGCCCCAAGAGCACATGCTCGGTGCCCACGGTGTTGCCCCGGAAGCGCCGCGCCTCCTCCTTCGCGTATTGCACCACGCGGATGGCAGGCGGGGTGAAACGTTGCAGGATCTCGCCGTCCGCCATCTTAGCCTCCTTACTTTCGCGGTCGGAGCCGTGCCCTGATGCGCCAAACTAAGTCTCGTCCTCGGGCCCACGGCCCACGGGGGTGTCGCCACCGATCGCGTACGGTATCAGCTACCCTACCGGCGCCCCTTCGGTAAGCGTCACCTCCTTAAACCGTTCCATAAGTCGCCTCGTAATGGGACCAGGTTTTCCGTCCCCGATGAGTCTCCCGTCGGTCCTGGACACGGGCACGATCTCGGCCGCGGTTCCCGTCAAAAAGCATTCGTCCGCGCTGTACACCTGATACAGCGTTAGGTCATCTTCGCGCGCCGGAATCCGCAGTTCCGCCGCTAACTCGAATACCACCTCCCGCGTGATCCCTTCTAGTATACCCGTATGCACCGGAGGGGTGACGATCTCCCCGTTCCGCACGATGAAGATGTTGTCCCCGGTCGCCTCCGCCACATATCCCAGGTGGTTCAGCATTATACCCTCGTGGGCGCCGGCCTTTACCACCTCGATCTTCGCCAAGATGTTGTTAAGATAGTTCAGCGACTTCACCTCCGGGTTCAGCGCCGCGGGCAGATTTCGCCGGGTGAAGCAAGTGATTACTTCTAAGCCGCTCTCGTACACCTCTCGCGGATACAGAGACAACCTGTCCACGATCACCACCACCGTCGGCGGCGTGTAGCAGTTCCGCGGGTCCAGCCCCAGATCGCCGCAGCCGCGGCTCACCACCAGCCGGATGTAGGCGTCGTGCAACCCGCTCCGCCGGACGCTCTCGAGCACCCCCTCCCGCAACTCTGGCGGTGACAGGGGTATCTCCAGCAGGATCGCCTTCGCCCCACGGTACAACCGGGCCAGGTGCTGGTCGAGCCGGAAGACGCGCCCGCGATAGGCGCGAATTCCCTCGAAGATCCCGTCGCCATAGAGAAACCCGCGGTCGAAGACCGAAATCTTGGCCTCGGATCGTGGGACGAACTCCCCGTTTATGAACACACTGGACTCAGTGGTGATCATCGTGCCTCCACGCTCGCATGGGAATGGTAGCACAAACCCCGTGCCGTGACAACCGCCGCGCGGTCTCACGGTTACCCACTTTGGA
>Ga0315273_10014306_pt1 | contig 10220 bp, 7 predicted proteins | sample YL17G02_0_MG_FD_205753 | JGI IMG/M metagenome (GOLD analysis project Ga0315273, IMG submission 205753) | Sediment microbial communities from Yellowstone Lake, YNP, Wyoming, USA - YL17G02_0 | ecosystem: Environmental > Aquatic > Freshwater > Lake > Sediment | place: USA: Wyoming | collected... | reverse complement strand
TGGAACTGAGATATATCTGTTTTGCTGGTCATTTGAAGCCTCCGCTTATTTGGATTTGGGGTGATTTATACCATTGAGTATAATATTCCAAACACTATATACGAATTTCTACAAAAAGGCAATACCCAATGTCTAATGTCAATAACGTCACACGATTTCTGGACTCACGAAAAATTCCATTCACAGCGTATGAGACTCCCACGGAGAAACTCGGGGCGCTCGAAACGGCGCTCTTTCTAAACCTTGACCCTGCCACCGTTTTCAAGACTATCGTCATTACTCGCGACAAACCAAAGAAGCCGTTACTTGTCGTCATACCCGGCCCCTGTGCAGTGGACTTAAAACTTCTCGCTGCCGCGCTTGGCGAAAAGAAAGTCTATCTACCAACCGAACGTGAAGCCGAGCAATTGACGGGCCTGCAAGCCGGTGGTATTTCTCCGCTGGCGTTGATCAATAAAGGCTTTCAAGTGGTGATCGATTCGTCGGCGCAGAATTATGGCGAGATCCACGTCTCAGGCGGGCAGAGAGGCTTGAATATAAAATTGCCCGTCCCTGATCTTGCAAAGTTGACGAATGCGCGCTTCGCCAAAGTGAGTCGTCCGGAATAAGATGACTGTCATCTGTTAAGCGTCAAACTCTCCAACTTGCTTGCCATTGACCCATACTGTGTAATGTCCCGCGGGGAAACTGCCGAGAGGGATATTTTGCTCGAACGGCTGGAGCATTTGCGCGCAGACGGCATTTGGGTCTGCCACTGAATACACTTCAAGTCCGATCTTATTTTCAGTGTCAGGCTGGTTGTAAGCCACACGCAGCTCATGGCAGGGTGTAGGAAGATTGCCCTTGAGCATGACTGCAAACTGCAACGGATAACTTTCCATTGTCAAAATGTCCGCCGAGTCGATATAGGCGTTGCCGCGCTGTAGTGCATCGTCACCGGCCCGCGGCGTGTATATCGGAGCAAGTCCGCCGCCTTGCGCGGGTGTTGCGTCTTGCGCAGGTGTTGCGTTCTGAATGGAAGTTGCATCTGAGGGTGGAGTTGTCTGTGCCGGCGCACAAGCGACTAATACAGCGAGGACAATTAAAAGAATTGATAAGTGTTTCATGGGTTCTCCAGTAAAGACCCTATGCCATAGCTGGGTAAGGCGGATTGCCAATCCGCTCTACAAAAACATACAGATTTATTCGTGTTTGAGATTAATCTGGTCGAATAACTTCGGTGCAATAACATAAATTCCGCGCCCGCTCACAGCAACCGTCCCGTCAGCCAGACAGATCTCGCCCGTGGAAAAAGCCTTACGGTCATCCTGCTCGGTTACGCGTGCCTCAAGCCTCAGCGGTTGATGAAGCGGCAGCGGCTTGTGATAATTGATCTCCAAATTGACCGCCGCCACTTTTAATCCCGCCGCCCATGCAACCAGTCCCATTGCCTCATCTAAAATCGCCGCGGACGCGCCGCCATGTGCGTGCCCTGGCGGACCTTGCTGGGCGTCGTTCAATGTAAATTCTGTGGTCATCATGCCATCATCGTCCACATACCAAGTAAGGCCAATGCTATGCGGGTTGTCATGTCCACATACGAAGCACCAGCCGTGATAGGGAAGTTGTCGCTTCATTTCTGCTCTCCCTCTTTATTGTACTTGTGATGTGTTTTTCGCGTAAAGGCGGATATTGGGTAGGATGGATAATGATGGTGGTGATTGCAAAATTGGGAATATCATTTTAGTTAACGGAGAAACGCATGAAAAGTCTTCTTGAAAAGTTGAATATTCAACCTGTCAACAGTGGCGCTTGCACCGGCCCTGACGGCTGGATAATGGATTCCAAAGGCAACGAATTGGTTTCGTACAATCCAGCCACCGGGGAGGCTCTCGCGAAGGTTATTCAGGCTACTCCTGAAACATATGAGAAAGTCGCATTAGCCGCTCAGGAATCTTTCCTTAAGTGGCGCGAAGTGCCGGCGCCTAAACGCGGGGAGGTGGTGCGCGATCTTGGGGATGCCCTGTTCGAATTCAAGGAACCGCTTGGCGATCTTGTGAGTGTAGAAATGGGTAAGATCCGTGCTGAAGGACATGGGGAAGTCCAGGAAATGATCGACATTTGTGATTTTGCTGTCGGCCAATCCCGCATGTTGTACGGGTTGAGTATGCACTCGGAACGTCCAGCTCATCGCATGTATGAGCAATGGCATCCGCTTGGCATTCTTGGTCTGGTGACCGCCTTCAACTTTCCGGTTGCGGTCTGGTCGTGGAACTCGGCTCTGGCCGCCATTTGCGGCGACACGATCATCTGGAAGCCGTCCTCGTATACACCCCTTACGGCAATCGCTGTAACGCATATTGTCAATAAAGTAATGGCCGATCACGGCCTAAGCGGCATCTTCAATCTGACGATCGGTTCGGGCCACGATGTGGGTGAGTTGATGCTCAACGACAAGCGCGTTCCGCTTGTTTCGTTTACCGGCTCGACAAAGATAGGCGTCCACGTATCTGAGACAGTTGCCCGTCGTTTTGGCCGCACCATTCTCGAGTTGGGTGGAAATAATGGAATCATTGTCTCTGAGAAGGCAGATCTTTCGATGGCGACCCGCTCCATTTTGTTCGGCGCAATCGGGACAGCCGGCCAGCGGTGTACCTCCACGCGCCGCATCATCATGCAGAAGTCCATTGCCAACGATCTGACTCAACGGTTGGTCAACGCCTACAAGCAGATCCGCATCGGCGATCCACTAAAACCTGATACGTTGATGGGCCCACTAGTTGTTAACACTTCAGTCGAGGAAATGATGGACGGTGTCAGACAGGCAGTTGCGGATGGAGGCGAGGTTCTTGCGGGCGGGCATATGCTGCCAGAACTCGGCCCGAACTTTGTCGAGCCGACCGTCATCAAAATGCCGGCCCAGACAACAATCGTCAGGACAGAAACCTTCGCTCCGATTCTCTACCTGCTTGAGTATGAAACCATTGAGGAAGCGATCTGCATTCACAACGATGTGCCGCAGGGCCTTTCAAGCGCGATGTTCACTGACTCGGTGCAGGAAGCCGAGGCCTTCCTCTCCACCGCAGGGTCCGATTGTGGTATTGCCAACATCAACAGCGGCACCTCCGGCGCAGAGATCGGCGGAGCTTTTGGCGGTGAAAAAGAAACTGGTGGTAGCCGAGAATCCGGCTCGGATGTCTGGAAGACCTACATGCGCCGCCAGACTAATACGATTAACTGGTCGAAGGAATTACCACTAGCTCAGGGTATCAAATTCGGCGAATAACATTCAGACCCCAAGGTTTTACAAATCTTTGGAGTCTTTTCTTGCTATAATAAAACTAACTCATTTAGCGGTTTGGGCAGTGTGAAATCAAACAGGGACGCGGCGATTATTTCCTTCGGAGCCACCACATGGACAAGACCAAAGCGCTTCAAAAACTTTTGAACGGGACAGCGACGAAGTAAGAGATCGAACTGCTCAAGCAGGCGCTTGCCAGCGGGGAGATTTCGATTGGCGGGGACGTTAACCGTTCAGTTGTAATCATTGGGAGCGGCAACACGGTGGAACTCCCGCCCGCGGCGCTGGTGTAATTAACATTCACGAATAGAGTCACGAACCTTCGGTGAATAAGGATCGGCGCGCGTTTGATCGTGAAGACTGTCAATGAAGAGGTGACCGAAATTGAATCCGCGGCCGAAGGCGACAGCCTGGCAAAGCGCCGAATGTCATATTGCATATCGCCTTTGAAATAATGTGATAAAATATTTGTACACAAATTGTCCAAATTTGTTATTAACTTCACGAAAAAAAACAAGGATATCCCATGTTAGATACCGGCGTGAAAGAAGCCGTAGATGTTCAAGGAGTCACACGGCGTGACTTCCTAAAATTTTGTTCCTTGATGATTGGGGTTTTGTCATTACCGCGCGCTTATGTAAGCACGATCGAACAAGCGCTCGCGGCGCCGAAACGCGCCTCTTTTATCCCACAACTCTATTTCCAATGGCAAAATGAATTTTTATGCAAAACCATCTATCCCTTGCGCGAGGTAAAGCTGCGCGACTTTCTCATATATTACATGGAAGTTGATGTCTGGTCGCAATACAAGGACATGGATATCAACGCCCTGACAAACGAAGTGGAATCCTATAAAAAGGCTTGGGAATTAAACGCGGTTGCGGCTCAAAAAGAATACACCTCGCTGCACGATTATTTCTTGAAGACGGATGTCCGTGTGGATTATTCCAAATTCCAGCCGGTAGATGAAGCGGAACTGACCGAGATCAACAACCTCCACGCCTTGTTCGCGCAGAGCTGGCCCAAGGATATCCGCGGCGAGCGCAGTTTTGTGGAGGACATAATCGCAAACTGGAAACTGCACCGCAACGGCATCCGCGACTGGATCAAATCGCGCACTCGCAGGCACGAGGCGATGAATCCCACTCATCCCAAGTACATTCTAGAAGGCGAGGAACTGAAACTTAAAGAAAGCATAACACTACCGATGGCTGAGCAGGAAATGGGTCAACTGCGGGCTTTCCTTGCGACGTATGACAAAATCGAACAGCGCAAACTGGTTTGGTATAAACTTTCTAAAAGCGACCCGAATTTCAAAACACCCGAAGCGGAGTTCATTATCAAATTTCCGCCCGACCAGCAGGTTACCATCCGTGATATTGCGTATTGGAAAGTCGAGGAATACACAAAGTCCATCGTAAAGAAAAATCAATACGACTTATTGGATATGATAAATCAGCGTTTCCAAAAGGAACCGAAGCGATACTCTCAATGGCTGCAATACATGGTTGTGCATTTTTCAGGCATGCGCTACGCCAGTGCGCATGGATCATGGGCCGACCCGAAGGATTTAATTATCCGTTTGCGGGTATTGGATATGGAGCGCAAACTCAAAGCCCTCGACGATGCGGAAATCGAAAAGCGCTGCAAGGAAAAAGTCGCGATCTATGAATCGACTGGCGGGACAAACAAGCCCAAACTTGCGCTCGCAACCGAACAAGAGTGGAAGGATAAAATTCTGCTGGATTTGACAAGCGTCAAGGCAAGCGGACCGAAAACCCGCCGCGCGGGTCTCATCGCGCTGCAAACGGATGAAATTAATTATGAGATCAAAAGTTTATCCACTGACGACGCATTAAAAATATTATTAGAAATGAGAAGCGCCTTCCCGAAATGGGCGTGGAAGGAGATCGTCAGGTTCACGACGCTGCGCGTGACGGAAGTCTCCGACCTAGATTGGGAAAAACTCACGCAACAGGAAGAGGAAGAGCGCTACGCGGGGCAGTTCAACGATATCCGCGCGGTGATGGATGCATGGGAGAATTACGATCCATCCGCGTGGCGCGAGGAACATGGACGCATGCATGAATTGATCGTCACGCGCGTGGTGTGCAACGAAGCCGCGGAGCATTGTCAGCACATCCGCGGACATCTTCCTCCCGGTGGGTTGGCGGCAAGACCGAAGTGGTATATCACTAATGAAGCGGAAGGCAAACTGCCCGGCGCATATTACGTCAAGCCAACCTCGGAAAAGGATTACACCAACGGCGCAAGCATCCTGCGGCTGCGATTTGTCAGTTTTTCAATGATGAACCCATCGCAGTGGCAGATCGCAAAATGGGTTGAGACAAAACAAAAGGTTGGCTTGCTGCCTGCCGAGTTCAAAACGAAGAAGGCGAAGGATGGCGAATGGGTGTACAAGTTCGGCGAATTAACGACGCGCTCTCGCACGACCATCACGCCTGATAAACGAAAAATGGTCGAGAACCAATGGCTGCGCTGGATTCACGAAGCGACGGTGGCTGAGGTGGCGGAAACCGCCGACGGCATGACGGTCATCACATTCGAGACCACGCTGCCCGGTGGCGATAATGCCACATCCGCAGTCGGAATGTTCAAATTGCCTCTGGACTGGCTCCTCTCAGATGGCACAGAAGATCAATACAATCGTTCGTTTGTGGGATATATCCCCGAGGGTCAGATTCCCGTTGAGCATCTGAAAACGATGTTGGATTGGAATAAGATATTCAGAAAGTAGGTTGTGTAGGCAAGGAGTGTCCCGCAGAATTAAAAATCTGCGGGATATTTTTTGCCCTGTGTTTTGGTTCGTTGCTATATTTTGGCGAAACTACGGGAGGATTTTATAAGGGGATTTCAAGAAAACCATTCGCGATTTTTTTGGTGATCTCTGTTTCTTCGCAGTGAAGCGCCTTTAGCGGGACTAAATAATGAAATCTACCTGATTATTAAGACAAGCGTACTTGTTTGTGCACGTAAATTGGGTTATTACCTTTGGTTCCCCTCAAATTGACGGGGAGATGAAACGGCGAATTGGGTATCATAAGGCAATGAATATGCTACCAATGTTACTCGAAAGCCCAGTAGAAATCGTGCGCGATGCGGCGCGCATTCGTTTATTCGTGTAAATTCGAGGACGATTACCAAATATTGGCGACGCGCTGCCCGCTGTCGCCTCAGGCGGTTTGTCCCAATTTGGCGATTGAGCCAGTGTCCACGCCAACGCCGTGAGCAAATTATTCGCACGGAAAACACCCCTCATCATGGTTTTCAACGAAGTGTTTTGATGGTTGCTACAGGCTATCTCAAAAATGTTACCCTGAGCGGCGCGAAGGGTCTCTGCCCCGAAAATACGAGACTCTTCGGTCGCGGAGAACGCTTCCTCAGAGCGACATGATATTTTTGAGACCGATTCCACTTGCATTTTCACGAAATTACCCTATACTAGAATCGAGAACTTACCTTTTATTCCTGGATCTTTGTCCGGAGGTTGCCATGTCCAATTTAGATTGGAAACGGATTCATCACGAAGCCACCATTGTCGATCTACACATTCACCCATCCATGCAGCAGCAGTTGTTCAACCGCAATCTTAACCTGCGCTATGTAATTAATCGCACCCTGCATGGAAACCCAATGAATGTGCGCGCCAGTTTTCCCCGCTTGCGCGATGGTGGTTACGATGTGATCCTCTCTACGCTGTATGTACCTGAAAAAGGCATTTTGAATGACTTTCCCATTGTCAGGCTGTTTCGCTTCCTGCGCCCGGACCTATGGCGGAAATTGATCCTCTCTCAGCCTTTTGATGCCACTCTCAAAATTATGCAGGATATGGAGACAGCGGTTGAATCCTCAACCAGTGCCGACGCGGTCAAGATGGTCAGATCCGTCGGTGAACTCAACTCCATTCTAAGCCTGCGCAAAGGTCAGCGGCCGATTGCGATCATTCACGCTGTCGAAGGCGCTCACAGCTTGGGAAGCAAGGATGCAAGCGATGAAGAGGTTATGCACCATTTGGATGTACTTTTCCAGCGCGGGGTAATCTGCATCACACTGGCTCACTTTTATCCAAACCGGATTGTGGATCCGTGTTATCCATTCCCGGAGGATATCGCCCGACTGGCAGCCAATCCCACGCTCTGGCGTGACCTGACGTTGGGCCTGACCGACCTTGGAAAACAGGTAGTGGAAAAGATGATTGAATTGGGCATGCTGATCGATCTCTCGCATTGCACACCTACTGCCCGCCAGCAGATCTACGAGATTGTCGACGCCAGTGGCAAACATACTCCGCTGGTTGCATCGCATGTTGGCGCTTATGCCATCGATCCATCGCCCTATAACCTGACCGACCGCGAGATCCAACGTATCGCGCGAGATGGGGGCGTGATTGGTGTGATTTTCATGCCCTACTGGTTGATGCCGAAAGAGAGCGGTCAGGGACTGAACTTCATTTCCCGCCATATCCAGTATTTGATCGATACAGGTGGTGAAGATATCATCGGGATAGGTACAGATTTTGACGGCTTTGCCACGCCTCCTGATGATTTGGATAATGCTTCGCAAATGCCACGCCTGACCCAGCGTCTTGTGGTGGATGGTCACAGCGAGGCGTGCATCAAGAAGGTTCTCGGAGGGAATGCGCTTCGCATGATTCGCCAGGGCTGGGGAAGGTAGGGGAGAGCTATTTGGGGAGGAAGGAAGAAAGTTTTGAGACCTTGTTTGACATAAGTAATGCAGGTTCACTTGCTCTTCATCAATTCTTCCAAATCGCTTGTTGTCGCAAAATACTTCCGATACGCGGACATTTCATTCAAAATTCCTCTCAGCGCAACATACAATTCTTTCTGCAAATATTGATTTGCTTCCGGTTTATCCGCGCATAAAGTAACTTCATCATTTTCCACTTCCACAGATAAATGTCCTCCCGCCGCCAGCCACTGTAATCCGATTTGGATCGCGCCCTCGCGTGAAGCCATTGCCGCGGCGAGTTCGTGGATCGTCGCTTTGCCGCCGCGTTGGTTGAGAGCGTATTTGCATAATCCCGCGAGACGATTCAAAAATTCTTCGGGACTCGCCCTGAGCGTAGTCGAAGGGTCTTCGGCAGGCGGGACGGCTAAAACATAAATTGTCTTTGGCTTGACAATCTCCAACGCTTTCCGTAATTCAACTGGTGATGGGGGAGTGGTATAAATCGCAAATTCATCGGCTTGCTGTAACTCAAAGCGTGATTTACCTTTTGTTTTATCCGCGCCTTCAGCCCAGATCAAGGATGAAGGATGAAGGATGAAGGATGAATTGAGGCGAAGGTCAACCACCTGGAGTTTTGACTTTTTAATTTCAATCGGCGCTTCTTCAACGACTCTGAATTCTTCAAACTGTAATGTAACCTGTCTCTGCCCGCGATAGGAACTGGCACGCAGGGAATAGGCAATGTCGAATTTGTTTTCCTCCCTGAGCGAAGCGTTGTCCTGAGTTTGTCGAAGGATCGAAGGGTCGGGTAATGTTTCGCCCGCGCCGCCCCACCACAAAAGGCTTTGTACGTTTCCATTTTCATCTTCCACCTGCAGGCGCAGATGCTCTTTTGTCTTTCCGATTTCTGCCGCGGACTTCAATGTCACGCCGCGCGTTGCCAGTGTCAACTTCGGATTCCCCGCGCCGAACGGAGACAACATTTCCAGCGAGTCAGCCAGTTCGAGATTGACTTCATCCAACTCGAGCCACGCATCAATTTGAAGTGTCGGTTCTTCGCGGACCGTTGAGCCGAGTTGCGCTTCGACGGCTTTTCCCAATCCTCGGCGGAATTCTGCCAACTTCTCCGTCATCAGCGATAATCCCGCCGCCATGGGATGACCACCGAATTCAAGTAGAAGATTCTTTTGCGCGGCGATGGCTTCGGTGATATGCAATCCTTCCACGGAACGCGCCGACCCGCGCAGGATTCCATCTTCTGATTCGGTCAGGAGCAACGCGGGCTTGTGATAACGGTCAACGAGTTTGTTGGCGACGATTCCCACCACGCCTCCCGGCCAGTTGGGATGTGACAGCACGATGGCAGGCTCAGCCAGCAGGTCGGGGTTGGCGCGTAGTTGCGTCTCAGCCGCTTCATAAACTTGACTCGTCAATAATCGTCGCTGCGCGTTCAACCCTTCGATTTGCGCGGCAAGCACACGCGCGCGCGCCGGGTCTTGTGTGAGCAATAATTCAACGGCTGGGTTTGCGTCGCTTAATCTGCCAAGCGCATTTAATCGCGGAGCAAATGTAAACCCTATGGTTTCCTCTGTAAGCGTTTCGAGATTTGTTCCCGATAACTCTGCAATGACTTTTAATCCCAATCTTTTTGTTTCCCTTAATGCTTGAATCCCTTTTTGAGCAAGCGAACGAGTCTCGCCTTTTAATAATGCTACATCTGCAATTAATCCCAACGCAACCAAATCCAGTAAATCATCAACCGATGTTTGACCTTCGACCTTTGACTCTTCGACGTTGCCCAGGGCAGGCCTTTGACTTTCAAACAACGCTTCCGCTAATTTATACGCCACCCCAACTCCCGCCAGATTTGCAAGCGGATGATCCTTCGGCAATAATTTTGGATTAATGATTGCCACCGCGTTTGGCAACCTCGCGCTGAGCGTAGTCGAAGCGCGATCCAGATCATGATGATCGGTGACGATTACATCCACGCCGCGCGAGTTGGCGTAATCAATCGCTTCGTGCGCGGTGATGCCAGTATCGCAGGTGACGATCAACTTCGCGCCATTGTCAATGACCGGTTTGAGCGATTCTATATGAACGCCGTGGCTTTCTTTTCCGCGGATGGGGATGTAGTAAACAACATTCGCGCCGATGGCTTGCAAAGTTTGCACCAGCAGGGCAGTGGATGTTTGTCCGTCCACGTCGAAATCGCCCCAGACGCAGATCA
>Ga0315273_10014305_pt1 | contig 10220 bp, 5 predicted proteins | sample YL17G02_0_MG_FD_205753 | JGI IMG/M metagenome (GOLD analysis project Ga0315273, IMG submission 205753) | Sediment microbial communities from Yellowstone Lake, YNP, Wyoming, USA - YL17G02_0 | ecosystem: Environmental > Aquatic > Freshwater > Lake > Sediment | place: USA: Wyoming | collected... | reverse complement strand
AAGTTTTGGCAGTACGATGCAGCGATTAAGGAGGAGCGGACAAAAGCTGCATCAGAGGCAAGAGCCAGGATTGAGACTGAAGAAAAGCTCGCAAGATTTGAGAAGGAATTTGAGGCGTTCAGTGCAAAGTCTGACGAGGACGTTGAATCATTAAAAGCGGTTTTGGTCAAAACCGAACGAAACCTTGAATCTGAGTCTAAAGTAAAAGAGGTACTTCAGATTCAGCTTCAAACCGAGCAAAACGTCCGCTTGCGGATAGAGCAGGAATTGCAAAGTTATTTAAAGGCATTGGCTACCGCCGAAGAAAAAGCCAATTTTGCAGCAGAGGAACTTATTAAGGCCCAGCAGCTTGCGCAGGCTGAAGCTAAAACACGGTCACAAGCCGAGGAACAGCTTAAACATTTAATTCAGCAGTTGCATCAGGTGGAAACGGAAGCCGCCAGTCAAATTGCCGCCGCCAAATCTGAAGCGGCTCAGATAGTCTCGCAAATCAAATCGGAACTTGAAGGAAAATCTCAAGCGTATGCTGAGGCAGTAATAAAAGCAAAGACTGATGTGCAGGAAACAATCGCAGCGGAGAAGGAAAGATGCAAGGCTGAAACCGAAGATGCAATCGCAAAGATAAAGTCGCAGTCCGACGTTGAGATTAGTAATCTTTGGGCACAGTTGGAAGATAAAGCTTCCGAGCACGCTCGTCTGATTAAGGAAATTGAGTCGAAATTGCAGGCAGAAGTACAATGGCGAGCGAAAGCCGAAGAGAAATTGCGAAACTATAGTGCGGACATCAGAGAAGCGCAGGCCCAGGCCGAGAGAAAGGCCCTTGCACAAGCTGAAAGCAGGGCCAAAACCATAGCAAAAGCCTGGGTAAAAGGCGAAATAACGGCAAGGAATCAGGCACATGAAAGGGCTGAATCCGAATTGAAACAAAGAGTTGAAGCTGAAAAACAGCTTAAACTTACCATCGCTCGATTTTCCAAACTTGAAGAACAGCTTAAAGTTCAGACGGAAGCGAAAAAGATAGCTGAATTACAGGCGACAGAATTCAGGCAGGCGATGTTGCAGGAACAGCAGCAGACCAGGTCTTTGACTGAACGGTTAAATGAGAATAAAGCTGAAACTGCCGAGCAGATTGCAGTGGTTAAATCCGGAGCGGCAGAGGCAATCGCGAAAGTAAAAACCGAGCTTGAGGAAAAAGCGAAAGCTTATGCTGAAGCCATCACCAAGATTCAAGGTCAGGCTGCTGAAGTTTTAGCTGCTGAAAAAGAAAAATGGAATGCTCAAACTGCCGAAGAGTTGGCTGCGCAAAAGGGAGAGTATGAAACAAAGGTCGCAGAAGAAATTTCCGGAATTAGAGCAGAGACTTCGAGTCAGGTAGCGCAGTTACAGGTTCTGTTGGAGGAAAAGGCTCAGGAATACCAGGCATTTCAAAAGCAGGCCGAAGTGAAAGCAGAATCGGAAAAACAGGCACGTTATCGTGTGGAACAGCAGTTGCAGGACTACGGCAAACAAGTTGCACGGCTTGAGGAACAGTTAAGATTTGAGAAAGAAGCAGAATATGGCGCAGAGGTACAATTAAAAGAACACAAGCAGGAATTAGCCCTGGCCCAGGACCAGTTCGCATCGCTGACCGAGCGGTTAAGTCAGACAAAAGCTGAAGCCGCTGAGCAGATTGCATTGGTTAAATCCGAAGCGGCAGAAGCAATCGCGAAAGTGAAATCCGAGCTTGAGGAAAAGGCGGAAACTTATGCCGAGACCATTGTGAAGATACAGACTCAGGCCGCTGAGACTTTGGATGCTGAAAGGCAAAAATGGCAAGCTCAAACTGGCGAAGCTATTGATGAAGTAAAGGCCGACGCTGCCCAGGTGGTTTCGATTCTTAAATCGCAGTTTGAAGAGCAAAGACAGCAATACGAATCGTTATTGGCAAAGGCTGATTCGAAACTGAGCGAGGAGCGCAAGTTAAGGTCGAATACCGAACAGCAGTTGAAAGATTTGAGTGAAAAGCTGACGAGGGTTGAAGAGCAATTAAACTTCCAAATGGAGGCCAGACAAGAAGCACAGTTGCAGGTAGAGGAGCATAGGCAGTATGTTTTGGAGGCAGACCAGAAGTTTAAGGCCTTAAATGAGCAAATCGTCAGATTTGAGGAACGGCTGAAAGTTCAGGCCGACGCACGTGCGAAAGCCGAGTCTGAGCTGGAAGAGCAGAAACAGTCGGTGATTGAGGCTCGCCAGCATGTGCACACTTTGACGAAACAATTCGCTCAAGTCAGAATCGAGGCGGCAGAGACTATCGCGGAGGTCAAATCGCAGCTTGAAAAGAAGGCGGAAGAATATGTTGATTCTGTCACGAAAATTCACAATGAAGCTGCTGCTGAAATTGCGGCGCAGCGGAATGCCGCAGAAATTCAAGCTGCCCAAATAGCCGAAAAAATTAAAGCTGAAACAGCGGACGAAATTGCCAGGTTGAATTTCGAGATGAAGGAAAAGGTCCGCGGATATGAAAATATGCTCGCTGAGTCTGCGGAAAAAAACCGGTCAATCAGTCAGGCACGAGAGGAATCGGATAGATTGTTCGGGAGCATGCGACAGGAAATATCGCAGTTTCAAAGTCAGTTAAATGCTGCGATACAAGCCGGGCGCGGGGCGGAATTGAAACTTGAGCAAAAAGAGCGAAGTATTTCGGATGCTCAGCAGCAAATAGAAATTTTAACGGAACAAGTTAACCAGCTTAAGATAGAAACGGCGAATACGGTTGCGAAAATAAGGGCGGAGCTTGAGCAAAAAGCGATTGAGTACAGCGAAGCGGTTGTGAAAGCGCAGGCTAAAGCGATTGAAATGTTTACTGAGGAGCGGAGCCGCTGGGCGTCCGAAACCGAACAAAAAATCGCTGAAGCCCGGGCTGATGCTCAAAAGAAGTGCGTGGAGCTGAAATCGCATCTCGATGAGGAAGTCAACGAATACAAAATGCTGCTGGAACAGGCCTCAGCACAGATTGATGAGGAACGGCGGGGACAAGCTGAGTCTGAAAAACGACTTGATGATTCAAGCGAACGCATAATCCGTCTTGAAGAACAATTGAATGCTCAAATTGAAGGCAGAAGGGGAGGCGAGCAGCAGATTGCGCAGAACCGCGCGGAATTTGCCGAGAAGGTTCATCAATACGAGACTTTGCTTGAGCAGTCGAAAGCCGAGGCTGAGCGGCGCATTAGTGAATACAAAAATAATTTCGAGCAGGTGCAAGGCAAAACCGAATCTGAAATGCGTGCGAGGATGGAAGCGGAACAGAAATTGAAGTTTACAAGCGAACAACTGGCCGGACTTAGGCAGAAATTAAAGTCGGCAGCCGAGAAAAAATCGCAGCGCGATATGCAGGCCAAAGCGAAGACGGGCACCTGCGAATGCTGCGGCAAAAATAATATCGACCAGGCGGAACTGGTAAAAATTGATTCCGGTCAGCTTTTTTGCCGCGATTGCCTGAGTGCATTAAAAAGCGGCTCAGCGGCCTGAAAATCAGGTTCGGCAGGGGGGGGGTGACAGCTTTCGACACCGCCTTTTTGCGAAAAAAGCTGTTTAGTAAAAATATGTTGTTGCAACTGCCGATGTGACTTTAGTATAATACCCGGCAGAGAAAGTCTGTCCGCCTTGTTGCTGGTCGGACTAAATCAGGGTTTTACGCGTTTGCTGCCGGTAAAAAAGGTATCAATGGCGCCATTGAACTCGAATATTTTGGCGGCTAAGGAAGGTGTTAACAAAGCCGCGGAAATTTTCAACCAGTACGGGGACTTTATTTACTCGGTCATACGCTTCCAGGCCCGCAAGGAAGCCAATGTAAATGATTTGTTCCAGGATTTTTTCCTTTCGGTCGCCTTCAATCCCCCGCCGCCGGACGTCCGCAACATTAAAAACTATTTGTACAGGGCGATAACGAACGACATTATCGATGCTGTTCGCAGATTTGATAATTACCATAGTTATGTTCGCCGCTACGCCGACGGCTTCGAATATATTCAGGCCAAAAGTAAACCTGAAAATGTGGCGATGGACGTCGAAGAGACCGGCAGGATGTTTGAAATTATAAGGTCAAAGCTTCCCCCGAGCGAAGCGCTGGCGATTACCCTGCGTTACGGGCACGGCCACGATATCGGTGAAGTGGCGAAAAAAATGAACGTCGATACCAGAACTGTAAGCAGGTATATTTCCGTCGGATTGAATAAAATCCGCAGGCTTTTGAAGGTAAAGGAAGCAGGCTGATGGACATCAGAAACACCAGTTCGATATGTGAGCAGGCGAGGCCGCATTATTATGATTTGCTTTTTGGCCGGAACATGGAATTCATTCCCGACTATATTACGTTTCACGTTCAGCAGTGCTGGTATTGCCAAAAGCAGATAGACGAGCTGGATCGCGTCCTGTCGTCTGCGGCCATGGAAGCGGATACCGAACTGACCGATGTTACCGCGATTACCGACGTATTGTGGCTGCATCTGGCCTACGTGGACGAGCCTGTTACCTGTGGAATTGTCAAGCCGTTCCTGCCCGGTATGCTGATTCCTGCCCTCGAGGTCAGGGTGCCTACGCCGATTACGGCGCATATAGATAAATGTGCACCCTGCGCACGCGACCTCGAGCTTTTGCGAAACCTGAAACTCACCCGGCAGCAGTTGCGCCGGCTGAGCGAATTTTTCACGGAAAAGTCCGTCGGCTGCCTGTACGAGGACGCCGAAAAGCAGAAAACGGCGAAGCTCGTCGCCGCCGGCGACTGGAGGGGCCTGGACGCCGAGACCCTGCGGCACATGTGCAAATGCCTGCTCTGCAGCGATATGGTTTGCGAACAGCGGCAAAAGATGCTGGAAGACCTGAAGGACCGGAATGGGGACATAATACCCTGCGAGGCGATTTTAGCGGGTGGGTTTTTCGATTTTGTGTTCCCGTACGGCCTTGACCCAACGGACGACCAGTACTCCGGTTTCCGCCGGATTTTCGCGTCCCATATCGCGGATTGCCCGGATTGCGTTTCGAAGATGCAGTTGCTGCACGACCTTGTTTATCAAGTCGTGGAGCGGCCCGATTCCGGCGTCGTTACGGTATTTTCCCGGGAAACGGCTGCTGTCGCCGGCCCGCTCGAAGAATGCGACGCCGCCTACGACGGCTTCCCGATAAAAGTCGATGTTGTGCCGCAGTCTGAACCGGCGGAACAGCCGCAGGAAGCTGCGGTCGTCAATTTCGCTGAGACGGCAAAGAAGCGAAAACGTCTTTCTCTGGGGTTCAAGCTCAAAGCCGGCGTCGCCGCCGCGATATTCCTCGCCGCCGGTCTATCCACATTCTTCTACCGCACTGCCACCGCAGACCCGACCCCTGCAGAAAAAATGTATAGTGCCCTGCGGAAGATGGCAAACGTTCATTCGATGCAGTTTGCCCCCGGTAAACAAAAATCGTTTTTCGAACGATGGATATCCCGGAAATCAGGCATTATGCTGACGACGGACAAACGGAGTACGGTTCTTTATGATACCCATAAGAAAATTTTCAAAGGCAAATACTTCGATACGGGCGAAGTCGAGATAGTACCGCTTGCCGGTGAGGATTTGGCCGCTGTTAAGAGGAATATTGCCGGTCTCAGGGAACAGACACCGTTTACTAACTTACTTTCGGACCAGCGAAAGAATGTTGAATGGACTCGGGTAGAGAATGTTGATTCGTCGGTTGTTCCCGATGGGGTCGAGATTTATGAGGAGATATTGCAACGCGAAAGGTCCGACGGTGCTGCTGTATATAACAAGCGGAGATTTTTTGTTGACCGTGAAACATTCCTGCCAAGAAAAATAGAATCTTACCAGATGGAGCCCGGGGAGAGCGAATATACCCTCAGTTCATTCTACGTCTATGAATATCCGAGCGACGAGCAAATGAAGGCCATTTTGGATTTTGGATTTTAGATTTTGGAAATGTCATTGCGAGCCGCGATGTTGTTTATCGCGGCGCGGCAATCTTCAAGTCATATAAATCCCCCCAGCCTGGATTCATACTTTCTATCAATGCTTCCTTCTTGGCTCTTGAACCTGCTTTGATTCTTTTTTCCGCTGCAATTGCGTCACGAATTCTGTTAAAGACTTCATAGTAAACAAGCTTTGTAACGTTGTACCTTCGTGTAAATGAAGAGCCTTTTTTGCTCTTGTGCTGCTGGGTCCTTATCTCAAGGTCATTTGTTACACCGGTATAGATAACGGTGTTATTGGGATTAGTCATCATATATACCCAGTAGCGATTCATAATTATAAGTTGTAGATTGCTTCGGCCTAAACTACCCTTCGACTTCGCTCAGGGCAGGCAGGCCTCGCAATGACATTTATTTCAATCCAAAATCCAAAATCCAAAATCTAAAATCCAAAATTAAAAACTTGTCCGCCGAAGCCTGGCGAAGGCGGTTCTAAAATCCAAAATCCAAAATCTAAAATCCAAAATTAATTAGTTTTCCACCTTATATCCGCGTCGCCGGAAGGCTCGCCTTTGGAATCGACGAGCAGGTCCTCGGCCCGCGTCCTCTCGACGTGGCCATCCACGAAGCCGGCGTTGACGGTCTTGCCCGGATGGCGACCGTCGATGGCGTCGGATTCCTGGCCGGGGAAAATCAGCTTTTGCGAAAGCCTTTGCGAATTGATGGACAGGCCCGGTATGTAGGCGCCCGTGTCCTCGATTTTCTTTTTATTCAATGAGACGGGCGGGTTTGGCGTCGCGTGCCACCATTTTATAGTTGCGTAGCCGCTGTCAGCTAAGAGCATCGTCTGGCTCGGGCTTCGCACGTCGCTTCGGGATAGGGGCGTCCCTTTGAATTCGGTTTTTATCAGGTCTGCTTCCCTGCAAATCGACAGGTTCGCGCCGTAATTGCCGGAAAGGATATTTAGCTGCCGTCTCCGGTACGCCAGTCGCTTTGCGGGACATTTTACGACGCTCGGTTTGTAAGGCGAACCTCCTGAATATACGTCTATATAATTGAACCACCACCATCCCATCCTGTCGTCGGAACCCCCGACAGGGCCGCCGGGTGGCGGGTCGGTCGGCCGCCGGTCGAAACCGTATGGAAAACTTTCATCCATACTTTCGTACGCTGCCATCGCGCTAAGAAGCCTCGCTAAATTTGCGCTGCAGGCGGTGGCCTTGGCGGAATTTCTCGCGTTGTGAATCGCCGGCAGCATCATCGCCGTAATCGACAGAATGACGACGATGACCACCAGCAGCTCGACGAGAGTAAACCCCGTATGTCTTGTATCATTGCGAGGAGGCCGCACCTGTCCTGAGCGAAGTCGAAGGGTTATAGCCGACGCGGCAAACTCAATTCCGTCAAGCGTCCAGCGGTGGCGCTGCTCGTATCGGTTGCGTTTAGCGTGTGTCGGAAAATTTGCAGGGTGGTGCAGCCTTGCTGCCCACGCGAAATTAAAAACTAACGGGGTGAACGCGGAATATTTCATATTTTCTATATTAGCAGTGGGCAAGAACATGTCAAGACGGACAAGAGAGGAATTAATATCAAAAATCAAAATGAAAAAATCAAAAATACATATTAAAATGCAAAAATTTTCATACTCCTTAAAATTTGCCCCGCACCAATTGAGCGATTATACCTAATTGGTGCGGGAGCAGTTTTTGCTTTTTGATTTTTGCTATTTGATATGCTTCTACTTGCATGCCCTTATATAGTGTACGTCCAATCACCATCGCCGTGGCAGCAAAAAAGCGTGGGGGTTCTAATCCCACGCTTTGGCTTTTTCGGGTCGCGGGTCCGGCAATGAAGGCTATTAATATGATTCACACGCCCTCATATAATAGTACGTCCATTCGCCATTACCCTGGCAATCATCAATGTAACCATTGTATGCGCACGGACAGGTCCTGTACCTCGTCCGATAGCCGCTGCTGCACGTTCCGCTCGACGCCAATTGGCAGCCTAATACCGTGTAGAAAACAGTGTAGTATCCGTCACATCCTCCACCTTGCGGCGGGAGGCACGTTGTTTCACTTCCATACTGGAGGACCTTCGTGCAGGTATAAGCAGCTCCGGTGATGCCATCGAGCCGGCCATCCGGAATCGCCGCGAATTGTTTTTCAAAAGGCTTGTCGGAAATCAAAAGAGCGGCGCATTTCGACAAGTCCGCCGGCGTCGCGTCCTTATTCAGCTCATCCAGTACGACAAAATGGTTTTTGTCGGGCAGATGCAGGATTACCTGGCAATTTTTCAAATTCTTAAGGGTCTTTATGTCCGCGTCAACCGCGGTGCAGTAAAGGCCGGTATTATTAACAAATTCCTTCATCGCCAAAAGGCTTGTCTGATTGCCGGATTTCGATACCAATGATGCCAAATTTTTGTCGCTTGGATTTTTACCGAATTTCGCGGCGACGCGTTTGAGGGCGACAGTCGCGCAGTTGACTTTATCTTTGTCCGTCCCGCCTTCGTTAAAACTACGGCGGGCAAGCTGACGGCATACCGCGGTTTTGGCAGGATTGGAATACTGAATCATCGCGGCGGGTTTAAAATCTATTTTGAACGCGTCCGCGGGCGGAACTTCGGCGTTTATGTCGGTAATGTCCCACCGGTCGCGCGATAACAATCTGCTGGTATTTGCCTCGTATTTTTCCAGCAGAATCGTCCCGGGGACCCAGTTGGCGCCGACCTGGCTGTAATTCGAGTATTGCTGCAGGGACACCGAGCCATCCTGCCTCGATGTGATGCAGCTTGTTACCGCGTAATTTTTGGCCGGGTCTAATGACAAAACTATTTCGTTGCCGCCGGCCTTGTTGATGGTCAGTTGAATCTGCGTTTGATTATCGATTGTCGTCTCGACGGCGCTTGTATCGGCGGCGGCCAGACCGTCATACGAATAAGTGCCGTAGCCCCACGGAATAACTCCCGCGGTCAAAGGCCCGTTGACGGCGTGAGATGTGCTGTTCGTATCGACCGTCGCCTGATTGATGGGCAGACAGTAGGCGATGTATTTTTCCCCGTCCCATACGAATATGCGCCTCGCGTTACCCAACAGATTGAACTGGTCCGTCATATAATTGGCCCGCAGGCTTATTTCCGGCCTTATCGAGTCGTTGCGGCTGGTGACGTTGATTTCCCAGTAAAATTTATTTCCGTCATATTTCACAATTACCTGTGAATCCATTGTGAATTCATTGGCCAGCTCGTATCGGACGTTGAACGGAATCGCGCTGGCAGCGAGCGTCTGCAGCTCTTCCGTCAGCTCCCGTTTATTGGTACTGTTGACATATTCCGTAATTTTCTGACCGATTCTGGCGATAAGCTCGTTTTCGTTCGTTATTTTCGGCGCCTTATATTCCGAGCGTGCCGCCTCGATTGTGCCCGCGGGAATCCATGTTTGTCGCGGCTGGCTTGTCAGTTGGCCGAAAAGCTGCAGAATTTCATCCCTGCTCAGGTCTCTGTCCGCGAAGGCCGTGCACGCTGCGAAAAAAGTGAGAACAAATGTTGATAGAATGTGATTCTTCATAATTTTTCCTCCAAATCCGGTTTCTGTATTATTTACGATACACCAAGACGGCGGGGTGGTGTGTCACTATGTATAGACGCTAAGCCTTTTTTATAATCTGTACAGTGTCAGAAGGCGTCCCTGCCCCTAAAATGTTGATGGTTTTTTTACCCATTTTAACACCCAAAACCGCACCCTCTAAGGCACGGATGACTGTTAAATGGGAAAAACCGCTATTACCAAAAAAATTCGTAATTCGTCTTACGTTTGATACAACCGTTATGACTTACGCAACCATTACGACTTGCTCGCCTCGGCGCAGCCGTAACCGGATGACGCATCCCGTATTATTCCGTCGCTTCCAGCCAGTAATCACAGAAGAGCTTTAAATCATCTATATCCACATTACTGCTGTTATCGAGGTCGGCTCCGTCGCATCCACCCGGGCTTTCGCAATCCTGCTGCCACCAGCCTGCCAGTATTGTGAAGTCCGCAAAATTCACAATGGGGTCCACGTTGGGGTCTGGGATGGCGGGCTGGTAAAAATCTCGTGTGGGGACATGATGGAAAGCGCCGGTGCTCGGAAGAAAATAACTCGGCGGTATGGAAAAGTCATAGAACGCGACATTGCAGTCGCCAACCGCCGTCGCGGTATAATCGACGATAAACCAGTCCTCATTTGCTATAGCGTTGACACCGTTGCCAAAGTTAAAGCCGAGAATGCCTTCTTCCTCCCAG
>Ga0315273_10014304_pt1 | contig 10221 bp, 7 predicted proteins | sample YL17G02_0_MG_FD_205753 | JGI IMG/M metagenome (GOLD analysis project Ga0315273, IMG submission 205753) | Sediment microbial communities from Yellowstone Lake, YNP, Wyoming, USA - YL17G02_0 | ecosystem: Environmental > Aquatic > Freshwater > Lake > Sediment | place: USA: Wyoming | collected... | reverse complement strand
GTATTTCGTATTGGTGAAGGATAAGCCCGCGCTGCCGCCCAATCCCATCGCAGCCGAGAAAAAGGTCACCATGACCGTCGGGTTGAAAGCGCTTTTCAGAAACCGCGACTTTCTCTTCCTCCTGGGGCTCTTTTTAATAGGCGTAGGCGCGTTTAATGCCATCCTGATCAAGATCGATTACATATTCAAGGATCGGCCGCTGGACATCGACTCGGCCCTCGCCGCTGGTATAGTGGGCGGGCTGATGGTGATCGGCGGATTGTGCGGGGCGGTAATCATGTCTGCACTGTCCGACAAGTACCACAAAAGGAAAATCTTCCTGATCTTGGCAGCAGGTATGGCGGTGCCGCTTTCCCTTTTACTGCAGTATCTTTCCTCGATTGTGCTTTTAGGCCTGTTCGGTTTTGTTTTAGGTTTCTTCCTCATCCCGGCCATGCCGATAGGGCTGACCTATGCAGTCGAAAAGACCCATCCGGTGCCCGAGGCTACTTCCAACGGGATTTTGATGTTGAGCGGCCAGATATTCGGTCTGCCCATCGTTTTCTTCTTCAACATGACCGCGATTGCCATACTCTTTGGGGTCGCCTTTGTCCTGGCCCTTCTGCTCCACGATATCAAAGCCCCCACCACCGCAATTTGAATGCGTGAAAGTCATCCTTCGTAGACGGGACATTTGAAATAGATCTTGTAGAAAATCATCAACCAGGGCAGTGGTCGGTGAACTGGTTGCTGCCCCCATACTTCCGTCCATCGAAAACAATGCCTTATCAAATATTAACAAGAGTTTTACAAAAGTATATTTGCACATGGATGAGAATTATTTGTTTTTTTGCATTACATTTATATAATATGTGCGCGTTTATAATAGTGAGAGGTTGAGAAATGAAGAAGGTTTTAATAACTGGAGCTACCGGATTCATCGGACGCCATGTAGTAAAAGCGAACCTGGCAAAGGGTAACAGGGTGCGCGCGCTGGTGCTGCCGGGCGATGCCGGCGAGGCCGGGTTGAAAGCGCAGGGTGTGGAGGTCGTCAACGGCGACATCCGCGATTACGAAGCAGTCAGGCGCGCGGTCGGGGACGTGGATATCATCTTCCACACCGCTGCGGTGGTTACAGACTGGGCGCCGAAGAAACTATTCTGGGAGGTAACCGTGGGCGGCGCTGAGAATATCTGCAAGGCGGCCGTTGAGGCGAAAGTGTCGCGGTTGGTGGATATCAGCACCTGTGACGTGTTTGGCACGAGCGAATCGGTGGTGATGGATGAAAGTTTGCCGCTGCAATACTGGGGCGAACCATACGCTGATTCCAAGATAGATGCCGAGAAGGTCATGCGCAGGTACCACGAGGAGCAGGGTATGCCGCTGGCCATGGTCTACCCACTGTGGGTGTTCGGCGAGGGCGACCAGACCTTTGTGCCGCTGCTTGCCGATGCAATTATCAAGAAAGAACTGATCTTCTGGCGCAAGGGCGCCATCGTGTGGCCCACCTATATCGATAACCTGGTCGACCTGCTGATGCTGATCTCCGAGGATGAAAGGGCTATCGGCAATGGCTACCTTGTTCACGACGGCGAGTCGACAACCCTGGAGGAATTCTGCGCGGGAATAGCCGAAGCGCTGGGTGTGCCGCCCATCAAGACCTACATCCCATATTGGTCAGCCATGGCCGCGGCCAGGCTGATGGAATTCATATGGAAGCTGTTCCGCATCCAGATGCGTCCTTTGCTAACTACCTATACTATTACTAACCTGGGTTCGAGATTCAGGTTCTCCATTGACAAGGCTGAACGGGAGTTGGGCTGGAAGCCCCGCATCACCTACCGGGAAGGGTTCCGGCAAACCATGGAATGGTTGAAAACGCTGGATATCGCTGCGCTTAAACAGAAGTAACGAGGAGGGGAAATGAAAGATTTCAAGGACAAATTAGTTTACATAACCGGTGGTTCATCCGGTATCGGCCTGGCGACCGCCAAATTAATGGCGACCAGGGGAGCCAGTGTAATTATCTTCAGCAGGCGGCAGCAGGTCCTGGATGAAGCCTTAAAGCAAATACAGTCCTGCGGCGTATCTGCGGAACAGGAGTTTGCCGGCAGATCCATGGATGTTTCTAAAAGAGATAGCGTCGAAGCCGTGCTTTCATCGTCACTGGCCGAATTCGGGGTACCTGATGTGCTGATTAACAGTGCGGGAAGGGCCTATCCAGGATATTTTGAGGATATTACCTACCAGCAGTTCGATGAAACCCAGAAGGTTGACCTGTACGGGACCTGGAACACCGCATCAATTCTTGTACCTTTGATGAAAGAGCGCGGCGGGTATATAGTCAATGTATCTTCCATTGTTGGGTTCATCGGCGTTTTCGGCTACACGGACTATGCAGCAGCCAAGTTTGGGGTAATCGGCTTCTCCGAAGCATTACGCAGCGAGCTAAAAAGATATAACATTGCAGTTTCAGTGCTCTGCCCGCCGGACACCGACACGCCCGGGTTTGTCGAGGAAAACAAGACCAAGCCGCCTGAGACGAAGGCAATTTCTGCTACCGCCAACGTGATGAAACCGGAGGATGTGGCTAAAGCACTGCTGAAAGGCATGGCGAAAAAGGAATTCATCATAATTCCCAATGCCGACGGCAGGTTTACTTATATAATGAAAAGGCTATTGCCGGGGCTGGTCGAATTGGTGACCGATGCCCAGGCCAGGAAAGCCCGGCAGGCGAAATAATCCGGAAAGCAACCATATGGAGGCAAACATGTTAAAGCAATTTGATAGCAGGCTGATCTCCGCGCTGGAGATAGTGACAGCAGGGGGCCTCAGCCTATTCTGGCTGGCCTTTTTCACAGTGGGACTGGCGCCCGAGAATGCACCCCCCTGCTATTTTGCCTACGAGTACTCCTTCCCGCTGCCGGATGGATTGCTGGCCATACTGTTGCTGGTGGCCGGCATACTGCTAATGCTAAATAAGCCGTGGGGCTTCAAGCTGTCGCTGGTAGCGGCCGGCGCGCTGGTATTTTTAGGTCTGGTAGACTTCAGCTTCAATATCCAGAACGGCATATATTTGACCTCTACGGTTGACCTGGTATTAAACGCTTTTATCAACGTTTGGTGTGTCGGCTTTGGGGTCGTCATTGCTGTGCTGATAGGCAGAAAACCTGTTGCGTAAGGCGCTGATTATTGCCGGCTCGGTTTTACTTGCACTGGTGCTGCTTTTGACCTCAGTATCTATCGTTCTTATTCAGAAGAGCTTTACGCCGGTTGACGGTGTGGTGGAGCTTAAAGGCCTTAAGGCGGAAGTAAAAATTTACCGGGATAGCTGGGGTGTCCCGCATATTTATGCTGATAATGAGGATGACCTCTTCTTTGCGCAGGGATATGTGCAGGCGCAGGACCGCCTGTGGCAGATGGAACTGCACCGCCGCATGGGCAGTGGGACGCTTTCCGAGGTGTTTGGCGAGTCAACTCTCGACGTGGATAAGTTTTCCCGTGCAGTTGGCCTGAGGCGCTGGGCCGCCGCCTCTTACATGTCACTCAATCCTGCCTTGCAGGGTGTCCTGCAATCTTATTGCAAAGGCGTAAATGCATTTATCGGCGCCGATAATGATGATCTGCCGCTGGAGTTCACCATCCTGGGCTTCAAGCCCGCTGATTGGGATCCAACCGATTCGCTGACGGTATCCGAGCTAATAGCCTGGGGACTGGGCAAGAACTGGGAAGTTGAGTTGACGCGCGGCCGGCTGGTACAGAAGCTCGGCGAGGAGAAGGCCGGGCAACTGCTGGCCCCTTACCCGGACAGCAGCCCGCTGGTTGTTCCCCCCGAGCTGATGGCCTGCGCGTTAGGTACGCAGGTTGCATCAGGGTTGCATCAAGGTTCAGATTGCCTGGGAAGCAACAACTGGGTGGTTGATGGGCAGAAGACGGTTACGGGCAAGCCATTGCTGGCCAACGACCCGCATCTTTCGGTGATGATGCCCTCCATCTGGTATGAGACGGGCCTGCACGGCGCCGGATTCGAGGTGGTTGGGGTATCCCTGCCGGGTTGCCCGCTTATCAACATCGGCCGCAACCGCGATATATCCTGGGGCGTCACCAATTTGCCGGCCGACACGCAGGACCTTTTCATCGAAAAACTTAACCCGGCCAACAGCCTGCAGTACGAATACAAAGGGGAATGGAAAAACCTGCTGGTGATCGAAGAATCAATAAAGATACGCGGCCGTGGCGAAGCGGAGAAATTACAGGTCAGGATTACGCAGCACGGGCCGCTGATGGACAACGTTTTCAAGGGGCTGGAACAGCCGCTGGCGCTGCAATGGGCGGGTTATAGCAACAGCCGTTTGCTCGAGAGCGTTTATTACCTGGATAAAGCGGGCAACTGGGACGAGTTCCATGACGCCCTGCAGTATTGGGACGTACCCAGCCAGAATATAGTTTACGCGGATAAGGACGGCAATATCGGCTACCAGTCAACCGGGCTGATACCCATACGCAAGAAAGGCCAGGGCACGGTGCCCGTTCCCGGTTGGACAGGAGATTATGACTGGACGGGCATTATACCTTATAAAGAGCTTCCCAGCGTGCTGAACCCGTCCACCCATTTTATAGTTACGGCGAATAATAAAGTGGTTTCGGACAACTACTCGTATTTTATGACCTACGACTGGTCGCCACCCTACCGTGCGCAGCGTATAACTGATTTGCTCAAAGCTAAAGACAAGCTATCTGTAAAGGATTTCAGGGATATCCAGGCCGATGTCTATGACATACCGGCCAGCATTTTTACACCGTATTTGCTCAATATCTCAGCGCGCAACAGCCAGGAAAAGCAGGCACTGGTGATATTAGCAGCCTGGGATTTCAACGACCGTGCGGATGATCCTGCGCCGGCTATTTTTCACGTTTTCTATGTAAAGCTGCTCAAGAATACGCTGGAAGATGAACTGGGGGTAAAGCTTTTTAGCGATTACCTGAGGGCTATGGGCGGATCGGGGGACGTACATGCAGTCTTCATGACGGGCATCATGAAGGACAGCAACAGCCCGTGGTTTGACAATATAAATACAGGCGTGAAAGAGACAAGAGATGATATCGTCAAGCAAAGTCTCGACGATGCGCTGGATGAAATGACCAACAAATTCGGTGCTTACCAGGAGAAGTGGAAATGGGGGACATTGCATGGTACCCAATTCAAACACGTTTTAGGCAGGATACCCGTGCTCGATTCCATATTCAGTCGGGGGCCTGTCCCCACGCCGGGTTCCCGTTACACGGTCAATGTGGCAGCTTTCGACTACAGCAACCCGTATGCTGTGGTAGCGATACCGAGCTACCGGCAGATCATTGACTGGAACAACCCGGATAAATCCCTGGCCATGCACACCACCGGCCAGAGCGGTCAGGTCTTCAGCAGGCACTACGACGACATGATTAAGAGCTGGCTTGCTGTAGAGTATCATACGATGCTTTTCAATAGGGCGGATGTTGAAATGCAAAGGCAATCAACGCTGACTCTAAAGCCGGGATTATAAGTGCCTTTATCTTAAGCTATTACAGGCGGCTACCCTGTTCTAATTCCTTGCCCTCTCATCGTAATACTCATCCAGGTACCCCGCAATATCACCTTTCGTTAGCTCACGTTTGAGAAAATAGTCGTGGAGACGATATTCCTGTGCCGGGCCTTTGAGTGGTTTAAACCAGATATCCGGCGGTTGGTCGTCCTTGCTGGTGTAGCCGGCGCTGGCATTGAGATCGCGCCAGGCGTTCCATGTGCGGTTGCTGGCCTGTTTGAGATCATCGGCGGTAGCTTTGATGCCGGTGACGGCCGAATATAATCCGGCCAGGGTTTCCATGCTATAGAAACGCGAGATATAGAGGCGGTGGCACTGTCCGAGCATGTTGAAGAGTCCGAAAAAGTCCTCGCCATGCCTGGCCAGCCGTCCTAAATTAAAGGAGTCGCGGGTGAAAAGCCTCCCCATGTCCGCAGCGGGGACACCGCAGCGTTCGGCCTGTTTCATCATTTCATTGATTGGCCAACCAGGGCTATAAGAGGGGGCGCCCATGGCGGCAGAGACTCCCAGAGTGCGGCCGGGATGCACCAGCATACCGAGGTGCATGGGCAGGAAGCCGCTCATGCGCGGGTCGAAGGCTATGAACTGGCCCTTAACGACGTTCTGAACGATCTCCTCCACGCCGTTGCCGATCCTGTGGGCGGCGCTCAGCACGCCATCGGCCAGCAGCTCTCCAAAACCTTCACGGCTGGCCGTTATACGTACCAGTTTTAAGAGCGTATTATAGCTACGGTCGAGCTCCAGTCCGCCGGTGTCAGCCCTGGTAATAATGCCCTGTTCGTAAAGGGTAATAACGAAATCGGCCAGCCCCTGGAAGCTGTAAACGCGGTCAAGCCCCAGCCTGTTTATCAAATCGTAATACTGCAGGGCGAGGTCGTACCTGTCGGCCGTGCTTCCCTCAGCCGTATAGCCCAGGGCGGGAGAGTAAGTCATAGCGGCCATCTCCATGAAAACGGCCGTATCGTAGATGCTCCCTCCGCCGGGCAGGTCGATGCGGTCCTTATCGGACATAGGACAGGTTGCACAGGCGATCTTTTTGCGTCCGGCTTTATGCAATTCATATAGCTGTGCTTTTATCTCACTCATATCTGTGGGGTAGGGGATGAGTTCAGACGAGTTGCGTGAAACGATGCCGGGTGGTACCCAATCCCTGGTCATAGTCATAGCGCCGCCCTTCATCATTTCCCCGCGCAGATGATAGCCGTTTTCTTTTTGCAGTATCTCATCAACCATCTTTTTCAGCCGCTCAGGCTCAGCGACCTCAATTGTCTTGCTTCCCATGCAGGCCACGATAGCTTTGAGGTTCTTGGAGCCCATCACGGCCGCCAGTCCCCCGGAGCCGATGGTACCGCCCTTATCGATATGGGTTACAGAGATAGCGGCCTGCCTTTCCCCGGCAATGCCGATCGGGATGATGCTGCAGGGGGAATGCCTGAGCCTGATCTCATCAGCCGTGTCAAATCCGTCCAGTCCCCAGACGTCAGAGGCGTGGCGCAAGCTGATATTATCATCCTCGATGGTTAAATAGACCGGCCAGGGTGAGCGCCCGGTAACGACCAGGTGGTCATAACCGGATGATTTCAGAAAGTGGCTGAAATTGCCGCCGCCGTTGCTCTGGGGGAAAGCCCCGTTGAGGGGAGACTTATATGTGGACATGGTCTGCGATGCCCCCGGGATGAAGGTGCCGTTGAAGGGACCGGTGCCCAGTATGATAGCGTTGCGTGGGGATAGCGCATCGACATCAGGCGGTATCAGTTCCAGGGCCAACTTCGTGTTGATGCCGGCGCCGCCTATCCACTCCTTCACCATCTCCTCGTCCAGCGGCTGTTTCCGGATGCCGCCGTCCGTGAGATTTACATAAAGTATATTGCCCGCGTAGCCGCCTATCTGCATATCATCCTGTCTTCTCTTCGTTTTCCTCTTTAGTTGCTGTGAGGGCGCCGTAGGGGCAATAGCGGGCGCAGATGAGGCAGGCGTCGCAATCGGCGGTGAAGCTGATTTCGAATTCGTTGTCCCGTGCAACCTGCCGGTCTACCTGTATGCGCGACAGGGATAAGTTGAATTTATTATCGATTCTGAATGAGCAGCGCAGCATGCAGGTGATGCAACCGGCGCATTTAGAGGGGTCGGCAGCTATCGAGCGCCTGTCTTTAATTACTTTGGTTGCCATCGGTGTTGCCTATAACAAGAGGCCGGCGGGACTGGAGCGCAGATCTGCCGGCCGGCCTCCCTGATATCAATACTTAAACTTATTTAATTCCGAACTTGCCGGCCAGCGCACCCATGCCCAGCGTTTCCATGCGCGCTTTGGAGGGCTTGCCGGTGGCCTTGTCCCAGCCGCGTATCGCGTAATATTCGGGGAGCATCTTGGCCATGTTGGGCACGTTGCCCTCCTGTCCCCCGTCGGGTATGGCCCGCAGGGCGATCTCGGGCAGTTCATCATCCTTAGGTGTGACACCATATTTGCATGTGGTGGCACGCATGAGCTGAAAGATGCGCTCGCCTGCCTTAAGAATAGCCTCCTGGTCAACGCCCCAGCCTGTGGAGGCGTTTATCATATCTACTATCGACTGTGTGGACATCATGGCGAAGTGGCAGATGCCCAGCGCGTCGGTCAGCGAGCGCCAGTCCTGTGAGAGCACCACCATGGGGGCCTTGTCGTCGCCGAAGCGGTCGCCCGGGTTAAGGCCGAGGTCGGGGTTGCCCATGCCGTTCTCCACCAGGTAGGCGTCGCTCTTGTTGTGGTCGGCGCCGCGGTTGCTGGTGGCATAGGCCAGTCCCATGGCGCAGAAGGCGCGCGGGTCGTGCATGGGGAATTCCAGGCCCTTGACCTGCATCGCCTCGCCGGGACGGTTGTAGCGCGCAGCCATGCGCTTGGTGCCCTCCTGCAGTATCTTGCCGAAGCCCTCGTTTTTGGCTATCAGGTCGATGAGCTTGAGGGTAACGTCGATGTCACCCCACTTGAGCTCCAGACCTCCGGTGTCCTTGCTGGTTATAACGCCTTTCTCGTACAGATAGTAAGCAAAGGCAACAGATGCCCCGCCGCTGATGCTGTCGAAGCCGTAGCCGTTGACCAGTTCGTTGAAATGGTTGACGGCGCCCATATCGGCTATCATCAGCAGTGGTCCCAAGGCTATCAGCGTTTCGTATTCCGGCCCCTCGGTGGGTTTCTCAGTCTTGAAGCGGCCTTCCTTGATGTGCAGCACCTTGCGGCAGCCTATCGGACACCCGAAGCAGGCGGTATTCCCCACCTGGTATTTCTCGGCCTGCGTGACACCACTGATATCGGTAGATTCAGGCATGGTGGCGATAGTGTAGTACTTGGAGGGCGTATCCCCGTAGGCAATGCCTGAATCCACCCAGCCGGCGGTGCCCGTATCGTGCATCACCGTTGTGACAAAACCGGTCTTGACCTCTTCCATGGCGCCGCTGGCGAACTCGCGAAATTTATCAGGCTCGGCCATGGGTATCTTGGCCTTGCCCCTGACCGCGATGGCCTTGAGCTTCTTGGATCCCATCACGCAGCCCATGCCGGCGCGCCCGGCGCAGTGCCCGTCCTCGGTCACGATATTGGCCAGCAATGCCAGGTTTTCACCGGCCTGGCCGATGCAGACCACGCGGGTGCGCTGGTCGTCGTACTCCTTGCGGATAGCCTCGATCGTTTCGTAGGTGTTCCTGCCCCAGAACTTGCTAGCGTCTTTCAGCTCCGGCTTGCCGTCCTTGATATAGAGGTAAACCGGCTTGTCCGACTTGCCCTTGACGATGATGCCGTCATAGCCCGAGAAGCGCAGTTCCGAGCCGAAGTGGGCCGAGCCATTGGAATCCCCGTAGAAGGTTGTGTAGGGCGAGCGCGCGGCAACCACCCAGCGGCTGAAGCTGGGGCCGCCGGTGCCGGTCAGCAGGCCGGCCATGAAGATGAGCGGGTTATACGCTCCCAGCGGATCGGTCTTCTCATCGGTCAGGTCAACCAGGTAGCGGCAGGCGATGCCGCCGCCGCCGATGAAATCGCGAGCATACTGCTCATTCAGCGGTTCGTCTTTAAGCTCCTTCTTGCTAAGGTCAACTACCAGTATCTTACCCATGTACCCATTCATGGTGGCCTCTCCTTATACCTATTAATTTCGCTTAAAAGTCACAGGGCTTGCCGTCGTAGGCGCAGGTGAACACCTTCTCCAGGTCGCTGTTATCCGGTACCCGGGTGATGGCGATGGTCATGGCCTCGTTGACCGCGCGGTCTACCAGACCTTCCATCTGCTTGATGTAATCCTCGCGCTTGATGTTGGTGTCCTTGACGGCCAGCGGCTGGCCGATGCTCTTGGCCAGCTTGCGTACGGCATCCACCAGCGCTTTAGCGCACTTCTTGTCATCTACATCACGGGAGATGTTGCAGAAGCGGGCTACCTCGGCATAGCGTGCTGTAGTCTCCTCAGAGCCGTTGATGAGATATTCCATGGTGTAAGGCAGGTAAAGGCCTACAGCCCGCCCGTGTGGCATATGGAAGAGTCCACCGATAGCGTGGCCGGTGCTGTGGCCGAGGCCGGCCATGCCGTTGCCGAAGCATTGGCCTGCTATCGAAGCGGCGTACATCATTTCCTTGCGGGCGTCCTCATCCTTGCCGTTGTCATAGGCTTTCTTGAGGTTTTCAAAGACGAGCCTTATC
>Ga0315273_10014303_pt1 | contig 10221 bp, 8 predicted proteins | sample YL17G02_0_MG_FD_205753 | JGI IMG/M metagenome (GOLD analysis project Ga0315273, IMG submission 205753) | Sediment microbial communities from Yellowstone Lake, YNP, Wyoming, USA - YL17G02_0 | ecosystem: Environmental > Aquatic > Freshwater > Lake > Sediment | place: USA: Wyoming | collected... | reverse complement strand
ACCTGGCCTGCAAACTGCTTATAGACGTGTGTGGCGGCGCGGTCTCCGCCGGAACAGCGGACGTTGCGGCTACCGAGTGGCTTCCCTGGGAGATATGCCTGCGCCCCGGAAGGGTCGAGGCTCTCTTGGGCGACGTGGTGCCCGATTCGGAGATCGAGAGCATCCTCGGCAGCTTGGGGTGTGACGTGCGCGAGTCCGACGGCGACTTCACGGTGATCGTACCCACCTACCGGCGCGACCTTGAGCGGGAGATCGACCTGGTCGAAGAGGTGGCCCGTATCCATGGCCTGGACAGGTTGCCTTCCACCGTTCCCGGTCGGGTCGAAGGTCGCGGAGGCCTTTCGGCCGACCAGCGCCGGCTTCGCGGCATGGCCGACACGTTGCGCGGCGCCGGTCTGAATGAAGTGATCACCTGGTCGTTCGTGGACCCTTCGTGGCACGATCGCCTTCGCCTTGCCACAGACGACGTCCGCCGGCGGACCGTCGCCATCTCGAACCCGTTGAGCCAAGACCAGTCGGTGATGCGCACCATGGTGCTCCCCGGCCTGTTAGCTGCCGCCCAACGCAACGCCGCGGTTCGCGAGCAGCGGATCCACCTGTTCGAGATCGGCACGACCTTTCACCTCGAAATCGAAGCGGAGACAAGCACGCTTCCGCACGAGGTCAGGCGCGTGGGCATCCTGATGTCGGGTGCATGGGAGGAGGACTCATGGAACGCCGCGCGCCTGCCCACGGATTTCTTCCTGGGCAAGGGTGTCGTCGAGCGGCTGTTGCACGCCCTCGGCGTGGAGGGCGTATTCGGCCGGGCGGCTGAACCGTTCCTTCACCCGGGAAAGAGCGCTGCGATCAGTGTTGGCGACCAGCATCTCGGTTGGCTCGGCGAAGTGCATCCGTTGGTGCTGCAGGCATTCGACCTGCCCGCAGGTGCGGTGGCGGCAGAACTCGACGCCGGCGCACTGCTTTCGCTGGGGGCAGGCGTGGCTCTCTTCGAGGATCTCCTCACATATCCGGCGGTGGAGCACGACCTGGCTTTGGTGGTCGACCGGGATGTGGCCGCGGATGAGGTGGTGCGCGCGGTCCGGGCGGCCGGCGGCGGACTACTGCGGTCGGTGAGCGTCTTCGACGTCTTTGAAGGTGCTCAAGTCGGGGAAGGCAAGAAGAGCCTGGCTCTGCGCCTGTCGTTCCGGTCGCCGGAGCGGACTCTGGCTGAGGCCGAGGTGAACGAGGCCCGCGCCGGCATGCTCGAAACTCTACGTTTGGGCATGGGGGCTGAGCTCCGGACTTAGTCCTTCCACGGGACTCTGTGGCGCCGGCATACGGCGACGCCACGGCTCTTGCAGATGTTGCAGATGACTGTATACTTATACAGTCAGGGCGCCGACTGAGGCGGATGCGCGGGCTCTTCAGCGAGACGGGCAAGAAAGGGGGGGAGACGTGATCAGGGCCAGCATCGTAGGCGCCACTGGATTCACTGGGGCGGTGTTGACCGACCTACTTGCTCGTCACCCGGAAGTCCATATCGATGCCCTCACCAGTACGTCGTACGTAGGGCGCGTCGACGGAACGTACGTCTCGTTCGAGGCGGCTCGGCTCGCCGACTCCGAGATCGTGTTCGTGTGTTACCCCCATGCGCAGGCTCACCCCGTAGTGGTGCAGTTGCTCGAGGTAGGCTGCAGGGTCATCGACCTGAGTGCGGACTTCCGCCTTAGGGACCCGGCCCTGTACCCCGAATGGTACGGTTTCGAGCATCCGCGCCCCGATCTCCTGGCCCAGGCGGTGTATGGGCTGCCCGAGTTGTATCGGGATGAGATCGCTACCGCGAAGCTGGTCGCCAATCCAGGCTGCTTCCCTACCGGGATGTTACTGGCGCTGCTCCCACTTGCCGACCGGTTCCTGCCCGATATCGTGATCGACGACGCCAAGTCGGGCGTGTCGGGGGCGGGCCGCACTCCTTCCGCGAAGACGCACTTCTCGTCGGTGCACGACGACTTTCGCCCGTACGCCGAGGTGGGCCATCGGCACACGGCGGAGATGGTGCAAGAGCTGGCCACGATCGCCGGCTCGCCGGTGCCGGTATCGTTCACACCTCACCTACTGCCGGTCGATCGCGGGATCCTCTCGACGGTGTATGTCCGCCCGGGAGCGGAGTCGTCGGACCAGGTCTTGGACGCTGATGCTCTCGGCGAGTTATATGCGCGTGCCTACGCGGCTGAGCCTTTCGTGGAAGTGGTCGAGGTGGTGCCCAGCCTCCGCGAGGTCCAGCACACGAACTTCTGTCGCCTTGCTGTGCGGGTGGACGCGACCGCGGGTGTGGTCAAGGTGATCTCGGCCATCGACAATCTGATGAAGGGCGCGTCGGGGCAGGCCGTGCAGAACTTCAACATCATGTTCGGTCTTCCCGAGACTCTTGGACTCGAGGTGGGGGGATGAACACACCCACGCCCGAGGAGACGAGAAGTTGAGCGGCGGCGGGCTTCTCCATCCCGTGGTGGTCGACCCGGCTGCGTCGGACTTCTTCGTCGTACCCAAAGATGTGCTCCTGGTGGAGCCGCCCGAGGGCTCGCCCGGAGTGACGCACCCTCGGGGTTTCCTCGCCGCCGGGGTGGCGGCGGGTCTCAAGGAGAGCGGCCGGCCCGACGTGGGGGTGGTGGCGGTCGCCCCCGACTATCGGGCGGAAACGGTGGGTGCGGCGGTCTTCACCCGCAACTCGTTCGCCGCCGCCCCGGTCATCGTGAGCCGCAAGGAAGTCTTGCTGGACAGACTGGTGGCGGTGGTGATGAACAGCGGGAGCGCCAACGCGTGTACGGGAGGAGCCGGGTTGGTCGCCGCCCGGGCTATGCAGACTGCGACCGCTGCGGCTCTTGGCGTTCCGCCCGACCGGGTGGGAGTGGCATCGACGGGCCCGATCGGGCGACGCCTCGACACCCCTGGGGTGCTGCGCGGCATCGCCGCCGCCGTGGCCGCGCTGGCCTCCGACGGGGGGAGTCGTTTCTCGGAGGCCATCCTGACCACCGACCGCTTTCCCAAGAGCTGCGCGGTGGATGTTCACACCCGTGATGGTGTGGTTCATGTGGGGGCGACCGCCAAGGGCGCAGGTATGATCGCTCCTGGGATGGCGACCATGCTCTGCTTGGTCACCACCGACGCCGTGCTCACGCCGACCGTGGCGCGGAGCCTCTTGTCGCGCGAGGTGAACCACACCTTCAACCGGATCTCGGTCGACGGGCAGATGAGCACCAATGACTGCGTCTTCCTCATGGCCAACGGAGCTTCGGGGATCGCGCTCTCAGGGGAAGCGTTGGCTCATTTTGGCGCAGGCCTGCGCGCTACGCTCATGCGCTTGGCATTGATGATGGTGGCCGACGGTGAGGGAGCGACCAAGGTGGCGCGACTGCGTGTCAAGGGAGCCCGCACCGACGAGGACGCTCGGATCGCCACGCGGGCGGTCGCCGATTCTACACTCGTGAAGACCGCTCTCTATGGGTGTGACCCCAACTGGGGACGCATCCTGAGCGCAGTGGGTGCGGCGCTGCCCGATTCCTCGTTCCCGCATGTGACCCTCGACATCGGCGGGGCGCGGATAGTGCAAGATGCGGAGCCGGTCGATCTGGGTCCGGACCAACGCGAAGCGCTTCACGCGACCATGCGGGGGTGTGAGATCGACATCGTGCTCGACCTTCGCGGCGGTCCCGGTTCCGACGAGGTCTTCTTCTCCGACCTCGGGCACGAGTACGTCACCATCAACGCCGAATACCACACGTAGGGAGTGTCGATGCGCGAGGTCTATCGCAAACGGGTCGAGACTCTCTTGGAGGCGCTGCCCTACATCCGCCTGTTCAGTGGAAAGACGGTGGTGATCAAGTACGGTGGGGCGGCTATGGAGTCCGCCGATCTCAAAGAGCAGTTCGCGACCGACATCGTCTTGTTGCGTCACGTGGGTATCCGGCCGATCATCGTGCACGGCGGCGGCGCGGAGGTCTCCGCGTACATGAAGCGGCTCGATCTTCCGGTGCGTTTCGTCGATGGACTCCGAGTCACCGACGAAGCCGCGATGGAAGTCACCAAGATGGTGTTGGTGGGGAAGGTGAACAAGGAGATCGTCGGCTTGATCAATCACAAGGGTGTTCCCGCGGTGGGACTCTGCGGCGACGACGGTCGGCTGATGACCGCGCGCAAAGTGGTCCGCCGAGCGGCGGATGGGACGATCCTCGAGCTGGGTTTGGTTGGGGAGATCGAGACGGTCAACACCGACCTGCTCAACCTCCTCGAGGCCGACTACGTGCCCGTCGTGGCCTCCGTGGGGGTCGGTGAGGATGGGGGAAGCTACAACATCAACGCCGACTCGGTGGCAGCCGCTTTGGCGGCCGCGCTCAAGGCCGAGAAGCTCATCTTCCTCACCGATGTCGCCGGTCTCTATGCCGACTTCGACGACGAGTCCAGCCTCATCTCTGACTGCGGGCCGGATCGCATCCGGGAGCTCGTCGACGGCGGTCACGTCTCCCGCGGCATGATCCCCAAGCTCGAAGCCGCGCTCGCCGCCCTGGATGCCGGGGTGGGAGCGGCCCACATAATCGACGGGCGCATAGCGCACTCGGTCTTGCTCGAGATACTCACCGACGACTCCGGGGTGGGTACGCGCATTATGTCTTCTCCCGCAAGCAGGGGAGCGTGATGGCTGCATCAACGACGGACACCCTGGCCGAAGCCGTGGAGCGCGGGCGCGTGTCCGCGGAGGTCGCCGCGCTGGACGGCACGTACGTGCTCTGTACCTATGCCCGCCAACCCCTGGAGATAGTGGCGGGGGAGGGGAGCGAGCTGATCGGCCGCGACGGCACTCGGTATCTGGACTTCGTCACCGGCCTCTCAGTGAACAACTTCGGCCACTGCCATCCCCGCGTGGTCGAGGCGGCGCGCGAGCAGGTGGGGCGGTTGATCCACTGCTCGAACCTCTTCTACACCGAACCACAGGCGCGCCTGGCCGAGCGTCTGTCTCGATTGGCCAATCGAGGGCGGGTCTTCTTCGGGAACAGTGGCGCGGAGGCGAACGAAGCGGCGATCAAGATCGCCCGGAAGCGGGCGGGGGCTCGGCGCGGGGGACCGATCATCACCCTCGAGCGCTCGTTCCATGGGCGCACGATGGCCACGCTGTCCGCGACCGGGCAGCCCGAGAAGCAGGCCCCGTTCGCCCCGGTCGTGGAGGGTTTCGTCCACGTCCCCATGGGCGACGTCGATGCTCTGCGCGGCGTCTTCGCGCATGGTCCCGTCGCGGCGTTCATGGCTGAACCGGTGCTGGGGGAGTCGGGCGTGTACCCGCTCCCAAGCGAGTTCCTGCTCGAGGCGGCGCGATTGTGCGGGGAGCACGACGCACTGTTGATCATGGATGAGGTGCAGACCGGCCTGGGACGGTGTGGGGCGCCGTTCGCGTACCAGCGCTACGGGATAGAGCCCGACATCGTCACCGTGGCCAAAAGCCTGGCCGGAGGGCTCCCCATGGGGGCCGCGGTGGTGGCCGGTCGGGCGGAAGGCGTTCTGGGCGTCGGCGACCATGGATCGACGTTCGGCGGCGGTCCGGTGGTCGCGGCCGCCGCTCTGGCCGTTCTGGGCCTGCTAGAGGCACCCGGCCTCTTCGATCAGGTCGAAAAGTTGGGCCAACGGCTCGAGGAGTGGCTCCACGGTCTCGTTGATGTGGGCGTGGGGAGCGAGGTCAGGCGTCTCGGCCTGATGGCGGCTGTGGACCTGCGGGCCGGCGAGGCCAAACAGGTGGCGTCGGATGCACTGGAGGCCGGAATCCTCTTGAACGCCACCTCCGACACGACACTCCGCTTCTTGCCGCCGCTCATCGTCACGCCGGAGGAGATCGACAGAGTCGGCGGGTTCCTGCGAGAACGGCTGGGTGGAGCGTCATGAACGTGCGGCATTTCCGCAAGGTGAGTGACCTGAGCGCAGAGGAGATCCAGCGCGTCCTTGCCGAAGCCGCGCGCATGAAGAGCGCTCCCCTGGGCGACACTCACGTGCTCGCGGGCAAGTCCGTGGCCCTCGTCTTCAGCAAGCCGTCTACCCGTACGCGGGTCTCCTTCAGCGTCGGCGTGCACCAGTTAGGGGGCTTTGTCCTATCCCTGAGCGAACAGGAGTTGCAGATGCGGAAGTCGGAAAGCATCGCGGATACGGCCCGGGTGTTGTCCCGGTACGTCGATGCCATCGTGATCCGCACCTTCGCTCAAACCGACGTGGACGATCTGGCGGCGTGGGCGACCGTCCCTGTCGTGAACGCCCTCACCGACGACCGGCACCCCTGTCAAGCTCTGACCGACATCTTCACCTTCATGGAGCGCTTCCCGGATGCCCGGGGCCGCCAGATCACCTATCTCGGCGACGGCAACAACGTGGCGACCTCACTGGCCGCGGCGGGAGCGATGACCGGCGTCGACGTCTGCCTGAGTGTCCCCGAAGGTCACGACGTGCCGTCGCCGCTCTGGGCCGAGATCCAGCAGCTCGCGCGGGACCACCACAGCCGGGTGTGGGTGGAGCGTGACCCCCGAGTGGCCGTCGCCGGGGCGTCGGCGCTCTACACCGACGTCTGGATCAGCATGGGGCAGGCCGAAGACGAGCAGAAGTTGCGGGCGCTGGAGCCGTATCGCATCGATGCTGCGCTGGTCGGCGCGGCGCTTCCGGAGGCGATCGTCATGCACTGTCTGCCTGCCCACCGGGGCATGGAGATCACCGACGAGGTCATGGACGGTTCCCGGTCTGTGGTGTTCGATCAGGCCGAGAACCGTCTCCACGTCCAGAAGGCGCTCTTGGCGTTCCTGATGAGGCAGGATTCGCCGGACGTTCGATCAGCCGGTATGTAGGTCGTGCTGAGCAAGCGCCAACGACATCAGCTCATCCGGCGGCTCGTCGGAGAAGGCCGCATCGGTACCCAGGTGGAACTCGTCTATGCACTGCAGGGTTTCGGCTGCGAAGTGACGCAGGCCACTATCAGCCGTGATGTGCGCGAACTGGGGTTGGAGCGGCGCCGCGATGAGCTCGGCCGGCTCCGCTACGTGCCGCCGGAGCACGAAGAGCGTCGCGACCCGGAGGTCGCCTGCAGCCGCATGTTGGGAGAGTTTGCCACCGAAGTCGTGGCCGCACAGAACCTCGTCGTGTTGAAGTCCGAGGTCGGCACGGCTCCGGGTATGGGCCGGGTGATCGACGACCTGGATCATCCCCTGATCCTTGGCTGCGTCGCCGGCGACGACACCGTTCTCATCGCGACCCATGACGCGGCCGATGCCGCCGTAGTGGCCGCGTATCTCATCAAACTAGGAGGCTGACAGGATGCCCGCACGAACCTGCATACTCGCCTACTCCGGGGGGCTCGATACCTCGGCCCTGATCCCCTATCTCAAGGAGAACGAGGGTCTCGATGTTGTGGCCGCGATGGTGGACGTGGGCAGGTCGAAAGACCTGGAGATGCTGCGTCGGCGGGCGCTCGACGCCGGCGCCGCGGACGCGGTGATCATCGATGCCAAGGATGAGTTCTGCCGGGACTTCGTGTTGCCCGCGTTGGCGGCGAACGCGCTCTACGAGGAGAAGTACCCTCTGGTCTCCGCGCTCTCCCGGCCCCTCATCTGCAAGAAGATGGTGGAGTTGGCCCAAAAGCGTGGAGCGGAGGTGATCGCCCACGGGTGCACGGCCAAGGGCAACGACCAGGTGCGGTTCGACGTGTCGATCCGTTGTCTCGATCCGGCCATCACCGTGCTCGGGCCGGCACGGGAGTGGAACATGACCCGCCCCGAGATCCTTGACTACGTGGCGGCGCGGGGTATCGACATCCCCCTGAGTAAGAAGAACCCCTTCTCCATCGACGAGAACCTGTGGGGACGCACGATAGAGTGTGGTGAGCTCGAAGATCCGTGGGAGACTCCCCCGGAAGAGGCCTTTGCCGTGTCGGTGCACCCCTCTCTGGCTCCCGACGAGGCCGCCGAGGTGATAGTGACATTCCGTGAGGGGATTCCCGTGGCCCTCGACGGCGCCCCGCTCGATCCGGTCAGCCTTATCGAGACCATCGACGCTCTGGGCGGGAAACACGGTTTCGGGCGCATCGATATGATCGAGAACCGGCTGGTCGGCATCAAGAGCCGGGAGATCTACGAGACGCCGGGGGCGCTGGCCCTCGTCAAAGCTCATCGGGAAGTCGAGGACCTGGTGCTTCCGCGCGATCTGATCCACTACAAACGAGGCGTGGAGCAGCGCGTGGCCGACTTGATCTACGAAGGCCAATGGTTCAGTCCTTTGACCGACGCCTTGCGGGCTTTCGTGGCCGAGACCCAGAAGCGGGTCACCGGCGATGTGCGCCTCTCCTTCTACAAAGGCTCCTGCGCCGTACTGGGCCGGCGTTCCCCGTACTCCATGTACGTGGAGGCCCTCGCGACCTATGGAGCCGGCGACACCTTCAGCCATGAGTCCGCTGTGGGCTTCATCCGCCTGTGGGGACTTCCGCTCGAGGTGTGGGCTCGTCAGGGGGGCCCACGCTAGGCGGCGCCATGGATGAGGGGGAGAACATGGATCCCGACGTAGGCGGGCAGCCGAGAGACGCCCCCCGGCCCAAACCGTGGGACGGTCGTTTCACGGACGAACAGTCGCCGCTCTTCGAGCGTCTCAACGCCTCCTTGCCCTTCGACTACGTACTCGCGCCATACGATCTGCGGGGCTCGAAGGCGCACGTGCGTATGCTCGGCAGCATCGGCACGCTCACCCCGGACGAGGTGTCCCTGTTGCTCGCCGGTCTGGACCGCGTGGCGGCTGAGGTGGCGGCGGGGACGTTCCCCTGGGACCTGCACGACGAGGACGTGCACATGGCCATGGAGCGGCGCCTCACCGAACTGGTGGGCCCGGTAGGGGGCAAGGTGCATACGGGCCGCAGCCGCAACGATCAGGTCGCCCTCGATGTCCAGCTCTACCTCCGTGAGGGCGTGGCCGGCCACCTCGAGCGGATCTTCGACCTCATGGAGGTCTTGCTGGCAGGCGCAGACCGCTGGCGTGGCGTGATCATGCCCGGCTACACGCATCTGCAACGGGCCCAGCCGGTCCTGCTGGCTCATCATCTCCTTGCCTACGTGGCGATGTTGGAGCGCGATGCCGGCCGTTTCCTCCGCTGGCGCGAATCGTCGTGGATGCCCCTGGGAGCAGGTGCCCTGGCGGGAGTCAACTACCCGCTCGACAGGGTGATGGTGGCCGAGGAACTGGATTTCGGCCGGGTGGCCGATAACGCCATGGACGCGGTCGCCGCTCGCGATGCCGCGTTCGAGTATCTGGCCGCGGCGGCCGCCTGCGCCCTCAACCTCTCCCGTCTGGCGGAAGAACTGGTGCTCTGGTCGAGCCAGGAGTTCGGGTTCGTCGCCCTTCCTGACGCTTGGACCTCGGGCTCGAGCATGATGCCCCAGAAGAAGAACCCTGATGGGGCAGAGCTCGTCCGCGGGAAGACCGCCGGGTTCCTCGGCCGTCTCGTCTCTCTCGGGGCATTGGTGAAAGGCCTCCCCCTGGCGTACAACAAGGATCTGCAGGAGGACAAGCTCTACCTGTTCGCGTCGCGAAGCGAGCTCGACCTGTGCCTGGAAGCGATGGCCGCTATGATGGCCACACTCGAGGTCGACGCTGAACGCACCCGGGTAACGGCGGAAGGGGGGTATGCCCAGGCCACCGACGTGGCCGACTACCTGGTCGCCCGTGGTCTTCCGTTCCGAGATGCGCACCGCGTCGTTGGGCGGCTGGTAGCGCTGGCTGCGGGGGCAGACCGGACTCTGGCCTCGGTCTCTCTCGACGAGCTCCGGGCGTTGAGCCCCTTGTTCGACAGCACCTACTATCAGGTGGTGGACCTCGAACGGGTGGTCGCCGGGAAGATCTCCCCCGGCGGGACCGCCCCGGGCCGCGTGGCGGAGCAGCTCGCCGCAGCCACCGAGAGGCTCGCCGTGCTGCGGGCCCTCCGGCCCCCGATCACGGCGGCCGGAGCGGGCTAGGTTGGCGCGTCAGGGCGATCCGCTTCCCCAGAGCTTCTTCGCCCGACCTTCCGATGTGGTCGCCCCCGATCTACTGGGCAAGATCCTGTGGCGGGAAGGTGTCGGCGGCGGACGGTTGGTAGAAGTGGAGGCGTACCTGCCGATAGACGACCCCGCCTCTCACGCATATCGGGGTATGTCGACCAGGAACGCCGTGATGTTCGGCCCGCCCGGCCATCTCTAC
>Ga0315273_10014300_pt1 | contig 10222 bp, 5 predicted proteins | sample YL17G02_0_MG_FD_205753 | JGI IMG/M metagenome (GOLD analysis project Ga0315273, IMG submission 205753) | Sediment microbial communities from Yellowstone Lake, YNP, Wyoming, USA - YL17G02_0 | ecosystem: Environmental > Aquatic > Freshwater > Lake > Sediment | place: USA: Wyoming | collected... | reverse complement strand
ATTCTATTTTCATTTCAATGAGCTAAAAAATAATAACAAATCCGAGGGATTGATGCGCATCATCACCAAAGATGGCGAAGAAAAAATCGGCAACTTTCGCAACTGGATCGTAAAATTACCCAATGGCCAGATCGTATCAAGGGGTTTAATAAGAGACGTCACCGATCGTATCAAACTTCAAGCGCAACTGAGACATGCGCAGCGCATGGAATCCATGGGTGTCCTGGTCAGCGGTATCTCGCACAATTTCCGCAATATCCTATCCGGCACTATGAGTTATAGTCAACTGATACAAATGAAATATAAGCATATTCCCGAATTGCAAAAATATACGGATGAAATACTCAAATTAAGCAAGATGGGTTCCGATCTCATCGCAGATCTACTTAAGTTTTCCAGAAAAACGCCCAGCGATCAAAAGGCCGTGATTAATTTATCCGAAATCCTAGGCGAAACGCATCATATTATCGCTCAATCTTTTAACAAACATATCACCATTCGAACGAAATGGCCGGATGTAATTCCCGTGTACGCCGACCGCTCTTCTCTCAGTCAGGTTTTTATGAACCTCTGCACCAATGCCCGGGACGCCATGCCTGATGGAGGTTTGCTGGACATTCAGGCGGAAGAAATAAAAGATAAAATCAGTATTTCAATCATTGACTCAGGGATCGGTATGGATGATAAAATCATTCCAAAAATATTTGATCCGTTTTTCACCACGAAAGAACCGGGGAAAGGCACGGGGTTGGGCCTTTCAACGGCTTATGGAATTGTGAAAGACTTAGGAGGTGAAATCCGGGTTATTTCACAACTGGGTAACGGGAGCACTTTTGAAGTTCTATTACCGCGCTTAGAAACATCAAATTATAATTATATAAATCCTATGCCTAAAATAATAACCGGTTCCGGGGAAAAAATATTGATTGTTGATGACGACCCATTGCTTCTGGAGCCTATCGGCGAACTCTTTACCAGTCTCGGTTATCAAACAACCGCGGTCGGAAATGGAGAAACGGCTATTGGACAATATAAGAAACAGCGACCGGATCTCGTTTTACTTGATCGGAACATGCCGGGTCTGGATGGTTTAACCACTGCTCAAATGATCCTTTCCTTTGATGCAAAGGCCAAGATCATCATCGTTTCCGGTTACGAAAACGAAGGGCCGGATGGTTTGGATGACCGTATCCGAAAAATGATTAAAGGGTACTTGACCAAGCCGTTGGATATTGAACAAACCAGTCAACTTGTTGCCAAGGTATTGAAAAATGAGTAGCGCGCAGCCCAAACGGAAAATCGATTACGCAGCTAAAATGAAAGAAGCGGAAACCTATCGCATCATGGGACTATTTGCCGAATCCATGAGTACTTATCAAGGGATTTTAAATAATGTCCCTGACCTCGATCCCGTTTCACGCGAGAAAATTCAAAAGGAAATCGTATCGATCAAAAAAGAAATTGAAATCGAAGAGGAAGTTGACAAAAAAAATCTTTCAACCGAAGAAATCTCTCAAATTAAAAAATCTTTAACAAGCGGCGATAATATATCGATTACTCTTGACAGTGCTGCAGCATTCAAAGAGCTCGGACTCTACACTGAAGCCTTAAGTGAGTATGAAAAAATCGTTAGCACGGATTACCCTCTTGCAAAATATCTTTTAGAATATATTGAATGCAATTTAAAGGCGTTACCCCCGGATCAAGCTGTTCAAAAAATCAAAAAACTTATTCAACAGAAGATAACGGATCCCAAGGAAGCCGGAAAAACCATTTTTCTTTTCGGATTGGAAATGGAAAAACGCGGCCATGAAAAACCGGCCATGGATCTTTTCCAATCCGCCATAACTCTATTTCCGCAAAGCAAAGAAATCCAGGAAAAATTAGCCGCGTTAAAGCCGCAACAACCTGCCACAACCGGGTCCAAATATGAGTATCTCCTCAATCAAAAACTCATCAACATTGAACAATTGAAAAATGCTTTGAATATCGCAAAAAAATCAAAAAGAAGCGTTGAATTCATTTTGATGCAACACTACAAGCTCGCCAAAGAGGAAATCGGCAAATCTCTTTCCCTTTATTACGGAGTACCCTTCAAGGCTTTTGACCCCCAGACACCGACCCCAATTGAACTAATGGGTAATTTAAAAAAAGCTTTTCTGGTTCAATCCACATGGGTACCGCTTTCATGGAACAAGGGCCAAGTGGAAATTTTAGTCGATGACCTCGGTAACCTAACTAAAACCGACAGCATCAAATCCCTGATTAAGGCCCGAAAAGTCAGCTACCTTGTCGGTTTTAAAGAAGACATCGAAGCCTATATCAACCGTTTCTTTGATGACAATACCATGGACATGAATACACCAATGGAACAAACGGATGTTGCCATGGACGAAATGGATGATTTTATTTCGGATATCTCTTTTGAAGAAGAAGAAGAAAGAGAAGAGGGAGCTGATGAATTCGACGAAGCCTCCGGTCAAGTCGTTAAGCTCGTCGATCAAGTCATTGTAACTGCTTACCGCAAAAGCGCCTCCGATATCCATATCGAACCGTCGTCGATCACGAAATCCACCACTATCCGTTTTCGCATGGACGGAGTGTGTCAGGAATATATAAAAGTCCCCAACTCGATGATCAAAGGCCTGATTTCCAGGATTAAGATCATGTCCGGTCTGGATATTGCCGAAAAACGACTCCCTCAAGACGGTAAAATAAAATTCAAACGTAAAGGTATTCCTGTTTTCGAAATCAGGGTTGCCACTTTACCAACCACCGGTGGTTACGAAGATGCGGTTCTGCGTATTCTGGGTAAGGCCGGCACTATCCTGATAGACGATATGGAACTAAGCAAACGTAATCTTAAAGTTCTAAAGCAAGTCATTAATCAGCCTTTCGGCCTCATCCTGGCGGTCGGTCCTACGGGATCCGGAAAGACCACTTCGCTCCATGCCCTTCTTAATTATATCAACAAACCCGGAGTTAAAATCTGGACGGCCGAAGATCCGATTGAAATCACCCAAATGGGATTGCGCCAGGTGGAAGTGCGTCCTAAAATCGGTTTGGATTTTGCCAGAGTCATGCGCTCTTTTTTAAGAGCTGACCCGGATATTATTATGATTGGTGAAATGCGCGACCATGAAACAGCTTCCGTAGCCATTGAAGCCTCCTTGACCGGCCACCTGGTTCTTTCTACTCTTCATACCAACAGCGCGCCGGAAACGATCACCAGAATCCTGGATATGGGTTTAAACGCTTTAAATTTTTCCGATTCTTTCCGTGGTGTTCTCGCCCAACGCTTGGTACGGCGTTTATGCACCAATTGCCGAGAAGCATATTATCCTTCTGATGAAGAAATCGAAGATATACTCCAATACTATGGCAAAGAAGATTTTCAGAACTCCGGGCTTATCTTGAATTCTAAAACAGCGCTCTATCGTACTGTGGGCTGTGCCACTTGTTCCAATACGGGTTATAAAGGGCGATTGGCCATACATGAACTGATGGAAGGGACCGCACCCATCAAAAAAATGATCAAAAAAGCCGAAATCACCGAAACGATAGCTGAACAAGCCAGAAAAGACGGCATGACTAATTTACGGCAGGATGGCATTGTGAAAGCTTTGCGAGGCATCATTGATCTGAATGAAGTCAGACGGGTTTGCATCACCTAAATGTTTTTTTGATCCTGAAAAGCATAGGATCAAAAAAACATAAATCAGGGGCCAATCCGAAAATTTTCCGCGACCTGTAAATATTAAGCCGACAAGGGGCGAACAAAAACACAGCTCGCTCCATAAGGTTTGCCGGTGATGGAATATACATCACGACTTAACCCCATCAATACAACATAAAAAGCCCAAGCGCTGCCCATCCAATGGATCCCGCCTTTTTGCTTGGCTTCGGCGAAATCCTAATAAAACTTATTTTTAAATTACTTGGCTTTATCCCAACATTTCAAAGCTTCAGTAGGATATTTTGCCATTTTTAACGGTTATCAAAAAACCGGCTCGACAACCCTCTAAATTTCCTATAGATTGGCAAATATTCCGCTTCAAGGTACATCTACGTTGCAACCATATTTTGTTTACAACGTAACTATGATGTATCTTATTAATTTCTGTCAGACAAAAAACCGGCTTTTTAATAACGGTTGGCATCTTATTTCCCTTTCAATATTAAGTAGTTTTCTCTCGATTTTTTTAAAAAAATTAAGAAAAGGATTTTTTTTATGCCAAAAACAGAGAAAATGAAAACCCCGATATTTACTGAAGATAAGGATATTTCTAAATTTAATTTCTATTATCTCATTATCCTGGTTTTGACCCTGCTCATCCCCACTTTTCTATTGAGTACTACCATTTTAGAGAATGCCTTTGAAAGACCCAAAACCCTCCTCCTGGTTTGTGGCGCCGCCCTTTTAATAGGCTTATATGCCATTCGATTTTTAAAAGGTAAACCGATACCCATTCCAGTCTCCCAAACCCCCAAGATACTGATTTTCCTGTTATTACTGAACGGATTTAATCTTTTTTATACAAAGAACTATTATTACACCTGCCTGGCGGCTGCCATGCATATAAGCTGTTTAATTGTCTTTTATATTACCGCTACCCATATAGACCAAAAAAAAGCCTTTTGGATTCTGATGGCCGCAGCCCTGGGCGGATTGTTCGTGGCTTTGGTTTCCTGGCTGCAATTCTTCGATATTTTTCTTTTTTATAAAGGTCGCCCAGGTATGATGGTCGTGGGCACGATCGGCAATTCCAATCATTTAGGTGCCTATCTGCTTTTTCCTGTCTTTACCCTTTTCGGTCTATTGTTTCTGGTGAAAGGCCGACTTCGCTTATTGGTGGGCTTTATTTTACTTTTCGTCTTCGGCGCCTTTCTTATTTCAAGGGCCCGCGCATCCTGGCTGGCTTTTACCATCGCCTTCCCTATCTTCATTTGGTTGATAATAAAAATATACGGTTGGACTCTTCGGGCTAAACGCACCCTAGGCATTGCCTTATTGACCATCTGTATTCTTCTGCCTCTTGCCTATTTCAGTTCGCCGCGGGTTCGCAATACTTTTTCTTTTAACAGCGTGTTTGCTTCCGACACCTTACATCTGAGAGTCAATAAATATTGGCCGTCTGTCTGGCATCTTTTCATTAAAAACCCCTTGTTCGGTAATGGATTTTGGTCTTACCGGAATATGGTTTATGAAGCCCAAACCGAAATCAATGAGCGGACCGGCGATTTTTTCAGGAATTACCCCGAACCCAAGCCCCGTGAAGCCCACAATGACCTGATTGAGATATACAGCGAAGGCGGAATGGTGCTTGGCTTTGCCTTGCTTTTCTTCCTGGTCATGGTGCTGCGCCACGGATGGCTGATTATCCGCAATACGAGCCTGGAACCGGAAACCCGCCTGATCACGGCAACGGCTTTTAGCAGTGTGATCGCCATTATGGGCGCCGCCATTTTATTTTTTCCGTTCCGGGTCAATACCACCATGTTTCTGGCCGCCTTGATGATGGGCATCATGGAAGGGATTTATTTAGCTAACTTTCAACTGCTCCAGTTAAAAACCTTTAATAAGTCGTCCGGAAATTCATTGTTGATCATTTTGGTATGTATGCTGCTGATCGGTTTTTGCAAAATTACGGCTGTTGATCCTCTTCTGGCAGAAATAACCATCCGCAAATACAGCCCACAACTTGATTTAGCGCTTTATTTTTATGATCAAAAACAATATCAAAGGTCACAACAAGAATTAAAAAAGGCCGAAGAAACCCTTGCAAAGGCCCTTGCTTATGATCCCCTCAACACCGCTTTCAATCTGAAAACCTGCCTTTTTTATGTTACGCCCTTAAAGATGGATTATCAAAAAGCCAATGATTACCTTGAAAAAGCGATTAACCATTTCAACGGCGATATCGTACTGTGGTCGCTGTACGATATAAAAGGCCGTTTGAAACTGCAATTGAACAGCCCCCAAGAAGCCAAAGTGGCTTTTGAAAAAGCGCTGAAGCTTTATCCCGAATTTGAACGGGCCAGCGTGGGTTTGGCCATAGCCCGAAAAGCCTTGGCCGAGAAAGCGATTCAACCGAATTCAACGAATAATAACTAAAGGTTTTTTTATCCTACGGTTTTCAGGATCAAAAAAACCTTTAGAAACTTAAAATTAATATTGAAAAATAATGAAAAATCATTAAAATACGACCAGAAACTGGGGATGTAGCTCAGCTGGGAGAGCGGTGCGTTCGCAATGCACAGGCCGGGGGTTCGAACCCCCCCATCTCCACCAGAAAACCTTCCCGCATAACCCTGTCCAAAGGGCCTTAGCCTGCATGAAAGAAAAACGAGCCTGCCTTTCATTAAATTTTGCCATTTTTAAAATTATAGATTGACTTTTTAGAAATATTTTGTATTTTGTACGTTTAACCTTTAGGCCCTTATATTATGAATCTCATTGAACAGATCACAATTGACTTGCGTGAAGCCCTTAAAACCAAGGATACGCTGCGCACCTCATGCCTCAGAATGCTCAAAGCAGCGGTCACTAATAAAGAGGTTGAAAAGGGTCGCGGGTCTTTAATAGATGAAGATATCCAGTCTGTTATCTCCTCGATGATCAGAAGATCCAAAGAGGCGATCGAAGGATTTCGCCAAGGCAACCGCGAGGATTTGGTTTCCAAGGAGGAGGCTGAACTGAAAATCCTCTCTCAATATCTTCCCGCGCAGCTGAGTCCTGCTGAGATCGAAAAAACGATCAAAGCGGTGATGGCCGAATTATCCGCCAACGGCGTAAAGGACCTTGGAAAGGTTATGAAAGCGGCCATGACCCGTCTGGGGGGCAAAGCGCAAGGAAAAGAGGTGAATGAAATCGCCAAACGACTTTTGAGTTGACCTGGATCCTCAATATCCTTTTGGCATTCCGGTTATTTCATTCTATGGTTTCAGAACCTAATTTAAGGGACATTTAGGTATCTTATCTTTCTATTTAAAAAAAAGGTTCATGACCTATGGAAAAAAGCCGGTTTCTTTAAAGAAACTCCTTCTCTGATTGAAGGGGTTTTTTCATTTCAGAAACCTGGAATTGAGACTGTAAAATTAATATAGGCGTAACCTATTATTCCAGGCATTGCGGGCGATGATTCTTATGGATTCATATCAGTCAGCAAAAGAAACGCTCAAAAATGCTGTCAATATCGTGGACCTGATTGGCCAATATGTGCAGCTTAAAAAAGCCGGACAGAACCATATTGGCCTGTGTCCCTTTCATTCTGAAAAGGACCCTTCATTCACCGTGAGCGGTGCCAAACAAATGTTCCATTGTTTTGGCTGTAAAAAAGGGGGCGACATCTTCGGCTTTTGGATGGAATACCACAAAGTTTCCTTTCCCCAAGCCCTTGAGGACTTGGCTGAAAAATATCATGTGCCCATGCCCAAAGGGACCTTTGATCCGGCTGAAAAAAAGACCAAGGAGTTAAAAGACGTCCTTTTGCAGATTAATGAAACCGCTGCCGGCTATTTTCATGACCTATTAATGAGCTCCAAGAAAGGAACGCCGGGCCGCAACTATTTTGAAAAAAGGTCCATCCCTAAAGAGATCATCATGGAATTCAAGCTTGGTTATGCCCCCAATGCCTGGGATAACCTGTCCGGGCATTTTAAAGGCCAGGACCTGGCCAAAGCCGCGGAAGCCGGCCTAATCATCCCCCGGGAAAAAGGCCGTGGATATTATGACCGTTTCCGGGGCCGGGTTGTGTTTCCGATTTTTAATATCAAAAGCCAGGTAATCGGGTTTGGCGCAAGGGTTCTGGACCATTCTCTTCCCAAATATTTGAATTCCCCGGAAACACCCATTTTTCAAAAGGGTAAAACGCTTTATGGGCTCCATAGTGCCGTTCAAAAGGCGCGGGAACAGCAACGCCTGGTTATCGTGGAAGGCTATACCGATGTCTTAGCCCTTCGTAAACACGGATTTTCCGAGGTGGTCGCTACCCTGGGAACGGCCCTGACCAAAGACCATATCCGGCTTATGAAAGGCTATATCAAGGAAGCGCTCGTGGTTTTCGACTCCGATACGGCCGGTAGGACCGCAACCATGAAAAGCCTGCCTCTTTTTCTGGCGGAAGGGTTGCCTGCCAAAGTCATGATCCTGCCGGACAATGACGACCCGGACACCTTTGTTAATAAGCATGGCTTGGCCGGGTTCAATGCGCTGTTGGATCGCGCCGTCCCCATGTTTGATTTTTACCTTGATTTTAAGGTCTCCAAGGGCGGGGAAATGATCGAGAATCAAATCGAAATTCTGAAGGACATCATCCCCATTTTGCTTTCTTTGGAAAATGCGGCCCAGCAATCTTTTTATATCCAACGCGTCGCAGCCAAGATCGGCGTGGCAGAAGCCGGTATTATGCGGGAACTCCGCCGATGGAACGATCCCCGCAACGAGGCTGACAAAAAAAGGGCCCTTAGGGAAAGATTGAATTCCTCCCAGGCCATTGCCGGTGACGATATGCCCTTGTTGAATCTGTTGATTCACCATCCCGCTGCGATTCGGGATTTGGTCTGTTTTAACTGTAAAATCTTGTTATCTCATCCGTTAGTTATTGAGATTTTCGATCAAATGGTCGATTTATATAAAGAAAAAACGTCTTTTTCCGCCGCGGATATTCTGGAAAAAATGGAAACCAAGCCGGCCGGGCAATATCTACGCGAAGCCATGCTGGCGCCCTCCATCTATTCCGAAACCATGGTGGAGCAGGCCCTTAAGGAATTTGAAGATCGGGTCCTTAAAAAAAGCCTGAATGATTCGATTGTCAAGGCCCGCCAAGACGGGGACCTTGAAAGCCTTAACCGGATTCTTAAATTAAAAAAAGTCAAAGGTCAGCCCGTATAAGGACTGTTGTTTGACTTTTAAACCTTTTTGGAGGTCTTTTAATGGCAAATACCGAAATGGTAAACTTAAAACGTTTAATCGATAGCGGCAAAGACAAAGGTTATATCACCTATGAAGAGCTGAATGACGATCTTCCGGATGAAGTGGTCACTTCCGAATATCTGGATGATCTCATGATGATGTTTGAAGAACTCGACATCCTGGTCATTGACGAGGCGTCAAAAGAAGAACTTGAAAAGTCGAAGAAGCTGAAAAAGAAACAACAGGAAACTCTGGAAAAAGAAAATTTTCAGGCCGAAGTCGCCGATACCGGCGGCAGACTTTCCGACCCCGTTAAAATGTATCTGAAGGAAATGGGTTGCATCTCCCTGCTGACCCGGGACGGAGAAGTGGAAATCGCCAAAAGAATCGAGGCCGGCGAAAAAGAAGGCCTGAAAGCCCTTCTGAAATGCTGTGTCGGCATCGAATACATCATTGAGCTCGGTAACGGTCTGAAAGAGGGCAAGGTCAAAATCAAAGACGTCGTCAATGACCTGGAAGACGAGGAAAGCCATGCCCAAATCGGTGAAAAGCGTGACGCCCTTCTGAAGCTGGTTGAGGACATCAACCAGCTGCATCAGGACAGCCGCAGTTACCGGCATGAAATGTCCAAAAAAGGCTGCTCGGCCGCCAACAAGAAAAAGTGGATCGCGAAACTGGATGAATGCAACGAGCAGATCGCCAACCAGATGAGTTCTTTCAAACTTGAAAAAACGCAACTGGATCATATGGTGATCCGCTTAAGGGAAATCGTGGACCAGTTTGAAGACGCTGAAAAAGCCATGACTGAATGCATACTCACGGCCGGCGGTAAGCCCTTTTCCTATCTTAAAAAGCACTTGAGCCAGATCCCCTCCGCTTCCAAGGCCAATCAGCTCCTGACCCCCTTAAAAATGAAAAAAAGCGATCTACTGGGGCTCAAATCGAAACTGGAAAAGGCCGAAAAACAAGCGGAATCCATCCGGACCCGCACGCATATGGGCTATCGTGAGCTGAAGGAGACCCTCCAAAACATTGAGGAAAAACTTGAAAAGTCCAAACAGGCTAAAAGGGAGTTGATCGAAGCCAACTTGCGTCTGGTGGTCAGCATTGCCAAAAAATACACCAACCGCGGATTGCAATTCCTGGACCTGATCCAGGAAGGCAACATCGGCCTTATGAAAGCAGTGGATAAATTCGAATATCAAAGGGGCTATAAATTCAGCACCTATGCCACCTGGTGGATCCGCCAGGCCATCACGCGGGCCATTGCCGATCAGGCCCGGACTATTCGTATTCCCGTGCATATGA
>Ga0315273_10014299_pt1 | contig 10222 bp, 14 predicted proteins | sample YL17G02_0_MG_FD_205753 | JGI IMG/M metagenome (GOLD analysis project Ga0315273, IMG submission 205753) | Sediment microbial communities from Yellowstone Lake, YNP, Wyoming, USA - YL17G02_0 | ecosystem: Environmental > Aquatic > Freshwater > Lake > Sediment | place: USA: Wyoming | collected... | reverse complement strand
AAAGAAGAGTATAACAGGTTAAACACAATAAAAGTTGGACTGCAAAATCAGGATGAAACTCTTGTAGCTGATTATAATGCGAGAAGCAAAATGGCTAACAGAAATATATTTAAGGACAAGCTTCCGCTAAGCGTTGATAAAATGTTGTGGTGAAAACTATGAAAAAAATAATAGGCATTGTTGTTTTGGCAATTTTTATGTTTGGATTGGTGGGGTGTGAATATCAACCAACAACAGAACAAAAAACCAGCCGAATAATCGAAGAGAATCAACAGAAGTTAATGGAAGTGCAGCCAATTCCAACATTAGAAAAGAGCCTTGAAAGACAAAACCTGATTGCCAGAGCTAAACTATTAAATGACGAGAATAAAGTGTTTTATGTGTATCTAATCAGTTATGGCAAAGTTATGGCATTTTTTACTACACAAACAAAGGTATCAAGTTTAAATTCATACTTGAACCCTCAAGAAAAAGTAATCCTTAGCAGCAATGGACCTGTAACTGTGGATAGTGCAGATATAGATGGCTCTTATGGAGAGAACGCAGATGGGGTTTTCTTCTTTACTACAGAAGGTGCTTATGTTGAATGGAAAGGAGAATATATGGCATCTGATTATCCATTGAAGTTATCAACTCCGCCTGAATTAATAAAAGTGATGGAGTAATTAAAAAATGAGCTGGGTAAAATGCAAGAAGTGTAAGAAAAGATATTCAAACGCTTGGCAAACTAATTGGTGCCCCCATGTTAGATATATTGTAAAAAAAGACGTTGGAGGAAAAACATACCATGGCAGAAGAAAAAAAGTTTAGCTTTACCGAGGGGGAAACCTCTCTGATTGTGGATGCGCTGCAAAAGGATGAGGATTTTATCCTGTATATAAAAGCCCAGAGAGGGGCGGCATTGTATAAAATAGTGTCGGATATAGCGACCATATTAGAAAAAGAAACACCTAAATGAGAAACAAATCCAAATATTTCTTATGCTCTGCTTTATGGTTAGCAGCTCTTTTTGATATAGTCACATTCCTATGGAATATTGACCTGGTAATATTCGAAACTAATCCCCTATATCTGCTTTCTAAATCGATAGTCTTAGTATTGCTGTTCAAGTGCTGCATTATCGCTGCAATAACAGGAGTTATAATGTTTATAGACAAGATTTCTTATTTTAATTCTTATTTCTTTGTGATAGCCAGCGTTTATCTTATCTTCTCGCAGACCATGGGGGGAATAAGCAATATGCAGGTTAGTTATTCAAACCCTGAACCATCTCAGGCACTGCCAGAAAAAGAAGCGATTAAGGCTTATTTCAATTTTCAGATTCTATGGGTGTATTTCCCTCTTTTGATGGGGTTAATTGCGTTTAAGATATGGGAATTGTGTTATATTCCTAAAAAAAATGATTAAAGAAATATTATTGGCTATAATCCTCATAGCTGCATGGATAACCTTGCATGAAGCTACTCACATGGAGATAGCAAATAAATATAATTGTGATTTTATAGAATATCATTATACTTATGTTTTGACATCTGGTTGCGATGAAGGAGTTGAGCTACCACAATCAATAAACGAGATTGTGGGATATTGCATAATGCCCTATCTTATGGCATCATTGTTCTGTTATTTAATAAAAAAATAGCCCTGCGCAGGGCGTTTAGGCACTACAAATGACCATTACCACATGAAAGGACTGCTTCTTTTCCCCCTTTTACGGGAGTTAAACTCATTTATTGCACCGAAATTGAGTGATGGACTTGCGAAAAATGAGCCTGCCTGTTTAACTCTCTTATTTGATTTGGCTTTTTTATAATTATTTCCAAAATTAGAAGATGCTTTTCCTGCCCGGTTTGCCAGATTAGACGCTCCCCTTCCAACCTGATTCATAAACCCGCCAAATCCTGATTGTGAAAATTCCTCTCTTTTTACCTGTTTTTTCATAGAACTAATTTCTTGCCTTTGCCTGATAACTTCTTCTTTATCAGATTTTGATTTCTTGATTTTATCAAGTTGTGATTGTAAACGTGCCTTTTCTGTCAAATAATCCATAACATTTACCCCTTTGTTTTTTAAAAAAAGAAAAAAAAGAAAAAATTATGTATCTACTATTTCCCCATCTTCCCGCCGTAAAAAAATGCGAGTACAACCATCGCTAGTCCAACAATGACTATAATACCTATCCAGGTTGGTACTTGACCCAGCTTCCCAATCACGGAATCTGTAGCGTTTGATGCTGCTGTTGCTACTCCTGTTGATACTCCGCCTATTCTGGAAGCATCGCTTATCTGGGAAAGAATCAATAGCCCTATTGCCAACAGAACTGCTGCGACAACTATGGACATTATCAGTCCCTGCACGCTTCCAACTTGCGCCTTCCTACTGTCTATTAATTTCATCTATTTCTCCAATTGCTTTTAAGCCTGCAATCATTGGCTTTTTTTGTTTACTATTTTCCCATCTTGCCTTTGTAAAAAAATGCTAAAACCACCATCGCTAGTCCAACAATGACTATAATACCTATCCACGTCGGTACTTGCGATAATTTATCCACCACGCTTCCCGTAGCTACTGAAGCTGCTGTATGGTTTACAGGCACACTTAAAACAGATGAACCTGTTCCATTTAGGCATATGTCGTTTGATGAATTGTATAACGGAAACGATGCTAACCTGCACTGGGCTCCTGCGCTATAATCTGAAGCTGTCTGGATTTGCGACAGAATCAATAATCCTATTGCTAAAAGGACAGCGGCGGTGATTATTGACATAATCAAACCAGATACGCTTCCTACCTGTGCTTTATTATTTTTCATCAAACGCATTATTATCATCTCCTTAGTTTTTTTATGTTAGGCATAGCTCATATATAAAAATAGTGGATAGCCATTAACCACTGCTCAATATGGAGAGCTGTCAATAAAAACCATAAAAAATGCTATTCCTGCTATAATTATTGACGATACCATCATAAATCCGCTGACTAATTGCATTCCATATAAAATCATACTAGCGAGCATCCCTAAAACTGAGGATACTGCAAAAGCCGATGATGGGCTTATTCCCCTTGAATACAATGACATGAACATTACTATCACAATCATAAGAAGGACAAGCACTCCTGCAACATCTCCGATTATATGATTTGCTTCCTGAGCAAAATTAACAAGATTAGTCTGGTTGCCCATCCCTGTCATGTTGCTCATGTTGTAATAAATATATGTGTACGACATCTAGCTCTCCAACCTGTTTTTTAACACGCTTCCTAAAAAGATTATGCTGATTATAATCACAATGCTGGCCAAAAAGAAGGCCATAAACCTTGCATCAATCCCTATCATGGAGCTTGCCTTTGCAAACAATCTGGTGACTACTGTATAAGAGGCAGGAACTGCGGAGAGGGCCTTTATCGCTGATAATTGCTGCTCACCCTCGGAAGATGTTGCAGAGCCAGTGTCCGAACTTTCTCCGCCTATGCTTTTTTTCCTCACTTCATCCGTGCTGTCATACATACCTTCAGAGCTATTTCCCCTTATTCCCATATCAGGAACTCCAACTTCATTAGCAAACATATAAACTGATTTGTTGGTCTCATAATCCATAGTCAAATTAAGATTTCTTGAACCATACATATTAAAGGCTACTGACAAGCAAATAGATACAAATAGTATAAAAGCCAACACTCCGATTAAAAAGTCTTGTAATTTCATCTTTTGTTTCCTATCTTGAATATCAAGATTATGATCAATAAAATCAATGATACAACATATCCTATGTCTATGGGCAAAAGTTTACACGCAGCCCCTATTATCAGCCCTACAATCAAACCGACTAAAACCCCGATTGCGCCAAAGTCTATAAATGCAAATGCAACCCCTATCAAAAGCAGGAAATAAGGAAATAACATGGCCTGCTTATCCTGTGGGGTATCTGATATTTTATTCACAACATATGAAAGGGTATCTGTCCCTGTTAAAAATTGGGTGTCTCCTACTACAATATATGACTTAATCAAATAACTATTTCCAGCGGTTGCCTCTGTGATGGTATATGGCAAGGTGGTTGCCGCGCTTGACATTGAAGCAGTGTAAATCATTTCATTTGAAAACCTTGTAGTCCTGTAAACTTCAATAGTCCCCTGCCTTGCAACATTGCTGGTGTCACTCCATGTAAACCTGCAAGTATCAGTATCTTTTGTGCAGGTTGTCCTTCCAGATATGTCACTTAAGCCGTTCAAATCTTCCAAAGGATTTCCTGCCAAAGAAATGGGAAACCTTTTTGTGAGGGATAAAACTTTCTGAGCATCTGTATCTAACCTAACATATCCAGCAGGATATTCCACAATGTATTTGTAAAAAACATCACTTAAAACCATCTTTGCCATTGTCTGCCCCAAGTTATCAGTTTTTTCAATCTCTACCAGGTTATAACTAAAATTACTGCCAGGATAATACCTCAATATTTTTATAAATGCCCCTTCCACATTATCCCCCGTATTCCTATCGAAAACGTTTAATAATATCTCACTTGATTTTGAGGAATTAAGCAGGTATAAATAAACGATGTCATGCACTCCTTCTTTGACTACATAATCATTGAGATAATATTTCCTATCGACCCATGTCGGAAGGCTGCTGTATTCCATCACTGCGTTTAGCGTGGATGTGACATTTGGATAAACACATAAATCATACTTGTTCATTCCATTAAATTTAAAATTCAGCAAGCTGGTATAATTTCCAAGAGTGGTCCCATTGCCAGGCGTAACCCATAAGTCTATGTTAAGGTTGAAAGTGACATTGCTGTCGGATTCCTCATCTTTTCCCCAGAATGAAAGCATATTGAACCATGTCGAATTAGTGCAGTTGAAGATAGTATTCTTATAGACCGTCTGGTTTAATGTTATAACTGTGTAATTTCCTGAGATGAGGGATATATTCCAATACATAAAATGTATTTCTGAAAAGTTTGTTATTAACGGAACATTATACAATGCAATAATAAAAGAACTGTTGGCACTGTCTGTTTTTGTTGTTGCTTTTGAGGTTTGCTCATAGGCAAATGATGCACTCATGTTTAAGATTACCCCATTCAAAGAGATATTTAATGTGCTGTCCTGCAACTGCCCTTCAAAACCTAAACTTTCATATTCCAGCGTCAGGTTTATCACTGAGAAATTGAAAAATATGGTATTCCTATTTAGTATTCCTATCGAATGTAGCTTTAAGTCCCCCTTGATGTTATTAACTTCCACTTCAATAGTCTTTTCATCTATCCTGCTCACTTTAGAAACATTGCCTTCTCCTGTTGCGCTATCAATCCATATCTCAAGCTCTGGAATTATTATCCATCCTGGATATTGTGGGGCTTGCCTTGATGGTATCACCATGTTTTTATCAGAAGTGTACCTGAATGTAACCTTATCCTTTTTATTATTTTTCAGGCTTAATGTATATCTGTCCTTCTCTTTTTCTGTTGACAATTCAGAACCCATGCTTGCGCCTATTACCTCAACAGAAACAAAATCATTCTTAGATGGCTCAAACTTTATTTTATTCTTGAATAATGACTGAGAGTTAGTTATATTTTCAATAGCTGCTTTAGTGTGCCCATCCCATGCAGTAAGGTTTCCAAAATGGTTGCCAACAGAATAATTTGAAACATTAAGGTTAAGGGTGACATTATAATAATCCACCGTCATATCTGTCTGATTGCTGATTAAAACCCCGTCAATCCTCAAATTATACTGAAATAAATGTTCATCTGCTATTTCCCAGCTGCCAGTGAGGTTATAAAAATTAGTTAACCATTTATTATCTGCAAAAAATAAAAAGTGAGGATAGGTGTTTGTTGAAATAGATGGGTCGACTGAATCAACCATAAACCATGTTGAGTTATAGGTTACATTATAAATTCCATCGCTGACTATGTATGCAACCCTATATTCCCCATCTGCTAAAGTTAAAGTTGCGTTGCCTGTTCCGTTATAACTATCATTGATGAACCTATAAAAAGTTAAATCCCTTCCAGCAGGAGAATTTGCAGTTACATTAAAGTTCACTGGGTTATCATTTATCCCGCTTGGGCTTGATATGACCACATCATCGGGGGCATCTGTAAACCATTCCCATTCCACTATCGTTAAATCTGCTGCACCGCCCACAGTTGGATTCCATCTATAATAAAAATACTCTTTCGTATTAACAAAAGTATCATTCACCCATGAATTATTAGTTGTTGGAAATGTTAATTGAGTTATATTAATATAAGTTATATTATCATTACTAGCCTGTAAATTGATAAAACTATCAACCCCCGTGATATAATCCCAATAGAATACTCTGAATCCTGTTATAATTTTGGTGTTATTAAACTTAATTCCAGTTGGATAACTCCCTTGTGGTTCAACGCCTATAGGGGAAGTTGAGGTTCCCTGCCTTTGTCCGATAATAGTAAAACCATCACTAAGATTTGCAGTTATATCCTCTCTATATCCTGTTGTAACAGTGGTCCACTGAGGATAAGATTGCATTTTAAATTTTTGAATCATTGTTTCCCAACCTGGCGATGTAAAAATTTCTACTCTGGTTGAAAGGTTGTATAAAGTATGATTTTTTGCTGATGTTGTATTTATCGCCCAAAAATAAAGAGTATGGTTTAATCCGATAGTCAACGAACCAGAATATTGGCATAACCATTGACGAATTCCATAATCAGGTGTACAGTTACCTACATTGGTAACACTATCATAACTCAATACACTATTATTTGACATCCTTACCCCTGCACAACTTCCTCCCTCAGTGCTTGTGCAATTTACCCTTATAATCGGATTTGTGTAATATGTTTTATTATTTTCATAGCAGGAAACGCATTTTGGGAATGAGATTGTTGGGGGAGTTGGAGGAGGGACAACATTAAAACAGAACTCACTGCTCTTATTGCTGTTGCCTAAAGTATCATTTGCCCAGTAATACCAGCAAACTTTACTACCACTCACAACAGTTAAATTGGCTGACTGAGATGCAACATACGGATTTGATAATCCATTATTGGAGGTTTTATTAACCCAAGAACCTGTTGCATTTGTTGAAAAAATAAACCTATTCACTGCAACATTGTCCGTTATTGTGATGTTTGCTGTGAAGTTGCTGTACTGGTTAAAATTTATGGAAGCGTCAACTGCATTTGAAAAAGACGGGGGAATAATATCTGGAGGAGGGGGGTTGCTATACCATCCCATCTCTGTCAAAGTCTGGTCATAATAGCCTGCATTGGGGGCGAACATCAAACCATAAAACCTGTAAGTTGTAGGGACTGTAAAGCTCATGTTATTATACACTTGTGCATAACCACTTGAATATTTCTCTGTTGCGTTTGTCCATGTGGTGTTATCTGGACTGTATTTTAGATACCATAATCCCCCAATAGAGACGTTGTTAAAAACATAAACTTCCACTTTAGAGATTAGTTTTTCATTTCCTGCCCCAAAATCAACATAGATATATTTCTGGGATTGCCCTGTGCCTCCTGACTGTTCCCAACCTTCTCTGCCTGCAATTAAAACGCTGCTATCGCTGATATACTCAGGGTGGGCTTTATTATTGGGGTAATTACTATCAGGAAGGATTGTAACAATATAACCTACCATTGTAGCTTTGGGGATTTGGGTTTCGGCAGAATAAATCATGGGTAAAACTACAACAAATGTCAACAACAATAAGATTAGTTTTTTAAGGTCCATAATCTTGTTTCCCCTTCGCAAACATAAATATTGTCGATATTGTGATTAATATTGCGCAGATATAAGGCAGTTGGTTCACTATAAAATTAACCCTGTCGAATGTTCCGTCATTGGCTGATGCGCTTATTTCTGGGTCGCTGGTTATCATATCCCCATACATATTTGACATGATAGCCCCAAACCATACAAGGAAAAATATCCCTATGATGTTGACTACTATAAAGATTGGATGTGTGGGTATAAAGATGCTTGTGATGATAAGCCCCAATGTAAGCCCAACTAAAATGAACACCATTCCTCCATCAAAGATAAGCCATACGCCATTAAATTTAGCAAGGGCATCACGGCTTTCATCTGTCTGAACTCCCCCTTCCTCAAGAGCAGTATTGAACTTGGTGAGGATAAGCCTCCCAATTATCAAAGTGAATGCGATGCTCACGATTGTGATAGCTATAAAAACCACCTGCAATAATTGGGATTTCTTCTTCATCTTTCTTTTTCTCATCTAAACACCACTTCCCTTGACCTTCGCTTTCTTACCATCTGGCTGGCTGCCCTCTCGTTATTCTGCCTTATCAGCACTCTTAATGCCTCTGGCTTTGATATATTATTCAATCCTAATTTTTTCATGTTAGCTATTATCCCATTTAGGTAATTGTCAACATAATCATCGATTAACACTCTTCTCATAGCAGGTTGTCCTTGAAGTTTGATTTCTTTTCCCCTTCTTTCTTTGTATGATTAAACAAGCTGAGGGTTATGGAAAATATTATCAGGAAAAACATAAATATTGTCAGGACAAGGGAAAACCTATACATTCCCAGCATCAATGTGGCATATACTTTCAGACCAGAAAATGCAAATTGGTATAACACAAACAAGATAAGGTTAACCCACAGGAAACACAAGAAGAAGAAAAGATACCATAAATAATTCTCCTTTGAATTAAGCCAAAATGAAAGCGCTGCAAAAAATACTAAGATTAAAAGCAATCCCACTATTGTGGTGATTGAATCAACAGAGGGTTCAATCCCTGTCTCTGTTACCCTAAAATATGATGCAACATAACCAAACTCTGAGTTGGTATTGCACCACATAACATATGAATAATACCCCCTATTCCTTATTACGGAAGTGTTGATGGTGTATTCAAAGTCTGCTTCATCTCCAAATACTCCCTTTGTTTTTAAGATGTGATCTCCAGTGATATTATACACATGGATTGTGCAATTTGTTGTACGATTATCCAATGGGAAAGATGAGGAATTAAACACATGGAAGTTTAGTTTAAAGTTTGCTCCAAATGGGTGATACTCCAGCTGTGGAAATACAATCTGCAAAGAAGGCGAAGAAGATATATCTGATGATATAAAAGGCGAAACAGATGTCACAGTTCCGACTAAAAATAAAAATACAATTCCAAATAAAATAAAAAGTTTGTTTGTCATTACTTTCTTATTCCTTGTTTTAAGATGGGGGTTTTGCCCCAACTGTCTGTAAAAACCTGTTTATCGGTTCTGATATTTGGTTTCCTTGCCCATAATTTGCCTGAATAACTTTATTTGCATACTCAAAACCGAACCATGCAATCACTATCACGCCAACGACCATAGCCCCAATCATTATTATCGGGCCATACTGTTCCCAAAACTTCTTTCTTGTCTGGTATAACTGCTCTCTGCTGTCTATGAGGTTTATCCTCATCATGTTGACATCGTAATCAATCGGCTTATATGTGGTTGGAAGCACTAACTTCTTAGCATCCAATGGAAAATAAGCATAATCATTATGCTTTCCTGCATTGGATTTTCCGACAGTTATTTTTCCGATGAATGATTTTAATTGGTTTATTAACCCTTTTATCTCCTCCTCCTTAATATTACTTTCGGATATGATTGGCTTGTATTCATCATGTATCCTCACATAATCGCAATATTCTTTCTTGTCAAACCTGTCGATACATTCTGATGGCGGCGGCATGACCTCTGCCTTCCTGTATTTAAGCAGGTAAATAATCTGTTTTCCATGATTAATCTTTTTTTCATAGACTATATCCTTCCCTACTAAATATAATTTTCCGTCCGCTTTCAGTTCCTTGATGTTCATATACCATTTTCTTCTTCTCCTGACAACCAAAAGGTAGTATGCACTGCCTCCGATAATGACAAAACCTAATATGGAATAACTGCATACTTTGACTACATTAATGATTATATCGACTATATAACTCCATTCCATCGTAGTGCCTCCTGATTACTGATTCCTATTTTTTCCAAATATGCCTAAATTAAATATGCCTCCCCTTCTCTCCTGTTCTGGGTAATTTTGGTTTTTTATCTCTTCAGTATGATGCGTTTTTGTGAAAAACTCCCTATATCCATCTCCTCTTGCGCCAAGCAATATCGCCTGAACTTTGCTTTCAATCTCATCAACTACTCTGGGAATATCTGACTTATGCAATCCAAATTCCTCCCATCTCAAA